>SDBT01007251.1_pt1 | contig 18283 bp, 13 predicted proteins | sample 2277101 | NCBI WGS metagenome assembly SDBT01 (sample SAMN10404973, study PRJNA504765) | marine sediment metagenome | isolation source: marine sediment core GS10_PC15, 103 cmbsf | place: Arctic Ocean: Southern Knipovich Ridge | collected 2010
CCTTGCACGCAACACACCCTCCTTCGCTTCTTTTCCAACTCCCCGCAGACCACTCCGGCCACCGCCCCTATCCCTGTCCGACTCGAGGAGATCCTTGAGCGAGACACCCCCGTATGTCTTCGTGCCCGACTTCCCGGTACTCAAAGTGAAGTACAGCCGCTCGTCGTCGCCGATAACCACCTTCAGCTCGGGCGCATTGGCGCCGACTAGGCTCCCCGGCAGGCTGAATCCAGGCATCTGCTTCCCGATTGCCTTCTCGAATCCCCGCAACACATAGACAACCGCGCCGCTCACGGACGCTGGTAACCCCAGCACCCGAAGCCGGAGCGCGACCCCGAACTCAAGCAGGTTCCGGGCCGAAAATCGCCGGCTGCTCCCTCGCCCCTCGGCCTCCTGTAGGTCCGGCTGAATCACACCCTTCTCGCACAGGTAGATCAGCCGGTGCTGAGGCTCCCCAAGCAACCGAGCCGCCTCGGTCAGTGTCCATTCACCTTGCTCCTCACTCCCCATAATAGCCATTGTCTATTATTTTGAGATCTCCGTCAAGAATCATGCGTGCGTGCTTCTTCATGCCTGAAAAAGCCCACGCAATGGTTCCGGTTGCCGAATGAAGCCACAAAGCGATCAAGGGCCAGTCGCCCGATTAGGTACCGTCAAGAATGGCATCAACTAGTGAACCATTGAATCTTCTATCCAAGGCCATACTTTTCCTACGGCCGTTCGAGTCAAATAGAGGTTTCGCTCGGCATCTTTTTCATTTCGTGCCGCAGATTTCGATATAACCCCTTCGTTCAATCGAAGGTGTTGCTGCTTCCACTGATGAGAGCCGGTGTCTTTCTCCAGGTCATCTTGATCCCATAACCAATATCGCCTATCGACACACCGTAGGAATAACCTAAAGGCTGCAAACGCCCCCTCTCGCTCGTCGCAGCATAAGAACTTTCGATACCAGTGTTTCGCCCAGAGGTTGCGCTGGTACCGCGAATGGGCACCTTGCGCCACCTTGGCCAACCAGTCATCACCAAAAGTACTGTGTTGTTCCAGCGCGCTGCTAGCGGCGTCATTGTCGTCAAAGAAGCCCGCGACTGTCAGAGCTCGGGCGTTTCGCCACAGAGCATCGCTTTCTAAGTCAGCTGCGAGAGCGTTGGCCAACCATAATGCTGTCCCCCCTGCAATACCCGCAAGAACCACGTCGAAAATTTCGTGGTCGTTGGTACACCGATCGAAGACTCTCTGCCGAAGCCTGCACACCGTGGGATTCTCAGCGCACTCGAAGAGCATCATGATTCGATAATCGAGACCCGTACGTCGCCCCCTAATGCCGGTGAACAGATCGGCAGAATCTAGCGCGGTCCACAGCCTCCCGCCAGCAGATGGAGCCACATCCAATAGAATCGCGCAAAGACGCTGATAAAAAGCACTTGCCTTGAACAATAGCCCAGGGTCGATGACTCGTCCTTCCTCCGACACGGCAGTATTGACCCATTTTTCCGCCAGCGCCATTTCACTAGTTACGACCTTTCTCAGGCCTTCACTCCGAAACTCCTGAGATAACCAAAGACTCCCCGACTGCCGTTGTTGTTGCAGAGCCATCTCGAACTGACTACGGAGTTCTTCTTGGCCCTTCGCCCATTCGGTGGCGTCAGCAGCCTGAAATGCTCTGCTTATTCTTTGCCCAAGTGATTCCTCCCAATAGTACTCCCTGGCAGTTAGACCTAAATCGCGAGCTTCATCGACGCTCACCACTCGTGGTATGGATCGATCGATCGCCGACCGCGATCCCCGCTCAACAACTAACCGCACCCCGGGTGTGTCGTGCTGGTCCGCTGAAGCCTGAATGTCGACCCACACGTGGTCAATTGTCTTCGCGAACTCTCTTATTTCCCGAACTCGGTTACCACGTTGCCCTACAGCGTAGCCCAGGAGTGCTGGCAAAGCCCGGGTGCGCAATTCCCCAAATGGAATGCTTATCCCATATGTTGCCAGACAAAGTGAACCCCACCACGACTCTTGCTCGTGATTGTTATCGTCAATCCACCGCCAATCTGTCTCTACGAACGATTGACCAATTTGTGAGTCGTCGGTGTTCAACAATATCTCGAGCGCAAGAGCCCTTACCAGCGAGTCAGAATGCCTTGCAAGCTCAAGCAGGTTTTCACGATCCTGCGCCGCTAAAACCATGTCTTGCGAAGAGAGAAACCAAAGAACTCTCCTGCACTCGTGAAGAGGCGCGTCGTGCGACGCCTTAGATAACATCTGCACCGGGGCGGCGGGGCCAAGTTGTTTGAAGATCGGTTTGAAATCGGAATAATCCGACGCTGCCTTGTCGCGGCTTAGGAGAAACTCAACTTGGTCAGCAGCGCCCTGTCCGGCCAAAAGGACCTTTGAAAGGTGAGCCTCCGCCGCTCGGTCATCCCGGTCCAGCTGTCCCGTCTTTACACTAATGGCGCCCCGACAGGCTTCCATTGCTTTGTATTCCGCCTCTTCAAGAAGGGCGAAAAACTCTGCGATCTCAAACGCCAGCATCAGGCGAGCCTCCTTGTTCCTCTCTGGGAGACCAACGACGAGGCTACGAATAAATGATGACAATGTGGTTGGCGAGAAAGCTGCGAGAGTGGGTTCTGCATCGTCGTAGTCAAGATCGGCCCTCGTTGTCGAGCGGCACGACCGGAGGGAAGATACGTCGCCTAGAACAGGAAGCTGCCCAAGTTCTTGAATAAACTCCGGCGGCGGTTTTAGTGTTGGATCCAATGCACGCGACTTAAGTTTTCGGATTTTTAACACAACATCGAGGTCACTTCGTCCAAGACAATCTCTCACGTTCTCGGGTTTCCATTCAACTATTCGATTGCATGGGTCGGCTGTAGCCTCTTGATACCACGACGGCGGGGAAGTGATCGCTTCTGGAAGTCGGTTGAGCAGTTCATGAGCTTGCTTGGACCCGTGCGCCCTCAGTAAGAATGCAGCTGCTTTCAACCCAACCGAGTCGGACACTTTGGAGAGGTTCTCAACACGCCATTTCAGATCAAGCCATAAGTCATCCTCCAAACCAGCGCCAAGACGGAGAATCCAACTGACCTCATCGAACTCCTCTGCGACACCCATGACAGCACGACTCAACGCCCAGTTCACAAACGCTCCAGCGAAGACGCGTGCAGGATTCTTAGAGATTACCCTCAGCGCGATACCAGCGAGCCACCGAAATGTGTCGTCTTCAACCATGGAGAGCCGGAATCCATGGACCACGCAATCGCCAACGTCGCCAGCTTTTTTAAGGTTCTGTTGAATCTGAGCTTCGATCTTTGTGGTGTTTTCCCCATCCGCTCCGCGCTGAAACGAAAATCCGCGCGGATTTGTCATCCCCAGCCACTTTTCAAAACGCTCGGAGAGAACTTGATGATTTGCGCCTAGGTGGGATGCTTGAGCCATGGCTGCGGCCAATAGCTGTCCGGCAGAGTGGTTCCTTGTCCAGTCCCTTCGAAAACCCTCGGCGAGGTCAAGGTAGAGCCGTGGGTGCTCCGCCGCGAATCCGCAAAACGCTATGCGGTCCTCATCGGAGAGATTGTGGCCCAACAGCCACTCCCTCCACAGCGCCATTCTGCCGGCAAAAGGGAAATCACCGATTAGCGCTGATATTAGCGCTGCGGAACGCCGAATCGAGTTTGCTACCTCGGTGCCGTCGTATAGTTCCAGGTAATCAGCTATGACTTCCTCCGGCAGATCTCTCTCCCCGTCGCTTGCGTCAGAGACTTCGCTTACCAAGAGGTGCCCAAGAGCATGGGGCAAAAGGCGGGTGCTGATTCGATAATCGGAAGAGCCCGCTTTGTTGGACTCGAAGAGCCCCCCATCTATCAACTCGTCAAGATCCTCAACGAAACTTTCTGCCGATATTTCGTCAGTGGCCAGCCTTCGAACTAATTGTCGCGTCGAAAACTGGGTCATCCCGCCCCTATGGTCCCGGGCAATCTCAACCAGAGCGCGGCTGAACCTCTCCGGCGTCAGGTTCAACCGGCCGGGCTTACCCTCGAAACGGTCTTTCCAATCTTCGAAGAACAAGCGGTCCACTGAGACTGCCGCTACTGAATTACTATCGACAAGGTGGCGGCGGGCAATACGAAATATTCTAGGTTTTCGTAGCGCTTCTCGCAACTTGCAGGGAAGGTCGTGAACCAACAGTTCGCACTGCCGAAGAGCCTCGCCTAGCTCGTCATCATTGAACCCATTTACCGTACAGACGAAAGGCTGGTCTTCAAGGCTACTCAACGCACCGAGTTTCGTCTTCCAAAATCGGCTTCTGCACGTGGCGATTACTGCGATCCGTCCCCGCCACGGTTCAGCCTGAAATGCATGAAACAGCTTTCTCCAGTTTATGTCTTTTCGTTCATTGATTCCGTCGATTATGACCAGGAATACGGGCGCTGAAGTGGACGGCCTTTGAAGCCATCCCGCTTGTCGACGTTTCCAATAACGTTCGTCATCGAAGCCGACGTGTCGCGCTAACTCGGCCGCCAGGAGCACAGCGGGGTCCGAACAAATATCTCTGCCGGACGGTATGAAGAGCGTTAGTGGTGCCGAATTGGCCAGCCCCAGCCACCAGGAAAGGGTTGCCCACGTCTTCCCGAAACCCTCGCCCCCCAACACTACGGCTGGGTTTGGCCGTTCGGGCCATTGGTTCCACCAGCGGTCGAGACAATCGTGGACCCCCTTCCTGGGCACAACTAATGCATCTGGGTTAAGGAGATCTAGTAGCTGAGAGAACTCGGCTTTCGCCTCACGAGGCGACGTCATGTGATTCATGAGATATGTGACAGAAGCTTGTCTAGCGTGGTCATAACCCAGGCTACTAGAGCTGAACTCGTTGACAATTCCGGCCAAGACGTTGTCGAATCCTTCCGACTCCGGAAAAGCGTCTAACTCAGCCGAAACCGATTCGAGATCGGACCCGGGCTGTTCTTGATCTTTAAGGAACGTCAGAACCAAGCCGGGAGCGTTCGCACACAAGACCGCCAACCTCGGCATACCACCGGCTGCCCAATCCAGTATTCGAACCCCCACTCCGTTAGCGCGCCCGCACTTCTCAAGAGCAGTAGCGCTCTGATCAGGGATTTCAGCGGTTGTAGCCACAACCCACAAATCGAGACCGGGGATATCCAGAATTGAAGAGGTCAGGTAACCCAGCATTTCGGTCGCTCTCGGAGAGCTTGAGGAGCCAATCCTTTTGCTTTCAACTGCGATCCAGGTGTCGCCACTCCCGCCCGTACTCATATCCCGACCGTGTTGAGCGCCCGATTTCGCAAGATAGAATCGTCGTCCCGTCAGTGCCTCCAAGAGGTCCCTAACGAGCCCTTCAAGCCCACGTTGGCCAGAAGGGTGTAACTCCGATAACGCCTTCCTGAGTTGGTCCAGTTTCAAGCCCATCAATGCGTACCTCTAAGGGTGTAACAGATTGCAGCTGTAAACTCAACCAAACGAATTATTGGCCTTCGCGGGGATGGGAATCGGCACGACACCGGCACTAGCAGTCTTTTGCCCGGTTAGCTGGATCAGAAAACGACCAGAAGATTCGACAACCGCATGACCCAATCAGTTCTTGGCCAGTGGACCTTTGGCTTGCGGCTATGCTAGATCTGATAGTAGTTATTTCTTCGACGTTTTGCCTCCTCACAGTTTCGATTGCGAGAATATTCTCATGGATCATCCATCACAAATGCTCAAGAATACAAGTTCAAAAAAACAGAGGAGTGGCTTCGGCATCGGATTCGGCACCTGTGGCGTAGGCCGCGAACCACACCGGCCGCATGAAGTAGAAAGGGATCGATTGCTCGTAAAAGGCATTGTATGTTGCCAGACCTCCCCCGCTATCTCCAATCACGCCGACAGCAGCCGAACCGACTGCCATACTCGCACACAGAAAAGGCGATCGACAGCGTCCGTTTAGTCGATAGACGATCGAACAGCCGCGTCAATTGTACCTGTTCTCGAAACGCGCGTAGAATCTAGTCCTAGGTAGGCGGTGTGTTAAATGGGCAGTGAACGGATACCAGATAGACGCGAGAGAATCGAGCGGGCTCTTGACGTTGTCAAGAATCGCCATCGAACAGAAGACTTTGAGCATATCGGCACCCATGTCGCCATGCAGCTCTGGCCCTCGTTACTACCGACTGCTTTCAATAACGACAAAGGTGAAGACGCCATCACTCTTTCCGGGATTGATCCTCACCGGCGGAAACGATCCGTTGCGTGTTCCGTCACCGGGACGCTTACAAAGGTCAAGATCGACTGCGCGGCGATAGCGCAAAGCCTAGGAGAGATCGACGTTCTAGTGTTCGTAACAACCGAAATGGTTACCAACGAGCAAGAAAAGAAGTGGCGCAAGGCAATCAACGATGAGTTCGGCTTTGACCTCGAAGTGATCGCGCGAACTGCACTTGTCAGCAAACTGGAGCGACCCGAAAGCGCGTGGATCTGTTGGGAGTACCTCCACATAGAACACCCGCTCTTCTTCGATGAGCCCGCCGAATCCAAGATCCGGAGGGCGGCTCGCACTCACTTCGAAATGTGGCGTGAGGAATTCGAGTTTGACCCCGGCGGTTTGATCGACCTCGGACTCGAAATAACAGACGCCAGGAAAGCTCAAGAGCCGTTTCGCACAAACCTCAGCCGTGTAGCTGATCTGGTAAGGCGATTCAGGCGGGTTGTCGTACTCGGTTCCGGCGGGTCAGGAAAGTCGCACGGTCTCTTGTCGGTCGCCTCCAGCTTGCTCGAGTCCGAGGCGCATCCTATCCCGGTGTTCATCTCTAGCCCGGAGTGGATTGCATCAGGCGGGGACATCGTCTCGTACATTGCGGGCAGGTCGGCGTTCGTCAACGAAGGTGTGACCGAACAGGACCTTGCCACGCTGGCGTCCCGCGGGCGGCTTGCATTCCTTCTTGATGGATGGAACGAAACTCCCCAAGAATCGCAGGCTATCGCGAGAGACCGCCTTTCTGACGAGTTACATAACGCGGCGAAATCGGTTTTTCTCGTCTGCACCCGCCCAACGGCCTTGCCCCCGCAGTTCCGGCGCTGCCTTCACCTGCGTATTCTGCCGATAAGCAGGGACGCACGACGTCAATACCTTCGAACGACCTGCGCATCCCGCGAACTCGAGCGAATTATCGAAACGGATTGGGCGCTGGATGAGCTGACCCGGACTCCTTTCTTCCTGGACTTGGTTAGCCGTCTGGACCGTTCTGGGCTGCCCCAGCAGGCCACGCGATACGGGCTTCTCGAAGCCGCTGTCGACCAGACGTTCGTGCGATTCGAGAGCCATTTGGCCACGTCAGAATGCAAGGGCTATCACAAGGAGTACCTCGAAGCCCTCGCGCGAGAAATGACGAATCAGGGTGCATCGTCGTTGACGAACGACGATGCACAGGCTGCCGTCGCACGCTGCGGCGGCATGCTCGTGGCCCAGAACCGCCTGTCCACGACGCCGAATGCCCACGGCGTGTTGGACGCGCTCGCACGATTCCATACCCTTGTTCGCCACGTCGAAGTTGACCACTCATACCTCTTTCAGCATGAGCTTTTTCGAGACTGGTATGCCGCCCAATGGCTCGACACGTGCCTGACCGGGTTCGATCAATCGGACACAGAGGCCGCAAGCCGACTCCAGACGGAGGTGTTGGATCGAGCCCATTGGGAAGGTGCACTGTCACTTGTCACCGAAAAACTACGCGGCAGCACCGAAGACCGGACAACGACGATAGCCGACCTCCTGAGGCTGTTAATTCCAATTGACATTGGGATCTCAGCAATTCTGGCGGGATCTCTCGGCGACACCGTCCCGAGCGAGGTCCGCGACGAACTGTCGGGTGCCTTGCACGAGGTGATGGCGCAGGGGGGCGCGTCTTCAGAGCTCGCGTTCTGGGCGATGTTACAGACGGGATGGCCGGAGTTCAGCGAGATCACCGCTCCGGTCGCACGCGATAGCACACCAACTGAGTTGTACCGATTCCTGCGGACGGAGATGGTACGTCCCACCTGCCTCGGGGACGATTGGCGAACCGTGTTTGGAGCTCTTTCCGGCACCCAGAGAGCGGACCTTGTTTGGAGCCTCGTGGACGGCGGCAATCCGGATGCCATCGATTTCGCGATTCAGTTGGCGAAGACCGACCCGAGTCCGGCCGTCCGTTCGGCCGCAATGCTCAGCCTCGTGTTTGTGGGTCTTTTCGATGATGTCAGCAGCCTTGTAGGGCCGGGCAACGAGGACCTGTACCAGCACGATGAATATTGGCAGGCAGTGTCGCAGGCGCCACGATCGTTTCTCGGACCGCACGCTGACTGGCTGGTATCAGCGCTCGACGCTTCAGCTTCTCAAAGTGCGCGCCATACGATTCTCGACATCCTTGCCGACCTGAACGACGACAGGGGTGGTGCGTTCATCGAATCTTCGTTGAGGTCACATGAACCCCAGGGTGGCATCCTTTATTTGATGCGGCTCCTCAACAGGGTTGATCCTGCGCGAGCCAGCGCATTTCTTGCAGAACGTCTGGCCGCGGGCGAATGGTGGAATGAGAGGTGGCTGGCGGCGGACTTCGAGCTCACGGACGAGCAGTTCAAGTTGGTGGCAAACTCAGCGGCGTCCTCGACCGGTGGCGTACACAACAGACTGCAGACCCTTGCAGCGATCGACGGGGACCGTGCGGGAGCCTGGTTGGTGAATCGGTATTTTGACCTCTTGATCGCGAACGATAATACGACCAGCGATCAACACCGGAAGCTCTCTGCAATCCACCTCGCTCTTCATGAGCTGCCCCTTTCCAGCTACATGGAAGTTGTACTGGATCGTGCGGGGGTGATCGCCGATACAGACCAGCTCCGATCGGTGCTCACTCTACTGGGTGCAACTCAGGCGTTCGGAGGGTCTCTGCGCGGGACGGTCGGCGAGACGCAGCTGACCAGGCTCAGGGAGCTGATTCTCTGGTGGAACGACTTGCGACTGGAATCGGCCCCCGAAGACGGGTTTCTGCGGGCTCAGCTGGCCGTGCTCTTGGGTGCCATAGGTACACCCGAGGATACGGGGCATTTCAGTACGTGGCTCCAAGAAGAACGCGAACGAGTTGAAACAGAGATTACCGCAAGGAGAGCTCTGACAACGAGTTATGCAAACTGGATCACAGGAGGCCTGGCTCGGCTCGATTGCGACGGAGCTGTCGAAACTCTTTTCGAGCTCCTTAATGATCCGTACTACTTCGGCGATGCATGCATCGCACTCTTACACGGCGTGAAGCCAGCTGATGATGTGGCGATCTCTAATTTCGACACTCTACGACCTGATTACGCAGGAATCGAGGAGCGGCGGCAACGGCCGGGCTTGTCACTCGCGGCAGGTCTTAACGAAACCACCGGGATCCGAGTCATCGAGGAAATCCGCCGGGCCTTCAGCTTCCATCTCGACAACAAGGTTTCCGACCCGGCCCACCCGGTGGCGCCGTCAGATCTTTGCCATGCCGCTGGTGTCCTGGCACAGCTTGGAGACCCGGAGGCAGTGCCGTTCATCGTCCGGATGGCTGATATCGAATTCTGCGAATCAGAAGCGATGATCGCCATTCACAGGCTGGTGCTTGCTGGCGTCGCAGTTCACGCCGACGAAGTCGTGGATGCATTCGACCCAGCAATACGACGAATGGAAAGGAAAACGGGGAGTGGATCTCCTGGACAGGACCCATGGCTCGCCGGCGTTCGATTCATTGCGGCGCTCCTCTTCTCGGACGACCCGAGTTCTGGCCTCACACTCGCCGAGCGGGCGCTGTCAGCCATCGTCCTCTCACACCACGCCCAAGGGCTGCTGGCCGCTTTGACACACTGCCGTGCTGAGGGCGCGAGCGAATTGATCATCCAGATCGCACGGTCTGTAGACCAGCACGACCCGGCTTACAGGACTGCCGTCGAGGCTCTGGCTGCGCATCCATCCACCGTTCATTTCGATTTCTTGATCGAGGAATGGGTGAAATCTCGCCGGGTTGATGTGTTCGCCAGTTCACTTTCCCAGATGGTGAAGTCTGACTCAGGCTGCCGATCACAGCTATTCACGCTCGCTGAAGAAGAGGCGCACGGGCCGATACGGCCCTTACTGGCTGCGGTGCTTGAGGCGATCGGGTCCACGGAAGCTGCGATCGCCGCCTGTTGGTTGCTGAGCGACGAATCGGAAAAACCTGTCCCGTTTCATGTGAGGCAACTCATCAACAGACGGTTCACCTATCATGAGCCTACAGAAGAGGGTGGCGGCTACTGGATTCGCCCGCGATCCTGCAATGAGCTTCGCCGGCACCTGTTCCACATGTTCCAGACCGACCCCATCCGAGGCCGGGCAGCACTCGAATTGCTGATCGAAAACGAGGTAAGGCGAAACGACCAAGGACGGCCTGCAGATGAGCCCCGGCATCCCGACATCGGCGAGGGCGCCGACCCTGCCAGACCGTGGTTCCTTGCCAATACAGATCAGCGTTGCTGAGGATAGCCGACGGCCGAATTGGGCTGCCGGCCCGGTTGAGTTGGAAGCACCGCCGTATCAAGCGTCGAGCGGCGTGGCGCAGTGTCGAATCTCGGGCGCTGCCGGAGAGGTGACGAGCCATGCGAGAGGTGTTGGTCGTAGGTTGCACCCGAAGGAAGATCTGGTCCACCAACCCTGCCCTCGGGCGTATGCCGGCAGCCCAGGCATACACCTATGAGCGGTTCCCAAAGTGGCGGGAGTTCGCCGAGGACTCCGGAAAGGAATGGTTCATCCTCAGCACCAAATACGGGCTCATCAGACCAGACTACGAGATCGAGGATTACGAACGTGGGCTGGCCACGGCACGTAATGACCCTGCGTATAGACGTCATGTCCTCGAGCAGGTCGAGCGACTGGGGCTTGGAGACGGGGATCGCATCACGGTGGTCGATTGGCCTCCCGGGCAGGACATGCTCAGATTAATTACAGCGGGCAGCGGGATCGAGATTGGCATCGTGCACCTTCCGGGTTGAATTCAGGGACGAGGGCCGCGACGGACATTGAAAAGACCAAGGGCTGTTAGCCGCAGACTGGCGGTCAGATTCACAGCCAATCGCTCGATTGCCCGAATCGCCTCCAGAGCTGAGTAACTGAGAAACCTCCGTTTGGGGGCGTTGGACTTCAACCTGCCAAACTCTTCGACGTACGAGAGCTGTTTCACCATCGTTTCCGCCCAGGACGCTGAGGGCGAACGCCGGCTACCCACCGCCAACCAGGATTGCCAGGCTGTGCCAGCCCCTCCCAACCCGCTGCCATTGGAAAGCGTAATCTCCCGATAGCACAAGCGGGAGCGGCATATTGCCCCTTGCACGAGAGGCCCGCAGAGGCGTACCGGCTTGATAACGACGACCTGTATGGGTGCTGAAATGGGCTGAGTCCCCTGTAGCTTGGGCAAGGAAAGACTGATTGTTCGTAAGCCAGAGAAACAACCCAGCGGAATATTTTCCGCTTCTCACATAGAGTTCGAGTCTATAAAGATCATGAAAGGCCGCTTTTCGATTGTCCGGGGCTGCACCGTCTCGATTAGTTTTGTACTTAGCTTCAACCGCGACCTTTTCGTCGCCGCGTGCCACAACCAGATCGATGCGGCAGTTCTGGAATGTCTCCTGGAAATCAGGGCCGGTGATTCTCGCTTCCGGGGATATTCGTTGAATCTCCCGGCGCACCTCGCGAACCATGTCCTTTTCTTTCGTCTGTCCGCTGAATGGCGCTGCTTCGCCATTTCCGACGCGCTGAACCACCGTCCGCCAGGCTGACAAAACGACATCGACGAGAGGTCTGCTGTCATCACTCATCTGATCCCCAGGAGATCAATAGGTATTTACCCACCAGACTCACCGAGCGCAGTCCGAAGCCCTGCGAGGCGGTCGCGCGCTATCGAAAGCACCTTGTTCACCGGCGGTTCGAGCTTGAGCTCCCAGTCCCTGCCGTCGGCCTGCAGTCGAAGGAGCCTGATGCGGGCGAGGTTGACTACGTGCTCGCGGTGGATCCGGACGAATCCGAACGACTCAAACAGCGGCGCGACCTCGCCGATCGGCCTGACATCGACGAGCGGGGTACGCGAACGCAGGCGGACTTCGGTCTCCCCGCCCCTGGCCCGCAGATAGTACACATCATCCGGGTCGAGCACGCGGTGTTCACTGCGGGAGATGTGAACGAGGATTCGATGCGGCACCACACCGGCTTTGTCCCACGACTTGGTCACGACGCGCACGGGTTGGCGGCTTACCGCATGGGCTGGTTTTCTGGCGAATGCGTCGGTGTCAGGGCCATCTGACATGCCTTCGGCCCGGTCCGATCGGGATGGCGGATGGTTTTGCGCGGTTGGTGTTGTGAGGTTGTGATACCTGGCACGATTTCGATTTCGGTTCTGTGGTGGACCCCGCGTGGACCCGACGTTCTTAACTGGCCCGTTGCACAACCGGCACTACCCGCCCCCATAGAATCCTCTAGCCGATAGACGACAATCTCACCCAGGATCCCGAATCTTGTGGCATCCTTTTCATGGCTGCCACTGGTCACATCCTAACAACAGTGCGCGGGTAAAGCGCTGATGATAGCCACTTTCGCCCCCTGATCTCCTTCCCGGCCTCTGAGCTGTGGGGGTTGTAGACTACAATCAAGCCGGAAAAATGGAGGCAACCGGCACGTTTCATTAGGGATGGTCTCGTACGAGTCTGCGGTTTCGTCCATTCGAACGAGCGGGGCATGTCGGGGGTGATATGACCGATCAAAAACAGAGGCCAATGCTGATTCATGATGGAACCGCGACTCGGCTTCAACGGGTGCCGTTTGGATCACGTGAGTACGACGAAGATTGGCTTCAAGATCTCATCTTTCGCCATCCAGAACTTTTGCCTTGCGAAACGCTGGACCCGTCGTTTGAAGGTATGGTGGCGGTCGCACGTGAGTTCGAAACTGGTAGCGGCCCCGTTGACGTGGTTTTACTCAATGAGCGGGGGCGGGTTGCGTTGGTCGAGTGCAAGCTGTGGAGTAACCCTGAGGCCCGACGAACAGTAGTTGCTCAGGTCGTGGACTACGCCGCTGCAATGTCAGGGTGGTCAACAGGCCGCTTCGAAGAAACACTGGGTAAGGCGAAGTGCAAAGCTAGCGAGACGATCCGCGAGGTTTTTGAAGATCGTGGGGGGACGTTCGATGAGACATCCTTTCTGGATGGTCTCGCTGATTCCCTGTCCAGGGGAAGGTTCCTTCTGTTGGTTGTCGGTGATGGCATCCGAAGGCAGGTTCAGGACCTCGCTAATGCTGTCGGTTCAAATCCGCAATTGGGGTTTCACCTCGCATTAATCGAGATCGGCCTGTATCGGGCAGATGGCGAAAGTGACGCTCCACTTGTTGTAGTTCCCGAGGTGGTGACGAAGACGAGGGAGGTGACGCGAGCGGTGGTGGAGGTCCGCGTTATTGGTGCGGACGCCGAGGTCGAGGCGTCGGTTCCAGGGGATGATGACCCTGATCCATACAAGCGTTCGCCGATCACGGAATCAGTGTTTTTTGAAAGGCTCAGCTCCACAACAAACCAAAAAACCGAGGAGCTCGCGCGACAGATCCTTGCCCAGGCAGGCGAATATGATTTGAGAATTCAGTGGATGGAAGCTGGTCCAGTCCTCAAATACGACGACGAACACACGGGAAAGTTCTTCACATTTGGTCAGCTCAGCCACGTCGGTGAACTCACGAATCTGAGTCGGCTTTCTGAGCGCGTATTGGAGTTGGGACTACCGGAGCGGATTTACACGAATTACCTTGATGAGATCATTGCGCTGCTGCCCGCGGCACACCGCGACACGGTTATCTCGAAGTCAGGTAGGTATGAGCGCGACGAGATCATTGTCGAAGATCTGCCTGGGGTATCTGTCGGCAACATACCCCTGCACCAGCTGGTGGGCAGCGTGGAACAGTGGTTTCAAGCGATCCAGCACACTATCTCATCAATCCGGGAAGAGACAGAAATCCGGTATCAGTGATGCACGGCCTGATAATCCGCCCGCCCTGGGTCGACTTCATCCTCGAGGGGCGGAAGACGTGGGAGATTCGGGGCAAACGGACGTCACGGCGGGGCCGGATAGCTCTTATTTGTAGCGGCTCGGGACACATCGTCGGAACGTGCGATCTCTTCGAGGTGGTTGGTCGACTTGGGCCAAAACGCTTCGAGGAGAATCTTGATCACCACAGATCAGAGCGATTGGTGCGTTTCGGCAGCCGATACAAGACCACCTACGCGTGGGTGATCCGGAACGCCCAGCGGTTGCCAGAGCCAGTCCCGTACGACCACCCGCAGGGCGCGGTGGTATGGGTCGACCTCTCAGAGCATCCTCGTTGTGCGGAGCTGAAGGAACACTGCGATGCGGAGAAAAAGACTCGGGGTCGGAAGCGCGCCAAGGCCATTCCGCCGCTACTTCGTCTCCCCATCAGCGCTATTTTGGAGGATTCGCATTCGGTTGACCTCTCGCCAGATGATCCCTTTCACGAAGTATGTAAACATTTCGTCCGTGAGTTCGGGTCAGGTCAGGAAATGACTGCCCGCCGAGCCGTGATTGCGGCGTCGTGCGCGTATTCATGGATGGCCACGATCCCGTCTTTTGATATGGGCGTTGTCGAAGAGGCTGCCAACACCCTCGCTCGGGTTTCACAGGGTCCAGATCCATGCGCGTTCAAACTGGACAAGCTACGCCAATTCACAAATAGATCGGTCGTTGGCATGTCGAAGGTCCTGCATTTTGTAGCACCCAAGAAATACCCAATCTTGGATGGCAATGTGAAAGATTATCTGAAAGTACACGGTCAAAGAGTGGATACAGATTCAGTCATCAGTTACCTGGAGTACACCCAAGCGTGCCGAATTGCGGCCAAGACAACTGAGGGACGGAAGACCCATGCGATTGTCCGTGACCGTCTGGGCCGAAATGTGACCGCTATCCGTGCTTTGGAACTGGTTATGTATTCGGCTGGTAAGGAAAAAGGATGACGGTGGCCATCCTCGAAGTGATCAACGCTGTCGATCGACCGATGATTACCGAGGCTCAGAAGGGAACATGAGCCTATGCCTATTTCTTGAGTTCCGCGACCAATGGTGCGTGGTCGCTGAAGTCACTGACCTGGTCGTCGTACCACACCTCGCATGAAGAGGCCGTCTCCCCCACCGCTCGGTTGCCGTAGAGATAATCGAGCTGATGTCCGCGGCCGCGTTTTTGGAAGAACGTCTGTTGATCTGCTTGATGGAACTTTCGATGCAGGCTGACAAACCCTTCGGACTGGATGCGATCGAAGAACTCATGGTTCCCGGCCTCGCCGTATAGATCGTCAAGCAGCCTTGAGTAGTTGAAGTCACCGCCCACCAGCAGCGGATGTTCGAGGCGGTGCTTCAGGAAATAGAACAAGATGTCCAGTAGCCAAAGGTCGTCACTCATCTTGAGTTTCATCGGCGACACGTCAACGCCTTCAAGTCGGTCTCGTTCAATCTCGAACGCGGGGTTATGCAGGCCCACGACGAGCGTGTCCCCCAGGCCGTCTATTTGGACGTTCGCGATTGCTGCCCACCCAGGCAACCGATGAACACGAGCGAGGCCCTCATATTCGGCCGTACGTCGCGGTAGCTGACCAAGCCAGGTGTCCACCTCTTCGAGACCTGCCGGCTTCGCTGGCGAACGGCTGAACAATGCGGTACCCCAAGGCTGCTTTCCTTCCGGGTACGCTCGATCCCACTGAACGAATCCAAGCTCGGACAACCATGCCGGAGGAGCACACTCTTGGACGAGAGCTATGTCGGGTTTCAGCGTATCGAGCAGCCAGTGCCACGCGTCGTCATGTGACGACCTATGCTTCCAGTAGTCCATGTTCCAGGTCACTATTCGCATGAAACCATCATAGTACACAGGATGGATCAAGCTGAACCGCGTCAGAGGCGCGCGCCAGACGGAATGCCGTGGACGACTCACGCAGCCGGCGGACGCCACCAACCCCCAACTAGCCGGCTTATCTCACCGCCCCCCATTCCTGCTCAAGTGGCAGCCGGTGATGTCCGGGTGTAGGGGGCGGAGAGAAAAGCGGGCTAGACCTGTTTCACACTCTTCAACCACCGCACCGCCTTCCCGACCGTCCAGCGATCAACACCGAGTCGGCGCCCAATCTCCGACTGACTCAGCCCAAGCTCTTGAAGATGCTTGGCTTTGGGAGCGATTCTCTGGTAGATCGGAGGTGGCTTAATCTCGAGGATCGGCACCTCGATGGGCAAGGTGGCGGTGGTTCGAATTCTTCGCGTTCGCGTCCACCAGATTTTTTCCGAAACTGCGTTTCGGAAAAAATCTGTCCCGGCGTAGCGCTCCGCGCGAAGCCGGACATACACCGTCCACGCCATCTATGGAGACCATAGAATGGCGACCTTTCACTACGTCTACATCCTTGCCAGCATCTCGAATCCCAACCGACATTACACGGGCCTGACCGACGATCTGACCACCAGGCTCGATTCCCACAATGCCGGCCAGATACGCCACACCTCAAAGAACAGACCATGGCGGGTCGAAATAGCAATAGCCTTCCGCAATCACAAGAAAGCACGTGCATTCGAGGCCTACCTCAAGACCCACTCCGGCCGGGCATTCGCGAAGAAGCGCTTCTGAAGGCTGACCCCTGTCGGGTGAGATGCGCGGGGCAGTTGGGTTTAGCAACGCGCGCCCGTATCATGAGTGACTATGACCAATGGTCTGGATGAGACAGCTGACGCACGAGACCGTGAAATCAGGGTGTACCTCGAGACGGGCGTGCCGCCCGATCCCATCTTCCCGAACTGGCCGGGCAGTGATCTGGTCCTCAGGGCGAAGGATGCAGAACGGGCGCTCAAGAACGCTCTGATCGCCGAGCTTCGCAGGCGAGTGGGAGGACGGATCCCGCCATCGGTCCCGGCCGGGTTCGACTCCGTGGACTTCGCGCGGACAAAGCTCGCGCCGATGGTCAACGGCCTCTTTCCGAAAAAGGAACGGGCTGCAATCCTCGACCTGCTGGAAGATTCGATCGTGTTCCTGACCCCCGAAAACATCGAGAAGATCATCATGAAACACGGAATTTGGCTGTCCACGGCATGGGATCTCGTCAACATCTACCTGGGCAGCGTCAGCCTGACGCCAATCGGTTGCGATCACATTTCCATCGTTGGCCTGAGCGAAGAAACCCGGTGCTATGTGTCGACCGCTTACTTTACCGAGCAGAACCCCTATGCGGACTTCGTGGTCCACGAGTCAGCCCATATCTTCCACAACTGGAAGCGCGAGTACGTGGGTCTGCCGGCCACCAGGAACCGCGAGTGGCTGCTGCCGATCACGTACGAGATGCGAGAGACCTTCGCCTACGCCTGCGAGGCGTACAGCAGGATCCTCGAAGGGACGAGGGAACCGGCGGACCGCAAGAGGAGACTTCGCGAGTATGCGGCGAACCACGCGCCAACGGCAGACACCGTCAGCGACGAGTTGGCGGACATCCTCGCCGAGGCTGTTGCGGCAAAGAACGGCTGGAAACGGATCCTGACCCGCTGCTCCTATCTGAAGCGGCCATGAACCCCACGCGGTCGTGGGAAAACAGGTGCAGTGGACCGCCTTTCAATCGCGCGGGAGCCTCAGCAGGGCATCGTTGCCGGGGCGGTGCGGGCGTTCGTTGAGCCGGTTGAGCCGGCCATCACCCACGGCCACCCTTTCGATCGAGAATGGCTACCGAGAGGACCGCGGCAGCCAAATCGGCTATCGTTCTGACCACCATTCATTCCATAATAGACGTTGCCTATTATCCATGAACCGCTCTCAATGGTTCTCCTGCCTCAATCCGCGTAAGGGTACCGACACGTCACCCCGACGAGGAGGCCTCTGTCCCCTCCTCATACGTCAACCCAAACATCATGTCTGCGAGCCATTTTTTGAAGCTGGGATTGTCGCTGAACTGTTTGAAGAGCTCGGTATCATCCTGGAGGATGGCGGTCATGACGCGGCCGAGGGCCTTGTCGTGCTCGATGCGGGCGTTTTGCTTGTCGGAGTGTTGCCTGGCGTTCTGGTAGGCGGTGTCGGCGGCGACTCGCGCAGGAATGTCCTCGGTGATCAATCGATGGACACGGTCAGCGTCGGTCCACTTGATGTTGCCAAACTGGTCATTAAAGGCCCTGATGATGTTTGACAGGCGGTCGAGCTCGGGTTCGGGCTTGTGGCTCCCGCCCGACGTCGGCACCGGCTCGATCTCGGCGTCCGC
>SDBT01007252.1_pt1 | contig 18283 bp, 13 predicted proteins | sample 2277101 | NCBI WGS metagenome assembly SDBT01 (sample SAMN10404973, study PRJNA504765) | marine sediment metagenome | isolation source: marine sediment core GS10_PC15, 103 cmbsf | place: Arctic Ocean: Southern Knipovich Ridge | collected 2010
AAGTCTCATCAAAATACTCCTCGCCCCTGAAATTCTTCCACAGGTTGGAGTAAACCTTGCCGGTTCGCTGTGCAAACTCAAGCTCTTTACCTTTCTCCAACCAGCAGGAAAACTCGTTGCGCGATGTTTCGTACCGTCGTTCAAGCACCCCTCCAAGAGCTTCGAGATCGTCAAGTGCCGAGAATAGTCTTTCAGACCAATTGTCCGGGAAGCCATCCAACCTGAGCTGATCGAGGTAATCGAAGAGACTCACCGCACTCATCACCAGATGGACAGGGTTTACACTTGTGTCCGTTCGAAATTCTTGAAATCGCTCCAGAATTCTTTCACGAAGCGTGTCGTCCGTCTGCTTGTTCAAGTTGTTTTTCTCCAGTCCTGCATATTCCCACGTTCACCGTTTTATCGCAAGCAAGTGCCTCTCATCAGAAAAACGCATTCGGTCCATGATGGATTGAAGGGGATCCACGAGTTGTTTTAACGCTTCCTTCTGCCGTTGTAACAGGTCCGGCGGCATCACTGCGCGAAGCTTAAACATGATCGCCTGGGCGAGGCTGACAGCATCTGCTCCAAAAATCCATTCTGCAACCTTTTCATACCCGGCCCGCTTCAGGACGAAATCGATAGACTGATCAGTGTAAAGTTGGGTATGTAAAGCCCCGTCCAACATGCTGGCAGGCTGATTTTCGAACGAACTGTCCAACAGGCTTGAAAGCGAGAATGTTGGCACTGAGATGAAAAGAACGGTTCCCTGGTGTTTTTCCTTGAGCGCCTGCCAGAGCTGTGCCGCCTCTTCAACATGTTCGAAAACGAAGAACGCCGCGTACACATCGGCATTTTCTCGCCTTATCAGATCCGTCAGGGAGCCTTTTATCAGACGGACAACCGGCGCTGGATGTCGTTGGTTTGCGATCTCCACCAAGTCGCCGTCAACATCGACACCTGCGATTGTTTCAGCGCCCGCCTGTCGAAGCGCATCGAGGAAATAGCCCGCTCCACAGCCGACCTCCAGCCAGTGTTTGTTAAGGAGCACGTCACGTTGCATTCCCAATTCCCCTGCACAGTCCAGTGCCCACTCAAGCTTTGGTGTGTAGATTCGATCCCTGCGAGAGGCGTACTCACTTTCGGACAGCCTTGGATAAATATCCGAGAAAGATTCTTCGTCCGTTTCAAACGGGTATCCCTCCGGTGGACGGTTTTCTGTTTGAAGATGTCCGCACACCTGACAGAAGATGTAGACAAGTCCCCGATGTCGGAACTGCGACACTCCCTCAAGCGAAGATTGACAGAGCAGACAGGTTCGCCGGGCCTCACAGTCGGCCAGCCGGGCCACCGCGCGAAGTTGACTTGAAAGTTTCTCTTCCGTGATGGAAAAGTATGCTGATGTTTCCGGTAATACATCAGCAGCGGATTTTGAGTAATCTGTTCTCATGCGCTCCATCCCACGCCGATCGTACTTACCATCCCGTCAAATCAGCGATCAGGGTTCGCTAGTGGACCGTAATACTCCAGAGGATCATCGTCGGGCCCGACCAGCTTCCGGCTGTCACGAACGTGGCGGAATTGCTTGAGAAGTGACTGACGCGCTTGTCCCTTCTGCTCTATGTATTCATCCGCGTTCTTGAGCCAGACCCGCTCGTCGCTCTTATCTCGTTTTCGCCAATCGAATCGTTCATAGTGCAGGGCGTCCCGGTTCCGAATAACACGCTGGACAACACCCTCATAGATCGATTCGGAGACAGCATACTCCTTTCCAACCGTTTCCTCGCCTTTTCCGGGCAAGAAACTGCGTGCATAGTCCGATGAAGGTCCTTCCAGTCCTGCAATTTCCAGCAGGGTTGGGTAGAGGTCCACACTGGCCTCAACCAACCCATTCGAACGACATCCAGCCAGGTCCGGCCTCCAGGGACAGCGCACAGCCAGAGGGACATTGAGCATACGAGTTCCGAGCATACGGTCAATGCCCGCGATAGGATCTGTGGGTGGAGCAAGCTGATGCTGCCCATGGTCGGCAGTCATCACGACGGCACAACTGTCGCCAAATTCACGTTGTAGATAACCGCAGAGAATACCGAAGGCAAGATCAAACTCCTCCACTTGGTTCTTGTACAGCCGGTCGAACTGTTCGGGCTGCCTGTCCCGATACAAGTCACATACAGGTATGGTTCTGAATCGTCCTCCCCTGTCGCGCCGACTCGACCAGAACAGTGGTGGTCCATGGACATCCATCAAGTGAAGCACCGCGAAGATTTCCTCGCCTCGGTGTCTGTCGAGTTCGTTGACCAGCGGGTACAGGCTGTTCCAGTTCATCATGTTCGTATATGCCTGCAGCAGCACCCGGTCAAATCCACGGTCATAACCGACCGCCTGACTGGTACGCCTTGATCCCGCGCTATAAAAAGTATGCCACCCATGCCGCTGAAAAACTTCCGCTAAAGTCGCATTGGTCATCGGCAGGGAGTTTTTAAAGCCTTCGTACCTGTTGGTTACTTTGTGATGCGAAGAGTATTGAGATGTGAACATCGAGGCGATGACCGCCGTAGTCCACTCGCCCTGGCTCCAGGCGTTGTCGCTGATCCAGCCACTATCGCCAAAGAAGCGATCAATGTTTGTCGTCTGTACATCTTGCGCTCCATATATACCAAGCGAATCCCGCCGAAGGCCATCGACGACAAGCAGCAGCACGAGGCGAGCATCGGAATTGGGATGGACTATAGCTGGTGCCTCCATGAATACTTCAGCTTTCGGGCTATCGATTTCCACGATTAAGTCATTAGAAGTCGCTTTATCGTCCCACTGCTTTTCCGTAGCAGATAGATGCATATCCCAAAGGTCGTTCCACCCTTCGCTCAACGAACTCAAAGGACGATCGAGCATCAGCCGGCCATTGAGCCGCATTCGTATCTGCTCCATCGAATAACATGAAGGGTCCTCTATAAATAGCCCCGAACGAATCGTTCCTTTGCCATTTGGTAATGTAATGCGGTTTTTACCCGAGGCGAGTTCAATCGCATTTCGCAAGTCACCGGTCTCGTTATGTGTTTTTTTCAGGCAATTAAAACCCTGGCTTTGCCAGTCAGCAGTTCTTACCGAATCCGATGGTGTGCGGTCAAATCGCATCCGCCAAAGGCTCATTGCGACGGTTTGCAGGAGGGAGCGGGACACCCAAGGCAAGGGTATTGCAACCAACAACAGTGTTCCCGCAGCCAGGCATGCTGAGAGCAAGGTCAATATATTTACAATCTCGGACGGAGACAGCAGTAGTACTGGAAGACGCAGAACTGCGATCAGTAAAGCGATTATCAGATACTTTCCCGAACGCAGAATGAATATATGCCGGACTGTAGTACGTGGCACAGGATGGAGTAGTGAAAACAGTCCGGGCAGAAGCATTGCGGAAGCAAAAGGAATCCAGGACACAGCAACCGGAAACGGTCCAAATTCCAGGACGACCCAGTTGGCCACCGGCGAAAGGAGCACTATTACCTCTAACCGAAGTGATGATACCACCGCGGCGAACTTGATGTAGTCTATTGGCTCTTCCTGCCGACTCAGATAATAGATGATTCCGGAACGACATCCCTTCGCCACCATCCAGGAATGCCATAACATTGCGTATGGATAGATAAGCAGGATAACAACGTAAAGCGTCAGCGCAAAAAGTATATTAAAAACCAGGACATCTTCCCCTGGATGGAAAGGCAAAGAGGTGACGACCAGCAGTGCCCAGGCATGGGCTCGCGATAATCGACCGTGAGTGCGCAGAAAACACAGGAAGAAGGTTCTTTGCGCTCCTAACCAGCGCCTGAGGTTTTCTGCCATAATAATTGACCCTCTCTAGCGATTTCCCGAAGCTCATTCAAATCAACGAGGCTGTAGTCCTTGATAGCGCTTGTCATGTAGCCTTTCAGCAGAGTTTCCATATTCTCCTCGCCCAGAACGGAACGATACTTCAACGTTGCTTCGTCAATGCGCGCCAGCAGCTCTTGTACCAGTTCCGGTTCACCCCAAAGAAAATGGCAGCGCGCCCTCTTGGACGCTGCATCAATCCTGGCATCGCTTTTACGTACGTACAGTCTTTGCGGCAGATCGGCAGTCTCCTCAAGGAAAGAGTTCAACGGGATATATGCAACCGACTTCCCGGTTCCAAGAACTCCTTTCTGCATATTCTCCAGCGAGAAATTATAGTCGAATAGACCAACACCGGCGTACTCGAGGCACTTGCGCATATCGGTGGCGGATCGAATGGCGTACAGCAGAGAAACGCCTTTTGCATAAAAGATGTCCGAGGTCCACTCAATAGTCTCTGGAACAGTCCAGGTCCGGATGTCATAGCCGCTATGCAGCTTCTGGCCGAGCCGAGCGAGGTAATCCGAGATCTCAATTCCACGGAAACGAATATCACGAACTTCAGGACCGTACCCGATAATACTGCGAAAAAGTTCCAAGGCCTCGATGCATCCGAAAATGGTCGATCCCAGTTCAAGGAAGATGGGATGTCTTGCTCCTTTTTCCACCGCGATGTGTATCGCCTCCCAGATGATCAAAGTGGCGAGGCCATCCTGTGCATGCACATTTTCATTGAAACGATGCGCCATATCCCCATACTTACCATTAGCGACATCTTCCAGTCCCGCCTCTATGGCAAGAATATCCTTCGCATACCGTGCAAGCATAAAGAAATCATATGCTTCCTGCTCAATGCGAAAATCCCAGACGTTTTTCTTCCCTTGTGCGATATCGATACCACCGAATTCGAGATACGAAAGCCGTTGATCCTGTTTCTCACTGTAATCCCGGTTCATGATTGTTTTATCCCCTCAATACTAAGCCACGACGTCACGTGCTGGATTGGGGTTTCAATTGGACCCTGTGTTCGTGACCTTCAGATCCGCTTTCGACAGCCGCAACGGATTTTGAAAATACGGACCTCGCCCTGGCTACTATCTGTTTGACCGAAAGCATAGGGTCGTCCCCATCTTTGATCAGGGACCGTGCAAACAGGTAATCTTCCGCAGTATCGACTGTCAATTCCAGCCCAACACCGGACATATCAACCGGTGGGAACAGCCTCACGACACGGAATTTGTCCTCGTTTTCATAGAATTTGAGCGTGACATGTTCACGTTCCGCTTCACTCAACATGGCCGTATTGTGTAGCTCCTTGAGCGCATCGGCACGGTATATTTCAACATCCAATCCTACCGGGAATGCTCCTTTGGTCGTCGCCAGTTCGAACGGCGCGGCCTGCGCAGCTTGCTCAAGGCAATAATCGAGCATCCATCCATCGATGAACGGGCAGTCCGCGGTAATCCTGGCGATGTATTGGCCGCCAAACTTTTCGGCTGCTGCGACAAATCTTCCCGCCACGTTATTTTCGCTACCTCGAAAAACATCCACTCCCTCGAACCGTGCCCATTGTTCCAGCAAATTATCTTCTTTGCGAGTAGTCGTAGCGAAAACTATCTGTTGCGATAACTTGCTCGCTTTCAACCGGCGAAGGAGAAGTGCAAGCATCGGCAGTCCTGCCAGCGGGAGCAGTGCCTTTCCTGGCAGGCGTGTAGATCTCAGGCGTGCAGCAACAATAACAGTGACGTTCATGAGATTACATTCCGTGCCATGTCCAGACTTTTTCGCTGTGATTCGGTTTCCTCGATTTCGACCAGTGCTTTTGCGATTCGAATATCCCTTTCGCTCCGGATAAAGAACGACTCGCTATCCGGCAACACGTAGTTAACTACCGACGGACCAATCAACATGCCTCGTTTAAGGATGCGGTTCAGCGTCGCAAGCGTCGCGTTTGTCTCGATGTATACAGTGTTGAAGTCCGAGTTAAGGTTCGAAGGGGGATTGACTGCACGCATGCCGGTGGCGGTACGCAAGTATACTGTTTGCTCCACTTCGTTCACCGCAATGGATGTATCGGCGGAATTGAGAATCAAAGTGAAAACCGCCTCTTCAAGTCCGAAAGTGCTCTTGAAAGGTGCCTGGATGTAGTTCAGTGCGGAGACACCTTTTCGCTGGGGATCGATTTTATCTGCGATCCGATCCAGCGTTTTGGCGATCGAACGGGAACGGATTGTCTCCTCTGGCAGTCTCTGGAAAAAGCTGAGTCGCTGATCATCGTAACGATCCATCGTCTCCGTGACGTCTTTATTGTCCGATGCAACGACTATTTCATCGAACAAGTCTGATGCGATGCTCATTTTGATCGCCCGATCGAGGAGAGTCGCTCCATTCAACCGATAATTCCACAAGTCCAGCTGGAAATCATAGTTACGCCGGCAAGGGATTACTGCAATTATGGGACGGTAGCCTTCCAACTCACTCTTAATCGAATGGCGCTTTATGTATCTTCGTGCATCGTAGATGCGATAAGTCTTTTCCGTCAAATTGTTGCCGTGACGGCGATAATAAAAGAGCGGAAGATTGATGTTCATGCAGCGATGGTTCCGGCACATTTTGAGCCAGAGATCGAGACCATCCTGTGCATCTACATCTGTACGATACCCTCCCACATCACGAAGCAGGTCCGTCCTCACCAGGCTACATGCACCGTTTGCAGGCAGATCTATCATATGGTTGTTTTCATACAACCGTTCCCGACGCTCCAACGATATAATTATTCCCTTCTCGTCAACGAGATAATAGTCAGGAAAGACAAGGGTAGCTTCGGGGTGATAATCGAGATTCTTACCAAGTACCAGCAGGGCATTTTCGTCCAGGTAGTCATCTCCATCGAGACGCATGATGTATCTTCCTCTCGCCTCAATCAAGGCGAGATTGGCCACCCCCTGAAGGCCAATGCCGTTTGTATGGAATAACCGAATGCGCGGATCGCTCTGATAAAACGCCATTATTTCAGGAGTGTTATCCGTGCTTCCGTCATCTATCAGCAATAGCTCCCAATCCTTTTCAGACTGCCGTAGAACACTCTCTATCGCCTCTTCGAGGTACTTGCCGTAGTTGTGTGACGGAATGTAAACAGTAATTTTAACATCATTCATAACATACCCTCACAGACATATCTGCAATTCGTCACGCCATCGGCATAACTGCTGCAAGTCATTTACGTCCATGCTGCCCGCATGGTCAGGTCCGTACATACTTTTATCCAGGGTGAAGTGCTTTTCTATAATGCGGGCCCCTCTTGCCATAGCCGCGAGGCAGGCCGTCAATCCGATAGTATGATCGCTGAAACCGGCGTAACGCTGAAAATCCACGGAACCAAGGCCAATATCTTCCAATGGAGTAGGGTATTTCGAGACGCAATAAAGAAAATCAACCGCTCCGTTAACACCCAGCTTCGGGAATTCTTTACTCTTCCATTGACCCAGCGAAACGATCAGGGGTTTGCCTGTCGATATGAGCCTTTCCATCAGTTCCCGGTCATGAATCGAGCAGGATGCAACTTTATGCCTTTTAACGCCCATCTCCTCAAGCCATTGTACTCGTTCGGTATCGAATGCGGAGGCCATGAATTCCACGTTCTGCTTTTCACACTCGGTGGCAAGCATATCGACTTGTTGGCGGGAGAGTTCAGTTTTAAGGTTATACTCGTACCAACAATTATTCTCAGTTGTGAACAGCGCCCGAGCGTCGAAGACCTGGAATTTGGCGATATCCGCTCCCGCGTTTCGTACCTGGCGAATCATCTCGATGGCAAGATCCATATCGCCGTTGTGGTTCTGACCGATTTCCGCGATAATCAGGCTCATATGACAACCTCATTGCACTCCAGCCACCTGTTCAGCTGTATGTAGCAAAAGAGCGTATGCCCGCTCAGCAGAAGAGGATCATCCAGCAATTTTTGCGCAGCGTTCTCTGCATTCGGCCGAATCAAGCCGAGACGAGAAAGAGCCGAAGAGGGTGCAAAGGCCTCGCTCAGCAGGCCTGCCCAGCGTCCCTTTAACCAGTGATCAATGGGCACGTTGAATCCGTGCTTGGGCCTCTCAACTACCTCTTGTGGCAACAAATCGGTGAAAGCCCGCCTCAGCGCCCACTTCAATGTATTCCCTCGTACCATATCTGAATAACGGAGCGTATTGGCAAATGCGAGCAGCGATGGCGCCGCTAAGGGAACTCTCCCCTCGACCGACATCGCCATCGTCATGCGATCGACCTTGCGAAGCATCTCGTTGGGAAAATAGAAGAGACGGTCATGCCTGATGTAATCCTCAGGGCGCCAGTGAGAATCGTTCCGGAACCGTTCGAAGTGGCGTAGCGAGCTGGCCACATCCTTGAAAGGCTCTGTCGCAAAGATAGACTTCTTGTCGTGCTCTGATGCGTAGTAGTGCCAAGCCCATGCCCTGTGTGCTGGACGATAGGATGCGAGCGCCTTCAATACCTCGGTATGCGGTAGATTCGCGTATTGCATTGATATCTGCGGCTCGATCCATCCGTTCGCCGAGCCCCCGTTCATCTCCGGCGAGGTGAGCAGTGTATACCAGGAATAACCTCCGAAAACTTCGTCCGCCCCGTCTCCTGAGAGCAGCACCGCGACACCATGTTCGCGGGCCGCGCGGGCGATAGCGAGTATCCCGAGACCCGAGGAAACAGCGAAGGGCTGGTCACCGTAAAAGGTGAAAAGCTCCAGATCACGGAGAAAATCGTTCGCCGTCACATGTATCGTGTGGTGGTTCGTGCCAAGCTGTTTAGCGTACCGCTCGACATGTGGCGATTCGTCTGCGTTGCCGTGATATGGGTCGTCCACATCCTCAAAACCGATTGTAAAAGTGGCCAGATCGTTACGATGGCGTGCGGCAAGTGTGGCAACAATTGAACTGTCCAGTCCGCTCGAAAGGAAGCTGCCCACCGGTACGTCAGAAAGCAGCCTGCTTCTTACAGCCTCCTCGACGAGCATGCGTGTCTGTTCGATCACCTCGTTCTCATTGCGGGGCGGATCGAAATTGTATTGCCGGTTTGTAAAAGGAATCAAGTTGGTTCGGTTGTCTTCAATGACGAGAATGTGCGCCGGCGGCAAGGCATAGACACCTTCATAAACTGTGTCCGGCTCGGGAATCCAGAGAAAAGTCGGGAAATCCCAAAGCGCCTGCAGATTCAAACGGCGGGAAACAGCCGGGTGCTTAACCAAGCTCTTCAGCTCGGATGAGAATACCAACTCACCCGGTTCGAGCGGGGCGTAGTAAAGCGGTTTTTCACCGGGGATGTCGCGTGCGAGAATCAACCGCTTGCGGGGCGAGTCCCAGAGCGCCACGGCGAACATCCCGTCCAGAAGTTCAAAGGTTTTCAGTCCCACACGTTCGTAAAGATGGCAGATCACCTCTCCATCCGAATGGGTACGGAAAACGGCACCATCCGCTTCGAGTTCCTTGCGCAGTGCGGGTGAATTATAAATTTCGCCATTGTAGAGCAACTGCACAGACTCGTCTTGAGAAACAAGAGGTTGATTGCCACCGGTCAGATCGTTGATGCTCAGACGTCGCATTCCTGCATGGTATGGATGGTCGTGGCAAAAACCGGAGGAGTCCGGCCCACGATGTACAAGAGCTTCGACCATCTCCTCGAGAATATCGTTCGGCAGAGGATTTCGTACCAGGTATCCCGCGATGCCGCACATCAGTGCCTCGTCGCTGTTTTTCGCAATTATCGAAAGGTTTTCAACGTTCGGTATCGCAAATCATATGCCATTGAATTATCGCTAAATAACGGACGATAAGTATATATTATCGTTTACCAGAGATATTGTGTTGACACGATAATAGCTGTTATCACTACTATTCACTTATTATCGTACTATACACCACTATATAGTTATATTACATGCTATAGAATATATTCTACTTAGTATCACGAACATATTGCTTCCATGACTACTGTTACGCTATTATAGCATTTATACAGCATTGATCACCTTACTAATATTAATGATATTCATAAGTTTCTGCGGATGTCTACTCAAGCTCTTCAAGCCAGTGGCAGATTTTTCCGATTGATGGAAATTCGTTTCCCGGCCATTCGAGCGAACCCTGCTTTTGATGGAGAATCAGGCATGTAATCGGGCAACTAAGGAAGGCGGTTTTGATCAGGTAAACCTGCGGTCAAACATTGGCAACAAACCACTATACTCTGTCGGAATCACCTAAAGAGAGAACGGCAAGATGTTTCAATACGGGATGGATGACGTAATAATTCGTCCCACCGGAGGGTTGAGGATGCGGCACGGGCTGGGTTTGCAACGTTTCCAACAGCGTTACAGCTCGCACGCACGGATCTACAACATAGTCGTAATCGGCTCCCGGCACTACCGGAAATTCCCTTTGCAGCAACAGGTCTCCCCCGTCGATATTTTCATTCATGACAAACACAGAGACCCCTATTTTCTTTTCGACAAGCATGGAGTAATAGATTGTGGTGCTGCCCCTGTACATCGGAACAGTGCCGGGATGAGCGTGTAAAAAGCGCTTGCCGCAGGCGAGAAGGTCATGGCCAAGGATTGCGCCTCCCGGCCCAGAATAGACGACATCTTGTCCAGGTAGATCTCGTACAGCCGCGATCACTTCCGGATCGTTGATATCCATCATCTCCACTACCGTTATTGGAACCCGGGCGCGCTTGAGGGTCAGCTCCACCGGTTCCTTGTCATTGAAGGCAATTCCCGTCACTGGACAGACGACGCGATGGCGCTGCGTGGTGACGGTGGTGGAAGTCCAATGACCTTGCGGTGAAACCGAGTTCGTCCTGCCCAGAAGGACAGCCCCCAGCGGTCTGACCCCGGCCTCGATAAAGCTTTGGATGTAGACACGGGAACGGTTGTTATTGGCCATCAGCATTGCGAATTCGATCATGCCATTACCTCATGTCTCAAGCTGTCAACCGTCTCCACCTCCGAATTCAATGCTACCTTGCACAGCCAGATTTCGCAGGGCGTGGCGATTCGGTGGAGGCAGGAAGAGAGGATATCTCCCGCCTTCAACGCGGCATTGAGAAAAACGAGATGTTCGTTGCGGTCGCGCAGTCTTTCAGCTATGATCAGTAGTAACAGCTCGAAGAGTGCATAATGCATCATTCGTCCGTAGCCACCACATGTTCGCTTCATTGCGGGCCGTTCGTAGCCTCCGTAAATTCTCTTGCTTGCTTCAAAACGCTGCACCAGCCTCAGAATTTCCGGTAAAATAGTCTCCAGCTCCCCACTCCTTTCGCTTACCTGCCTTAGCCAATGTGTGAGCAGAGGAACGGTTTTAGCTTCCCCCTCAGCCATCACTTCGCCATCCGTCAGTTCTGCAATTACAAACTCGACGGGAAGCCTGGGCTCCGGGCCCGCGATTCGATCCCAAGGTACAGGGGGGCGATCTGGACGATAGTCCAGGGCGAGGCGCTCCAGGCGTTGCTCGAGATTTTTCAGCGCTTTCTCTCTCGACTTCTTATATGCAGAGAGAAACAAGGGGCCGTGCAAAGATGAAAAGAAGTATTTTTCGCGGTGTTTGATTCGATCCTCTTCCGTATAACGGTAGCGTAGAGCGGGCAGATCCAATGCCTTGATCACGCGTACCGCCAGCGCCTGAAGGTTCGGCGCATCGGCGCTGTTATCGATAACGAGGTCGGCCCGTTCGGGTCGTGGGAAAGGGATGTCCACGCCGACTACGTTCTCCATTTCTCCTGCAAGGGCCTTTTCGTACAATCCCTTATTATCCCTCTTTGTAAGTATATCAAGCGGCACATCGAGGAATATTTCCCGATAGTCCTGAACATTTCGGCGCAGCCACTCCCGTTGCTCAGGAAAGATAGAGAGGATGCTTGCAAGCAGATGGATACCCTGCGCGTCACAGGCCATACTCAGGTTAACCATACGTTCGCCGAGCTTGCGCCGCTCCTGGACGGTGTGCCCAAGGTCTTCTCCGAGAATAGTGCGCATACGATCGCCGTCCATGAACATCCAGGATTCCCCAGTAGTTCGCAGGTGCTCAAGTACCTCGAGTGCCAACGTGGTTTTACCACTGGCGGAAAGTCCGATGATCCACACGATCATTTTTCTTGCACCCTCGTTATCGGTGAATCTCCAACCCATCGCCGTTGGGAGAAGCAAGCTTCTCGGCCAGGTGAAGATCATCCAATGTATCGACCTCGATCCACGCTCCGCTGACCGGAATTGAAAACACCTCTTGATCAGCTTGGACCATTGAACGGATCAAATCGGTCATGTACATATTGTGATTATGATATTCTCTCAGGAACCATGTCTGTAGCGCCTCGACCCCCGCAGGTGAGAAGGCGACCATACCGATGTACTGGCCCATGATTTCCTCGATACTGTTCGGTCTGCGTCCCAGATCTGTGATTCGGCCGCTGTCATCGTAGCAGAGCGTTTCGGCGTCGCTCAGCGGGTCGTCAAAACGTTTTTGCCAGTAGTCCCGCCAGTCAAGGTCCACAATAATTCCCATCGACCTGTTAAATGCAAAGGCGGACTCAATGACCGAGGAATTGCATACGATATCCCCGTAGGAGAGGACAAATCCACCTGATAGTAGTACTGATTCGGTTTCGATTGCCCGTCGCAGGCTTTCTACCATGTTCGTCGTTGCATAGTCCGGATTGTTCACGAAACGTGCTCCTGGAACCTGAAGTCTCTCCCCTCGATATCCTCGGACGATCACAATGTCTTGGACACCTACTCGTTTCGCGTTGGCCAGCTGCCATTGAATCAGGGGTTTACCGTGTAATGGCGCCATGCACTTGGGGTGATCGTCTGTTAACGGCGACAGACGTGTTCCCTTGCCCGCAGCAACAACAACCAGCGTTCTGGCTACGATGGCACACCTCCTTGCTCAAACAGCCGTTTGATCCAGCTACGATCCATATCCTGCTGAGGTCCCTGCCGCTCCGGGTGCCATTGCACTCCGAGAAGAGGTGCGTTGCGATGTGCAACCGCTTCCACAAACCCTTCTCCATCCCTGGCAAGCACCTCCAGGGAAGTCGGGCAATTATCAAATATGAGCAACTGGTTGTGATAGGAGTTGACCATCTGAGTAGCATTCTTAAATAACCGAACTTCATGCACCGTCGCGACATGCCCCTTTCCTGGCTTCAATTGACCTCCGAGGGCGAGCCAGACAAGTTGGAGTCCACGGCAGATGGCGAGAGTTGGGATCTTTCCGGTCAGTGTTTCCTTAAGGAGCGTGATTTCATTACGATCACGCACCGTAGCATTGTCTGGAAGTTCGCCACCTTGCCGCACGAATGTATCTTCGCCACCTGTTAAGATCAGACCATCAAGACGCTCCTCTTGCAATATCGCAGCCGGGTCACGTCCGATGTTTGGAAGCGGTACAGATGTCCAACCCATCTCGCTTAGGAAATTTAGCCAGTCATGTGCAAGCGCATCACGAATTTCTCCGGTGCTCTCCGAACGTTCGATGCGCATTGTAAGGCCGATTCGCATTGACATTCCTCTCAGCCAAGTGGTCGAATTGTGCGTGAAGCGCAGTCAAGTTCGAGTACGGACATTCCCATGATTCTCGAATAAATCAGTTCTCCGCAGCCTATAGCCGACGGTAACTGGAACTCAGAAGCCCTGATCATCATGTGTGAGGCCATGCCGCCATACTGGGTAATCAGTCCAAGTGGTTTGTGGAAAAAGATCCAATCGTATCCAGGGTCTGCATTCGGTAGTACAAGTATCTTGCCGCAGATATCCTCCGGGGCCGTCCCTTCTGTCAATACACAGGTATCTCCCCGCACTACCTTGTTTGTGACGAAGTTCGGCACATCTTCAAGTATCGTAAATCCGTAAACCTCGTCGGGTTCGAGCAGAATGCCCGGCAACCGGATGATTTCCGTTATGGTTCGCGCCTGTCTGGCCCGTTGCGCCTCTCGCTTCAATGCCTGCACGCTCAAAATCCCATTCGACGTGTATACGCTTTCGATCAGCCTGTCTATGGTCAACATGGCGATCTGATCCAGGGTCAATCCCAAGGAAACTCCCCAGCGTTTTACCAGTTGTAGAAGAGTGTCAAGGGCACGAGTAAAGTTGAATTTCCCCTGTTCTCGACCTTGGATCGACTCGCTGATGAAAACGCCGAGTTGCTCTACTGTGAAGCTGAAGCCAGTCTCATCGATCAGGTTCTGTATCTTATTTTTTCTCTTGTTGAAAATGCGGAGAATCTCCAGATCTTCGAGACATTGTGTGTTTTCCTCCTCCCTGATTTTTCGATTTTTATTCGCGTCGTCGGTCGTTTTCTTTTGCTCGCCACCGAACAATATTTGCATGTTCTCTGTATAATTGGGCGCTAAAATATTATAGCTGCTCGGGCGCAAATGCCCGAATTCTTCAATGAAATCATCAAGGCAGACCACCCCGTCCCGCAGCCGGGTCGCCTGTTGCGAAAACTTTGTAGCCACAGTAGGAATCGTGCGCTGGATCAGTTCTATCTCGGCATCTTTAAGTATGCCTCGATTTTTCAGTGAGCGAAGCATCGTAAGGGCAATGAACCCGTTGCGCGCCAGTTTGCTGAAGGGAAGCGTACCTAGCGTTGCGGTGGCTTCAAGCAACTGTACAATGATCTGCGGGGTTACCTCGTTTCCCTCCGCTTTGTTGAGCGCTTGCTGACGGATCTGTTCGAGTTTTTTCTGTTGGTTTAATTGCTCACGATTGCAAACAGTAACTTGACTGATCAGGTCATCTGTCAGATCACGCAGGGCCATCCGCAACTGTTCTATTTCGGAATCTGAAAATCCTCCCGCTACAAGTGTTTTCCTGTGCCGCTCGAAGTCAAAGTCGAGGCAAGTCACCGCCACCTCAAACTCCACCTTGTCGTGCAGATGCGGACGTTGCCGCAAATAGCGTAGATAGTAATTTGCCAGCTTTTCGGCAAGTGCTTCATCGATGGAGTCTGGTATGAAAGAGTTAAGGCTCGCCCGTACGTCGATGTATGGATGGCCCGATAGAGTGACCATTAGCGGAGTGGGGGTCAGATCCCGATATCCCACTTCCTTGCGAGCAATTGCCCAAATCCGGTCCGTCACTAGATGTTTGTATAATGATAAAGCGAGCGGATGGGGATGGTGTCCCAGCATTTCGGCAGGGTTCCAATCCGTCATGTTGCTGAGTACACCTTTTTCTCCGAGCAGACCGAACTGAGGATTCAGCGCCCGTGTCAAGAATTTGTGCGAGTTTTCGAGTTCCTGATCGATGCTCTCATTGTCAACGGACATGCTCCCGTTTACTTGAACAAGAGGTCGTACCTGAAAGAGGAACAGGTTATCTTCGCTATCAAAGGCGAATTCTACATCCAGGGCAGAAAGACCCGTCAGTTTTTCCAGTTCACGCGCCACTCGATTCAATCGCTCAATCCGTGGATCAAGGGATAGATTCTCCCATTTCCTGTTAAAGAGAATCACGGTTCTCGCCGGAACCCTACCGCCAGTTACACCATCAGTGGCAGGGCCTTCATCGTAGTTTACGATGGTATAGGGTGCTCCACTTTCCAGATCACGCGAAAACAGCACACCGCTGAGGACGACATTTTCAAGATACGGTTGAACCAGCACCTGATCGGCACCGCATAAATCTCCCTTACGTCCGAAACTTTCAACAACCTCCTCAAAGGCGCGTCGCAATTGTTCACGGTCGGCACCATTGACCTTGAGCACGCTTGTGAAGTTACCCGCATTCGACTGATTGAAGCTGTCCTCGGAAAGCGCAGAGCTTCGCACAACCAGTAAGCGACTATTGAACTTCTCCCTGATTTCATCCAGTATCCCCTCGGAATCCTCCAGCCATTGATCGACACGGTAATTTCGTTGGGGCAAAATGACTGCCTCACTCAGCTTCCCATCCAACCGTGCCAGTGTTTCTGCTTTGGTGCCGAATACGAATCGCGCCAGGGCTGACGGCCGGTTAATTTTCGCCCACTGCCTTGTAATGTTTACACCATGAATAGTGCGTTTCCAAGTGAGGAGGTTGAGCACAACATCCCTTAGATTTCCGTTCTTTCCTGCGGCGAGGATCGAGCTGGCAGCGGCAAGCATATCGGCCCAACTACGCTCATCGACCCGAAATATTCCCGAGAAGTAAACCGGTACAGAACCTGGTTCGTCCAGCGGAGTAATTAATCCATCCTTCAAGCCCAGACACTGTGGCGTAGCTCGCGTCCCTTCAGGCACGGGTTCATACCCTAAGATCAGTTCGTCTTTCGTCGCCAGAAGCCGCTCCAGCGCCGCTCTGCGAAAAAGGCGTTTTGCATCGATGAGGATACCGCCATGTTTCAGAGCATCTCCAGCGCTGACCAGGAGTTCCAGGTAACCTTTTCGGTTGTTCAGCTCGGTCGATAGGACACGCGCACGGTAACGCTCTTCAGGCGGGATATGAAGGGATCTATCAGTGGAAAAAGTAATTCGACTCACGCAGTCCTGGCTCAAAGTTGCCAATATCCATTTCAGCACCACTGTATCGTCGATATATCGCAACGATTTTCTGCGACCGTTTTTTTTCATCCGCAATCTTTTATTGAGATTGAGATGCAGGATTAATACCGGCAGGGGTGTTGAATTCACATCAAGTGTTGCATGGGACACGGGAAGTTTATTCCTCATGGTAATTTCCTCCGGCCTTCGGCGCATCCGCCGGACATGCTATTCCTTTCAGGATCAAGATATTATGAAATCATAAATCTTGTAACGTCCGCAGAAGCGCAAACCCCGTGCCTACTTGATTTTTCCTATAATCATGACGATATGGAAGATTTCAGCAAAGAGGGACAATGATCGACCCGATATTTTAACGTTTGGAATTTGCTCGAATGGAAAGTTAACCATATGCAAAGCACGTAGCTATGAAACTGGATAAAGAAGGTCGAAGCCATAGCCTTACTGTCGCTCAACCGGAAGAGCATCTCTTGATCATACTTCAGTCGCTTGCCAGGCAAAATCGCCAGGGAAAGCGTGTCTCAAGTCCAGACAGGTCTTGGAAGTGGTTTAAGAGCGCAAAATTCAGCACACCGGGATCGGACGGCCGCTCTCTATGTAGTATTGACGAAACCATTGGATATAACGCTGAATTCCCTCTTCGACCATCACCTTTGGCTCATAGCCGGTTGTGGCCTTCAGCGCATCAATGCTGGCACAGGTTGCGGGAATATCGCCCGGTTGCATCGGAACCCGCTCTACTATAGCTTTTTTACCGAGGTTTTTCTCAATGAGTTCAAGGAATCGCTCGAGACGTACCGGATGCCCGGCACCGATGTTAAATAGGCGGTATGGTCCAGGGCTAGTGGCGGGATTCGGCGATTCCGCATCCCACTGCGAAATCCCCGATGGCGCCAAAGGGATTAACCGGATAATGCCCTCCACGATATCATCGACATAAGTGAAATCTCGCTCCATGTTGCCATAATTGTACAATTGAAGCGGCTCACGAAGGTGAATTGCTCGCACAAAACGCCAGAGGGCCATGTCCGGGCGGCCCCAGGGGCCGTATACCGTGAAAAACCTCAACCCAGTACAGGCAACGCCAAACAGGTGGCAATAGCTGTGCGCCATCATTTCGTTAGCCTTCTTGGAGGCGGCGTACAAGGACATCGGATGGTCCGTGTGGTCACTGACCGAAAAAGGCTGCTTGCGGTTCAGGCCATAGACTGAACTCGAAGAGGCGAAAATAAGGTGCTCAATCCCACGGTGGCGGCAGTTCTCGAGAATATTGAAGAATCCGATATAGTTGGAATCGATGTACACCCGCGGCTGTTGTATGGAGTGTCTCACCCCCGCCTGCGCCGCCAGGTGGACGACGATCTCGAATTTATTTCGCTTGAAAAGTGCGGTCAGCTTCTTCTCGTCAATGAGGTTAAATTTTTTGAAAAGAAAATTGGGCTCACGTTGGAGCAGTCCTGTTCTGGCCTTCTTCAAGTTGACGTCGTAATAGTTGTTCAGATTGTCCAGACCTACGACTTGATGGCCTTCACGAAGCAGACGAGCCGCCAAGTGATACCCGATAAATCCGGAACTGCCGGTGACGAGTATCCTCACCCGAAAATCCTCCTATTCTGTGTCCTGAAACGCTCCATATGTAGTACCCGTGCAATTTATTGTTTCGGTCCTCAATCCCGTATTATGTTCCTGAAAAGCTCAAGATAAGCCTTCGCCTGGATATCCAACCTGTACCTTCCCAGCACTCTTTCGCGGCAGCGGCCGGACAGGTCCAAGTCGCCGTTCTTCTGCGAAAGCACCCACCGGATGCCCTCCGCCAGCTCTCCGGCTTCGAAAGGGCTGGCGAGAAAACCGGTCACCTTGTGCTCAACCATGTCCGGGATCCCGCCGACCGAGAACCCGACCA
>SDBT01007253.1_pt1 | contig 18280 bp, 15 predicted proteins | sample 2277101 | NCBI WGS metagenome assembly SDBT01 (sample SAMN10404973, study PRJNA504765) | marine sediment metagenome | isolation source: marine sediment core GS10_PC15, 103 cmbsf | place: Arctic Ocean: Southern Knipovich Ridge | collected 2010
TCAAAGAACAGGTGCTTAAACTGTTCGCTGCATTTAGCAGTGCCTTATACACCTGCATTAAGTATGGCACCCTATCAATGCAATGTCAACAAAAAAGGAGCGGCTTTCCTCCCACGACTAAAGATCGTGGGTTTCCAGCCGCGAATGATCATGATAGAACCTGCCCCTACAAAGCTATTGCTCCTTGGCGATCATACCACTTATGGCCTATTCAACAGGTTCGACCACGAAAGTGGCCGCGTTTTCTTTGCTTTCCTTATAGCCGACGCGAATTGCTCTCGCTCTCAGCGTTGTTTTGCCCTCGGATAACCGTAGTGGGTTCTTATAGAGCAGCCAATGCGGATTATCGCCTTCCTCGAAGGTATAGGCGATGGACGCGCCTTGTGTGGCGCAGTGGAGTTGTACCAGCACCGGCGCCTTGAAAGCTCCCCCTTCCGGTGCGGTCTCACGACCCATGCTCTCTTCGCATATGGGGATAAACAAGGGTGCCGCTGTCTCCGGCTGTTCGCCGTTGGGATACCATCGGCGAACCATCTCAAGCTCCGAGATTGCGCCCATATCGCCTACTTCCTGAATCCAATCGTCCAGCGCTTCACGAAGGCGAAATAGCTCTGGTTCGTATGCGAGATCGCCTGCCAGATTACAGATCTCGTATGGATCTCTCTGCGTGTCGTAGAGTTCCTCGGCCGGTCGATCCCGGAACATGAGCGACTGCGCTTCATCCAGTTCCCCCGCCAGGTGTAACCGCCACATCTCTTCCAATATCGGATGCCTGTTTCGATACGGAATCCAGAGCAGGTATGGTCTGTCGGGATAGTAGTTGCGGATATATTTAAAGCGCTTATCACGCGCCGCGCGTACCATGTCGTATGACTCGTCGTGACGGTCGCGGTGCGCGTATATATACTCCCGCGGCGGCGCAGCCTGATCGCCCAAAAATGCCTGTCCCTGCATGTGCATAGGTATTTCAACGCCAGCAAGTGATAGCAGCGTTGGGCCGAGATCGACGGTGCTGACCAATTCCTCGCTGACGCTCCCCGACTCCAGATTTTCCGGCCAGCGGACGATCATAGGTATGCGGATGCCGGAATCATAAGGCCAGCGTTTGCCCCGCGGCAGAGGGCCATGATCGCTCCAGTGAAAGATAATCGTGTTGTCAGCCAGACCATCATCTTCCAATTGCTTCAGGAGTTCGCCCATATACCGATCATTGTGTTCGATGTTGGTATACATACGCGCCATAGCTAAGCGTACCTTTGGCGTGTCCGGGAAATAAGGCGGCAGCTTAATGGCATCAGGGTCAAAGGTGGGTTTCGGGCCTTTCCCCTCCCACATTCCGCTTTCGTGTGTGCGTGTAGGGTTGAAGACAGCGAAAAACGGCTGATCAGGATCAGGGCGATTTCGCCAGTGACCTTCATTGCTGAGATCGTCCCATGCGGTCAGCGGCGGAGTAAACTGGTAATCGGTCTTGACATTGTTGGTGCAGTAGTAGCCATCAGCGCGCAAATACTCGGTGAAACATCTTACATAGTGCGGCAATACGGCGGAGTAAGGCGTCGGCATTTCCGGCGCGAGGCGATTGGTGTGGCTGGTGCGCATGTGCTGGGTGCCGATGGAGATGGGATACATGCCGGTGATAACCGCCGACCGGGCAGGCGCACACACGCCGCACGTTGAGAATGCGTTCGTCCAGATGCACCCTCCATCGGCCAGGCGATCAACGTTGGGCGTGCGAGCGACAGGATCGCCATAACACCCATAATAAGGATTAGTATCCTCAAATGAGATCCACAGGAAGTTGGGCTTCTTCTTTTCTGGCATTTCTTCCTCCATTTTATCACTCATGGTTGATTACAGACTGTGATTTCCTAACACAAAGGCACGAAGTCACTAAGACACAAATCTTGAGCAAAAAGGGATATAAAGGTAAAAAAGGTCACAAACGCTTGATCTTATAGGATTTATTAGCCACAGAATAACACAGATTTTCACAGAATTCTACCAAAGATTCTGTATTTGTCCGTGACAATCTGTGGCTGATATATCTCAGCTCCATTACCCAATCATTTATTCAATATCCATAAATCGGGCCTTAAAAACCTGTCTCCTTTGTGAAAATTCTATAGACTCATCCCTGTTCATTCCTATCTTATACCTGTTTCAGTTAGAAACGATACCCATTAGCGTTGTAATGGCGCACCTGTGTGTGCGCCCGGTATCGGGGTTTTGGCACACATAGACAGACACATAGACAGACACATAGGTCTGTCACTACAGTCTCATTTCTAACCGAAACAGGTATTAGTGGCTTTGTGTCTTAGTGTCTTGGTGGTCAATATGGTTGATGGTTCAGCAAGAGTTTGCCCTCATTTCTCCAAATCGAAGACCAGACCTATTGAGTCGCGCCATTGATCCAGAGCTTTCATGTTGTTGATACTGTCCTCCCAGGTCATACACGGGTATGCGGCTTCGCTGTTCGACAGATTACGGGCAACCACGTCCGCTTCGAGAGTGTAGCAGGATTCGGATTCTGCGGGTATCAAAATCTCCTCAGCATCCTTCCCGGCGCGTTTCAGGATGATCTTTCCGGTGCTGGGCTTCCACGGCGCAGGCACTTCCATATCGCCCTGCGAACCCCAGACATGCACATCAGATTTGACCGATACTTTGGCCGCGCATATCAGGTTAGCGATTACTCCGTTGGGGAATCTGACGGCTGCTGCTGCCCACTCATCCACGCGGCCAGTTTCGCCGATATGTGCAGCGCCAGCCACATCTTCCGGCTCGGCTGGTTTGGGCATGCCCAGAGCAGCGCCAGCGATAAGTCGGGCTATGGACATGGTGTAGCATCCGACATCCATGATGCCCCCTCCGCAGACGTCGTTGCGGAGACGGATATTGCCGTAGGCTTCCTCGCTTTCGCCCAGACTGTAGGCAAAGGTTGCCTGAATCATCCGGACATCGCCTATAGCGCCATCCCGAATCAGTTCAACCAATTTAGCAGTCTGTGGGTGGCAGCGATACATGAACGCCTCCATCAGAAACACGCCGGTTTTCTTCACTTCTGCCAGCATCTGTTTAGCCTCATCAGCATTGATGGTAAGCGGTTTTTCACAGAGAACATGCTTCCCTGCGCGCGCAGCTTTCACGCTCCATTCAGCGTGAAGGTGATTCGGCAACGCGTTGTAGACAGCTCCCACGTCACTGTCCGCAAGCATGTCATCATAACTGCTGTATCGGCGCGGTATATTAAACCTGTCGCCAAAAGAATCGGCAGTTTCCTGAGCACGGCTGCCAACAGCAAGCAACTCTCCGGTTTTTGAATCTTTGAGTGCGCTGGCAAATGATCCCGCGATTCCGCCTGTTCCAATAATGCCCCAATTAAGTTTACTCATGGTAGATACCCCCTATTTGTGAGAAATCCAGAAAGCCGGAAGGCCAGAGAGCCAGAAGACCGGAAGTTAGGAACGCGATAAGTTATTCATATATCACACTTCCGCTTCTTCGCTCTGACCGATTTTTCCAGTGCAATACTATACCTCTTTCTGCCACTCATGACAAGCACTTTTCTGCCATTCAAGGGCAATTCATTTGCCAAATGCGGCGAGTGATGTTATAATTGCCAGACACGGCAGTGCGAAGATGAGTCTATGAGTTTTTGGGCTTATGCAGGCAGGATGACTGCGCTCCCAGGGATAGAGATGATGAGACAAGGACATGCCATACGGCGGAACAAGGGACATTGGGAATCTTATACTCTTATTCATGGTTTGCCGGACGTCAACGTGCTCGCAATCCTGGAGGACAGTAAAGGCTATCTCTGGTTCGGAACTTACGACGGCGGCGTCAGCCGCTACGATGGGCAAAACTTTGTGAACTTCACCACTGAGGATGGCCTGATCGGTAACCACGTTACGTCCATCACAGAGGATAAAAATGGCAACCTCTGGTTTGGCGTTGGCGGATGGGATGCCGCGGGTGGCGTCAGTCGTTATGATGGACAGAGTTTTGCGAATTTCACCACTGAAAATGGTTTAGCTCATAATAATGTGTGGTGCATCCTGCAGGACAGCAAGGGCTATATCTGGTTCGGCACATTCGGCGGTGGTGTGAGCCGCTATGATGGGAATAGCTTTGTAGCTTTCACATCAAAAGATGGACTGGCTGGTAATTATGTCACGTCCATCATAGAGGGCAGGGAAGGCGACCTCTGGTTTGGAGCTTATCTGGATGGCGTCAGTCGTTATGATGGGGATAGTTTTTTGACCTACAGAAGGAAAGATGGCTTGACTGACAACCGCGTCACGTCCATTCTGGAGGATAGCAAAGGTAACATCTGGTTTGGCACATATTCGGGTGGCGTCAGTCGCTACGATGGCAACAGCTTTGTGAACTTCACAGCCAGAGATGGACTGGCTGATAATCGTGTTACATCCATCATAGAGGACAGGAAAGGCAATATCTGGCTTGGCACATATACCGGCGGCGCTAGCTGCTATGATGGACAGGGCTTTGTGACCGCCACCATCGAAGACGGATTAGCTGACAATCGCATCGCATCCATAGCGGAAGATAGAGAGGGCTATCTCTGGTTCGGGACATACAGCGGCGTCAGCCGATATGACAGGGACAGCTTTGTGACCTTTGATACGGAAGATGGGTTGGCTCATAACGACGTGAGAGCCATCCTGGAGGATAGTGAAGGCAGGTTTTGGTTCGCGACTCAGGATGGCGTTGGCCGCTATGATGGTGATAGCTTTGTGACATTCACCACGGAGGATGGATTACCCAGCAATGATGTGCGGTCAATCGCAGAGGATAGCGAAGGCAATCTCTGGTTTGGAACTTTCAGGAGTGGCGTCAGCCGTTATGACGGCGATAATTTTGTAAATTTCACAGCGAAAGATGGATTAGCCAATAACAACGTATGGGCTATTGCGGAGGACAGGAAAGGCAATATCTGGCTTGGAACTCAGAGCGGCATCAGCCGGTATGATGGCGATAGTTTTGCGAATTTCACCGCGAGAGATGGATTAGTTCACAATCATGTGTGGGCGATCCTGGAGGATAGACGGGACAATCTCTGGTTTGCCACCAGGGGCGGTGTGAGTCGCTATGATGGCGATGGCTTTGTGAACTTCACCACGGAAGATGGGCTGGCTCATAATGAGGTGAGATCTATCATGGAAGACGGCGAGGGCAACCTCTGGTTTGCCACCAGAGGAGGCGTCAGCCGATATGATGGGCACAGCTTTCAGACCATTGCCATTAAGGACAGTCTATTTTGCAGGCACATCCGCTCTATTTTGCAGGATAGAGAGGGCTATCTATGGTTTGGTACCAACGGAGGCGGCGCGTACAAGTGTGACGGCACCAACTTTCAGAGCATCACAACGCAGGATGGCCTGGCGCATGATACGGTACGACAGATAATTCAGGATAAAGCTGGGAATTTCTGGTTCGCCACGCCCAATCGAGTAACGAGACATATCCCACCACCGCAGAAAATCGAGCCACGCGTTCGCATAACTCAGGCCATTGCCGACAAGGTATACGAAGATCCCGATAACATAGAATCGACAGTGAAGCGGGTGATATTTGTATATAAAGGTCTGAGCTTCAAGACGAAATACGACAGGATAAAATACATATATAAGCTTGATGGATGGGATGCCGAATGGAGTCAGGCCACGCGTGTGAACAGGGCACTTTATGAAGACCTGAAGATCGGGGAGTATACCTTTCAGGTGAAGGCAATAGACAGAGATCTGAATTATTCCGACGCCGCTCAGGTGAAACTCAGGGTGATTCCCGACCCGCGAAACGGCCATATTGCCCGGCTAGAAGAGCAGATCCAGCAGCAGGAACGCGCTGAAATGGAGCAGATGCAGCAGGAATTGGAGGACGCGCGGCAGATACAGGAATCGCTTTTGCCCGAAGAGCCGCCTCAGATCGCGGGATTTGAGATTGCAGGCGTATCCCTCCCCGCGAGAGAGGTGGGCGGCGACTTTTACGACTACCTGTTATTAGAGGACGACGTTGGCATTGTGCTGGCGGACGTCAGCGGAAAATCGGTGAGGGCGGCGATGGTCGCGGCGATGACGAATGGGATGCTGCATACAGAGGTCAAAGGGCGGAGCGAGATCTGGAATTCGCCGGCGATGATACTTAGCGAGCTAAACGTCTCTCTTCAGCCGCGCCTCATACGCGGGATGTTCGTCGTCGTATCTCTGTGCATTCTCCAGCCGGAGGAAAAGCGGCTTCTGTTCTCCAATTCCGGGATACCTTATCCCATAATGAAGCGCGGTGATAAAGTCTGGGAACTGGAAGTCAATGGACTGCCGCTGGGGATCATAGATTATGCCGAATACTCAGATATGAGCGTTGATCTGAAGCAAGGAGATTTTGTGGTACTGTATTCCGACGGCGTCAGCGAAGCGACCAATGAAGCAGGAGAAATCTACGAAGCCGAGCGATTGCTGGAAGTGGTGCAGCAGGCAGATTCCAATCTCTCAGCGCAGGAGATGGTGGATTTGATAGTGAAAGACGTTACTGAGTTTGTGGGAGATGTAGAGCCATCTGACGATATTACGATTGTTGTGCTTCGATCTGATAAATCGCAGTGAGGGTATTATAAAATCAAAAAGAAATTCACCGCAGAGGCGCAGAGGACGCGGAGAAATCCAGAGAGGAAAGCGGAGGCGGGGGATTGAGATGATAGAGTAGGTCTGTATTTGTTAGTTTCGTTAGGTTTTATCTTGCCTGTTAGGGACATCAGGAGGGGCAAGTATGATGATGGAAGCGCTCAAGTTGCCCTTGATGCTTCCATTTTTCTCTTGAGGGTTTTATCATCCTCAAAAAAGGAGGCCGATTGAAAATGCTAAGCACAGCAACAATCAAAAGACAATTTGTTCTCTTTGCTGCTGGCATGTTAGTATTTCTGATTGCCTGTGCAACGACGACAGAAAAGGTTGAAAAAATCACTTTTCTTGTTATTGCCGATCCACACTTCTGTATGATTTCCAAGAGCGAAGACATGAAAATCTTTGGAAGAAGCGGCCAGGTTGTGGAGGAAACCATAGCAGAAGTCAATAAAATGGACGATGTAGACTTTGTTGTCCTTACGGGAGATTTATTTCGCGATTTTGAAGTCTGGAATCTCGATAAGATGCGTGAGCTGCTGGATGAGCTTTCGGTTCCATATTACATCATCTTCGGCAATCACGACGTCCCGCCGGTTCGCAGCCAGGCTGTGTATGGCGAGGACATTATTATGGGATATGCAGCTTCTAAAGCCGATCTGGTCATGACGTTCCAAGGGCATGGATTTGACGGACATGAGTATTGGTGGAGTGCGAATCCTGCTCATTGGCTTCACTTAGCGGGGATGGATACCACCAGAATTGGCACTTGGGGTGGGCACATACCCAGACGCGAACTGGAGTGGTTAGGAGATGATCTCTCAGCACACGCGGACAAAAAAGTGACAATCATCCTCTCACATCACAATCTGACAACTCATGGGCCGGATGATGAATCCTCTGAATGGCAGAACTTCCGCGCAGATAATGCAGGAGAGGTGCGAAAAATCCTGGAATCCCATACCAATGTGAAGTCTGTCATCACGGGACATCACCACATAGCAAACATCCGCACGGTAAACGGTATTCACTATGTTACTTGTCCGAGTGTCCTCACGTATCCCTGTAAGTACACCAAATTCACCGTTACCCCAACCACGATGACGGTTAGACCATTCCAATAGAGAATGATGAGATAATTGCCGAAGCGCTGGCAGGAATTCGCATGAAAGAAGTGGGCGATGCTTTTAGGCCACCTTCCACGGCAAATCAATCTGATGAAGAACGTGCCCAAGCTCAGGTAGATTTGGTTTTAGACATCGGTGGGCTGTTGGAAGATAGTAGCGAAACCCTCAACTTGCTTATGGATACTGAATAAATGATTGAGTAATAGACCTGAGATATATCATCCACGGATTGTCACGAATAAATACAGAGTCTTTGGTGGAATTCTGTGAAAATCTGTGTTAATCCGTGGCTAATAAATCCTATAAGATCAAGCGTTTGTGACCTTTTTTGCCTTTCTGTCTCTTTTTGCTCAAGATTTTTCCAAAAGCTTGATTTGTGACTTAGTGACTTAGTGGCTTTGTGTTAGAATACCACAACATGCTTCATAACGTTACCCGTTTATTTCTTCCAACTTCATCAGTCGTGTGAGTATGTCAAGTCATATTCTGATTCTGTCAAGCTCTTTGTCGGAAGCGGCTTTCGCAGAAACGGTGTTCGTCATCCCGCTACGATGATATACTACCGCAACCTCCTCGCCTCGGGGAGCATCGCTGTATCGGACGCATATAGCGGCGGCTTTCGCTAGGGAATCTTCCGGAGCGTCTGAAGTTGTGCCATAGGGAATGAGAGCGATGGGGCTGGGATAATCCATTACTTCCAGCACAACATCCGTTTCATCTTTCATAGACAAGATTTTTTCGTTATCATTCTGATCTCGACCGACGATAACCTTATCGCCCGTATCAAGCCGAAAGTGGCGTCCAACTCTCAGCAGCCAGGCATCTCGCCCGGCAAGCGCAGGACTGCGATCCATCAATTCTTTTAGCTTGCGCGAATAACCGGTATCAGTCAGCACGCATCCACCCGCCGGCTGCGGGTATTCCGTGATCCCGTAGTGATTTGCCAGCTCCACCTGTGGCTTTCTTGACCGTCCTGAAATATTCAGCAGTCTTTCCCTGTCCACTTTCCCCTCGCGTTCCGGTAGCGTTTCCGGGAGCAATTTTGCGCTGAGTGGACGTAGTATCAGGTCTTCGTAGCCGGATCCCTTCGCTACAACCGTCAAGGACTGCCGATTTTGCGACATAGGCCTCTCGCCCAACACCTCGCCAGAGAACAGGAAATCTGCGCCCTCGGACTCCATCACTTTCCCTGCTTCACGGAACATCAGTGTGTGGCAGTCGATGCAAGGGTTCATAGCTTTGCCGTATCCATATTTCGGAGACTGGAGCATTTCCAGATGCACCTGTGTTATGTCCATCACTTTGAGTTCCATCTGAAGTATTTCCGCTGCACGTTCCGCTCTCCCCGATCCGAAGAAAGGCGTCACAAACGATATACCTATAACCCGAATGTCCTGATCCTGAAGCACTCGCGCAGCCAGTGTACTATCCAGTCCACCTGACATTAGCCCCATACCCGTTACCATATTTTGCATCCTTCACTGTTATAACAATCTCTAATATAACTTGACTTTGTCACATTTTCATTCCAGCGAAAGCTGGAATGAAAAATGACTTATCCACTTACTGATAACCGACAAAGGTGAATAGTTATAAGGGATGAAGTTGGGAAGCTCTGTATGGTATGATGTTGTGAAACAAGATCAACTCATACCAAAAAGGAGACTTTCCATGGATATTCTATCACAAGTAGCAGAATGGATGCAAGGAGTTTTGACTGAAGCAGCAGACATAATAGGTCGTAACACAATTTCTGAGTTCAAATACGACATAAACTCAAATCGAGGCGGGACAGGAATGTCCCGCCTATAGACCTATAGACCCATCTGTATTGGGACAGATACGTGCTGCAAAATCCTGTTTGACAAAGAGAGTGAGTTGTGGTATACTATATTCGGTTATTTGGATACACAGGAGTTGAGTTATGCGATATTTAGTTAAGGTTTTCAAAGCATTATCAGATGAGACAAGGATACGCCTGCTGAAGCTTGTGCAGCAGCGTGAGTTATGCGTATGTGAACTTATGCAGACGCTTAATATGACTCAGTCAAGAGTATCAAGGAACCTGGGCATACTGAAGGATGCAGGACTGGTGAAGGACAGGCGCGATGGTTTGTGGGTGCATTATTCGCTGAACAAGGAATCATTCAATATCTATGCAGAGCCGCTGCTGGAGCTTTTGAAGGACTGGGCAAATGATGATAAGGCTGTCATTGATGATCTGGAATCTCTGAACAAAGCTGTGAAGTTGAGCCAATCGGCGCGCCAGGCTAGTTAATTTTTTTTGATTATTATATCTGGATATTCAAGTATGCGGGTTTACGATGTGAAGCAGATGAAGAGCGAGTGGAAGAAGTTAGTGCTGATAGCTGGGGTGTTTCTGGCAGCATACTATATACCTTTCGGGCATCCCAGGGTTCAGGGAGCCATACTGGAAGCGTTCCATATGCTCCAGGACTATGCTCAGAAGCATGTGCTGTTCTGCCTTGTGCCCGCGTTCTTTATCGCTGGCGGGATATCGGTGTTTGTAAGCCAGGCGTCGGTGATGAAGTATTTTGGCGCGCAGGCAAATAAGGTTCTATCGTATGGTGTCGCATCAGTATCAGGGGCAATACTGGCTGTGTGCTCATGCACAGTGCTGCCTTTGTTTGCAGGAATATACAAGCGGGGCGCGGGGATTGGGCCTGCAACTGCTTTTTTGTATTCAGGGCCTGCCATCAATATACTGGCCATAATCCTTACTGCCCGGATACTGGGCTGGCAGCTTGGTCTTGCCCGGGCGTTGGGGGCTGTTATCTTTGCTGTTGTTATCGGCCTTTCGATGGCTATTATCTTCAGGAAAGAGGAATCCGAGAAGGCAAACGCTGTCCTTCCTGAAGCGGAGGATGGCGAAAGACCGCTGTGGAAGACCGGTCTCTATTTCCTTTTCATGATTCTGATCCTTATCTTCGCTGCCTGGGGGAAGCCGAAAGAGTCAGTGGGATTCTGGAATGCAGTATACGGCATTCACTGGTACCTGGCAGGCGGATTCCTGATCCTGCTTGTTCTGATGCTGATATCCTGGTTTAAGAAAGATGAGCTTAAAGAGTGGACTTCATCCACATGGACATTTGCCAGGATGATAATGCCCTTGCTATTTGGCGGCGTGCTTGTAGCTGGCGCCCTCATGGGCAGCCCTGGCAGTGACTCAGGATTAATACCGTCCAGGTACATTGCAGGCATTGTTGGCGGCAACTCCATCTTTGCCAATGCGTTCGCCGCTGTGGTGGGCGCGTTTATGTATTTCGCTACACTTACAGAAGTTCCTATCCTGCAGGGGCTTATGGGAAGCGGTATGGGGAATGGCCCTTCCCTGGCTCTGCTCCTTGCCGGGCCAGCTCTAAGCCTGCCAAACATGATAGTTATACGCAGTATTATGGGAACAAAGAAAACTTTGGTGTTCATCGCCCTGGTTGTCGTAATGGCAACAATTTCAGGGATGATTTTCGGAGCAATAATGGGAGGCGCGTAAGAATGAAGATACAGATACTGGGCACAGGATGCCCAAATTGCAAAAAGACCGCAGAAAACGCTGGGAAGGCTGTTGAGATGTCCGGCACTGATGCGGAGATAATTAAGGTTGAGAACATCAATGATATTATGAAATTCGGTGTCATGATGACGCCTGCGCTGGCCATTGACGGTGATGTGAAGGTTTCGGGGAAGGTGCCATCGCCAGAGCAGATCGCCAAATGGATCAAGGAATCAGCATAAGCTCCTTATCCGGCAGATCGAGGTTCATGACGGTTTCAGGGTGGAACATGAATGTCGAAATTTCCCTCCGACTGCGCCCTGAAACCTCATGTACCAATATATTGAGAAGGCAAAGACAGCTATGGAGAAAAGATATGTATGATTTGCATAAAGCGTTTTCTGTCTATTTAGTCCCAGGCATTATTATCCTATTAATGATCACTCTGATCGTAGCCTGCGAAGGCAAGGAGGAAAGCGCTTCTTCAGGTGAGCAGAATACTCCCCAGGACACACAGGCTAAAACAGAGGAAACCCTATCTCAACCTCCTTCAGAGCAAAAAGGCACGGTTATCAAGGCATCTGAGCAAGCCAGACTCCCAAAGCTGATTGACCTGGGAGCAGATAAGTGCATCCCCTGCAAGATGATGGCTCCTATACTGGAGGAGCTGAAGTCAGAATACGCAGGAAAGTTTGAGGTGATCTTTATAGATGTCTGGAAGGACCCGCAGCAGGGCAGGAAGTATGGCATCCGCGTGATCCCGACCCAGATATTCTATGACGCGGGAGGCAATGAATTCTACCGTCATGTGGGCTTTTTCTCCAAAGAGGATATCCTGAAGACCTTCAGGGAGAAAGGGGTGAATCTGTGAGATCCAAGATTCTATTGCTCCCCATTGCTGCCCTACTCGCATTGATGAATACCTGTGCTTTTGGAGAAGCTCCGCTGAACCCGTTCAGGTGTTCTTCGACAAGGACGGCCGGGAGATCTATCGTCATACAGGTTTCTTAGCGAAAGACCATATACTTGCAGAACTCAGCAAGATGGGAGCAATCAGGTAATGGAACAGCTTTTTACTGCTCTTACACATGCTGTCCAGGGAACGCCGGTAATAGCGATAGCCGCTGCCTTTGTATGGGGGATACTGAGCATCATCCTCAGTCCGTGCCACCTTGCCAGCATTCCGCTCATCGTAGGCTTCATTGATGGGCAGGGACGAATCTCCACCAGGCGCGCGTTTATCATTTCGCTCCTTTTCTCAGTGGGAATCCTTGTCACTATTGGAGTTGTCGGCGGTATCACAGCCGCAGCGGGACGCATAATGGGTGATGTAGGGCGCTATGGAAACTACTTTGTTGCCGCTGTGTTCTTCCTTGTAGGTCTGCATCTTCTGGGCGTCATTCCAATGCCCTGGTCAGTACCCGGTCGGGTAGGAATGAAGCGTAAGGGCATGCTTGCAGCCTTTATCCTGGGGCTTGTATTTGGTATTGCATTGGGACCCTGTACATTTGCCTACATGGCTCCCATGCTCGGCGTCACCTTCAGTCTGGCGGCAACTAACATCATATACGGTATCTTTCTGCTTCTCGTGTATGGTCTAGGCCATTGCTCTGTGATTGTCCTCGCCGGTACATTTACGGAAGTAGTCCAGCGTTATCTCAACTGGAACGAGCGGTCTAGAGGTGCTGTAATCCTCAAAAAAGTGTGCGGTATACTCGTCATCCTTGGCGGCGCGTATATGATATACATAACTCGATAGAGCCAGAAGGGGACGGCGACAGTGTGGAAGTTTGCACAAAACACTTGACAGATCCTGGTCTCTTTCTGGGAATGTTAGCGTGTGTGCAAAACCAGAACACCTCAGAGCTTTGGCAATGGCAGAAAAACTGATTAGAAGCTCACCTGAAATTGGACCAGGAGTTCGTCATTATCGACCTGCGTATCCTCTTCCCTTACCAGCACGTAGTTGATTTGAAGCTTCGTGGCATGTCCATCAAAGAAGAGATTGACCCCGATAGTGATAATATCGCTGGCGTCTTTCTCCTTATCAGTATTGCCATCCCATCGCTCATAGCGGATGACAGGCTGTATCTTACTAATAGGCAGTTCTTCTCCGAGCTTAACTATATAACCAGCCTGGACGTAAAAACCGAGACTATCCACAGCGTCATTCTTTGCGCCCAGCAGTTCAGCTTTAGCCATGAGAGGATCCTTGGTATAACTCAGGTCAACACCGTATCTGTTCCTGTCTACCTCCTCTGGCCCCTTCTTACCGAGGTAACCGTCCACCCCGATAGAAAGTCCTTCGACCGGTGGCTTTATCTGGATCCTACCAACAAGATCCTTCGAATCGTTGTCGTCAGCGAATACATTTCCACCTGTTCCATTGACGAGAGCGACAGAGCAATTGACATAGTCCATATTCACTTTGGCCTGAACGCCTATATCTCTCTCTACAGGTTTGCATTTGCACTGCTTGGTAGACAGGGTTTTGTTAATGAAATCCAGTTTGGCAGAGGATGTTAGTACCTCCAGACCGAATGGCGGCTTGAATTGCCCGATCGTCAATTCGGTACGAGGAATATACATAACCTTGATACATGCCTCCCGCAATGGCCAGCTATGTCCACCGTCTATCCCCAGGCGGATGTTATAGCTAATGTTTTTGTTGAGCTTCCCCGGGAATCCAATCTCCGCGCGTCTGAGAGAGAACGTATCAACCCCGTCCTCTTTCCAGAAATGCGAGAAGCGCGTCTGAAGCAGCCCGGTTGGCTTCATGCTTCCTTTTTTGACAGCTACCTCCTGGGCAAAAGCCGAAAAGGTGAAGCTCAGAATAAGGGTGATAGAAAGAATTGTGAGAACCTTCTTCAGTTTATCGTTCATTTTCCCCTCCTGTTGCATTGTTTTTACTGCCTGAATCTTCTATGCTCAAGCGCGATATTTCTGCTTTCATGAACTTCCTTGCCAGAGCAGAACTCTCGCGGTAAAAGGTGGAACCAGTGGACTCGATAACTATATCAAAAAAGGAAATAGACCATTTCAACAAGTGATCCGCCAGGAAACGCTCCTGGATCGACAGCATCTTTGAGAGTCGCTCGTTGTTGCCTTTCTCGCTCGCCTTGAGTTGCGAAGAGATCAAGTACGAAACGAACTCAAGCTCTGCGGCTATGTGATCAGGAACATCGCGGAAATCATCGGACACCTTGAGGCCGGCTTCCCTATATATTTTCAGAGCCTCAACAGTAGTATTTCCCCATACCACCCGGTCATCTTCCAGATAGATTGACGCATACGGCGGAGCAGGTATCCTGGGATAGGCGGTGATGAAAAGGCGGGTATATTCCACTTCCAGTTCCCTGATCACTGTCTTCTGGTTAGAGCACTCACGAAGCCATGAGATGATCTTCCCTATACCATCGTCCTGCTCTATTCCGAGATGGCGATAACATTCGGCATATTCATCTATCTCTTCGCTGAGGAAGAAGCTCACCAAATCCGCATCGGGATAGGAGAAGGAGCGGGCAAGTTGTCCATAAATCAGAAGTCGGGCGATGGAAAGCTCCACCGCCCTCTGTTCATCAGGCGTGTTTGACGTCTGCTCACGCACCTCAGAATTCAGTCTTTCTTTCACTTTCCTATGCCTTTCGCACGTTGACACACACATCAATGATACGACTGGGCATGGCAGGATTGTATTTCTTGATCTTCAGGGTATCCTCTATCTTTCTTTCAGGAATAAGCTCCCCGTTGTTAGTGCCCTTGTTATAGGCGACGAACATCTCTTTGCTCCAATGCCCATAGCCATGCTCCGTCATCACGCAGTCAGGCCGAATTCCCCTGGTCACATTGGCCACTATCTTGAGTGGTTTTTTGGTTGAGGATTCCACTATTGCGTAGTCGCCTGTCTTAATGCCTATCTTCGCCGCAGCGTCCGGGTGCATGTGGAGGAGATTGGCAGGCTGCAATTCCATCAAAAGCGGATCGTTACAGTTTTTACTCATCCTGAACCACGGATGATGGTTAACCAGAAAATAGAATGGATATTCGGCCGAAGGCTGTGCCATTTTCTCATGCCACGTGGGAAGAGGTTCGTATCCATCCTTTTCCAGAGCAGTGGAATAAAGCTCGATCTTCTTGGTGGAAGTGGGAAACTCTGTCTTGCCGGTTGGGGGCTTTTTATCCTCCCATATCCCGTCGTGAGTTCTCAAATATTCAATTGATGTTCCTGCACTCTTGAGACGAGCTCCCTCCAGGCCTTTCCAGTTAACCTTGAATTCTGATTTCCCCAGGGCCTCCAGTATACCGTTGACCATGCCGCCCCAGCCTCTGTCATCATAAAGCGGCCCTGTGCCATCTCTGAGCATAATCTGAGGCCAAAGAGCATGGTACTTCCTGATCTGGATATTCCCCTTTTTCTCAAGGAAGTGCATGTCAGGGAGAACTATGTCCGCCAGTTGACATAACTCATTTGGCAGAATATCCACCACTACGAGAAGATTCAGTTTCTTAAGAGCTTCTATTATGCTATCCGGGTTGGGGAACGAGAGTACATTATACTGCTTCGCTATGCAAACCTTCACAGGATAGGGCTTGCCGCTGAGCATCCCCTGCGCCAGATGGCTGAAGTTCCCCTTCCGAATCTTATTTGCTATGGGGAATAGTTCCTGTCCATCCACCCTCCGTTTTTCGGTCATCGGCGGATATTCCGCAGGAGCGAATTGGTCCATCTTAGGGCCTTTCGGCATACGGGGAACATAAAATCCACCCGGTCTTTCTATGGTACCTGCCAGTGCGCAAAGTATGATCTCCGACTGTGCCAGACCAAACGAATTGGAGTAAAGGGGGCCACCTGCATCCCGTTTGTGCGTGGGAATCATGGCTGGCCTGGTTGTGGCAAACTCGCGAGCGATTCGGCTAATATCATCAGCGGCTACTCCGGATATCTCAGAAGCCCATTTCGGTGTATACTGCTGGACATGCTTCGCCAGTCGATCAAGGCCGTAAGTATAATTCGCCACATATTCTTTATCATAGAGTTTCTCGCTGATGATCACGTTCATCATAGCCAGAACCACCGCCAGATCCGTTCCCGGCTTGATGGGGAACCACTCATCAGCCATATTGGCGGTTCTGGAAAGTCGTGGGTCAAAGACCACTACTTTGGCGCCTTTGTCCTTCGCCCTGAGAAAAGTCTCAAGATGAGACAGCTTGCTCTTCCCAGGCTGATCGTAGCCGAACGACATCAAGTATTTGGCGTTTTCCATGTCCAGACACCACGACCGTCCGCTTCCCCATGTCACTTTCCACGCCACGTCATGGTTGAGGTAGCAGGTATCCACATGACAGACCTGATTGGGTGTGCCTATCGCCTTCTGCAGCCTTGTCTCTGGCTCTTTGGGTCTTCCCAGTATCATTACAGACTCAGGGCCATGCTCTGATATTGCCTCTCCGAACTTCGCGCCTATGGTCTCATATGCCTCTTCCCACGATATCCTCACCCAGCCCGGGTCCTCGTTCTTGCCCTTCTTTGGATTTGTTCTCTTGAGCGGTGCTTTAAGACGGGCCGGATCATAAAGTGTCCGCAAAGCCGATGCGCCTTTCACGCAGAGTTTGCCGTAGCCACCCAGGACATCAGCCGGATTGCCGACGATCTCCTTTATCTTGCCGCCTTTTATATGTAGTTTCATTCCACACGTATTGTCACATACAGCGCAGGCAGTATAGCGAACCTCATCCCATGAGATTGGCGGGATCTCTTCGGCTTCGGAGAAAGCTCTTAATTTTCCACCAAAAGCCGATGAGAGCGCGGCGCTTACTCCTGCTGTTCCCGATATTTTCAAAAAATCACGCCTGTTTATCTTCATATCTAACACCCTCCGTTTAACTGGTGGCAGTCTTATGCGAAGACGTTTCTGCCTCTGGGCTTTGTGGTCATGCCATAAAGTTTCTCTTCCTCCATCAAGAGGTAGATGACGCTTACATCGTCTTCGTCCACCAGCGATGCGTTCTTGTGGACAGTTTTCACTTTCTCGAGCCTTTTATGCGCCATCTCCAGGATTTCTTCCCTGTCACCAAACTGCATAGCTCCCGTGGGACAAGCCTGGACGCAGGCCGGGAGCATGTCGTTCTTGACCCTATCAATGCACATGGTACACTTGAATAGCCTGCCGGTCTTCGGGTCCTCCCGGGGAATACCATATGGACACATTATGTCCTCGAAGCTCTCATACCTGGTTCTTTTTGTATAAATCACCGCTCCGGTCTCTTCCTCCTTATATATAGATCCGGGTATGACCGTGCTCATCTGGCACGGTGGATCTATGCAGTGTCGACACTGATCCTTGAAGAATAGCAGCCTTACTTTGCCGCTGCTGACGGCTTCCTTCATCCGCACCAGTGTCCAGGTTATAGCTGAGAGATCAGGAGGGTTCTGAGGAGATTCCACCTTATCTATCTTTTCTGCAGGAAGGCCGTTCCATTGCTTGCAGGCCACCTGACACGCCTTACACGCTATGCACCTCGAGGTATCCACTAGATAGGCTTTTGCCATTTTCCCACCATCCTTTCTTTTGTCTGGTCATCTGCCATCATACGAATCGGGCAAGGGATCGAGATCAATACTGGGTTCCGCAGACATCTCTACCTTTACATTCGTATTCTAGCATATTTGAATATTCAGATGCAATAGAATAACACTTTTCTCTGTATGTGTCAAGGAAAAAATAGGCTTCGCGTTTACGCGTTCCCAGGAGCGTTGCATAGGCTTTGAAGGTATACCTGCGTTTAAGCGCAGTGCAAAAGCTCTGAATCTGCCATTTTAGCATTTCTCTTAACATTTTTGTCATTCTGAGCGAAGCGAAGAATCTCTCCCGCGGGCGTTATACGGTTTGTAGTTTCAAATGAGACTTTTATGAATAGCTTCCAAATTGCCAAATCATACGCGATGACGGAAATAGCAGGACGGGGTGTTTGTTTTGTAGGGGAGGGTAAACGATTTTTTG
>SDBT01007254.1_pt1 | contig 18279 bp, 21 predicted proteins | sample 2277101 | NCBI WGS metagenome assembly SDBT01 (sample SAMN10404973, study PRJNA504765) | marine sediment metagenome | isolation source: marine sediment core GS10_PC15, 103 cmbsf | place: Arctic Ocean: Southern Knipovich Ridge | collected 2010
TTTGAGTTTATGCCTGAAAACTACGCATACAATCAAAAAAATCTTCTCACTTATGATGAGTATTACTATAGAGATTTCCGCAGTCAGAAGATGTTGGTTGATACCCAAACGGGAGAATCATTTGAATGGAAAAGCAGTGATGAAGATCGTTTAAGGGAATTCTTAGGTCTCTATCCTCAAATAACGGCAATAGATCAGGATATCCCTACCGTTAATGTAGCAATCGTAGTCCAAGGAAAGGTTGTCTATGATGGGCCTAATCCAATGGGGATTGACGCGTACCCTTTTGTTCCGGTATTCGCGTACTATTCTCCAGAAATTGCGTACTATCCTCTTCGTGTCCAAGGAATGGTTCGTGGACTTCGTGATGCTCAGTTTCTTTATAATCGTAGAAAGGTTATCGAGTTTGATATTCTGGAGAGTCAAATCAACTCAGGATTCAAATACAAAGAAAACGCTTTGGTCAACCCTAAAGACATCTTTCTTTCCGGTCAGGGGCGTGGGCTGGCTCTCAAGGAAGAAGCGAGCATGTCTGACGTGGAACAAATACAAGCACCTCAAATACCGCCCTCTATGTTTCATCTTTCTGAAACGCTTTCTAAAGAAATGAGCGAGATATCTGGTGTTAATGAAGAGCTTCTCGGAGCCGCTGATGATGATAAGGCGGGTATTCTTTCTATGCTTCGTCAATCAGCAGGACTTACGACCTTGCAGAATCTTTTTGATCAACTTGATTTCTCTCAGAAGCTTCTCGGTAGATTGATTCTACAGGTAGTCCAACAGAACTTTACCCCGGGTAAAGTAAAACGAATTCTTGATGAAGAACCAACTCCTCAATTCTATAATAAAAATTTTGGTACCTATGATTGTGCAATTGAAGAAGGTATTAATACTGCCACTCAGAAGCAACTCCAATTTGCTCAGCTGCTTCATCTTAAAGAAGCTGGAGTTCCTATTCCGGACGACGTGATCATTGAAGCTTCTACTATCCAGAATAAGAAAGATCTTACTGATAGTATCCAACGATCTCAAGAAGCACAGCAGCAACAAGCTCAAGCACAACAGCAAATACAGATGCAAGAGATAGAAGCACGAACGAACCTAGCAAATGCTCGTGCAGTTGCCGATAAAGGGCTTGGTATGGAACGCGTATCACGCATTGCAGAGAACCAAGAGCTTGCAGTGGAACGACGCGCTGAAGCACAGAAGGATCGTATGGGTGCCGTACTCGATTTAGTGAAGGCCATGAAAGAACTTGAAGACATTGATATCAATCAAGTTGAACGTTTATTGAACCTCTCACGGCTCATAAAGGCAGAAGAGGTCTCCAATTCACAAGGGGCTCAACCAGTTATTTCACAACCGAGATAAGAAAGAAGGATCAATACCTTTCTGAGTATCTCTACCCGACAATCTTCCGACCGCCGCTTTGTTAAAAGCTTTTCTTATCTCATTGCATTTTATCATTTAACAACAGAAATTTCCATGCTATGATCCATTTTGTAGTTAGAGGATTATTAACCTTACTTTTAACTGTCGACATATTGTCGACACATGAAAGTAGTTTCTACCAAAGGAGAAGCCATCATGGCTAAAAAGAAATACTATAGTAACGATTCTCGCGATATGATGCCTATGCATTCTAATGCAATGGCTAACATGCCTCAGGAAGTAGTTATGCGCGAATACTCTCGTGATGATTATATGCCTCGTGGTGAATATCCTGATACGTATTCAGAAAAGACTATGGAACAACATCACATGGCACGCAAAATGAAGAATCTTCAATTTAAAGGGTACTAATGCCATTGATGCCCCGCCTTCCTGGTAAGGGCAAAAAGATTGCGTATGCAATTCTTGGAAAGCCTGCAAATATGCGTAAGCGTAAAAAGACCAAGGAAGATAAGCGGCTTATGTTTGAAGAGAGTTACTAAAAGATACCTTATGGGTATCGAGAAGCTTTTACCTATAGTTTACCGGTGCCCATAGGATGTTTTAAGGACAAAGTGATGCCAAGGAAAAAAAGTAAAGCAGTTAAGAAAAAAGATTATAAGCGCGGTGGTCGCAAGCTTAAAAAAGAAGTTCAAAAGGGTAAGAAAGAAGAAAAAGTTGAATTTGTAATGGAAGAATTCAAGAAAGGTAAACTTCATTCGGGATCCAAAAAAGGTCCAGTAGTAAAGAACCCTAAGCAAGCTATTGCCATTGCATTGAGTGAAGCACGAGTAGCAAAGAAAAAAAGGAAGAAAAAATAATAGTGGCTTCTAAACCGCGACTCCCCTCTGTTTTTGCAAAGAGTGGTCCATTACAGATCACTCTTTGCTCCCTTATATATTCTTTAGTGCTTATATTTCTTTTTATAGTAATCGACAGCGAAATAGATAAATGAGAAGAGAAATACCATTATAAATGCGTAATTAAGTTCAACTGGTGGGTTTAAGTAAAACGACTTCCACCACTTAAAAAATTGAATATACAAACCAATCAAATAGTGAATAATATTCATCAGTTTCTCTGCAAACGCATATAATAATGTCATTTATATCTCCTATAGGGGACCTGCCACTAATGCCGCACTTGTTGCTACAGTCGCAACGATTTCCGTTACTTGAATTGTGGGTAATATAAAAGGCTGACAACCAGGGACGATAAAAAATACTCCCACTGCGGTCCATCCAAGTGCTCGAACTCCTATTGCGGCAAATGCTGCTAGAAAAGGGCCACCACCTTTGAGATCACCATGTGCACGAACTGAATACTCACCGTTATCAAACTTGGATACCTTGAACTTACCCATAGCTGCAAATGCTGCCATTTGTTTTTTAGATTTTCCTCTGAAGATGCTATCTGTGTCATAGCTATGTACACGAGTAGCTAAATCATTCTCTGTTACGGTAAAACCTTCTTCATCATACGATAAGCCTATTGGCCCTAATCTATTGCCTCTGATTGATTCAGGAGATAGTTCCATGGCAGGAAGAGAAGAAGCTGCTAAGAGAGAAAATAGCAGAGTGAGTGAAAATAGTTTCTTGATACGTATCATGATATTCCTTCTATACGTAGTTGTTAAATCTTAGTTGCCTTTCACCACTATCAATCTTTCTTAGAGGTTGACCATAGTTATCCTTTCGACTTCATTCATCCATCTCCGGCCGTTTTATTTTTCTACAAGAACAAAGGAATTGAGTAAGTATACGAGCCACGTCTTTATCTCCTCCTTCTAATGCTTTAATTTTGAAACAGGGACACGTATCAAGGTTTTTTTTAAGCTTATCTTTTTCACTCATCCATCATCCTTTAGTGAACTTTTCGCGCTTCTTTTATTCTTAATGCTAATTCTGGATCAATTTCTTCAAGGACAGCTAAAGACACTTTCTTATATTGCTCTTCACAGCAAAAACCTTCTCCATACTTATATTCTTTATGATCGCATTTATTCTTTTTCTTATTCATCCATCAATCTCCTGATCCTTTAGATGTATTTCCTGGTAATGTTTGCCCAATTTCTTATTGAGCCACGCGTCTACTTTCGTATTGGATTCCGGGTCTTTTGATCGCAATTGTGTATGCAGCTTTTTCAAACCCTCTCCACTTTTCACTAACACCATGCATTCAAAACAAGTAGGATCATGTTTTACATTCATCCATCAATCTCCAACTATAAGTTGTTGTCATATACCGGCTCACTATTTTTTGTTTAATGCGATAAGCTACTTCTGGAATAGGGTTAGAGATTCCAGGCTTACTAATAATTACATTAAGAACAAATCATTGTTATGTCAATAAAAACCTATTAAAAAGGGGTTTATGAAGGAAAAAAAGAAGACAGCGGGTGAACTGATTGCCGAAAATATTCAAAAAGTACCGGATATTGCTTCGGCGACAGATGTAGGAGCCGAGCTCTACAAAGATTTTGAGAAATGGATGTATGAATGGATTGAAAAAGGAAGGACTGCTTATACAGGAGACTTCTTTATTATAGTCAATTTAAAGCTGGAACAGTCATTAGAATATGTGCCTCATATTATTCCAGAATTACGACAGACATGCCCGGATCCTTTTTATGATCAATCAGTGTGGCATTATAAGAAAGAGGTAGATGAACTTGAGTTTCTTTGGTCTATACCTGACTTAGGAACTACTCTTCTCTTTAAAGATGATCCATTAAACTGTCCTCCAGATCAAAAAGATTTGAGGAAATGTATTTTAGATTATTTAGATGGTACATTGCAGCATAAAACTGTGCAATTGAACATGGGTAAATAAGGAGAATTTATGGATGAAATGACTCAATCATCACCGGTTGTGGAAGAAACAACTCAAGAAGTTAATCCATCAGAAGAAGTAATTGAAAAAAAAGAAGTTAGCGGTGAACCCTCTGGTGCGGAGAGAAATTTTGCAGAGCTTAGAGAACAAAAGAAACGAGTGGAAAGAGAGCGAGATGAGCTTAGACAGCGGATGGCTACCGTCGAAGCCGCACAGAAGCAACAACAAGAGCAACAACATTCAACTAGTCTGGCTGATGATGATTTGGTTGAGTGGAAACATGTTAAGAAAGAAATCGGATCGTTAAAGAAGCAGATTGAAGGCTATCAACAACAATCTACGGCTGCTAATGCTGAGACCATGATAAGGAATAAGTTCCCTGATTTTGAAGCAGTAGTAAATAATCAAAATATAGAACGGCTCCGTGAAAAGCATCCCGAGATAGCTCAAGCACTTGCATCTAATAATGATCTTTATACTAAAGCTTCCGCTACCTATGAGATCATAAAAAAATACGGTATCTACCAAGAAGATATCTATCAGAAAGATAAACAGTTAGCTCAACAAAATGCATCTAAGCATAGACCTCTTTCTAGTATTGCTCCTCAGCAAGGAGATACTCCTCTTGATAGAGCCAATGCTTTCTCTGAAGGATTAACTGACGATCTAAAGAAACGTCTTTACAAAGAAATGCAACAGGCTATTAAGTTGAGATAGATATTCTCGTTTGTACCGATTCATATTTTCTGATATATCTATTGATGACGTATTGAAGGTCGTCTCTTCACCCTTTTGGCGTAGCTGGGAATCGCTCCCCATGACGTAATGAAGTTCGTCGCTTCTGGTGTTTTGTTATATATAAACATATAAGCAAAGGAGAGACGTCATGGCGATAACCACTACGTCTATTTTGCCGGCCCCGGTCCAGCAAAGCTTTAGCTATAAGCTTCTATCGGTGCCAACTCCAGACTTTATTCACCGTCTTCCGGCTGAAAAGAAGTTGATGCCTCGTAATGGTGGTACCACTCTTAGGTTCCGTCGTTATAATGCATTGAATACTGCGCTTGTTCCTTTAGGAAACTCAGGAGTAACTCCTCCATCGCAACAATTAACTGCGGTAGATATCGATGTTCGTATTTCCTTTTACGGAACTTGGGTAAGTCTTAACGAACAAGTAACACTTCAAAACCAAGATCCAGTCTTGAACGAAGCTTCTCGACGTCTTGGAGTTTCACTTAAAGAAACAGAAGATGTACTTACTCGTAATATGCTCGCTTCTACGGCATCTGTAATTAATGCTACGGGTGGTGTAAACGGAGATACTCCTACAGAATTAACTCGTAATGATGTAGATAATATTGTTCGTACCCTTAAAGGCAATAACACTAAACCATTCTTAGCCGGACAAGCTGGCGAAGATAAGTTTGGTTCTGCACCTGTTCGTTGGGCATACTTTGCTCTTGGACACACTTCTCTCATTGGTGATCTGGAAAATGTAAATGGGTTTATTTCCCAAATACAATATCCAAACCCAATGGATTCCATCAGTGATGCAGAATGGGGCTCCATTTCTAACTTGCGTTTCTTGTTATCTTCTATCGGTTCTATCACTGCTTCCTCTTCTTCTAGCGGAAATGACGTGTTTAACGTTTTCTGTGTTGGTAGAGAAGCGTATGCATGTGTAGAACAAGATGGATACAGTGCTCAATTTATCTATAGACCACCTATATATGATGGTCCATTGGCACAGAATTCATCTGCAGGGTACAAGTTTGCACAAGTGCCGAGAATTCTGAATGACTTATGGGTACAAAATCTTCGTTGCACCCTATCATAATAAGGAAATAAGATGGCACAAGACACAATAATTCAACAAGGTAGGTTTACGAGTGATGGTTCTACAGAACGTTTAGTAGTGCGATCCGATGTAGACTGGATTGAAGTTCGTAATGAAACAGCTATTATTCAGACAACTGCTGATCTTGGAGCAGAGTTTTACTTTCAACGTGGTATGACCGCAGGTCGTGGCATAGTTGAAACAAAGCTTGGAGCTGTAGCAAGTGACCCAACATCAATTGGTCAAATTGCAGCAGATGCTGGATTTACTATCATAGATACTTCCGCTAACCCATTGTCAGTAGCAACTGCATTAACTGCTTCTAGTGATAGCACTACCCCTACGGTAAGTACTACAGATACCCGCGATTTAGTAAGCGGTGATGTGGTTCGTATGTCCAGCTTAACGGGACAAGAAAACTTGGCTGGCATTGATTTTCAGATTAGTACGGTAAACAATGATACTAACTTTCTGATTGCCTATGCAATTGCAACTACACCGGGAGCAGCAGCAACTGCTGGTAACTGGCGTAAAGTACAGTTTGATCCTATCTTCTATCCACGACGTCGCTTTATTGCGAACATTACAGCAGCTGCAAGTGCAGTTGTGACGTGTACGGTAGATCATGGTCTTACTATAGGACAAAGAGTCCGTATCATTGTTCCCGCAGTATATGGAATGACAGAAATGGACGGCTTAGCAGGTACGATTACCGCCCAAGCTCTTAACTCACTTACTATTGATGTTGATTCTACTGCCTTTACAGCGTTTCAGTTCCCTCTTCCTGCAATTGTTCCATTCAGCCCTGCGTTTGTGGTGCCATTTGGAATGGATACTGCGCAAGCGTTGACAAGTGCGGTTGATGATCTAGCCGATGAAACAGAAAACTTGTCTGTTATCGGTATTGATCTTGCTGCAGGTAACTTAAGTCCTGCAGGTAACACGAGTGATGTGATTTATTGGAGAGCCGGTAAATCATTTAGCATAACTAACGAGTAATAAGCAATAGGGTGGGGTTGAGGCTTCACCCTATTTAATCACTAAGGAGTGGTATGACAAAACAAATCGAACCAGTAACAAAGAAAGCTCCGACACCTATAATAAGTTCATCCGATCGCCAGAGAAGAGACCGTGATCGTAAGATGGTTAAGGGGAAGTTTCACTTTCATGAGCTTTCAGGGGGCGTCCTTGAATTTAACTTTCATGCCTATTTAGGGGATCCAATTGATAAATATCGCCTGGTAGATGGGCAGATTTATACTCTTCCTTTAGGGGTAGCTCGTCATTTGAATAAAAATGTAGCGTATCCTGAGTATGATTATCTCCCCGGAGAAGATACGATCGGTGCTACTAATAGTGAAGATGGGGTAGCTATGCGTGTTAAACGTATGGTTCGTCGATGTAGTTTTGAGTCTCTTGAGTTTATAGGGGATGAAGAAATGCAAAAAGCGGAAATAGATAATAATATAGTAGAAGTAGAAAAAGCTCCTTTTACTTCTAAATAAGGATCAATTATGCCTGCAGCGATTGAAGATCCAATATTTCAACCAGCTCGACGTATTATATCGGCTATTACGCAAGCTAATCCTGCAGTCGTTACTACTTCATTTGCCCATGATTATTTTACGGGTGATATTTTGCGCCTTATTGTTCCCAATGAGTTTAGAATGGTGGGAGCCGATAAGATGAAAGCACCAATTACAGTGCTGAGTACGACGACCATTTCTATTCCATTTAACACGATTGATTTTGATTCATTTACGGTAGCTGGAGCGTTATTAGTTGGGGAATTACCTGCATCATTAGTTCCTATGAGGATTATAACTGCTATAACACGGGCTAATCCTGCAGCAGTTACCACACGGGATGCACACGCACTTGCTACTAACGATGTAGTTAGGCTTCAAGTGCCATCCCAGTATGCGATGATAGAAGCAAATACTCTTTCTGCGGCAGTTACAGTAACAGGGGATAATGATTTTACCATAGATATTAATAGTACGGCTTTTACTGCCTTTATAAACTTTACTGCTTTTTTACAAGTAGCTCAGACTATTCCTGTTGGAGAGATTAATAGTACGCTTTTTGGAGCGACGGAAAATACTCTTCCAACCCGTGTACGATAATGGTAGTATTCGTTAAGATGATTTCATAAGGTGCTAGGATTACCTTCCTCTTTCTCCTGGCACCTAAAAAAAGGAGAACAGTATGCCAGCCCCTCTTACAACGCTTGCTGCTATACGTACTAAAGTACGACGTCTTACTCGTTCTCCATCCACTGCTCAACTCACTGATGCTCAAATAGACGAGTATATTAATACTTCCGTACTCTATGATTTTCCTGAACATCTTCGTCTGTTTACGCTGAGAAAAAAGTTTACGTTTTTTACACAACCTAATATCAGTGTGTATGAAACAATTAGCTCGACTACTTTTGTTTCTAGTACCGATCCATTTGTAAACTTTAAAAATAAATATATAACGTTAGAGAAACCAGGCTATGTAGCTGGTTATGAGGTGCTTTGGTCTCAAGATAGAGATCAGTTTTTTGAGCTGTACCCTCGTTTGAATAACATAGAACTCGTAGGAACAGGAAATAATTCTAACGCTATTTTTACCGGAACTCTTAATAATAGGCCAGTTCTTCAAGAACAAGTTCTTTTCAGTTCTATTACTTCAACTGGCGTCGGAATCTCTCTTGTTGATGTTCCGGTAGTTGATGCTACTACCGGTGTTAAAACCCGCAATGGTAATCTATTTGTTCCTGGGCTTGAACCTACTACTCCTCCTACTACGGTAACGGCGACAAATACTATTAACTATGTAACCGGTGTATTTGCTATTGATTTTGGTGCGAGTGTTCCTGGCTCTTCTACACGAGTAGAGGCTCAAACAGTTCCCTATGTAGCTGCTCGGCCACAATCTCTTCTCTTCTTTAATAATAAGATTACCCTACGACCGGTTCCCGACAAACCGTATCGTGTAGAAGTAGAAGTCTATGAGCAACCTACCTCCCTTTTAGCTGGGGCCAATAGGCTTGAATTAGATCAGTGGTGGCAATATATTTCTTACCTTGCAGCCAAGAAGGTATTTGAAGATCGTATGGATCTTGAAAGTGTACAGATGATAGTTCCAGAACTTAAAAATCAAGAACGCCTTGTCTTACGTAGGACAATTGTAGAGCAAACTAAAGAAAGAACCGCGACTATATATACCGACCAACTAGAACGTGGTGGATATAATTGGTGGGGTCAAAATTTCTAAGGAGATAGAATGGCATTAAATCCCGTACCTTTATCTGGCCAGACATTAAATGCAACTCGGCAGCCAATAGCAAATAATTTCACCGCTATTAATGATGGTTTTTTAGTTGATCACGTAGAGCTTTCTGTTCCTCAGGCAGGAGACGCGGGACGTCATAAAAAAGTTACTTTGACGCAACATTCTAACGCTTCGGGTGATAGACCAGCTGTTACTACTAATGGATTTGTTCTGTATGATGCAATTCCTAATGTAGCAAATGATGCTCGGTTTCCTATTACTCTTGCGACTCCAGAAATAAATGTTATTCGAGATGGTACTAATATTATTATTCCTTTCACTGCATCTGATCAAGTAGACGAAGGATGGACCTATTTACCTTCAGGATTACTTATTAAATGGGGATATGTAGTTGGATCAGGTGCCCGAGATGCTACGCAACCAGCTCATAGTTTTCCTACAGATGCTGCAATTCCTGTTTTTAGTACTATTTTGCATGTGTCTATAACATCAACGAATAGAATTAGTAATGTAGTAACAGCAGCAGCTCGACAATTCACTGCATTACAGGTATTTACTACGACAGCTATTACTGTACGTACCGATGGAGCTACTGCAGCTACAGGTACCGCAACTGATTGGACATATATAGCAATGGGTATAGGACCAGTATAATGGCAGATCGTTTTTATATAGGCCCCTACGATTCTGAGTCAGGACAAGACACCTCACTCAAACCGTTTATGATTCCTGAGAATGCATTTGAGCAGCTTACGAATGCTTACGTATTTCGGGGTCGTGTAAGAAAACGATTCGGATCACGTTTATTTGATAATTCTCAAATTAGTTCCCGACTTAGAATGACATTAACTCCTGCAGTATTAACTGTAACGACTCCCTCTAATATTGCCGTGGGACAGATGTTATCCATAGGGTCAGATCTATTTACGGTAAATGATATTGCTTTTCCAGTCGCTTTATTATCTACCACAGCAGTGACAGCACAATTAGTAGCAGCAGATCAAGTTACTTTTTCAGCTATAGCTAGCACTGTTTTTTGGTATCCAGCTTTACCTGTTATGGGTCTCTTAACGAGAGAAGTCGCTGGAACAAGTATCAATAGAGAGCAGACGATTGCTTTTGATACTCAATTTGCGTATCAATATGTAACCTCTCCTATGGGATGGGAACGTCTTAATACAGAAACAGTTGCGGGAGATGCTTTATGGGGTGGTTCTAATTCTCAATTTTTCTGGACTACTACATGGCGCGGAGCATCAACTCAAGATCTTGTATTTTTTGTGACCAACTTTAATGAAAATGAAGCTCGAGGAATGCGTAGTCTTTTTGGAAGTACGTGGAGTTCGTTTAATCCCGCCATTACTTCTACTACAAATCTTAATACGGCTCGTATTCTTGTTAACTTTAAAAACCGATTAGTAGCACTTAATACTTATGAAGGTGCAGCGGTTCCGGGAACTCATTTTCCATTTAGAGCTCGCTACTCTGGAGTAGGATCTCCTTTAGCTACTAATGCATGGCGCCAAGATATACCGGGAAATGGTAATGCTATCGATGCTCCCACGACTGAAGCCATTGTGAGTGCTGAATTTGTTAAAGATCGTCTTATTGTGTTCTTTGAACGCTCTACTTGGGAACTTGTCTTTACGGGTAACCAGATATTTCCTTTTCAGTGGCAACAGATCAATACTGAGCTCGGAGTGGAATCTACTTTTTCAATTGTCCCGTTTGATAAAGTAGCTATTGGCGTAGGAAATGTAGGAGTGCATGCCTGTAATGGCTCTAACGTTGAACGTATAGATCAAAAAATACCTGATTCAGTATTTGATATCCATAATGCCAATGAAGGCGTCTCTCGGGTGTATGGTATTAGAGATTATACCGTAGAGATGGTCTATTGGACTTTCCCGGGAACTGATACTACTTCCAGTTTTCCTTATCCTACTCGAGCACTTATCTATAATTATGCCACAGGAACGTGGGCATTTAATGATGATAGTATTACTTGTTTTGGGTACTTTCAGCCTCAATCTGGCATCACCTGGGATTCAACTACTATTACATGGGATAGTGATATTTCTTGGGATAGTGGAGAACTTCAAGCTGATTTCCGCCAAGTCGTAGCAGGCAATCAAGAAGGATATACTTTTATTATAGATCCCGATTCTCCTACTAATGCACCCCTTTTAGAAATAAATGATTTAAGCGTTGCCACTGGTAATGTTATAACCCTTAGTGTTGTTAATCATAATCTTCGACAAGGCGATTTTGTCCGGTTAAGTGGCATTGTAGATGACGGAGGCGCAGAGAACCTTACTCTTCTTAATAATGTGATATTTCAGGTCAATTCATTTCCTACAGATCCCGCTTCCCCTGCTCCTAATGCATTTGATGTGATTTTTACTGATGATGATAACACTGTAATAGCGGGTACCTATAATGGTGGTGGGCTTGTTTCGCGGGTAAGCAATATTACTCTTTTAACAAAGCAGTATAATTTCTATGCTCAAAAAGGTCGTAATTTTAGGGTAGATAATGTTAATTTCTTGGTAGATAAAACGTTTTCTGGAGAGACTACGGTTAACTACTTTACTTCTACTTCTCAAACAAATTTAGTAGATAATGACTTGGCTGCTCTCGGTGATTCAACATTAGAAATGTTTCCTCTTGACGATTTTCCTTACGAAGCAAATGCTACGCAATTATGGCGACCCGTATATTTTAATGCAGGTGGTAGCTATATACAGTTCGAGCTTAAAATGTCCACGACTCAAATGTTAACCGCAACGACAGATGCTGATGGCAATCGAGTAGCGCCATCCGAAGAAGATTTTGAGTTACATGCTATGGTGATAAGTGCCTCACCTACAAGTACTAGATTGCAATAGGATGTATTATGGCTTTGCCAGATCAACAGATAAATACAGGTTCATTTGTATCGACTACAAGCGTCTTAGACGTTCAGCAACTCTATGCGACAGATGTAACTTCATCCGAATTTAAAGAGCTTCTCGTAAGGCTATTTCAGAATTTTAATAACCTTTCTCTCTCAATGAATACGAGAGAAGCAGGGTTTTATTTTTTAGAAGAGTTTGTTACTGGGCAGTTATGGCATAATCCCTTATCAGCTGATCCCAATAATCAAATACAGGGGTTCAGGAAAGTTCTATTTACTTCATCTGATCCTAGTTTGGGTGAAGCAGATATTCTGCCAGCAGGAACGACTCCTATACCTCATGGCCTTTCTCCTGCGATTAGTACCTCTTCTACCTATACAGGATGGAAGTTTACTAGGATTCTGGGGGTTGCGTCTAACACGATAAGTCGTTTATATTACCCATTAAATTTTAGTGGTCCTACCTCTATCTCGGCCTTTGCAGATGCAACAAACGTTACTATAGTAAACAACAGCACATTTACTTTTGATAAGGTGCAAGTCGTGCTAGAATATTTGAAATTTTAAGGAGAGATTATGGCACTTGGAGATACAAATTACCTTAGTCAGGCAGCAGCACCAGGTACTTTCGAGAGTAGTCCTAACTGGTTACAGGCACTTTTTGGTTCTGCTGGAGGGTTTCAGCAAATCGGTAAATTTCAGCCTGATCAATTAGAAGCGCTTGCACAGCTCTTACAATCAGGCCTTGGACAAATTCAGAACCCTCAGCAAGGTTTTCAACCCATTGCGCAGGAAGCAACCCGACGGTTTGAGCAGGAAGGCATTCCATCTATTGCCGAACGATTTACTTCTTTAGGACAAGGTAGAACATCATCTCCTGCATTTGCATCACAAGTAGGTGGAGCACGGGCAGGACTTGAATCCCAATTAGCAGGACTTAGTTCACAGTATGGCCTACAGCAGCAGGAATTAGGACAGAAATCTGTCGCGCTGGGATCACAACCACGATTTGAGACTGGTTATCAGCCTAGAGACCAAGGACTTCTAGAGCAGTTACTAATGTCTCTTGCTTCATCAGCAGGGCAAGCAGGGAAAAGTGCTGCAAAATCATATTTTGCCGGATAAAGTTTAGGAGATAAGATGGCTATAACAGTATTACCAAGACGTGGAAATATCGGTGGCAATATAGGGGCTGCTCTAGGAACAGGACTTGGAGGGATTCTTGAAGGTCTTGCTGAAGGAAAAGTCCAGCAGATGCAACGACAACAAGGCACGCAAGCTTTGCAGGGATTAAATATATCGCCTGAAAAAGCTCAAGGCATAGCCCAACTCATGCAAATCAATCCTCAATTAGCACAGCAGGCTTTAAAGCAAGTGTTACAAGAGCCTTCTCAGCAAGCATATGCTCAAGCAATAGGAGGAATGTTAGGAGGACAACCAGAAGGGGGTGGGGTTCCGGGACAAGTAGATACCGGTGAATCCTTTCAACCAGGAGCTGCTGGATTAACTGAGCGACAAACTACTGAATTAGCTAAAATGGGAATGCAAAAACAAAAGCAGCAAATAGCGCGACAAAAATCTATTCAGCAAGCTAATGACCCATTTATGAAAGAAGTAAGAGAAACTGCTAGACCAGCTAAAAAAATAAATACTTTAATTAAGAGAGCTCTTGATACATTAGAAAAAGTAACGGCGACAGGTCCATTGGGATTATTACCTGCTACTTCTGAGGAGGCTCAGGATTTAGATAGTGTTCTTGGTGAGCTTTTAGTTCAAAAAGCTACTATGGAAGGAAAAGGTCAGCGTGGCACAAAAATGTATTTAGAGCTTCAAAAAGCAGCAAAGCCGCATAGGGGATTATTTAAAAAGACACTTCAAAAGCGATTAGGTGATCTCCAATCCGAAGCAACGAAAGAATTAAGGAAATCTAACATTACGGATCAAGTTATAGCAGATAACCAGGGAATGCAGCCTGCTGGGTTAGAAACCACTGTTAAAAATATCATTAAAGTATCAAAGAGGCTTCCGAGCACATCTAAGTATTCAGAAGGTGCTACTGGATCCGAAGGTGGATTTACGTTTCGCAGAGAAGGTAATAAGTGGGTATATGCTGGTAAAGTTCCCGGAGGCAGATAATGGCTTTCAAGCTCTTAAGTGGAGAAATGATTACCCCTCAAGAAATAAAACGAGTACCAGTACAACCACAAGCTGCTCCACAAGATGTTCAAACTCAACCGCAAGATCAATCTTCATTGTTAGGGAGACTAGGAATAGCTGGGTTGCAAGGTATTGAAGCTCCTGGGAATTTACTTCGATCAGGATTAGAATTTCTTGGAGCAGAAGGATTAAAAGCAGGCCCTTCTTTATCTGAGACTGCTATAGAAAAATTAGGATATACTCCTGAGCAATTAAAAGGACAGGGCCCTATTGAAAGATATGCTCAGCGGGCCATTAAGCAAGCTCCAACGGCAGCTTTGTTTGGTGCGCCAGCAATTGCAAGAACTGCGTTCACAGCTCTACCCGCTTCAGCTGTTGGTGAACTAGGAGCTCCTGAATGGCTTCAGGATCTTACGCAGCTCGGTGCTGAAATAGGGACTGGATATGTGCAAGGAAAAATACCAACGTTCAAAAAAGCTCAGAAATCTGCTTATGATTTTGCTCGTTCACTTGTTGGGAAAGGTGAAATACAAGAAGCTGCACCAATAGTAGAAGGGCTAACCGAATCAGCCAATCGATTATCTACAGAAGTTGACGAGAAAACAGCAAGTAGAGTTAATCATGTTATAAAGACTGTAAAAGATAATTTTAGAAGCATGTTTGAACGCCCTGGGGAATATACAAAATTTATCAATCCAAACAAGGTTATGGATCTGAGAAAGTCACTTAATAAGCAGCTTAATAAGTATCCCGATCTGATTGAATACTTAAATCCAATCAAGCAAGGTTTTGATGATTTTTTTATGAATTATTCTATAAAGAATCCAAATTTTCTAACAGCATTAAAGAAGGCTGATAAGCTTACTGCGGCAAGAAATATGGGGTCTGCTATAGAAAATTTGGTAGATAAGATTCCGCTATCAGGTGAAGTTGCTAAATTTGGGAAAGAAGCTACTAAGCTTGTTTCTAAGATGACATTAGGTGGAGTGGAAAGATTTTTAAAGCGACTTTTTACTAATTCCGAGGCTCAAAAACTATATTGGCAAGCGGGTAAATATGCCGTAGAAGAGAATGTTCCTTTAATGGTAAAATCGCTCAATGAAACCATATCAGCTCTTGATGAATTGCCAAAAAGAAGAGAACGTATTTCTAAAAAATCTAAGAGTTCCGTTCCAAGTGGATCTTTTAAGTTGATTAGCGGTGAAAAGATATAAGTCCGCTGTTATTCCTCCTATGCTGATGATTGCATGAATTATTAAAAAGCCAATAATAAATTCTTTCCACATAATATCCCCTATTTCTTTTCTAGTTTCCATGATTCAGTAGATGTTCCTCTATACTTATCAAGATCAATACTTAGGAGCTCTGGAATCTCACTGTATTGTACGCGGCCTTTGTTAACTATTTTAGAGAAAAGAAATCCTCCCCCTTTGGAACTCTCATTTTTGGAAAGATCTTTAAGGTGGTTTATCAATGCCACTTCTTTCTGTTTCAGTTCTTTAATAGCGAGTTTTACTTTGTAAGCATTGCGTGCAATTGATATCCAATCTTGTTTTTGTTGGATATGGGTGGGGAATGGTGTAATATTAACTGTGAACATAAATCGTCCTTGTAAAATGTTTTATGTTTTGGGAAGTGGGCGCAACCGCTTCCCTTTTTATTTCTCTTCGTATCGTTTCTCTTTAGCTATCTCTCTCGTCAATATCCTTTCAACGTAGAACGCCATAGAGATATTTCTTAATGCTGCTCTTGCTTTTACTTCTCCGTGTAGCTCTTCAGTTATTCTTACTAATAGCTGCTTATCTTTTTTATTTTCCATAATCAACCTTTCTAATATCATTATATCATGCTATCACAATAAAGCAAACTTCTTGCTTAATTAATATTGCCGTAGGATGATGGCCGCGTAGTAATTTATAAGATTTTATTTTAAGGAGAATTGTTATGGCTTTGAAAAGAATTAGACAGGCACGTGCTTATGGCTTTGGGGCTTCCCCATTACAGGCATTAGCCCCGCTCCCTATTGTCACTACGCGTGCTCCTGCAACCAATGATATTGCTGAAATTGGTGTTTCCTGGATTGATACAAGTACTAATGTTCCGTACACGCTTACTTCTGTTGTAGCTGGCGTTGCCAACTGGGCAACCGCACCATCATCTGGCGCTACTACCCTTGCTTCTCTTATCGTTACTACTACCTCAGATTTGCAAGGCGATGTAACCATGGGGGGAACCTTAGATGTCACGGGCCTTACTACTGTTGCTGATTTATCTATTTCTGGTTCTTTAACCTATAGTTCTTCATCTCAGATTAGCCTAATAACCAGTGCTAACCAAGCAGATGCCATTGTATTGAATGCAACTGCAGGTGGTGTAGACATCCTCGCATCCGGAGCTTCAGCAGGCGAAGATATCGACATCGTAGCTACAGGGTCTTCCGTTAATATTAGTGCTTCCGAAGCCGTTGCTGCTGCTCTTAGCCTACAAGCTTCAGCTGGTGGCGTGGATATGGACGGTGCATTACAAATAAACATAGCGTCTTCCCAGAACGCAGGCGATGCCATCCGGATCAATGCTTCAGCGGGTGGTATTGATATTGATGCAGCTGGTGCTGCGGGTGAAGATATCTCTATTGATAACGCTGCTGGTTCGATTAATATCACTGCAGGGGAAAGTGCCGCTAATTCTATCGTTATTACTTCTTCTATAGGGGGTATCGACATTTTAGCTGCTGGTGCTGGAGCTGGGGAAGATATTGATATTGTCGCAACTGGCTCTTCGGTAAATATCTCTGCTACTGAATCTGCTGTAGATGCGATTACGATTGCCGCTTCTGCCGGTGGGATAGATATTACAAACACTGGGACAGCTGGCGAAGATATTGACATTGTATCGACTGGTGCCTCTGTTAATATCTCATCTTCTGAAAATGTAGCTACTGCAATTACTATTACTGCTTCAGCCGGTGGTATAGACATTACCAATACCGGTACAGCTGGTGAAGATATAGACATTCTTTCTAGCGGTGCTTCGGTAAATATATCTTCTACGGAGAATGCTGCTGCTGCTATTACTCTGTTGAGTAATGCGGGATCTTCTGAAACTATTGTGGTGACTAATACACAAGGTACGGATCCTGCTTCTATTGCACTTAATGCTACTCTTGGTGGTGTATTTATACAATCAGGACTCAATGCAGCTAATGCTATTGTTATAGAAGCAGACGCTGGCGTTTCTGAGACCATACAGATTCATGCAGATCAGGGTACGGGTGTAGCCTCTATTAACGTAGCTTCTGATGTAGGTGGTGTAACCATAGCTTCAGGACTCGCTTCTGATGATGCTATCAACTTCTCTGCTACAGCTGGTGGTGTAGATATTGATGGTGCTTTACAGGTAAATATTGCTTCCTCTGAAAATGCTGTGGATGCAATTGTTATGAATGCATCTGCTGGAGGTATTGATATTACTAATACCGGTACCGCCGGTGAAGATATTGATATTGCTTCAACGGGAGCATCCGTAAACGTTTCATCTACAGAAAATGCTGCTCTCGCAATTTTTTTGCATGCTGACGGAGGCGCTTCTGAAACCATACGACTCCACGCAGATCAAGGAACCGGAGCGGCTTCTGTTGAACTTCTTTCTGATGTAGGTGGAGTTACCCTTACTTCAGGTCTGGCTTCTACCGATGCTATAAACCTCAGTGCAACTGCAGGTGGTGTAGATATCAATGGTGCCCTTGAGATTAACATCGATTCTTCTGAAGCAGCTGTAGCTGATTCAGTGCGCATTACAGCGTCTGCTGCTGATGGTGGGATGGATATAGATGCAGGTACCGGCG
>SDBT01007255.1_pt1 | contig 18279 bp, 15 predicted proteins | sample 2277101 | NCBI WGS metagenome assembly SDBT01 (sample SAMN10404973, study PRJNA504765) | marine sediment metagenome | isolation source: marine sediment core GS10_PC15, 103 cmbsf | place: Arctic Ocean: Southern Knipovich Ridge | collected 2010
ACAATGGAGTGCTTTTCTGGGAGACGCCAAACTGTGACATCTCTCGAATCGAGGGAGACCTTTCCGTATTAGAGTCGAACGGAATATTTGAGAAGATTTCAGGATTGCTGATCGGCCATATCGGAATGTCATCCGCTGATAGCGAAAATGCAAATCCAAATGTGAAGCAACTCGTTCTTGAGGTAACTGAAAAATATGGATTCCCAATTCTTGGTAGATTGGATTTTGGGCATCAGGAACCCATGATGCCATTACCTGAGGGCTTGCTCGTCAGGATGGATTCTGAAAAGCGAGAGCTCGAATACCTGGAGTCAATGGTTGTGGAGTGACCTCAGCAGATTCCCTGTCGAATTATCTCCACCGCCTGTTCAATCGCCTTGCCGGTAACCATTAAATTCGTAACTGCACGGATTGTTTTATCATCGCGAGGCAAGACCAGTACCCCTTGCCCGGCTAGGCGTTCAACTAATTCATGCGATGACATTTTAGCCAAGCCAAAGATAACGATATTCGTCTCGACGGAGGCAGGGTCGATTTCAATGCCGTCGATCCGGCTTAAGCCCTCAGCCAGTGCCTTGGCGTTTTGGTGATCGTCTGCCAGTCGGTCCCTGTTATTATCGAGAGCGTAAAGCGCACCAGCGGCGATAATGCCCGCCTGCCTCATCCCGCCGCCTAACATCTTGCGGATGTGTCGCGCACGGGCGATGAATTCGCTGCAGCCTGCAAGGGCGGAACCGATCGGCGCACCCAGCCCTTTCGAGAAACAGACACTCACCGAATCGAAATGCTTAGCATACTCGCGTTCGGAGATACCGCTTGCAACGGCAGCGTTCCAAAGCCTCGCACCATCCATATGCATTTTCAGCCCGGCCTTTTCGGCGACTTCGGCGACCTCGGTGATTTTATCGATGGGCCAGACCGTACCGCCGCCGCGGTTATGTGTGTTTTCGATGCAAACAAGTTTGGGACGCGGATAGTGTTGATTCGCCGGCCTGATCGCAGCGGCTAGCTGATCGGCGGAGAATATCCCGCGCTCGCCGGCCAGCAGGTTACAGGTAGCGCCGGAAATCGCCGCAGGCCCGCCGCCCTCATACCAATGGATGTGCGAGTCAGCGTCGCAGAAGATCTCGTCGCCGGGTTCGGTATGGCAGCGGATTGCTACCTGATTCGTCATCGTCCCGGATGGCAGATAGACCGCATCTTCGGTTCCGAGCAGCTCAGCCGTCCGGGCTTCTAAGGCGTTAACCGTCGGGTCATCTTTAAAAACGTCGTCGCCAACTTCAGCAGCCGCCATCGCCTGACGCATAGCCGGGGTGGGCTTGGTAATCGTATCCGAGCGAAGGTCGATTGTTTCCGTCACTACTAACCCCCGAATAGGACGTCCTGCATTGAATACAAACCTGCCGGCCTGGTCGAAAGCCACTGTGCAGCCCGCAGGGCTCCGCGAACAAAAGTATCCCGCGTATGGGCAACATGGCCGATGGTTACCGTCTCGCCCAAATTGCCGTAATGAACAATATGCTCGCCAACCGTATCACCCACGCGAAGCGAGTGCATACCGATCTCGCCTTCTCTGCGGGGGCACTGTCCGCCGCGGCCGAAGGTGACGGTCTCGCCGTAATCGGCGCCAGTTGCATCGCAGATCGACCGAACCAGCGCGATAGCTGTTCCCGAAGGCGCATCCTTTTTGAACCTGTGATGCGTCTCGGAAATTTCTATGTCGTAATCGCTGCCCAGTGCCTTGGCGACCTCGGCGACGACCTTGAGCAGCACGTTGATGCCTACCGACATGTTGGCTGCGTGAACGATGGGAATCTTCGCAGCGGCATCTGCCACGGCAGCCTGTTGCGAACCGGTAAGACCCGTCGTGCCGATGACCATAGGGATGCTTTTTTCGCCGCAAACCTCCAGCCATCTCATCGTTCCTTCAGGGAGGGAAAAGTCGATCAGCACATTAGGTGCGTCCTGGATATCATCAGCTACCTCCACGCCGAAATGACCGATACCTGCAAGCTCGCCGATATCGCTTCCAATCGCATCACTGCCGGGGATTTCGACAGGGGCGACCAGATCAAAGAGTTCGGATTCAATGGCAAGGGCTGCGATTCGCCTGCCCATTCGACCGCCTGCACCGGTAATACCTAATTTGATCACAACGAATTCCTTTCCCTACACGCTGCCGCCTGTGGCAACGCCTTGCCATGTATATTTCGACGCACCTGGCGCGTTGGCAACTTCGTCCAGTTCGGGTATCGCTTCTACCTGCCCCCCTAGCAGTTCATCGATCCGCCGGCCTAGCTCGCAAAAACGCTCGCGCTGACCGGCCAGGCGAATCTGGATGACCTCGAAACCGAACGGCTTATTGCGACGGTACCATTGTCGACGAAAACTGGCCAGTGTCTTATCGATCAGATCCACAACTACAGGCACCTGTTTAGCAATGCGTCTCAGGCCTTTTTTGTCCCTGGCCGGGTAGACGGCATCCAATTCCAGTTTCAACCGGACCTTGGCATGCAGGAGATGGCCAACAGTAACGCCGTGGGCGAGGTCGACCGGAACGGTAATCTTGGCATACCTGGCCAGCCGCTCCAGCAGCTGTGCGTAATAGTCCGCCTGGGCCTGCCAGAAATCCTTATCGTCGTGGGTACACGCCTTCCAATATATCCCCAGCAACGGGTCGTCCCAAAGCAGCGGGCCAGCCAGTACCGGCTCTCCGGGTACACTCGACGGGCCGGTATCGATCGCTGCAAGATCCATCACTGCCTGGTATTGGATCCCACAGATAGCTTCGAATCTTTTTGACAGAGTATCCTCGTTAACCGTTTCATCTGGTGAATATGCAAGCTCAGCCGCCCAGGCCAGCCCCGCCAGAGCCGAATCGTACTCGCAATAAGTCCCATCGTCGCCCCAGAGGGTAAAGAAAACTTCGTCGACCTTCTCCTGACGACATGCGGCCAAACACGGCTTGACTGTCATTTGTGTCTTGGCCGGGTCGTACCATAACTGTCTCCGCCAGGTCCAGATACCCGAAGCCATCACCGGCTGGCAGCCCAACTCGACGTGCCGGCGGATAAAGTCAACGTAGAACTGCTTGTCGTCGTGATAGTAGTCCCAGTAGACCAATCTAGCCTCCGATGGGATAGCATCTCGGACTTCCGGGGGAATAACTGATTGACGGTCGTAATAGTCTCCCGTTTTCGATCCCATGCGGAAATACATATCCGACCAGAGCATCGGCTCGAGGCTGTGACGGCGGCAGATATCGATTACCTTTGCCAGGTGACGATTGAAAATATCGAACTGGCTCTGATACCCGTTTTTATCCAGGAACTTGCCCCTGCCGAGGTCATGGGCCTCATCCATACCGATATGAATTCGCCGGCTTTGAACGTTCGAGGCGACCGCAGCGATCATTTTCTCGATCAGTTCATAGGTCTGGGGCTCGTCGGCCAGCAAAACCGAACTTGTATCGCGAACCTTGTTGTAGCAGGTCCATTTGAGCGTGTTGGTAAGGTGGCCAAGAGTCTGGATACAGCCGATCAGTTCAATCCCAAGGGCTGCGGCGTTGCGATCAATCTGCTGCAACTCGCCGGCGGTGTATCTGCCCCGCATATACCCGAAATATGGCTCATCGGGCAGTTCATACGTCTGCTCGGTATAGAGCATTACCATGTTGTAGCCCATAAGAGACAACCGACGAAACCAGCGATGCAGATACTCTACTGTCATGACAGCATTTCTGCTGCAATCGAGCATGATGCCAAACGTCTTAAATGGATTGCATTCGGTGAAAGCGACTCCCGGCTGGACGAGTCCGGCCAGCAGGGCACCTATCGCCCTGGCAGCCTGGTGGGGCTTATCGTAGCGGATCGTTGCGACCTGATCGGCTAGGCGGACCTGGAAGCTTGCCCCGGTAGAATCTTGATCGAACAGAAGCGAAACCGTACCCTCACGAGGCCCCTCGCAAATCGGGTATTCGGCGCCAAGGCTTCTCAGCAGCGGATGTAGAGACTGGGGTGTGGTTGTCGAAAGCCACGATAGAGATAACCGGCAGCTCATAACTCGCTCCATATGTGCAAGCGTATGGATTAACCGACTTGGAATCGCTCAGCCAATCGTATCTACAATAACCTTACGGGCAGCTTCGATATCATTTGCGACTACCTGGCAACGCGTGGGAAGCTCGGTGAGTTTATCGATATCCGGATGGCCGGCGAGGTCGCGACCCGTTGCCTGTCGTATCGCCTCGGGGAACTTCGCCGGATGGGCCGTAGCCAGGCAGATAACCGGATCGCCATCGAGGCCTAGAGACTCAGCTACTGCAACGCCTACGGCGGTGTGGGGGTCCAGCACATAGTCATATTCGCTTTGGTACTTTTTAATCGTAGCGAGGCATTGGTCGCGGCTGCCCATCCCCGCGGTCAGCTTCGAATCCACCACGCCGTCATGTCCGATTTCGATGGACAACTGACCGGTTTTCCCAAAATCTTCCATCAGTTGACACAACCTGGCCGAATCGTTGCCCAACTTGTGGAAAAGATACCGTTCGAAATTACTGGCTACCTGAATATCCATCGCGGGCGAGAGAGTCCGATGAACCTTGCCCATCGAATATTCACCACTGGTGAAAAAGCGAGCGAGGATGTCATTTTCGTTAGTTGCCAGAATCAGTTGCGAAATCTCCAGGCCCATCTGCATTGCATACCAGCCGGCGAGGATATCGCCGAAGTTACCGGTCGGCACTGCCAGCCGCACCTGGGAACTGCCGGTAGTTTTCTGGACATCGAGAACAGCCTTGAAGTAGTAAACTATCTGGGCGAGAACACGTGCCCAGTTAACCGAATTGACCGCACCGATATGGTAACGCTTCTTGAAGTCCAGGTCCCCCGCCAGTGCCTTCATTATCTGCTGGCAGTCGTCGAAGCTGCCCTCGACGGCCATGTTGTGGACATTGTCATCCAATACCGACGCTATCTGTTGATATTGGATAGCCGAGATCCGGTTGTGCGGGTGCATCATGAAGATATCGATACCCGCCCTGCCGCGGACGCCGTATATCGCAGCAGAACCGGTATCGCCGCTTGTCGCACCGAGAATATTCAATCGACCGCCACGATGGGCGAGGATATATTCAAACAGATTACCCAGCAACTGAAGCGCGACATCCTTAAACGCCAGTGTCGGCCCGTGCCACAGCTCCAGCACATACAGATCCCCCACGCCAACAGTCACCGCAACGTCTGGGTCAAACGCTTCGCCGTAGGAAGTCTCGATCAACGCCTTGAGGTCAGCTTCTGGGATGTCCGTTACATACAGACGGATGATCTCGAAGGCCAGCTCCGGATAGCTAAGCTCCCGCCAGGAATCCAACTGATCCTTTACATTCGGAATCGACTGGGGAACAATCAGCCCGCCGTCGTCGGCCAGGCCCATCATTACGGCGTCCTGGAATTCGATCGGGTCAATTTGTCCGCGTGTGGAAATGTACTTCATAATCAAAATTTTACCTAAGAATTAAGGCCTGTAGATCTCATTATCCTGGTTCTGCTGGGCTCGCGTTGCATCCTGGAGAGTTTTCTTTTCCTTGCCGGTTAAGCTTGCGATGCCCTTTTCATTAATCTTGGCCAGTATCCGGTCGATCTCCGCCTGCTGGGCCGCCCGATGGTTCATCTTCTTCTGCCATGCGCCCTCGGCCCGCCTGGCCTTTTGATTGCGAATACCCGAGCCCATATTGGGTAAGACCCAAATCCACACCGCCGATGCAACAGCCCCGCCAAGGTGAGCGATGTCGGACCAGAATTGGCTCTGGTTTGTATCGCCCTGAAGAACAAGGACAATCATAGCGCCAAAGATAATGACGGCAGCAACGCGTATCGGCACAGGTAAAAAGAAAAATAGCAGAAGCCTTATATGGGGGAAATAAACCGCCGCAGCCAAAATAATGCCGAACACGCCACCTGAAGCGCCTATCAGCGGGAAGGCTGGATCAAGTCCCAATATCCCCGCAGCTATCACATAAGCCAGGCCAGCAGTGACCCCGCAAGTCAGATAGAACCTGATAAATTTCCGGGTGCCAAACTTACTTTCAAGCGGCATGCCGAGGAAGTACAAACCCAGCATATTCAGCCCGATGTGCCAGAAATCACCGTGTAAGAACTGGAAAGTGATATACCGCCACAGCTGCCAGAACCCGCCAAGTGTCGCACCGAAATAAGCACTTAAGTGAAAACCCCCAGCCTCGAAGATAAGCTGACAGATGAACACTGAGATATTGATTATCAACAGCCACCTGATCGCCGGACCTGGCTTGGGCAGGCCCACGCCAATACCGGATCTGTAGACAGCCCCCCCCCCTCCACCACCATCATGCATATACGATCTGTTATCTATGCCCATAAGTAGCTCTCAGTTAAAGGCTATTGCTTAAATGTATCCAAACCAAGCCAGTAAAGCGATAAAGTTGATATCGACTTGGCATCATGTATCCGTCCATCCAGAACCATCTGCCTGGCCTGGGCGTCGGAGACAACTTCAACGGTTATCTGTTCATAAATTTCCAGATCCTGATCGCCGTCGGTAAGCTCGGTAGCAAGATACGAATGCATAATCTCATCGGTCGAACCGGGGGACGAATAGAACTGCCCCAGCTTCTCCAGCCGCCCAGCCGAATAACCGGTCTCTTCGATCAACTCCCGGGCTGCACAGAGTGCAGGGTCTTCGGCATCTTCAAGCATCCCAGCCGGCAGTTCATACAAATGCTCATCAACGGCGAACCGGTAGTTTTTAATCAACACTATCGACCCATCGCCGAGAACGGGCAAAATGACGGCAGCTCCCCTGTAACGGATAAACTCGCGCTGGACTACCTGCCCGTCGTGCATTTTCAAGCCGACCTTTCGCACTTCAAGGATCCGACCCTTGAAGACCACTTCATCGTAGATAAATCTCTCGCTCATCCGGGCGATTATAGGAATGACGCGCATCAATGACAACGCATCGAATGGGCTTGATTTAAAAACTAATTAACTTTTGGGCTCACCTGCCCAGATGCGATTTTCCTTGTTCGCCCAGCCCAGGCCGGTAAGATTTGGCCTCTGAAGCTTATGAAACCAAAGCGAATTGCAATTTTGGGCTCGACCGGCAGCATTGGCCTCCAAACGATCGAAGTCCTCAGCCAGTCCGATGGATTAACAGCCTGCGCGCTGGCTGCGGGAGGGAACTGGCAACTCCTGGCCGACCAGGCAAAGCAAATTAACCCCGATTTTGTAGCGATAACCGACCCCCATAACGCCCAAAAGCTACAAAGCGAACTTCCCGCTCGCACAGAACTTCTCACCGGTCCCGATGCAATGACTGAACTTATCAGACGCTCCAGCCCTGACGTCGTTCTTTCGGGGGTGGTAGGTTCAGCCGGGCTGAAACCAACCTTGGCAGCTATCGAACAAGGTGCTGACCTGGCCATTGCCAATAAGGAAACTCTGGTCATGGCTGGGGAAATTATTATCCCCGCCGCACGGGCTGCAGGGGTTTCTGTCCTGCCGGTGGATAGTGAGCACTCAGCCATCTTCCAGTGCCTTCTGTCGGGCCGGGCTGAGGAAGTAAAGCTTGTAACGATAACCGCATCGGGCGGGGCGCTGAGGGATTTATCCGACGCCGATGCCGCCGAGGCGACCGTTGACGATGCGCTTGATCACCCAACCTGGTCGATGGGCAAAAAGATTACCATCGACTCGGCGACGATGATGAACAAGGCCCTGGAGATAATCGAGGCCCACTGGCTGTTCGACCTGCCTGCCGAAAAAATCCAGGTAGTCATCCATCCAGAGTCGATAATCCATTCAACTGTGGAATTCTGCGACGGATCGGTAATCGCTCAGCTGGCCAGGCCTGACATGACGCTACCGATTGCCTACGCACTTTTCTACCCGGATCGACCCGCCCGGCCGGGAGATACCCTCGATTTAGCAGAAATTGGAAACCTTACCTTTAAAAAACTTTCAAAGCGGTTTTCTCGTGCAATAGATCTGGCCTATAAGGTTATCGCAGCGGGCGGCGTCTCGGGTGCTGTGCTCAATGGCGCAAACGAAGCAGCCGTCGAAGCCTTCCTTGCAGGGCAGATTCGCTTCGGTAAGATTGTCGATCTTGCCGAAGATATTCTGAACACAGCGCCAAAAGCTGACGAAATAACTGTAGAAGCCTTAATCGAGGCGGACTTGTGGGCCAGACGGCAAGTGGAAGAGGCGATCAATTAGCCATGGATAGTTCCAAAACCACAGGCCAGGGCCAATTAATTTATCTTCGAGGATTTCATGTTATCTGAACTTACTTTCGCTAATTTAGTAGTCGAATGGATCTGGCCTATAGCCCAGTTCATTATCGGCTTGGGTGTCGTCGTTTTTGTCCATGAACTTGGACATTTCCTTGTCGCCAAAAAGGCCGGCATCCAGGTGGATAGATTTGCTCTTGGCTTCGGGCCAAGGGTAATCGGAATCAAAAGGGGCGAGACTGATTACTGCCTTTGTGCTATTCCGCTGGGCGGCTATGTAGCAATGGTAGGCCAGGAAGACTTCAAACCAACAGACGACACGGCCAACCCGCGCGCATTCTGTAACAAGTCCGTCGGCGCTCGTTTGGCGGTCATATCTGCCGGCGTGGTCATGAACCTGATCATGGCTGCGGTAATCTTCATTATTATTGGGATGGTAGGTAAGAATTTTGTAGCTCCTATCGTTGGTGGCGTTGACGCCGGATTCCCCGTTGAAACCGCAGAGGTAACGTGGCAGGGACCGCCGGCAGGTCAGCCCGTTACCACCGAAGGGCTCAAACCCGGTGACCGGGTACTCGAGATCGAAGGCGACAGCATTCTGCTGAAGCTTATTGATAATAAAATCAGCTCGTTCCAGGATCTCGCGATGACAGGGCTCCTGGCCGATACGGACGAGACATACAAATTCACCGTCGAGCGTATGATCGACGGCCAGCCCGTAATCGGCACTGCCGATATCGGCGTCAAGGTCAGCCAACGAGCCGGTGCGCCCCTGTTCGGTATAAGATCCCCCGTAGATACTGTCCTGACAAAGCCGAAAGGCTATCTTTGCCAAACCCCCTTCCAGCCTGAAGATCGAATTCTTGCAGTTGCAGGCCAGCCGGTATCTGGCGGATGGAACCCGACAAGACCGATCGACGAAATTGGCATAGGACCGGTAACCGTAACGGTGGCCAGAAAAGATCAGGAAATAGACATCATCCTCCAGCCGGGGATTAATGGAGGAAATGGTCAGGATGTTATCTGGCAAGGCCCAGCGAGATCCTACGGCCAGATTATTTCCGTTGATAACGAGACGATTACACTGAAAACCGAGGACGGCCAGGAAAAAAGCTTCGATAAAGCTGAGACTGTGATAGGCCAGGCGGAACTTCTGGACATTCTCGGGATGATTCCGCGAATTAAAATTGGAACCGTTCAAGTCGGCTCACCAGCCGATAGAGCCCAGCTCGCCCCGGGCGATGTCATTGTCGGTTTCGGCGACCGAGGCGCTCCTACCTATCGTCAGCTTTTGGATATCACCAGAGATTCATCCGTGACGGGAGCGAATATTATCGTATCCCGCGATGGCAGGATGCTCGAGCCCATCAGAATTTATCCAAAGCGGAAAAAGGGCCGGGCCCTGATAGGTATCACCCCCACGGTCGATCTCGATACGCTTACAATCGCAGGAGTCCGCCCCGAAAGCCCGGCAGCGGAGGCTGGGTTGGCAGCGGGCATGACCGTTACTTCCATCAACGGACAGTATGTAAATACCTGGCCGGAATTGTTCGAAGCATTGAACGCAAATCAAGGCAAGCCGGTAACGCTAACCTGCCGAATCGGCCAGTCCAAACAGGACTTCCAGCTTGGGAAGCTGACGAAAGAAATCTTCGACCCCGCCAGCTACATCTTCTCGCTTAGTTATGGCTTGCCATTTGATCTGCTGATGGTCCAGATCAAATCCGCCAACCCGCTCGCTGCGGTTAAATGGGGAGGCCGGGAAACGCTCAGGATGGTCCTGTCGACCTACATTTCGCTACGAAGCCTCATCATCGGCAATGTCGGCACGAAGTCACTTATGGGCCCGCTTGGTATTGGACAGATCGCCGTCCAGGCCAGCCGAGAGGATTTTATCGACTTCGTCTACTTCATGGGATTTTTCTCGACGGCGATTGCAGTGTTTAACTTCCTGCCGCTTCCGGTCCTTGACGGCGGACACGCACTGTTTTTGATCATAGAGAAGTTTCGCGGCAAACCCCTGTCACCGAAAGTAATGAACGCCATCCAGATGACAGGCCTGGTGCTGATTGGCATGCTGTTCCTGGCCATTACGGCTCAAGACATATTGAGAATGCTCGGCCTGGCGTAATGACCGGCTCTCCTGATCTACCTGACATGACACGTTACGCCTGCGACCTTTGCAGCTACGTTTACGATCCAGCAAAAGGTGATGCGACCCGCGCAATCGCTCCGCCGAGAGCCTTTGGTAAACTGCCCGCCAAGTGGACCTGCCCTCAGTGCGGCCCAGCCAGGAAATGGTTCCAGCCGGCAGGCTAACTCTGTGCACAGGGCTGTCCAAAAGGTTATAATCGCACCTGAAATGGATGATACCCAATATCACGATAAGCTGGATTTGGCTCTGGCGGGGGAGCTTCAGGCGGCACTACTGCCAAAAGATTGTCCAACCGATTGTCCCAACCAGGTGGCCGCTGCCCGTAATCGCATGTGCGCCAGCGTGGGCGGAGACTTCTACGGCTTCATCCGTGCCAATCAAGATCAGGCCGTCATATTCATTGCAGACGTAGTAGGCCACGGCGTTCGGGCCTCGTTGATCATGGCCCAGATTATCGGCTATCTCCACAGCCAGCCAACCAGCCTGACGCGACCCAAAGAGCAGATCACTAATTTGAATCAAATGCTGATCGATCTGGGTCAGCGAACTGATTCTGTCATCCCCTGTTCTATGCTCTACGGCGTGATAGACGCCCCGACCGGAACCGGCTTCTTTGTCAATGCCGGACACTACAGCCCAATCCTATGTCGCCAAGGTGTCTGCGGGATTATTGATCTGGGCAGCCGCAACCTGATGCTGGGGATCGAGGAGTTTGATTATTCCGAGTCATGCCACACCTTTGCCCCTGGTGATCGGCTAATCCTGTATACCGATGGTCTGGTCGATGCAACTAACGAAAAGGGGGAAATGTTCGGCGAACAAAGGCTGCAAGAGTTTGCCCGCCAGCATATCTCCGACACACCGGATGAGTGTGCAGATGGCATCTTCCATGCGGTCGAGAATTTCCGCCAAGGCCAGCCACAACGAGACGATGAAACCATCGTGGTAATTGACAGGGTCTAATCGAATCCCAATAAGGGCCTGTTGCTCCATTCAAATTGAGGCCGGTGGCACGGCTCGGCAAATGTCATGGAGCATCGGCTGACTTGAGTTTGGGGACGATTTTGATCAGCGTTACTTCAGGCCTGGCGAAGAACCTCACGCGTGGTGCGTAGCCGCCTTCCATTCCGATTCCCCGGCTGACGTACATTTGGGTATCTTCCACACGATACAAGCCAGACTCGAATCGCTTGCCGTACCTTGCCAGCGTTACCAACGCTCCGTAGAACGGCAAGGCTACCTGCCCGCCGTGCGTGTGACCGGAAAGGGCCAGGTCAACATCTCCGGCGGCAACGTCGTAGATCAGGCCCGGCATGTGATAAAGGAAAATGTTAAATGTCTCGCCTTCGAGTTGGCTCAGCACGGCTGGAAGCATGTACTCTTTGCCGACGGCGATACCGGCAATGCGGACCTTGGTATCGCCTTTTTCCAACTCCACTACGTTGCCAGCCAGCTCTTTGACGCCCGTGCCTTCGAACAGATCGAAACCCTGATGGAACTGGGTATCCCAGTTGCCCTTTACGGCAAAAGTTGGCGCCACCCGCGACAGCATGTCCATGCATCGGCGGAAATTATCCAGCCCCGCGCGCGAGTTGATCGCATCACCAGTGAAGGCTATCAGATCTGGCTGAAGGTTGGCGATGACCTCGGGCAGTTTCTCTTCCAGGCGGACCATAGGGTCGCACTGTAAGTCCGAGATGTGAACGATGCGCAATGGCCCGGCCGAGGGATGCAGCTTGTCGCTGACGATTGTTACGTGGTTAACATCCAGCCAATAAGGCTCGACGAAATAGGCATAGCCGATACACCCCACGCCCAGCCCAGCCAGGGACCAGACCGCACGAGCCAGCCATTTTTTTATGGGCGAAATTTTAGCCGGCTTCTTGCCCTTGACCAGCCGATAGATACCGACTGCGGCCAGGTGAGCCGCTGAATAAAAGACGACAACTACAACCGAGACAAAAACCAGTAACACTAAACGTTCACTACCTGACATTGTGAAATCCTTCTAAACAAAATCGACATGCCATATGCTTGCGCATTAACTTATTGGGATTGATATGGAGAAAAGACCGGCTGCCCGGCTGCATCCATTGCAGCCAGGCAGTGACCCCGGTCTGAAACTCATCCATGAAAAGAGATTCAGTGCCGGCGCCATCCAACACCTGCCCCCACATCTAAAAGCCCGCATCAGTCCATGACGCGAACTTCAAGAACGCTAACTAAACTGCTCGGTCAGTAACTTAACCACCTTCCGAGAAGCGACTGACTTGGTACCCATGGGGGTCATCCAGGTCAATTTACCTTTAGCTCCAAGCAAGGCCTCCATTCTCTGGACGGCCAGGACCGCTGAAGAGTGATTCTTACCCATAAAGCGCCCAATCTCCGGATAGCTCATGGAGGTATGTCTTCGACCCAGGAACATCGCCACCATCCGTGCCGTTGAAACGGTCTTGGTACGGCGTGATGAATGAAGGTCCGCTGGTGTAATCCCGAAATAAGCACCAACAACAGCCTCGATATCACCAAGGGTCAAAACGCTTCCGGTTCTCGCCAGATGGTCGGCTAGTACGTCGCGAGCCAGATCGATCGTAACCTTGCCTCCATCCAGCTTGGCCAGGGCTGCTAACTTCACCAGCGTCCCCTCCAAGTCGCGAACCGATCCGCGAATATTTGCGGCGACATATTCGATTGCATCTTTGGAAACACGGATCTTCATCTTTTTCGCACGCTTTCGAAGTATCGCCAGCCTGGTAGTTTTATCCGGCGGATCAATCTTTACTACCATCCCTGCTACAAAGCGACTGGTAAGTTGTTCGATCAAATCGCCCAGCAGCTTCGGGTGAGCATCGGATGCCATCACAACTCGATTACCCGCCGATTCAATAGCGTCAAACGTGTGGAGGAACTCCTCCTGCGTAGCTTTCTTGGCCGCCAGAAAATGCACATCGTCGATTGCAAGAAGGTCCAGGTTACGATACCTCCGGCGGAAATCAGCGTAGTTGCGTTTCCTGACAGCGGCGATGTATTCATTGGTAAACTGCTCGCCACTGACGTACTTCCAGCGAGGTTTCGGGCCTGGGCCACAGCGATTGTCAACTATGTCGCAAATGCCCTGCAGGAGATGGGTTTTACCTACGCCACAAGAGCCGTGAATAAACAGAGGCCCGAAAGAGCGGGCATCACCACTGGCTGCTGCCATAGCCGCTGAGTAGGCCAGCTTGTTTGATGAGCCAACCACGAACTCCTTCAAACGGTGACGAAGTGCGATCGGCCTTTGGGGCCTACGAGGCCGGGCCGTTCCGTTGGTTGCACGGGTAACGATCTTCGCCTGCATGTCCAATTGGTTCTGGCGAAGTCTGCCCGAAAGATCCGGGTCGATCATTATGATAACTTCATGTTCACTACCGGTAGCCTGGGCGGCTACGTGTGCGATATCCTCGACGAAGTGCGTCTCGATCCAATTGGCCACGAATGGGTTAGGTACAAGAACCTTTACGTGGTTGTTTTCTATGCCAACCCGGGTTCCGTGCTTGAACCAGGCGTTAAATTTTTGTGGACCCACTCTGTCCTGTAAATGCTCGAGCATCTGAGTCTCTATCTCGGCGCAGACCGATTCCGTAAGTGTCTTCATGGAGCTTTCCTTAGTTCCGTGCGTACGACTTGGACGGATGCCTAACTACCCCGGCATCGCCACGCTAAAACTCACCTCCGAACAACACAATGTTTGCTACTGAGGCATGCCAGAATTTAAAGCCGATTTAACTTTTGGTCAATCGTAAAGATGATGTTTACTTATCCACACTGCACAACTGCTTGCTTTGTGGAGCCTTGGAACGGAAAAAAAACTTTCGTCCACATGTTCTTCACAACTATTTATAGAACATCAAGTTGAGATGAAGTAGCCGGAAGATAGTATACAGGGCGATGAGCTCTTTCGACGAATCCGCACCCAGTATAACTGCTTACTGCATGCACGTTTGCCGCGTCTACGGCCAGTGTCATCGAATGCAACCCTCTTTGGCTGGCTGACTTGAATGCACGGGCGAACATTAATTGCGAAAGCTCCCTTCCTCGATATGCTCTAACAACGCCCATATACGCAACGTCTCCGGAGCCGGGGAAATCGTTGACCAGAATGCAGCCTATAGGTTCATCCCCAATGTATGCTATCAACCATGCCTGAGGAACGAATCGGCCTGAAGCCTTATGACCGGCGATTACATCGTTAAGATCACGCATGCCCGAAATGGCGGGACAATCCATAGATCCTTCATAAGTTTCAGCTATGATCCAGCCTAACTGTTGGTCGTCGAACTGGCCGTAACTTTTCCAGGTCAAGCCTTCTATCTCATGGGCGTCAGGTGAGTCTGTCTCAACGTTCACCAGTGAACGTTCCATGTAGATCAACTCGACAAGCATTTCATATCCGCCCTGCTGGATCATCTCAACGTCTGAAGAGTTCGTACTATCTTCGAGCGATTGGACGAAATAAAGTCCCTCTGCCCTGATCGCATCGCAGGTTATCCTGCGGATCAACTGGGCCGAAGCTGACTTGTCGAGGCCCGGGCTATCGGCTGGGCTGTGGAATAACATTCCCGTCCGGCCTGGTCTACCTACTACAGCAGCTGCCCCGACACAATCGCGCCCCTTTAGTGACCACCACAGCCGCAAGCTTTTATTGTCTCGGGCTTCGAGAGTCTGACCTAACATCTGAGCTTGCAACCTGGTAATTGCATCATCTGCCAAGCCGCCAGCTATGAAACGAATCGCTTCGGCTCGCTTTCTTGGCGGGACTTCCTCGACCTTGTATTGAATTTGGCTCATTCCAATATCGTACGCCCCAGCCCGGCCAGGGCAAGGGCCTGATGCCTTCAAATGGGCCTTTAAGCAGTTAATAATTCAGAACATTTTCGCATTGTATCCTGCCCCAATTGTCAGAATATGCCCTCAGTTCCTGGTAAAATGCTATTGACAGTGGCTGCGCGTATGCCATAATGCCTCTTTCCCTTTTACATCCGTAAGCAGCATTGTCTTAGGTGAAATGATATGAAAACTTACATGGCCAAGAAAGGCGAAGTAGTTGCGCGTTGGTACACTGTGGACGTAACCGATAAAATCCTCGGCCGCTTCGCAACGGAAATCGCCACAATTTTGATGGGCAAGAACAAACCCGAATACACCCCGCACGTCGATACCGGCGACTTCGTGATCGTTGTCAATGCCGAGAAGGTCCGCCTGACCGGGGCGAAGCTGGCCCAGAAAGCCCACCAGCATTTTACGGGCTACCCCGGCGGTAGAAAAGTTGTCCCGCTGGAAAGGGTTATCCAAAAGCATCCTGATCGGATCGTCCGTGAGGCTGTCCGTCGCATGCTGCCCAAAAGCCGCCTCGGCAAGGCAATGCTGGATAAGTTGAAAGTTTATGCCGGCCCGGACCACCCCCACCAAGCCCAAAACCCCGTACCATTGGAACTGTAACCCAACAGGATCGCGATAGACATGGCAGATCAACAGGAAAACACCACCGATACTAAACCAAGCGAACCGCTTATCGAAGCAGCCGCCAAGGTCGCCCCGACCTCTGAAGCGGGAGGCAAGGACTTCATCTGGGGCACAGGCAGACGAAAAAGTTCCGTCGCCCGTGTCAGAATCCGCCCGGGCAAAGGCGATATTTTAATCAACAGCAAGGCCTTTGATGTGTACTTCACGGCAGAAAAAGACCGAAACGCAGTCTGTGCACCATTGCAGGCAACGAACCAGACTGGTGCATGGGATGTTTTCGTCAACGTATCCGGCGGCGGAACGACCGGCCAAGCCGGAGCTGTCGAGCTGGGCCTGGCCCGTGCACTGGCAAAGTCCGACGAGGCTTCCGACCAGATCCTCCGTAAGCGTGGCCTGATGACACGCGACCCCAGGATGGCTGAGAGGAAAAAATACGGACAGCCGGGCGCACGAAAGAGGTTCCAGTTCTCGAAGCGTTAATACGGAATTCGAACCAGACCTTTTTCAACTTTTTAAATTTTCAAAGCCCTGGCAATGCAATAAACTGCCGGGGTTTTTTTATCAATTTATGGAGTTATTAAATTGCCAGAAGTGCGATTCACTGCTCTGGCATTTTCTATCAAAACGTAAGGTTTAAAAAATGGCTGAAAAAGCTAATAAAATTCGAGCGATACTCGTTGGCGGAAGCGGCTATGCGGGTTTTGAAGCGATCCGGCTGCTGGTGCGACACCAGTCGGTTGAGCTGGTCGGGATTTTCGGCCCAGCCGATGAACTTGGCCCAATGGAAGAGTTCTTCCCCCTGCTGACCAAACTGACGCACCTTAGCCAGGAACTGTTCGAACCGGATAAAGTCGCCGACCTCAACGCCGACGTCGCACTTCTTTGCGTGCCTCATCAGGTCGCTATGAGCTACGTACCGGCCTTGCGGGCTGCAGGGATGCGGGTTATCGACTGGTCGGCTGATTACCGCCTCAAGGACGCCGACGAATACGCCAAGTGGTACGCTCCCCATACCGACCCCGATCGGCTGGCAGAGGCTGTCTACGGCCTGCCTGAGTATTACCACGACCAAATTGCCCAGGCGAATCTGGTAGCCAATCCGGGCTGCTATCCTACCTGTGCCACAATCGCACTGGCACCGGTGATAAAGGCGGGCCTGATCAGTCCCCAGGGCATAGTGGTTAACTCTATCAGTGGTATCAGCGGTGCCGGTCGAACGCCGTCCCTGAAATTCCACTTCCCCGAACGGAACGAGAATTTCGAGCCGTACGCCGTTGGAACGCATCGGCACATGCCGGAAATGGAACAAGTTCTCACGGATGTTACGGGTAAGAAAACGACGCTGCTGTTCCAGCCTCACCTGTGCCCTATGGACCGCGGAATGCTCTCGTCGATATATGCAAGCCCCATCGGCGAGGTAACAACCGAGCAGGTAACGAAGGTCCTCCAGGATGCATACGCCGACACGCCCTTCGTCCGCGTGCGGACCGAAACTTTGCCGGCTACTAAGTACGTATCGGGTACGAATTTCTGCGACGTCGCAGCTCGCCAAGCCAAGGGGAAGGTAATACTGTTTTCAGCCCTGGATAACCTGATCAAGGGTGCATCGGGCCAGGCGATCCAGAACCTCAACATTATGTTCGGCCTTCAAGAGACGGCCGGGCTGTACTAGATCGACAGGCGTAGGAGATAACAATGTCGCGTAATCGACATATTACAGCACCGGCAGGCTTTTCGGCGGCCGGCGTTGCATGCGGAATAAAACAATCCGGCCTGAATGATCTTGCCATCGTCGCAGCGGATAAAGACGCATCGGCGGCGATTGTAACGACACGCAACCAGATCGTCGGGGCGCCCATAATCTGGTGCCGGGAAATCCTTCCACGCGGCTACGGCCACGTCCGGGCAATGGTTATTAACTCGGGAAATTCAAATGTCTGTACCGGTAAAGCAGGATTCAAAGACGCTCAGGCCATGGCAGCACAAACCGCTGGCTTGATTGGCACAACGCTGGAAAAAATCCTGGTAGCTTCAACCGGTATTATCGGGCATCGGTTACCCATGGAAAACGTCCGCGCCGGCATCGCAGGCGCTGCGGGTAAGCTCACGGCAGGTAAAGACTCCCAGGCCATCAGTGCCATAATGACAACAGACACGGCCGAGAAGTTCGCCGTCGAAAAGTTCAAGATCGGCTCGAAAGAAGTAACCATCGGCGGGATGGTAAAAGGTGCGGGAATGATAGCCCCTTCCATGGCTACTATGATCGCCGTCATTACCACCGACGCAGCCATTACACCCGCTGTAGCACATAAGGCGCTGTCAGCTGCCGTCCGAACCACCTTCAACGCCGTAACAA
>SDBT01007256.1_pt1 | contig 18277 bp, 15 predicted proteins | sample 2277101 | NCBI WGS metagenome assembly SDBT01 (sample SAMN10404973, study PRJNA504765) | marine sediment metagenome | isolation source: marine sediment core GS10_PC15, 103 cmbsf | place: Arctic Ocean: Southern Knipovich Ridge | collected 2010
ACGGCAAAGCAAAAAGCTCCAAGTTCAAGGCGCGCAAATCCTGAGGAATGAGGCGTAGTTACTATACTCCGCAGTGACGAAGGATGCAGCGCAACACAGAAATTGGACTTTTTGCGAAGCCGTAATACTTAGCGCACGAGAGAGGTGACCCATGCCGGTCTATTTGTGGAAAGGACAGGATAGTAAGGGAACTGAACAGAACGGTGAGATAGAAGTGAAAGATGAGGTTGCAGTGCGGGCGCAACTGCGTCGCATGAGGATCAGGCCCACCAAGATAAAGAAAAAGCCCAAGGACCTTTTTGAAAATGTCGCCTTTCTTCAGCCCAAGGTGAAGACAGCTGATGTGGTGGTGTTTTCAAGGCAATTTGCTACCATGATCAATGCTGGATTACCACTAATTCAATGCCTTGACATCTTGCAGGCCCAGGAAGAAAATCCGACTTTCAAGAGAATGTTGATCGAGATCAAGGAAAGTGTTGAAGGGGGCTCCACCCTCACGGATGCCTTGAAAAAATACCCGAAGGTATTTGACGAACTCTTTGTTAACATGATTGCGGCAGGAGAGACCGGCGGCATACTGGACACAATTTTGAACCGCCTGTCTGAATACGCTGAAAAGGCTATGAAACTCAGGAAAAAGGTCAAAGGGGCCATGACCTATCCTGTGGTGGTGCTCGTAGTTGCCGTCGGAGTGGTTGCTGTCATCTTGGTCTTTGTAATCCCTGTTTTTGAGAAGATGTTTGCCGATTTTGGCGGGGCACTTCCATTACCAACTCAGATAGTGGTGGTGATGAGCGACTTTCTCAAAAATAATATCCTGTACATTTTTGCAGCAATTGTGGCTTTTATTTTTGCGTTCAAGCGGTTCTATTCGGGCGAAAGAGGGCGTGCCCTGGTGGATGCGTATTTGCTCAAGTTGCCTGTGTTTGGCTCTCTGCTTCGCAAGGTGGCCGTGGCCAAGTTTACCCGCACCCTGGGCACCATGATTGGCAGCGGGGTGCCCATTTTGGATGCACTGGAAATCGTAGCAAAGACATCCGGCAACAAGTCCGTTGAGGCTGCAGTGTTCGGCGTCAGATCAGCCATCAGCGAGGGGCGCACAATGGCAGACCCGCTGGGTGAGACTGGGGTGTTTCCTTCCATGGTGGTGCAGATGGTAGCAGTGGGAGAATCAACGGGTGCCCTGGATGCGATGCTGGCAAAGATTGCCGACTACTATGATGACGAGGTAGATGCTGCGGTTGAAAGTCTGACGTCAATGATTGAGCCTTTTATGATGGTGTTCCTGGGCGTCACCATCGGTGGTCTGGTTGTTTCAATGTATTTGCCTATCTTCAAGATGGCGGGCATGGTTGGCGGATAGTCCGGTGGCGGGCGTCGCTACAAACATATGGATTTCAGCTGATTATCTGTGTGCAAGACTCAAGTGGCTGACCTTCTTACGACTCCTGTTTGCCACTGTCCTTCTGGGCTCAACTATCATAGTCCAATACCAGGAGCATGAATCCCTCCTCAGCCCTCCCCTACCTGTTCTTTACATCCTGATTGTTTCCATTTATTTCCTCACTCTCATCTACCTGCTTGCCTTCAAACTGTTTCGACCAACTGTCAAGTTCGCCTATGTGCAAGTGAGCCTCGACACAGTCTTTGTGACCTTGCTCATCTACGTAACAGGTGGCATTGCTAGCGTTTTTTCTTTCCTCTACATAGTGGTTATTGTCTACGCCAGCATCCTTTTGTACAAGAAGGGGAGCCTGATCATGGCTACCCTGTGCAACCTTCAGTATGGGGTCATGATAGATCTGGAGTACTACGGCATCTTAAAACCCTTGTATGCCCCAGCCAGTCTGAGCGTTCAGGCATATGACGCTTCGTACGTGCTTTACAAGATCATTATGACCGTAGTGGCCTGCTTCTTGGTTGCCTTTTTGACCAGCTATCTTGCTCAACAAACCCTTGCTACCGAGACAGAACTCAAGGCCAAGCACAAAGACCTGAAAAAACTGGAGGCCTTTAATGCCAGCATAGTGCACAGTATGGACAGCGGTCTGCTGACAGCCAATTCTGAAGGCATGATCAATTTCTTTAACCGTGCAGCCGAGGACATAACGGGATTCAAGCGTCATGACGTTGAGGGCAAACCCTTGGAAAGCATATTTCCGGGGGCAACTACGCACACCTTTGCTCTCGGCGATCCTGCTGAAAAGAAACCATACCGTCACGATCTGGAGTTCAGCAAAAAGGACGGAACCAAGGCCTACTTGGGCTTTTCAGTGTCTTCGCTGAAAGAACCTGAAGGAAAGGCCATAGGCAAACTGCTCATTTTTCAGGATCTTTCAGCTCTCAAAATAATGGAAGCAGATATTAAAAGGGTGGAGAAACTAGCTGCTACCGGAGAGATGGCCGCAGGCATTGCCCATGAAATAAGAAACCCGCTGGCATCCATGACAGGATCTATCCAGATGCTGAAAGACGAGATGAACAACCAGCCTGTGACGCAAAAGTTGATGCAGATTGTGTTGCGGGAAGCAGATAGACTGAATGAGTTGATCAATGATTTTTTGCTCTTTGCACGCCCCGGTTCAGGCAACTTGGAGCCTGTGGAACTGAGTTCGGCCATTGAGGATACGTTGGAGTTGTTTGAACAAGACACTGCGTGGCGGAACAAGATGAATCTGGTCCGGCATCTCACCTATGATGCGTGGACGGAGATGGATCCGAAACATTTGCGCCAGATCCTGTGGAACCTCCTGTTGAATGCCGTCGACGCTATTGACGTGGGGGGCACCATTGAAGTGTCGGTAAAGACCACGGATGACGTGGTTGCCGTGTATGTCACAGATGACGGTTGTGGCATTTCCGAAGACAATCTCAAAAACATCTTTGACCCCTTCTTTACGACCAAGGCTTCCGGCACCGGCTTGGGCCTGTCCATAGTCCACAGGCTGACGGAGGCCTGTGGCGGACGACTCGATGTTCAGAGTGGACAAGGCCACGGAACCACGTTCACACTACACCTCGAGAGAATCCCTTCCCCAGGCGCACCAGGCCTTTTGTCTTGACACACCCCGGCAAATGGGCTACCAAAAACCTTTTATGGATTGAGACCTTTGCATAGCCTCGTTGAGAGGCCATTATTGACTTTTTGCGGTGCCGATGGGGACTAGGTCCCGCAAGTGGGGGTTTTTCAAAGGTCTCAGATTACTAGAGGTGTCGCCGCACAGTGGACAACGTCAGTGAAGTTATTCGCCAGCGAATGGGAAAAGCAAAGGGCCTGGCTGACCAGGGCGTGGAGCTTTATCCCAATAATTTTAGAGTCTCCCATACGGTTGGTTCCGTAAAGGAACATATCGAACAACACGATCAGAGCGTTGACAAGGCGCCCACTTTTGCCATGGCCGGCCGCATCACAGGACTCAGGTCCTTTGGGAGGGCGGCCTTTTTCCATTTCAGGGACTATTCAGGGCAGCTTCAGGCGTACGTCAAACGAGACGAGATCGGTGACCAATCATATGCCTTGTTCAAGCAGTTGGACATCGGGGATTTCATCGGGATCGTTGGGACGCTTTTTAAGACCAAGACCGGTGAGTGGACAATATTGGCAAAAGAGATTCGACTTCTTTGCAAAGCCATTAGGCCGCTGCCGGAAAAATTTCACGGATTGAGGGATCCGGAGAAACGATATCGTCAAAGGTATCTTGACCTCATTATGAACGAGGCGGTCAGGAATATCTTCACAAAAAGGGGCCGCATAATACAAGCCTTCAGGGATTTCCTGCTGGAACGAAGTTTCTTGGAGGTAGAGACGCCCATGATGCACCCCATCCCGGGCGGGGCTGAGGCCACTCCCTTTAAGACCTTTCACAATGCACTGGGCATGGAGCTCTTTTTGCGCATCGCACCCGAGCTTTATCTAAAACGATTAGTGCTGGGAGGCTTTGAGCGAGTATTTGAGATAAACAGGAGTTTTAGGAATGAAGGGGTTTCAACCCAGCACAATCCCGAATTTACCATGCTGGAGTTCTATCAGGCTTATGCGAGGCATGAAGATCTCATGACCTTGACCGAGGCGATGTTCAGGTTCGTATGCGAGCGAGTCTTGGGGGCGACATCTTTTACGTACCAGGGCAACAAGATTGATTTGGACGGACCCTGGCCCAGATTGGACCTGGGGGATGCTTTGGTTGAACTGGGCGGCATTGACCGTTCCGTGCTCCACGATCGAGACAGATTACTCGATCTTGCCAGAACCAAGGGAATTCAAATTACCAGACAGCGGAAGACTGGCAAGATTCTCGCGAAGCTGTTCGACGTATTGGTGGAACCTAAGCTGATCGAACCTACCTTTATTGTAGGGTATCCTGTGGAGATTTCACCGCTTGCCAGGAGGAGTAGCTCTGATCCGGAGGTGACGGAACGATTTGAACTGTTTATCGGAGGAAGTGAAATCGCCAACGGGTTTTCGGAACTCAACGATCCTGTTGACCAGAAAAAGCGCTTTCTGGATCAGGTCGCAGATCGTCAGCAGGGTGATGAAGAGGCCCACTACATGGACGAAGACTACGTAATGGCGCTTGAATACGGCATGCCCCCAACAGCAGGCGAAGGTGTTGGAATTGACCGATTTGTCATGTTGCTGACCGATGCCCCCTCCATACGTGAAGTGATACTTTTCCCCCAGCTGAAAAAAGCTCGGGTGAGCAGAGCCAACTGAGTCCAGCCGTGTCATTTGAATTCTTTATCGGCCTCCGGTATCTTCGCGCTAAACGGAGACAAGCCTTTATTTCAATCAACACCCTCATTTCAGGGGCTGGGGTGATGTTGGGTGTGATGGCTATGATGGTCGTGTTGGCAGTGATGACAGGGTTCAGCGCGGATATCAAGTCAAAGATCCTGGGGATGAATGCCCACGTTCGGGTCATGAATCATAGCGGGAAATTGGAGCAATACAAAGAAATTATCGGCAAGATAGAGGCAGTGGATGGCGTGCAGGCCGCAGCCCCCTTCATACACAGTCAAATCATGCTTCGCAACGGTTCCTATGTGTCTGGCGCGATCTTGAAAGGGGTTGACCCCTTGCGGGCCGGACGGGTATTGGATCTGGAAAAAAATATGAAGGAGAGCGATCTTCAGGCCTTGGCAACGGGGGGAGGACCCCAGCAGAAGGCGTCAAAGGACACCCCGTCGCCTCCGGGGATCATCCTGGGAAAAGAGCTTGCCAAGCTGCTGATTGCCAAGCCTGGAGATGAGGTTCACGTGGTGTCGCCTTTTGGCGGGAGCCTTACACCCATTGGCGGGCGAGTGCCCCACATGAAAAGATTCAGGGTGGTGGGCCTGTTTGATTCAGGAATGTACGACTATGACTCATCTTTTGCCTATGTTTCCATTGAATCAGCGCAGCAACTATTGAGGCTGGGCCATGCAGTCAACGGGGTTGAGGTGAAGGTCGATGACATATATCGTGTTGATAAGGCCTCTGAGGCCATAATGGAAAGGCTGGGGCGAGGGTATTGGACGCAGGACTGGATGCAGATGAACAAGAATTTCTTTTCGGCCTTGAAGCTGGAAAAAACCGTGATGTTTATCATCTTGGTGTTGATTGTGCTGGTGGCTGCGTTCAACATTATTAGTACGCTGATTATGATGGTCATGGACAAGACCAAGGAAATCGCTATCCTCAAGTCCATGGGAGCCACAGCAAAGAGTATCAGAAGAATCTTCATGCTGGATGGCCTTATCATTGGTGTGGTGGGGACCATCCTGGGATTGGCCGGAGGAAGCCTGCTTTGTTACCTGTTAAAGCGATACGAGTTTGTGAAGCTTCCGAGCGACGTGTACTATATTTCAACACTGCCTGTCAAAGTCCAGGTGCTGGACGTGGCGCTCATTGTCCTGTCCGCCATAGCCATCAGTTTTTTGGCTACCTTGTACCCTTCATATCAAGCGTCCAAATTGGACCCAGCCGCAGCCATACGGTATGAATAACCAGCATCCGTTGATAAGGGTCACAGACGTCCACAAATGCTTCCTCGCAAATGGCAACCGCGTGGACGTGTTGCAAGGTGTGTCCATGGAAATTCAGCAAGGCGAGATGGTTGCCATCGTGGGGGCTTCCGGGGTGGGAAAGTCAACCCTTCTACACGTTATGGGGACATTGGAGCGGCCGGAGGCTGGCAAGGTGCTTTACAGAGGTGAAGATGTTTTTTCATACGATGACGAAAGACTAGCCTCTTTCCGTAACGAAACTGTAGGATTTGTGTTTCAGTTTCACCATTTGTTGCCGGAGTTCGACGCCTTGGAGAACACAATGATGCCGGCCTTGATAAAAGGAGACAACATCAAAGAGGCTTCCGGGCAGGCCGAAGCCATGCTGGTACGAGTGGGCTTGAAGGATCGCCTCAGGCATCAAGCGGGGGAACTGTCAGGGGGAGAGCAACAAAGGGTTGCCGTGGCAAGGTCCTTGGTATTGAAGCCGTCCATTCTTTTGGCAGATGAACCCACGGGCAACCTGGATGCCAAAACAGGGGAGACAATACATGACCTCCTAATCTCGTTGAATCGCCAAGACGGCATTACAGCCGTCATCGTGACACACAACATGAAACTGGCTGAAAGATTGTCCCGTCAGGTGGCCCTGATCGACGGCAAAGCAGTGCCAGTGAGTTGAACAACGATTGTGAACGCATTTCCCGTCCCGATGTATCAGGGCTGCAGGGATCCTCAAAACAGGCAGAAGGTCATCGGTTGAGGGTATGGAACACGGGGTCTGTCAGGCGTCCAATGGCTTCAAGGTTGTTCGTGAATCGTTATCGGTGATTCGGGGGCCATGGCCCCTTGCGTATGACCCTTGCCGAAACGATCTGCGGTTTGACACGTGCTTGGCGTGGTGTCCGATTCAACACTGGGCGCAAGTTTCACTCTGCGGCCGGTTCTGGATCTGGGGGGTTACATTCAGCGGTCTTTCTTGTTTCCTCAACTGTCACGAGGTAAGCATGTTCATTCGATTATTGTTCACTGTTATGTTCCTGTTTTGGTTGCCCGCTAATGTGCTGGCCCAAGAGACTGTGGGGGCGGTTGTCTTGCCCTTCAAGGTGCGGGTTCCCGACGGGTTGAAATCCCTTGAAGGCGACATTCAGGGGCTCATTGCAAAACGACTCGAACAGGAGGGTGTCGTAGTGGTAGCGCCAGCCGATGATCGTGAATCGTTTCCTGAGACAGTAGGGGGCTTGGGCCTGGACGGGTTCCGCAAATTGGGGACGGAGGTGGGCGCTGATTTTGTCATATGGGGAAGCTTGACCCAGATTGGACAACATTACAGCCTTGATGCCAAGATTGTGGCATCATATGGCGATACTCCTGCAGAAACCCTTTATGCAGAAGGGGAGGGTATGGAGGGCCTGTTAGATTCTGTTGGGCGGCTGGCCGAAGGGATCGGGATGAAAATACTCAGGCGGCAGAAGGTGGCACAGGTCGTCATTACAGGCAACAAGCGAATAGAAGCCGAAGCCATAAAGAGGATCATCAGAACAAAGCAAGGAGATGCCTATTTGAACAAGTACATACGGGAAGATATCAAAGCAGTCTATAAGATGGGCTATTTTGAAGACGTGCGAGTTGACGCTACAGATACCCGCGAGGGAAAGATAGTAACGATTCAGGTTTCAGAGAGAGACACTGTACGGAAAGTCAAGATCAAGGGGAACAAGGAGTTTGATGATGAAGAAATCAAAGAGATTATCCAGATAAAGCCAGGTTCAATCTCCAATGTCACCACGCTCCAAAGTGACGTCAGGGCAGTTGAGAATCTCTATAAGGAAAAGGGATACCACCATGTCAAGGTAGTCTATGAGATGAAGTCAGTGTCGGAAAATCGTGCTGATGTGCGGTTTGATATTGAAGAGGGCGAAAAGGTGTTTGTCAAGACAATCACTTTTGAAGGCAACAACGCCTACGACGATGACGAGTTGAAGGACGTGATGGAGACAGAGGAGAAAGGCTTTTTCTCGTGGATTACCTCATCAGGAGACTTGGATCGTGAAGTCTTGGATCAAGACGTGTTCAAGATAGCCGCCCACTATCACAATCATGGTTATATTCAGGCAAAAGTCGGGGAACCACAGCTTGTCTACGAGGAAGACCGGATCTATATCGCTATAAAGATAGAGGAAGGCCCTCACTTCAAGGTTGGCAAAGTCGACATTGAGGGAGATCTGATTCAGCCGAAAGAGGTGTTGCTGAGGGAGCTGAAGATTGCCAAGGAAAAGGTGTACAACCGGGAAGTAATACGAGCAGATGTCTTGGCTCTGGGGGACATATACTCGGATGCAGGTTATGCATATGCAGATATTTCTCCGCGCATAGATCAGGACATAAAAGAACACAAGGCTGACATTACCTATGTTATCGGTAAAGGGACGCTGGTCTATTTTGAAAAGATCATTATTTCCGGCAACACCAAGACGCGCGACAAAGTCATTCGTAGAGAACTCAAGGTGTATGAGCAGGAACTTTTTAGCGGAAAGCGTTTGAAGAGGGGGACGCGAAATCTTTACCGCCTGGATTTCTTTGAAGATATCAAGGTAAACAGCACAAAAGGGAGTGCTGATGACAAGCTGAACCTCAAAATTGATGTAACCGAAAAGCCCACCGGAGCGTTCAGCGTGGGGGGCGGGTACAGTTCCGTGGATCAGTTTTTTGCCATGGCGACCATATCAAAGAGAAACTTTCTTGGCCGGGGGCAGACCCTGGGCATCAAGGCCCAACTTGGGGGGAGAACCACCACCTACACATTAAGCTTCACTGAACCGTGGCTTTTTGATATTCCCCTTTCAGCAGGCATGGATTTTTACAATACGACCAAAGACTATGATACGTATGACAAGAGTAGTTTCGGGGGAACCGGTCGACTCAGCTATCCAGTGTTGGATTACACACGGCTCTATTTTTCTTACAACTATGACCGGGCGGATATCAAGAATGTGACTGAGGATGCCGCGTCATCGATCCAGGAAATGAAGGGGATTAACATTGGTCATACCTTAAGCACCAAGCTGCGTCGTGATTCAAGGGATCGGATTTTCAACCCCACAGAGGGTTCAGATAACAGTATCCGGATCAAACACGCTGGAACACCAATGGGTGGAGATATTGGTTTTACCAAATATGTTGCAGATTCCGGGTGGTATTTCCCCCTTTTCTGGCACACGGTTGGAGTGCTGCACGGCCGCACCGGCTACATACACGACGACCCTGTAGGCAAGATGCCTGCTTGGGAACGTTTTTACTTGGGTGGCATGAACTCGGTGCGGGGTTATGATTGGCGAGATATCAGCCCGAGGGACCCTGATACGGGCGACAAGACAGGCGGAAACAAGATGGTGCAGCTCAATGTGGAGTTTTTGTTTCCGATCGTAAGAGAAGCAGGCCTGATGGGAGTCTTTTTCTTTGATGCAGGAAACGCCTATGACGATGAAGAAAGCATAGATCTCGGAGAGATGAGAAGGAGCGTAGGTTATGGTTTCCGGTGGTATTCTCCTGTTGGTCCAATCCGCTTGGAGTACGGCTATATTCTGGAGACTGATTCAAGAGGCGACGGTCAGGAAGGCGATGGTAGATGGGAGTTTACTATAGGGATGGCATTCTAGGTCAATGGTCACTCGTCATTGGTCATTGGTTGTCTGTCTGGTGATTTGTGACTTTGTCACAAATACAGCATCATGTGACAACTAGTCACCAATTACGAGTGACCATTGACTAACAAAGGAGGTTCTCCATGAGCATTCGCAAGATATTTCTGGCTCTGACGCTTTGCTTTTTCTGCCTGACTGGAACTGGTTTCGGGGCCGAAGTGGCAAAGGTAGGGGTCATCGACTTTCAGAAGATCATCGATGAGTCTAATGCCGGTAAGCGTTCGGAAGTCGAGATCAAAAGTCAGGGAAAGAAAATGGAGAAGATTCTCAAAGACAAAGAGGGCAACATCGAACAGTTAAAGAAAAGCTTGGAGCAAAAGGCATTGGTTATGAGTCTGGAGGTGCGTGAGGAAAAGGAGCGGGAGATGCGAATCAAGGCCAATGACCTCAAGTCCCTCAGAAAGCGGTACCTGGACACCCTAAAAGAACTGAACCTGAAACTCTCCGACGCTATTAAGAAGGACGTTTTTGAGTTGGTTGAGGATGTGGGAAGGCGGGAAGGATATTTGTTGATTCTTGAACGGCGTTTCGGCGGTGTAGTGTATGCTCCTAACGCGATTGACATCACAGACAAGGTCATTCAAGAATACAACAAGCTGGATGCCAAGCGTGAAAAGGGCCCAAACTCAAAGGAGAAGCAATAAGTGGAACTACCGGTACAGAAGATTGCCGACATGGTCGGTGGTGAAGTGGTGGGGGATGGCGATTTCATCATTCGTGGTGTTGCGGATTTTGATGAGGCCGGCCCTGAGGACATAACTTTTGCTGTGTCTGTCGGCTATAAGAAACGAATGGACGAAACCAAGGCGGGTGCCGTAATTGTCCCCTTGGATATTCGCCAAGCCAAGAGAATTCTTGTGCGTGTGAAAGACCCGTACTTGGCCTTGGCAAAAGTCTCTTCCTTGTTTCACCCGGTTTCTCGGCCTGCGATTGGCATAAGCCCCCAAGCCCATGTTGGAAAGAATTTTGAGTGCGGGGAAGATATCTCAGTGTGTCAGGGTGTAGTTGTTGGAGACGACGTGACCGTTGGTGACCGTGTCACTTTATATCCTGGCGTTGTGGTGGGAAACGGTGTGACCGCGGGAGATGATGTAATCGTTTATCCCAATGTATCCATTCTGGAACGCTGTCAGATAGGCAGCAGGGTCGTGATTCATGCGGGATCGGTGATCGGAAGTGATGGATTTGGCTTTGCCGCTGACGGCGACCGTTACCACAAGATTCCTCAAACCGGTATCGTGCGGATTGATGACGATGTGGAGATCGGGGCTTGCAACACTATTGATCGTGCCACCTTTGGGCGAACCTGGATCAAACGAGGCGTGAAGACAGATAATCTAGTCCATGTTGCTCACAATGTGACCGTGGGCGAAGACACGGTTCTGGTCGCTCAGGTGGGCATATCAGGCAGTGTGACGATCGGGAATCATGCAATCCTTGCCGGCCAGTCAGGCGTGGCACAGCATGTCGCCATAGGCAACCGTGTGACTGTCGGTGCCCAATCAGGTATTGCCAAGTCCATAGGCGATGGACAGGTTGTTAGCGGTACCCCAGCCATGCCCCATCGGCTTTGGTTGAAAACGTCGAATCTCATTCCCAAGCTTCCGGATATGAAAAAGAAACTGAGGGAGTTGGAAAAAAGACTTGAGGGGCTGGAGAAGGCAGATAAGACGCGTGACGTGAACTGAGGTTGGGATGGCCTGCAAGACAGACGACTGAGGAGGGAAAGGAGCAGGACGTGGAAGCAGCGTATGACATCGGAAAGATTTTGGAGTTCTTGCCACATCGGTATCCATTTATTCTGGTCGATCGGATTCTGGAAATCGTGCCTGATGAACGCATTGTTGGGCTCAAGAATGTCACTATTAACGAGCCTTTTTTTCAGGGCCACTTCCCGGGAACACCGGTTATGCCGGGGGTGCTGATTGTTGAGGCAATGGCGCAGGTAGGAGGAATCCTTGTCTATGCTTCTTTTGCCGACGAGAACAGCAAACGTCTGATCTACTTCATGGGAATTGATAAGGCTCGTTTCAGAAAACCGGTCATTCCGGGAGATCAACTCCGTCTTGACATAGACTGGACCAAAAGGCGTGGAGATGTTTCTAAGATGTCTGGCAAGGCTACCGTGGATGGAGTGTTGGTTGCCGAGGCTGAGGTCATGGCCATGATAGGAGACAGCCTATGATACATCCTACTGCTGTGATTGATCCCGGTGCCGAGATAGATTCTGATGTTGAAATCGGACCTTATGCCGTGATAGCCGGCGACGTTCGGATACATGCGGGCACTGTCATTGGGTCCCATGTGACCATAGATCAGTTCACGACCATTGGGCCTGATTGCAGGATATTTCAACACGCTGCTATCGGTGCCGTGCCTCAGGCACTAAAATACGAGGGGGAAAAGACATTTGTAAAGGTTGGTCGAGGAACCATCATCAGAGAATTTGTCACCATTCACAGGGGGACCGGTTTTGGCGGGGGAATAACCGAGATAGGGGAAGAGAATTTCTTGATGGCTTATGCTCACATAGCCCATGACTGCTTCACCGGCCGAAAAGTGATTTTTGCCAATGCAGCGAGCCTCGGTGGCCACATCAGAATAGGAGACTTTGCCACCTTGGGCGCCTTCGTGGCTGTGCACCAGTTTGCCAGGATAGGAGATTACGCCTTTATAGGGGCTGTGAGCGGAGTCTCAAAGGACATTCCTCCATACGTGCTGGCCTCGGGCACCCCTCGTGCGAAGCTCCATGGGCTAAACATCGTTGGATTGAAGCGGCACGGTCTTGGACCAAAAGCATTTCTTCCTCTTAAGAGGGCCTATCGGATCATATTTCGCTTGGGGTTGACCTTAAACGAAGCGATTGAAAGGGTGGTTGCAGAGGTGGATCAGACCCCTGAGGTTGTCAATCTCATAGAGTTTATCAAGTCCTCTGAGCGGGGAATTAGTAGATAGAACTGTCACTGGCTATTAGTCATTCGTCGTTGGTTGAGGACCGTGATACCACAACCTAATGGCCAGTGAGCAAAGAGAGTGATTGTCGTGAAACGAATTGGACTCATTGCGGGGAGCGGGCAGCTCCCCATCATTTTTTCAAAGACGGCCACGAAAAACGGCCTGCCGGTGTACGCAGTGGCGCATGTGGGGGAAACCGAAGCTGGTCTGGAAAGTTTTGTGGAGGCGATAAAGTGGATTAAGATTGGTCAAGTGAAACAGCTTATTTCGTTTCTTAGGGATCATGGCGTTTCGGATGCGGTGATGGCAGGGGGCATAACCAAGACCAGAATGTTTTCAGACGTGAGGCCGGATCTTAGCGCTCTGAAGGTCCTGGCCACCATGGATCACACCCAAGACGACGGCCTGCTGCGCGCCTTTGCCAAGGAGTTGGAAAAAGAGGGCATTGCAATTCGTGCCTGTACTTTCATGCTGCCGGAATTGCTTGCCCGGAAAGGATGCTGGACAAAGCGCAAACCGTCCAGATCTGAAATGGCTGACGTTCGTTTTGGGTGGCAGATCGTAAAAGAGATTGGAAGACTGGACATCGGCCAGACTGTTGTGGTTCGGGACGGATCAGTGATGGCAGTAGAAGCCATTGATGGGACAGATGCCACCATACAGCGAGGAGGCAAACTCGGAAAGGAAAGAACGGTTGTAGTGAAAACCAGCAAGCCCAACCAGGATATGCGATTTGACATGCCGGCCGTGGGATTGAAAACTGTGGAGACGATGCGTGATGTTGGAGCATCAGTTTTGGCTGTTGAGGCAGAAAAGACCCTGGTTCTTGACAGAGAAAAAATGGTGGCGTTGGCCGATCAGCAAGGGATTGCCATGGTAGCTATGGAGTAGTCAGCGAAGTGCCTAAAGTTACAAGGTAAACTATGGAACCAATACGTGTTGGAGTAGTCGGGGTTGGATATCTGGGAAAGTTTCACGCGGAGAAATATGCCGGCATGAGGGGAGTTCACCTGGTCGGAGCGGTGGATGTTATCCCCGAAAGGGCGGAAGGTGTGGCAAGACGATTTGCAACAGAAGCCCTTGCAGATTACAGAGACCTCATGGGTAAGGTAGATGCAGTAAGCGTGGCTGTGCCCACTCCGCTGCATTTTTCCATCAGCCGTGATTTTTTGGAAAACGGAGTGGACGTCTTGATCGAAAAGCCCATGGCAGAGACACTTGAGGAAGCGGATGCTCTGATAGAAATTGCCGATTCCAACGGTCAAATCATCCAAGTGGGCCATCTGGAGCGATTCAATCCCGCGGTTGTTGCACTGGCCGATGTGCTGGAGCGCCCCTTGTTCATAGAGTCTCATCGGTTGAGTGTTTTTAAGGAACGGGGAACAGAGGTGAATGTTGTGCTGGATCTCATGATCCATGACATTGATATCATATTGAATCTTGTCAAGGCGCAACTCAAGAGTATGCATGCTGTGGGTGTTCCGGTCATATCTTCTCATGTTGATATTGCCAACGCGCGCCTGATTTTTGAAAATGGCTGCGTGGCAAACGTTACCGCCAGTCGTATTTCCATGAAGAACATGCGAAAGATACGGATTTTTCAAAGGAACACCTATGTCTCGGTAGATTATGCAACGCAAGGCATAACCATCGTCCGCAAGGACGGCCAGGGCATGGGCCTGCCTGTTCCGGGGATGTCCATGGAGCAAACAACCTTGGAGAAGGCGGATCCTTTGGAGGCTGAATTGACATCATTTGTTGAGTCGGTGAAGACTCGGCAGGCGCCACTGGTCTCGGGGTGCGAGGGACGAGATGTTCTAAAGGTTGCCCTCAGCATCATGGACCAGATCAGGACAGGAAACAAGACATTCATAGGAAAGGGCGGGTCATTAAAATAATGATCATAGCCGGAGAAGCCTCCGGTGACATTCATGGTGCGCGTCTGGTCAATGCCATGCAGGCACTGAAGCCTGGGCTGGAGTTTTTCGGCATAGGCGGTAATGCCCTTGGGCAAGCTGGGGTTCACATATGGATCGATAACTCTCAGATAGCTGTCGTCGGGATTTCCGAAGCCTTTTCAAAGCTAAAGGTTCTTCTCAAGGCCCTCAGGATTGCAAAGGAAAACCTAAGAAAAACCCGTCCTGCCCTTCTCATAGTTATCGATTTTCCCGATTTCAACCTGATGGTTGCCGCTGAAGCCAAGAAGCTGGGCATCCCGGTCATGTATTACATTAGTCCCCAAATATGGGCATGGCGCACGGGAAGAATAAAAAGGATTAAGAGGTTGGTTGATCACATGGTGGTCATCTTTCCCTTTGAGGCGGCCTTCTATGAGAGGTGGAACGTTCCAGTCACCTTTGTCGGCCACCCTTTGCTGGACAGCAAAATATGGGAAACACGCAGGGACAGCAGCGAGGGTCTGAGCCGAAACAGTCTGCTAATTGGTCTTTTGCCCGGAAGCCGCAACGAGGAAATCACGCGTCTGCTTCCGACTATGGTGAAGGTCGCAGAAATCATATCAGCACGGATTCCTGGTGTTCGTTTTGTCGTGCCCGTGGCCTCTTCGGTGGACAGGGCTTTGGTTGAGGACATGGTTGAGGGGGGGGCTGCAACGTTTTCGGTACTGTCTGACGGGCTCCCGGAGATATTGGGTGAAGCAGAACTGGTCATAACTGCTTCGGGGACGGTGACGTTGGAGGCGGCCATGGCTGGCACTCCCATGATTGTCGTGTACAGGGTATCATCTCTCAGTTACTGGCTTGCAAAGCGCCTGGTTCGAGTGAGACACATTGGCTTGGCCAACCTGGTAGCTGGTAGATCTATCGTGCCGGAGCTGATTCAGCACGAAGCTTCAGCTGAAAATATTGCCATGTATGCCCTGCAGATGCTCGGAGACGAAGATGGTCTTGCCAGGATGCGGCACGAACTCAGTCAGGTTGCCCATAGCCTTGGCAGGCCAGGGGCCTCAAAACGTGCCGCAGGGGTGGCCATAAACCTGCTTTCGGATAACTGATTGGTCTTCCATATGGTGAGGCAATCGGATCAATGGGTCAGGTTCAAGTGGTGGCTGGTCGGCAGGCTTGGAAACGGTCTGGCCAACCTGATTTGCTGCACAATGCGGATTCAGGTCGTTGACTTTGAGAAGGCTAGGGCGGAGATCGAGTCACGAAGAGTCATCCTTGCCTCTTGGCATTCAAGAATACTTGTGCTCAACCACCTTTACAGGAGGTTGGGTGCCGCTGTCCTTGTGAGTAAATCCAAGGATGGGGAGATCGTTGCGCAAATACTGAGGCGTCAAGGACATGAAATAATCCGGGGTTCCACCTCGCGACACGGCGTTCGGGCGCTGGCAAGGCTAATTAAGGCCCTCAAGGAGGAGATTCGTCCCGGAGTGGTAATTCCGGACGGTCCGAGGGGGCCGCGATTCAAGGCGCAGCCTGGCATCATAACATTGGCACAAAAGACAGGGTATCCAGTAGTTTGCGTCAGCTATAGCGCAAAGAGGTTGAAGATATTTGCAAGCTGGGATCGCTTTATCCTGCCCTATCCATTTACCGAATGCCGTGTCGCGTACGGCACCCCTATCTCAGTGCCGTGCGACATCGATACAGATGGGCAGGAGGCCTATCGCATCAGAGTAGAAAGGGAGCTCAATCGCATCACCAAGGCCTCAGACAACTACTATGGCCATACGATAGACTGAACCCTAACGCTGCCAAGAGCCTCATGAGGTATCGCCGTGAACAAAAGTGGCGAAAAGGATTTGCAAAATATATTCGGGCGAATTTTAGAGCTTGTGAAGCCACACTGGTTTCGTTTGCTTGTGGCCATGTTGTCCATGATGCTCGTGGCAGCGCTGAGTGCTGCGACGGCCTATCTTGTGAAGCCCGTGATGGATGAGATCTTTTTCAAAAAAGACATGAAGATGCTCAAACTCCTGCCCCTTGCGATCATCTTGCTCTATCTTTTGAGAGGGGTGTGCTCCTTTGGACAGGCATATCTCATGAATTTTGTGGGGCACAGCATTATCAAGCGGTTGCGCGACCAACTTTACAGTCACATTCAGATGTTGCCGTTGGCTTTTTTTTACAAGAATGAAACCGGCCTGCTTATGGCACGGATTACCAATGACGTGAATGTTGTTAAAGGGATGGTGTCCAATGCTGTCACGGGGCTGATAAGAGATTCCTTTACGATCGTTTGCCTTCTGTTTGTTATCTTCTACCGTGACTGGAAACTGGCCCTTATTGCGGTCACGGTTTTCCCCTTGGCTGTGATCCCGATTCTGAATTTTGGCAGGCGAATGCGGCGGCTGAGTACGCGGTGCCAGGAAGCCATTGCCAGCATGAATTCTTTTTTGCACGAAACCTTTACGGGCACGAGAATCGTAAAGGCCTTTGGGATGGAACCCTATGAGAGTGAGCGTTTTTCCGAAAAGACCTCCCGATTGTTCAAATACGAGATGAGGGGAGTGGCGGTCAGATCCATGTCTTCGCCTATCATGGAACTGCTGGGCGGCATTGGTATTACGTTCATTATCTGGTATGGGGGATACAAGGTGATTACGGGTGTATCCACGACGGGCACCTTCTTTTCTTTTATGGCTGCCCTTATCATGTTGTATGAGCCCGTGAAGAAGCTCAGTCCACTGAACAACACAATCCAGGAAGGTGTGGCAGCGGCTGTCAGAGTTTATGACATTCTCGATACAGAATCGGGCATTAAGGAGCGGAAGGACGCTGTGAAACTTAGGTCGGGGCATCATTCAGTCGCTCTGCGCAATGTGTATTTCAAGTATGAAGACAAGCTAGTCCTGAAAGATATCAGTCTGGAAGTAAAAAGCGGTGAGATTGTAGCCTTGGTGGGCGTGAGCGGCGGAGGCAAGACCACCCTGGTGAACCTGATTCCTCGTTTCTATGATGTCACGGAAGGTGCCGTGCTCATTGACGGCAAGGATGTCAGGGATGTGGCCATTGCCTCGCTTCGCAGCCAAATAGGCATGGTGACTCAGGACCCCATTCTTTTTTGCGACACCATTAGAAACAACATTGCCTACGGCAAGCCCGATGCGTCAGAGTCTGACATCATTTCAGCCGCGAGGGCTGCCTATGCTTACGATTTTGTCGAGGGTTTCCCAGACAAGTTCCATACTGTCGTTGGCGAAGGGGGTGCGCGGCTTTCAGGGGGGGAAAAGCAGCGTATTTGCATTGCCCGGGCGCTGCTGAAGAACGCCCCCATTCTGATCCTGGATGAAGCTACCTCTTCGCTGGACAGTGAATCCGAGCTGGCTGTTCAGGGCGCTCTTGAAAACCTTATGAAGGCCCGCACCACCTTTGTGATTGCACACAGGCTTTCGACTATACGATCGGCCGACAAGATTGCCGTTATTGTGAACGGGCGGATCACAGAAGAAGGCAGACACGAGACTCTTTTGGCCTTGGGGGGGGAATATCACAAGCTCTATGAGATGCAGTTTCGTGAACAGTGACGGCTTCGTAAAAAGACCGAACTAGACGGCAAAGCAAAAAGCTCCAAGTTCAAGGCGCGCAAATCCTGAGGAATGAGGCGTAGTTACTGTACTCCGCAGTGACGAAGGATGCAGCGCAACACAGAAATTGGACTTTTTGCGAAGC
>SDBT01007257.1_pt1 | contig 18275 bp, 21 predicted proteins | sample 2277101 | NCBI WGS metagenome assembly SDBT01 (sample SAMN10404973, study PRJNA504765) | marine sediment metagenome | isolation source: marine sediment core GS10_PC15, 103 cmbsf | place: Arctic Ocean: Southern Knipovich Ridge | collected 2010
CAATATTACCATGCCCATCAAAATCCCACTGCAAAAATCCAAATTCATCTTCAGTTTCATTTCTCATTTTAATCCCTGTATCGTTTTATACTCAAAACCAATTGCGTATAGCTTATTAAACATTATCTTGTAAATCTCTCTACCCACTGGATTCTGATCTATCGCCTGTTTAGCGAATGCCAAATCTCCATACGTGGCAACCGGTAGGTTTAGCGCAAGGACCACCAATTGGTAATCATCAGGTAGCTTAGTTGTTCTTGTTATCTTGCTTTGCTCTATTCTGTAGAGTAGGAACTCATTGCAGAATCGAGGGTTGGTCATAAAACCAATTGACCTTATCTTCTTTTCCGATGGTATTATCTTCTTGTCAAATATCCAGTCAGTAAAGTCCCGAATCGTCTTCTGATTGCTGGTGCCCAGACAGGCCGATACCTTATTAATCATATACACCTCAGGACACTTACCAGGCGCTCCATTCAAGGAGAATGAGTACTTCTGTCCATAGTGATTGTGGTATCTATGACAAAAATGAGACAGCTGATGAATTGGCTTCCATTCGGACACGGGAAGGTCATGAATCTGAACAAACTTCTTGAAAAAATTCTTCCACCATTTGGAAGGTAATAAATCCATGAACTCTTGGTCGTAAACTACTTTGGCCACTGTACGTCAAACTCCTGTTCTGATGCATATATTCTATGCCTAATCTTCGAGTGTGTTTTAAGGAAGTGCGTCTGATCTTGGAAATCGATAACAGCGGAATATTCTTTTCCGGGATGTTTTCTTATTACTCGACCAATCCTTTGACAAGCACGAACAGATGACTTGCCACCACCGGCTATTATCAACCCAGACAGAGAGGGTAAATCGACACCAATGTCAAAAATCGTTGAGGCCACTATACAGTTAATTTCTCCATCCTCCAGGCGCTGCTTGGCCTCCTCCCTTGTGTCCGAAGAGTCCTTGCCACTTAGAAGTAGTGTTGGTACCTTCTTGGATATCTCATCAAATAGTTTCTTTCCATGATTGATCCTGCTATACAACACCAATGTCTGAAAGCCCTGCTCCACTAGGCTTTGGGCTCCTTCAATGATCATTGCATTACGTTCAGGATTATCCGTAATGTACTGCTTATAAACGGTCTGATAGTTTTTGGGCAGCTTCTCTTTAGGCTTTGGCACCTTGTAGAATCTAATGTATGGCTTAACCAGATACTTATTCTTGATCAGATAGCTGGCCGAAACATCCTGAATGGTAGAGCCAAACACACCCTCAATCAGAAGGTCGGCACCATCATCTCTCCAGGGAGAGGCACTCATGCCATACACATACTCAGGATTTATATTTCGTGATATCTGCTGTATAGTATCACAGGCCGCAAGGTGGCACTCATCAAATACATGCAGCCTGGCCGAACGCATCAGTTCCAGGATATCACGATACTTGTCAACATCAACGCTCCTCTCCGGGCCTTCCGAGTCCAAAAGAATCTTGGTCTTCTCTATCCCAAGGGCTTGACCAATCGTCCATACGCTGGCGATATTGATGTCATGTATCTCGCATTTACCATCACCAATGATTCCGATATCTTGATCGAAGATGTTGCTAAAAAACTTATGCAGCTGATAAAGGAGATCCTTTCCAATAACATAGATAATGGTGCGCTTACCAAAATGAGCGGCCATCATAGCAGCTATGAGTGACTTGCCACCACCGGTAGCAACGCGAATTATACCACAGTCATTCTCTTTAGCCGCCTCTAAGGTATCCCACTGATATGGATAGGGATTACGATTTATCTCTATAAGTCGCTTCTGTATCTCTAGCGACTCTATAGGTGATTTATCTGGACGATTATTGATGACCTCAACAAACTTATTATAACGCTTGTAAAAGTTCTCAACGCGAGTCAGCAGCCCATAAGGAAATCTTAAACCACGTGTAAGTATTTTGTGGAGTCCATCCCACTTAACAAACTTACCGTGGCTGTAATATCCCTTAAAAGCCCTTGTATGCTCAGCTCCTTGGACCTTAAAGGACAGCTCTCGATCGAGAGCCTGAAGAAACTCTATATCTGACTCGTCCTTGATGGAGCACTGAATACCATCAACGATAATAATTGCCATTATCTACGACGCTTATCTACTACGCCCCTAGTCATCTTTCCAAAGGAGGAAGTTTTATCCTTAATACGGTCTTTGATGCGTTCAGCTTTGGTTTTCGTCTCGCTCCCACCAGTATCAACCTTCAAATCCATATTACGCTTAACCTCTTTCTTCTTTATAGTCTCGATCTGAGAGGCAACCTCTGCTTTAAGCTCATCTACTCTTGAATCCGGAAGCGCCAAGCCACTAAAGAACGAGAATACCTTAACTACATCATCTTTGATCGAGTTATCAACATAGATGCCCTTGAACGTTCCATCGGGAATGCCTGCGGCATCCTTTACAAGCTCCATTGCATAGTTAATGCTTGCGGATGGCATCTTGCTCCATACGTTGTCATTGGCTAAGAACATAACTCCAGCATATTTGGTCTGCTTAAGGTCGAAGCCTTCAGCTAGCAGCCCTGAGCTGAGGTTTCCAATAACAGCCTCAGCAATGGCATCCTCTTCTTCCCAGCCGGTAACAGTCATGGAGCCATAAAGCCTTCGCCCACGCCCATCCATAAGGATCTTGGTGAACTCCATAGGATCAAGACCCTTGACATCGGAATCCTTGACCGAGAATGTATTAAAGACATCCAGCGGCTCAACTATAGCCTCATTGCTTACCTTGTAGAATTGCATTGGCCCCACATCTTTGAAGATGTACTCAATCTTAGCGTTATCAACGACTATAAGATTTTGAACGCGATTGTTTTGCACTTCCTTAGCAAGGCGGGATAATGCCTCCAAAGAGTTCTTCTTGGTTTGGGCGCCCTCATTGGTCATAGGTAGAACTGTAATAACAACAATCGGCTTGCCCATTGAGGACATAATGTCAATCATCGTCTCAATTGAGCCACCACCGGAACCACCACCAAGAGATGTGCAGAATACAAATACCTGCGCGTCTCCCAGCTTATCTGCTATGGTGCTGTAGATAAGATCGCGATGCAGCTGTGCAGCCTCATGACCAATTGTCTGATCTTTGCTGGCACCACCTAGGCTGTAATCTAGGAAAATCTTATTGCTATCAGGTATACCAATATTCTGTAAATCCTGAAGAGCGGTATTGAAAGCCAAGGCATCATAGCCCAGCTTGTAAAATGTTTCTGCCAACCTGGAGCCGGCTTGGCCGGAACCAACGACGCCAAACTCTAATGACCGGGTTCTCTGCTCTAATATCCTTGGTGGCATCTCTTCTTCCTTAATAGGCTCTTCTTGTACTGGTGGCTTATCTGCTTCGTTCTTAGCAGCTAACCTTGCTTTTAAGGCGGCCATCTTATCGGCATCTATGCCATCATCTTCGTCCTTTATTGCTGGTTCTGTGACTACTACATGTGCGATATCATCTAATATGCTATCTTGTTCATTTTCTACTTTTTCTGTTTCCACGGACATAACTTTTCCTCATGTTATCGAGTAATTGCGTGTAAATTCTACGAATTTATCTTATACCTTTTTATGCGTAATTTATCTTAGAAACCATCTGTTTCTGAGGTACCAATCACACGTATCTTTAAGTCCATCTTTGAACTTCAAAGATGGACTCCAGCCCAACTCACGAAGCTTCGAACTATCAATTGCATAACGGAAATCATGCCCGGCTCGATCTTTCACAAATGTGATTAGATTATGACCACCTTCCAAAGAATTGCAGAGATGATGCACTAATTCGATGTTAGATATCTCATACCCAGCAGAGATATTATATGCCTCGTTGGCCGGACCTTTCATTATTGCAAGAATTGCTTTGCAGTTATCTGACACATGTATCCATTCACGCATCTGAGCGCCTTGTCCATACACTGGAATCGACTCTTCATTAACTATGCATCTAATTACTTTCGGGACTAAATTCTTAAGCTGTTGTCGTGGGCCGAAATTATTGCATGCTCTGGTAATGTTATAATTTAATCCATGGGTTTCATGGGCGGCAAGCACTATCAGCTCCCCGGCCGCCTTAGTGGAGGAGTATGGATTGCGAGGAGCCATACATGCATCCTCACTCCAAGCCTCGGCACGCTCGTCTTTTAGCTGACCATACACCTCATCAGTGCTAATGAATATCAGCCTCTTAACGCTATACTTCACACACATATCAGTTACGATTTGTGTACCTAGTACATTTGAAATAATGAATGGATCGGTATCGGCTATAGAATCATCCACATGACTCTCAGCTGCACCGTGAATTACAATATCAGGCTGTTCCACCTGAAATATACGCTCCATGATATGCCTATCTGACACATCGGCAAAGTGGAATTTCTGCTTGCGGTGTTCGTAGATGTTTTTCAGATTCTTAGCTTGCGCAACCTTATCAAGGCTAACAAACTCATACTCTGACTCTTCACGTTGAGCCAGCCGCATGAAATTGCTGAAAATGAATCCACCTGAGCCTGTGACCATTACCTTACATTTTACCATTTTTATATTCTTTTCTTGCTATATACATGCTCTTTCCAAACCAGTGCTTACACAGTTTGTCTATATCAGAATAAGTAAGTATATTGGACATCAATCCATTATTCCGACAATAATTCCTCAAAGCATCAAATTTTGCCTCTTTTTTTCGTAAATTCTCATACCCTTTGACCTCTTCCAGCATATATCCATCTTCTTTTTCTATTAAGAAATCTGGTATATACATTTTACAATATCCATCAAACTTATATCCAATACGTATTGCGTGCCTTTTGGTCCAACCAACAACATCATCATCAGCATCCAATATCATCATTCTTACTCTTTCAGCTAACGAATCGTGTCTAAACCGCTCATTCATTTTGGCAGAAAAATAATACCCCTTGATACCATAGTGAGATGGCCCAAGATCAATTTTGCCTTCTGAAATTAATTTAGCTCGTACCTCTGAAAGGTGCTTCCTTGTAGATGCAGAATGACGCTTACCAAAAAAATGATTATTCTGACCAGATCTATTTAAACAATACTTAGAATACCAGATATCATACTCTTCGGCCGACAAAGTTTGTTTTTTAATATCCCACATAGAAGGCGCAGTTACATGAGACTCCCTCATACGTAATCTGGTTTCCACAGAATGTTTCCGCCCAGAAAATGGATTTTTATCCCCCATATTTCTGGCAGACATTTGGGATTTCCACTTATCTGTATGTGGCCTGCCCTTATTTATACATGGCCTAGAACAATAACGTCTAATTCCGTTATTACATTCTTTGCCTCGATACCATTTTTCTTTATTGCAGGTATCACATCTAATCAAATATAATTTGGCAACCTTGCCATTTTTACTAACTTCTGCTAATTTAATATCAACTATCATATCGCGATACACGATTATTGATAGAGTCCGCCTGAACCTGTTACTAATACTTTGGTTTTTGGCATTCTAATACGCTATATATCGCGTACTAATAAGCTTTCCGCCTGAAGGACCCAAACCCGCTAGATGAAGGCGCATCGTGAACATATGACTCATCGGATTGGTTTTTATAACGATCTAGGTTGTTACAAAGCGATAATATATCATAGGCGGTGAAAGTGCGAGTACTTTCGCGATTACGGCTCCTGTCCCTTAATATCTTAACTTGATTGCTATACCAAGATTTCTTTGACTCAGATACACCAAGAGTGCCAACACAGCTCGAAAGGCTGTCCTTGAACTCATTATCTTTGCTACGAAACCAAACAAAAAGACGTTCTGCCCACCCAGCATTCTTGCCAAGCAAGTTATCATATAGTTCCTGCACAAAGAAAGCTTTATCTTTGAGTAGTGAGTCACGTCCTGCAGAGTGTTTTACTCCAGCTCTTTTGTAGAAATCATTTATCATGTGGCTGATCCATAAACTCAAGGGCTCTTCCCTCAAGAAGTCTATGTGCCTTTTCAACGGCCTTCTCTAAAAGAAAAGACTTGCGGCGGGCTCTTAGTAGATCCCTATGAGCAACTGACGCCATTTCTTCCAACTTATCAATTGATTCATTTACTAGGGCGGCCTGTAATACATCATCACCACAACTTAGCTTGATAAAGTTTTCTCCGAAATCTCGGGCAACCTCTTCGGCAGTCCAAGTTATAGCATTGTTATCTTCCTCAGCGACTTTTTCGTTATTTGCTGCAATTTCACCAATATTTCTTGAAGTAACTTTCTTTTCCATAATTCCCCTCTTCATGATATCCAATGTGTGCCACGGCCAACTCTCCATCTCGGTTGTCTGTGCATCTATGCTATCAAGATCAAGCATATCATTATCTACCATCAACGCAGCTACCTCGGTTGCCAATACTTTGCGATCATCGGTTTCTTTAAAAGTACCGTCCAACCAAAGATTTGGTGGACGAACATAGCGCACACCACCTTTTTTTTCATTCTCTGTCATTTGTTCCTAATTAACAGAAGCCCTTATCCGTCGAGCTAATAATCGCTTCGAGCTGGTCTCGGTCTTCCGCCATTAACTTAGGATTATAATCTGCTTTAGCCTCTACAAAATCAATATACTTACGAGCGGCTAAGACCTTTTCGTTAACCTCTGCCGGCTTATAGCCAAACTCTTCAACGTTATCAGCGGTATTTTTAACATACCCGCGCTCATAGCGATGATCTAGAGCACTCTCCATTAAAAGAAGTTCTTCAGTGCACTCGCCCCGTTCAAGCTTCTCTTTATAGGCCTTAGCCCTTTCAGTTGCTTCACTTAAGCTAATACTTAACGGACGCTTACTTAGATCCGTATTATCCCATTGCTTGGTAAGTATCTCTAGTGATTCTTCGTAACAAATATCTTCGGAATCGGTGTTTTCAGTCTTTTCTGTTGTCATTATACCACTCTATAGTCTTTTTAAGGCCATCATCCAGGGATGTGCTTGCCCCAAACTCCAATAATTCCTTGGCGCGTTCGACAGAAAGTCTTCGTTTGAGCTGGCCGTCTGATACCTCTCCAGTAAATTCTATCTTACCTTTGAAGCCTATTAGATCTCCCAATTTAAAAGCGAGATCTCTTATAGATATATCAGCGCCTGTGCCAATATTTATGGGCAAAGGAGTATCTAGCTCTGACATAACTGCTTTTACTATAGCTTCAGCACAATCTCCGGCATATAAAAACTCTCTTGTGGCCTCGCCCGTTCCCCACACATAAACAGTTTCTAGCTCTTTTTCAACGGCATTTGTGAACTTATTGATCAATGCCGGAATAACATGGGAGTTGGTTAAATCAAAATGGTCTTTTTCTCCATACATATTAACCGGAATCAAATGGGTTCCGCCAATCCCATGTTGATTACGATAAGCGTTACCCAACATAAATAGCGTTCGTTTGGACTGTCCATATGGAGCATTTGTCTCTTCGGGATATCCATTAAACAAATCATCCTCTTTGAAAGGCACAGGACAATGCTTAGGATAAGCACATACACTGCCCAAAGTATAAATACGCTTACATCCATATTCCTTCGCTGCATTGTATATATTAATACCCATCTGAGTATTCTTCCAAAGAAAATCAGCCGGAAAGTTTTTGTTTGCTAGAATGCCGCCACAAACAGCGGCCATATGAACAACCACATCTGGCTTCAGATCCAAAAACATAGCCCTGGTAGAGCTGTGACTCACTAAATCATATTCTCTACCAGAGTAGAAAATATAATGCTTATCAGTGTCTTGAGGTCCGCGGGCTTTATATGGTTTGAATGCTTTCTTAACATGCCAGCCAAGAAACCCATTCTTACCGGCTCCAGTAACTACAATACGCATCATTTTATTTATCTTCAGAGTCCTTAAGAAGTTTCTCTTTCTCTGCAAGTTTTGTGTCGTGGTCAATCATATTATCAACCATCTGGTCAAATGATATTAGTGGCTCCCACCCGGTTACCTTCTTAAGCTTGGATGGATCTGCACACAAAGCATCTACTTCGGATGGCCTAAGATATCTGGGATCGAACTCAACAAAGCCCTTCCAGTTGAGGCCAAGCTTGGAGAAAACAAGCTCCAAGAATTCTTGAACCGAATGCATCTCTCCAGATCCTACAACATAATCGTCGGGCTCGTTGAGATTGATAATCATGCGCATAGCTCTGGCAACATCAAATGCATGAGTCCAATCACGCTTAGCCTCTAGGTTACCCAGAGTAAGTTTGTCTTGTAAGCCCAACCTAATCCTGGTTGCGGCCCTTGTTATCTTTCGAGTAACAAACGTCTCATGCCTTCTCTCACCCTCATGGTTAAAAGAAATGCTATTACAGGCATGGATGTCATAAGCCTCTCTGTAGTTAACGGTAGCCCAATATCCGGCTATCTTAGCTACTGCGTATGGTGAGCGCGGATGAAAAGGTGTATCCTCATTCTGAGGTGGAGGAGAGTTACCGAATAGTTCAGATGTACTGGCTTGTAAAAACTTGGTCTTGGGGCTGGATTTTCTTATAGCCTCAAGGCAGCGCAGAACTCCTGTGCCAGTGACATCAAAAGTATACTCTGGAATATCGAATGAAACGCGTACATGGGACTGTGCCGCCATGTTGTAAAACTCATCTGGTTTCACATCACCAATGAAGCTAAGCAACGAAGAATAGTCGGCCATGTCGCCATAAATCAACTGCAAGTTCTCGTTATCATAGATATGATCGATGCGCTCTGTGTTGAATGTGCTTGAGCGCCTTACAAGCCCATAGACTTTATAGCCCTCGTCCAAAAGTTGCTCTGCTAAGTAAGAGCCTGTTTGTCCAGTGATACCAGTGATGCATGCAGTTTTCATACTTTGCTATATATCACAGATAGTGCCCCACAGTCTTCTTGAGGCCATCATGGAAACTTGTCTTGGGTGCCCAGCCATGCTTGGCATTTATATCGTGACATTTGAGAGCGCTATGACGCAGCTCTCCCTCAATTTCGGAAACATGCACCACCTCGATATCCTTGCCATTTGGCACCATCTTCTTAAGAAGATTAGCAACGGTTTCAATGTCTACACGATCTCCCGTTCCGACATTATATGTTCCTTCAACTTCTTTATCCATGGCCAAGATGAAAGCGTCAACCACATCGTCAACATACACAAAGTCTCTTGTCTGAAGGCCATCGCCAAATATCTTAATGTCTTCGCCCTTAAGCATATTCTCAAGGAAGATAGCGACAACGCCAGCTTCACCATGCGGATTCTGCCTAGGGCCATATACATTAGCCAGACGCAGACAAACACTATTGGGGCTCAGCACTCTTATATAATGTTCAATAGCAAGCTTGGCAACTCCATATGGAGACTCGGGCTCTGCCAGGCTCTTCTCACTCCATGGCACTTTTTCCTTAGGGCTATATATAGCGCCACCTGTTGATGCAAAGATTAATTTAGCATCTATCTCGGTTGCCGCCTCTATAACATTAAGGCTGCCCATGATGTTATTCTGAGCGTCATGAGATGGGTGTCTCATGGAGTGTCTTAAATTGATCTGTGCTGCTAAATGGAATATGAAATCAAATTCGTAATTTCTAATGGTCAATAGTGTTTTGTGGTCATTCACATCCCATCTTCGAAAATACTTAACATCCTTATTGACATTCTCTTCAGCTCCCGTTGATAGATTATCTATTACGATAACCTCATGGTGTAGGCAAGTAAGCCTATCAACCAAATTGCTGCCAATAAAACCTGCTCCGCCTGTAACCAATACCTTAGCCATATCATTCCTTAATTATCGTAGAAACCGTTCAAACTTTTTTCTATTTAGAAAATCATATTTGTTAATTAGGGATTTGAAAAGTCCTCTATACTCTTTGGAATGATCATAGGATTTCTTAAGCCTCCAAGACTTCTTAAAATCCCGTCTCCACATTTCGTCGCCATCGATTAATAAGAAATTCTGCAATCTATCTAGCAAATCGTCATCCACTTCATCTTGAAAAAAATGCATGAAAAATTGCGGATATTTCTTTTCCATATTAAAAGACCACTCATAGCGCTCAAACAACTCTTTTAAGATTTCCTCTTTAGAGGGTTTCCGATATCTTACATTGTATCCGGGGCTTGAGCTAGAAAGCGCACAATCCATAGGGTTTCTTACAATCAACAAAAACCTAAGCTTATCTGTTCTGGCTAGTAACTTATCTAGATCTATACTTTGCAGTATCTTAGTGTTTCTCGGTGAATCTTTCCAGATAATAGACTGTATATCATCTTTGACAATGGTGTTATACCGATCGTGATATGCTTTTTTTAAGTAGCCCTTGAATGCATGATCTGTGACTATCACCCCGCCGTCCCCTGGGACATTGATAGAATTCTCGTTTATATACTTAACCCTAGTTACAAAATTGTCCAGTTTATCTTCTGAGAAATCTGTTAAAAAGTTGGTTTCTTCAGAATCATTTATTGAAGGGCAATGATTCAAAACCTGAATGTGCGGATGCAACATACAACAGGAGGCAAATAATGTTGTTAAATTTCTAGAAGCTACGGTAGTTAGGCAAATTGTGTTTTTCATTAATTCTTTCTCGGTAGTTATTTATATCCCCATTTATCCAAAGATGGCTTCAGCCACTTGGTTAATGAAATATGATGCTTTTCCGGAACTAAGTCTCGCCAAACTCCTGGCTTCCCTTTATGTATATGTAGCCCATGAATGCCTGCGGAATCCCATTTATGAAAACTATCTATTTTATTAGCACGTTTTTGATTAGCTTCCATATTGAATCTTCTCTCTATAGACTCTCTTCTATGGGGAGGTATAGTGATATTGAAAAATCCTTCTAGGCTATCAAATATTAAATCGAAGTCATTATAGAAGCTTTCATATTTCAAAATTAAAGCGTGTGCGCTATATTTTTTAACCATAAAATTTAGATCTTTTATTCTGTCAGAGATGATCTTAAACTCTTTTCTAATTTCGGGCAGAGTCATTTTACGACTATCCAGATCTTCCAATGGGATATCAACTCTTGTTCTCCAGGTTGATGCTATACAATCTCTAAAGTCGCGGTATGTTATTACCAGTGGCAAATCATCACCTACAACGGCCCCATGCACCTTCCAAATTTTATAGGTTGGAAAGATGTCTTGCAATATCTGAGCAATTAAGGTGGAGCCAGATCTAGGCACGCCAAACTGTATGATTTTAGATTTCACCCATATACTCCTTAACACACTCACATATATGATTAATCTCTAACTTGGTAAGCTCAGGGTAACTTGGCAATACAATACACTCCTTGTTCAGCTGAACAGCGTTCCGCTCTGATCTGGCCGAAGCAGACGCAAATTGTACGCTAGTATTGTTTCTAAGATGAGCATGCCGGCGTAGCGGATAAAACATAGGCCTTATCTCCACACCACGGTCATTAAAGAATTTTTCAGCCAGGTCATATCCGGGATTATTCTCTATGCGAACAGCGAACATCCAATTAGACGATACAGTATCCTCTTCTTGTCTTTGAAAATGAACACCCGAAATAGAAAGATTAGAATGATATTGATCACAAATACTCTGCTTCATCTGTACTATGTCATCTAAGATTTCCAACTGCGAATATAACAATGCGGCCTGTATGTTAGTTAACCTATAGTTGTATCCTAATACATCATGCACAAATCTCTTCTTGGATTGTCCCTGAGTAGAGATGTGTCTAATATGTTCATACACATCATCATCTTTGGTAATAAATGCCCCACCTTCACCACACGTGATATTTTTGTTTCCAAAAAATGACACCGAAGAGGCCAGAGATGCAGTTCCACTATATTGCCCATTATATTTGCCAAGAAATCCTTCGCAATTATCCTCTACAAACAACGCATAAGGATGTTTCTTCTCAAGTTCCGGCACATTGATAATATTGCCCAGATTATGAACAATAAGACCTCCTTGATACTTAGCGCAGTCTTCTCTAAATCTCGAATTCCAAGTATCAAGATCTAAATCATTGACATATAACTGGAGTTCTTTATCGAATAAAAATGCATTAATTGCAGCTACATATACGCCATCTGGAACCTGAATACCTGTCAGTTCAGGACACTTGAATTTAAGGGCCTTGGCCAATAGATGCGTAGCACAGGTACCATTGCTGGTCAATAGAACTCGGGCGTCAAGCATGTCCTCTAAATGCTCCGTACACATATCAATGTATTTCCCTCTAGATGAAATCCAGGTCGAATCTATAGCATCGGTAACGTACTTTTTAGCAGAATTTGTAAGATATGGCTTATAGACCGGTATCATTTCAATTTTCTATATAACGAAATATGTCGTTTATTAGGCCCATTGTGTTGCCTATCAACCAATTCATAATTATTTTTTGTAAATATAGCCTCATAAAGACCACGGTCATTGCCTATATTCTCTATTAGAATATATTTCTTACTATATTTCATTAACATCTTAGCAAATAACTGATGTGTGATTTTATTAAATCTTTTTGGGCCCGTTGGAGAGACGATCTTATTCAGATGATGCACAATAGCAAGTGCCATTATCAGATCTGATGCATAACGATCATGCTCATATAATTCGTCAGACATTAAACTCTGTAAAGTAGCGCAGCTAAAAATGGCGGGTAGCTGATGCTCACTGCGATTCAAATTAGTAGCAAAATCAACACAAGATTCATCTATTTCAAAACCAATAGCTGATTTACATTTACGGGCGGCTAGCAGCGTATAGTATCCCTTATTAGAAGCCACATCAGTAACAGTATCATAATCATCTATGCTATTTAGCATTTCCCAAACAATTTCAGCTTTCTTGTTAATAGGTTTATATATGTCCATCTCATGCGAATAACCAGTAAACCATCCGCTAGAATCTAATTTTTTAGTTTTGATTTTGGTTATTAGATCTCTAAGCTTTACCCATGATTTAGACTTTCTATAATCTAAAGCCTTTAAGGTGGCTGGATCCTTACTATTCAAATATTGTTTGGTAAAAGCACTTACCCTTGTGAATGAATGTTGGGTCTCGGGGATGTTAGCGTCCCTAAATCCACTCATATCAAGATATATAATTCCATCAAGCGTATCATTTATATTAGCCTCATGTATCTCTTTGCAAATAATACCAACTTTAGTTGCTTCAATATTAATCTCACATAAGGCCAATATAATATCTTTGGCCCGAGGCATGGGAAGCTCTTGAATTCTTGTCCTATGAGGGTAGTGGATATGCTCATAAACAGGAAGTCTCTTTCCGTCTCTAATAAGGATATGTTCAGTCATAACGGTAGATTGAACATATGGCAGCTTAACAGCCTTGGCCAAGGTAATTTTATAATCTGGCATCGGTGAACGCCACAACTTACCTTTATACCAATAAATGATACTAATATGTTGGTTGGAAGATATGGGGTGAATCGTAATATCTTTATACTTTATTTCCATGTTTTGACCTCAAAAACCATTCTATTGTATTGTCTAGGCCATCTGTCAACAACACATCTGGCTTCCAGCCTAATGCTTTTTTAGCCAATGATATATCGGCAAAGTTTCTAGGCACATCTCCTGACAATTCGTCGCCATGAATTAAATTGGAGTCCAAGCCATAGGTCTGAAGCTTCTTTCGCAGCATATACGCTAATTTATTAATTGACGTTTCTTGCCCTGTGGCTATCTGATAAACTCCAGATTCATCGCTATTGGCTGCTGCTATTATAGCTGACACAACATCATCAACATAGATGAAATCTCTGGTTTGCGCTCCATTACCATTAATAACCCACTTCTGTTTTACGATAGCCTCCTTAATCATACGAGCAATAACACTAGTTTTACCCCGTGACCATGGCCCATATACATTGCCAAATCTTAATGCTACAGTCTTGATACCAAAGCTACCACTAAAGGCGCTACAATATGCCTCTCCCGCCAGCTTACTGGCCCCGTAAGGCGATATAGGACGGGGCACCTTACTCTCATCCATAGGGGGAGCGCAGGGCCCTAGAACGGCTCCTGAGGAGGCAAATACAAAATTCTCCACTCCATTATTTCTAGCTGCCTCAAGCATATTCAGCGTACCCATGACATTTATTGTACAATCATCATACGGCGCATCCAATGAAAGCTGCACTCCAGTATTGGCTGCCAAATGAATGATTAATTTAGCCCCATCAACAGCGCCATTTACCAAATCAAAATTACGAATATCACCTCTGATAACTTTAACACCAGGTATAGATTTAACAAAACCATATGGGTTATTATCAATGACAACAATGTCAAAGTGGTCCTTCATACGCTGAATTAAGTTATATCCTATGAATCCTAGGCCACCGGTAATCACGCATTTCATTTAAACCACCTTTTAACTCGATTATCTATTTCTTGATCGGTATAAAAATGCCTAGTGTATTTGTGATCATAGTATTGATCTAATATTGCGCGTGGAATCTTAACCATCTTCTTGAACTGATTGTAGAGCTGGGGCTTTTCGGTCCAACCCCCGCTGCCATTTCTATTGCCGATGCCTAAATCTTTTCCTATAAAACGCTTGATGGCCTGTCTATAATTACGAGTCAAATCTTCGGTTCTGATAATCATCAGCTTAATATTATCATGTTTGTGAAAAATAACTCTACCATGAGGTTTGGGTAATTTATAAACATCAATACCAAGAGTAGTTTTAAACTCCTTATCAAACCATCTTAATGGCTCTTTGGCCGAATGCAGCTCTGTATTACCAGGCGTCAAAAGATCTTTGCCTTTAAAATATGGTATTCTTGTGCCACCATGCTTGAGCCACCTATTTAATGTATCATTGGCATGCTGCAAACCAAGCTTTTCTATTCTTTCAAGCCCTATATTGTGATGATATCCGATCCAAAATCTAGATATGTTTCGTTCAATGGGATCTCTTGCCATGGTGATGATATTAAGCTTGTCTTTGTTCTTCAACATAAGTTCAGCTTTTTTGCGCCTAGCTTCATGGCGGGGTGGCAAATCATTCTCACATGTAATATAATGAAGCTGCAACGAAGCAATGCCAGAATCGGATAAGCTGGCCTCAATAGACTTCGACCCTACTCGGGCCAATTGATAGATCAATATAGGATCCATTACATTAACCTCTCTACCTCTTTAATGATAATATCGTTAAAGTATGTCCAGTCATTATCTTTTCTTGCTAAATGCTTTTTCATTATATCATCTCTTAGTCTATGATATAAAGGCATACCTTCTGAAGATAAGAGTTTCTTAAGATTGGCAACCATTTCAGGTGCTCTCTTAGGGTCATAGCTCCAGCGCAACATTTGTCGATTATAACCATTCCACCATTCTTCATGACCATATAGAATCAAACCTTGACATAAAAACTCACTAGCAAAATAAGGGAATCCTTCGGATACCGAAATATGAGCTAAATAGGTGTATTTTTGCAGTATCTCTTTTAAATGTGGGTCGCTTCCTTTATTGACTTTATCTGTCACATCATAATCATACCCAGCCTTAAACCCATTATTCTTCAACAGATCTATCAGCTGCTTAGCATTTTTGCGGGCATCAGTGCTATGATAAATCAACATCTTAGGTTTATCATGCTTATAATTAGGATCGTATAGCCTTCCCCAATATTTTTTATCAATAGGGTGTGGCGTTATAATAATATTCCCAACATTCTTTAGAAGCCACTGCTTTTTTTCATACACATCTTTATGATTAGTATCCCACTTTTGCATAGCCACTTCGTTGGACATCATAATTAACGCAGAAACACCTTTTATTTGATTGTTTATGTATGGATGAAACATAGTATCAAAACTAAGCCCATACTTTCTCCATTTGCCATTTTTCCATTTATCCACTTCAAAGTTATCATTGGAAAAAACAACGGCCCTTTTCCAGGTTTTTAGTCTTGGATTAGATAGTTGGGTGACAAGGATATCATCTCCAGACGGATCTCCGCCTATATGAATCATATCTTTGCCAAATCTTTCTTGTAGCGCCTTAAACACAAAGCTGGCTACCTGGGGCCTAGATCTGCTATCTTTGTTTGGATAATCAAAAGGATTGCCTGGCGTATTAAATAATATTCTCACGATATCTCCTCTATGGCCTTTAAAAATTCTCTTGAGTTATTAGCAACCAATACATCCTTATATTCATTATATCTGAACACTTCAGCAAAAAAAGGCAATGAAGAATAGGAGATTATACATATTAGCTTACTGATAGCGCTAGAAACACAAAAAGATCCGCCACCACCTATCTGTATTACTCTATGCGCATGATGCATTATATTACAATCATGTTTGAATTTTTTCATATTGGGAGGGGTGATGCCCAACTTGGATATTGTTAAATCTACAATTTTGTTTGAGGGCAAATAATCAACCAAATCGCGATAAATACAGTAAATATTCTTGTGGCCAAGATTTTTATATTCGTTGGTAAACTCTATCTCTCGTTCGCCCAACAATACAATTTTATGTTTACCAATGGACCGCAAAAGTTTAAAAAGCTTAGGCTGAAAAGCCCTATAAGCATTTTTCTTAAGAGCCCTAACCTTGGTATTTATTACAATATACTTACCGCTATGTAAACCTTTTGGTAGCTCGCCTTCACATAGAATACTAGCAACGTTTGGTTTTCTTGGTTTGATTTTTAGCTGCCTCCACATATCAACAATTGATTTGAAAGGATAGCTCTGATCCATTGTGATGTTATAAAATGGTGGCTTAAACAGCATTCCCATCAATTCCATCACAAAAGGCTTGTATTTGGGACGCCCATTAAATAGAGCCATATTAGGGGATATATTGATGCAACTAAATCTATCTTTCGTCAGATCTAGAAGCCCCTTTATATAGACTAGATCGCCAATACCTATGGGTATTTTAACGCTGTATTCCTTCATTATATACGCACAAAAATAGCATTATGCTGATGTACATTACGTAGCTTATAATACTTTTTTAGTTTCTCTTTTAGGTTATTAAGTCCAGCAAACGTATGCTCTATACAAAAAACTCGTGGCAAAACTTTGGGTATAATACCCTTTAGCGCCTGCATCTCGTGACCTTCTACATCTAACACAAACAGATCGATATCCGGAATGCCATATTCTTCCACGATATTATCAAATCTTTTACATTGAACATTGAATTTTTCAAATGTACAGCCTTGCTTAACAAGATCTTTCATATGCTCTTTGCAATGTTTTAATGAACCGTTACCAAATCTACGCCCCACCTTAGGATGTATCGCGTTTAGAAACACTTCTGAGCGATCCGTGTCTGATAAGGCATATTTCAAGTTGATGCAACTTGGGCGATTTTTTGTTAACTGGTTGAACGCATGCGGAACCGGCTCAATATTAACTCCGGTCCATCCCATGGACTCCTCAAAAACCAAACAAGTACTTTCGATACGGCCATCAAACGCACCACACTCTACAAAGAATCCGCCTTGTTTATTTTTAAACAGCTTATCATGCAGATAAACGTCTATTTTGCCTTGACCGTAAAACTTCATCAGTATGTCTTGTGTTTGCGCTGAATAAATTTGCCATTATCCAGGTCTTCTCCGCTATTGGCGGCAGTTACTATCTCAACGACTTTTTCATCTACCTCGTCAATGAGCTGATTTCTCTGTACATTTAGATCACATACCTTTTTAAGACAAACCCAAAGCTCCTGAGCCCCTTCTTCGCTTGAAAAGTATTTCTCTTTGTACTCATCAAAGCTCATTCTACGTATTTCATATAGAATCTCTTGATTATTCCACATCTTAAGATCAACAGTGCACAACTTATCAACTAAACTTCCTAATGTATCAGCCATATCTTTCTTCCTCTTTCTGCTGGGCGTTAATATCGTGAAAATCATCAATATCTTTCACTTCAATGCCCTTATATGTAGCGTAGGAATATGGTGGATAGTCCATTGCTCTAATGAATTTTTCAAGCTTTTCAAGCCAATCAACATCAGTTATATAGGCATCCTCAAGAAAATTATCAATCTTACCATCATAGGGCACGCCACGCTTATGATAGGTGGATTCGCCCTCCTGGGCAACTCCGGCAAAATTATCACATAGCAGATCTAGAGCAGCCGGCCAATATTCCGCACCCTTTTTCATACACTTATTATAAAGCGATTTCTGCGTTTCATCGCCATCTATCTGAATAGCTGCTTGCAATATTATATTGCCCGTATCTATCCCTTTATCCATATAATGA
>SDBT01007258.1_pt1 | contig 18275 bp, 17 predicted proteins | sample 2277101 | NCBI WGS metagenome assembly SDBT01 (sample SAMN10404973, study PRJNA504765) | marine sediment metagenome | isolation source: marine sediment core GS10_PC15, 103 cmbsf | place: Arctic Ocean: Southern Knipovich Ridge | collected 2010
CTCAAGGCATCTGTGTCATTATCTGCCCTCTAATCTCTCCGGGCGGATTAGTGCTGGTATGGACATTGACATATGTATTACCGGCCTTTATTTCCGCAATCAGTGCATCGAGAGACATTCCGGCAAGAGGACCCTTAAGGTCCGCGGCAGTAATTGTACCCTGCGCCAGTATCCCATCGAACGGGCCAACTATCTTACCGCCAAAGAGTCCAGCCACCACTGACCCATTAGAGCCAGCCGGTGCCAAATGAATATGTGCGGCAAAGACATCGCTGATACCGGTTACAGTTACCGTGTACGCCAACTGGGTGCCATCATCACTTAGCATAAACATCGCTTCACCCGAAGCCATTGTACTCACCGGTGGAACCTCATCTGCACCCGTAAGACTGGCCGTAAAGGTTTTTCCCAACCCTGTTCCGAATACAGTACCAGCACTCATCAGCAATACTGCCGTAACAAGAACCAAACCAAAAATCACTCTCTTTATCATCATCTTATCTCCTTTCCTTATCTACCCCATGTAATAAGCATAGCGGACGTTCCTGGAATTTCATAGGACAAAAGTCACGCTGGGCGAAGAATTAGCCAGAGCACGCGATAACGAGCGAAGGTCGCCTAAATCGAAAATGGCCTGAAACCCTAAACTATTTGAAAAATTCTGTGACAGGTTGACTATTGCTTGAACTCAATACCCGTGCCCCATCCCATTTCATACGGTAATCACAACCGCAACTTACAATCAGAGACGTTCGCCACATACAAAGTATCTGTGATCGCCTATTATTGAAGATAGGAAAGGAGGCTTATTAATAGTGGCCGCGGAGGTGGTGCAGAATGAAACATCGTATATATTGCCCCAAGTGCAATTGGATATTAAACGTTGAAAAAGACCAGTATGGTTGGTTCGTTGAATGTATTAATTGCGGATTTACCCGAGACATTAAGCTCTTGCAGGCAAAAAATAAGATAAGCAGCGTTATAAATAAACCACAGTCAAATTAAAATACCAAAAGCGAGAGTATCATGCGTATTTTTCGAGTACAACTTAACTGGAAGAAAATAATTAGTCGTTAAAAGCAGTCATTCTCATTCGGAGAATAGGTAATAATAATTCCCTTATTTGACTCAAACTTTGCAGCAAGTTCAGGCATATATTCCATCAAATTGTGGCGGAGGTGCAGGTATAACTTGAACGTACAGCACTGAAGTATTAAAGAAGGTGAATTCGACGCTGCAAATCGAAAAAATCAGAAAAAGCGCTGCAGGCAATTGAGTGTGTGCCGAGCAAATCCAGCAGATAGCCCGTAGCAAATACATGGTCAGCCTGGCGTGCTGCCTCCAGGTCTGAGAGTCCATCCCCTAAATAGATGATATTCGTGCCCCGTTTCTTGAGCCAGGTCAAATGCTTTTTCTTGAATCCCTGGTTGATGGCGTTACCCTCAGGGTCATAATAGGACACGTCAATGCCATCGTGGCTGAAGGAGGTTCGCCCACAGTGTAATTCTAAATCCGGCATGCCAATCTCAGCTAATACAGGTTCAATGTAAAAATCAAGTCCACTACTAACGATAGCAAAAGGGATAGCGCTCTCCTGGCAAAACCGGACAAACTCGACGAAGCCCGGTCTTAGCTCAATATGCTGGCGAACGAACGCTTGCAGTCTCTCTTCAGGTTCTTTAATGAGCGCAAACTGTAGTTTGTTGCTCTGTTCAACAGTTAGATGGCCGTGAAGATAGTCTGAGTCAATCTTTTGCCAGTCACCGCAGGCATATTTCTCTCTAAGCAGAACACTGAGATTGTTTCTGATAATGGTGCCATCAAAGTCACACTGGATAATCATTGCTCACTCCTGAAGTGTCTGAATATTGGCGGTGAAGTTGGCGGCGTTTTTATGGAACTTCACTATCCTGAGAGGCAGGTTTGGATTGATTGGCCTTTTGCCCCAGATATCTATACATATAAATGAGCCTGTAGAAAACTACTACGTTGGTTAAAACGGCGATAACGATAAGACAGAAATAGGCTTGCCCGATGACTGCCCCCAGCATTATCAGGAAGAGTCTTATATCACGTGAGGCCAGGGACTTGAATCCTTTATCAAATAGATGCCGATGATTCGGGCTAATGCGTGCTCTGGTATAGCTAATGCAGGTGATACCAGTGATAGCGAGCAGGCCGACCAGCCAAATGCCAGAATATGTCTCATGGGACAAAGACCATAAGGTTAGTCCCAGTACTATCAAAATATCAGCATACCGGTCAAGCACAGAGTCCAGAAACCCGCCGAACTCCGATGTCCTGCCTTTAAGCCGGGCCAGACTTCCATCTATACCATCAACAATGGATGATAGCTGGACCAAAACACCGGCTATTATATTATAGCCAAGGACGAAGCTGATAAAAGACAGCAGGGCGATGCCGAACGCTGCCCATGTCATCTGATTGGGTGTTACTTTTGTCTTTGCCAGTAGCCTTGCCATTGGCTCTGACATTTTCCTGTTAACGTGCTTGGAAATATAGCCATCGTACACGGTTTCCATCCTTACCCGCTATCCCCTTACCATGTCTAAATCTTCCTTAGTATCTACATCTGCCCAGAAGCAGCCGCTAACATCACAGGTATCAAAACGATGTCCACGGCTGACCAGGAAGCGGATAATATCACTGATTTCAACATCGGTACCACAGTATTGAACCAGCTCGTGTAGAGCCTGAAAGAACTTCTCTGTCAGCAGAAAGACCCCGGTATCGAGAGCATCCCAGCAAACGAGGTCCTTGCCAATGTCCTTAATACAGCCAGCACTATCAACAGTAACCTTGGTTGCCTCGGCCAGTTCATGATGTGAAGTTGGCGCATAATCAATACAAAGTGTTTCATTGAAGACCTGCCTGTCCAGAAGGCGCTTTACTATCTTCCCATCTATTAAGTGGTCTCCCATGCATAAAACGACTGGCTCTCCCTGCGCCCACTCTCTAGCTTTGTATACCGAGACGGCGTTCCCACCGAGATAATCAGAGTTGTAGACATATTGCAGCCTTACACCAAAGCTGTCGCCATTGCCCAGCGCCTCCATTACACTATCTCCTAAGTAACCGACCACAATGGCGATGTCGCTAATTCCCGCGGCTGCCAATGCCTCAATAGGGTACATTATTAATTGTTCCTTACCATTCACTGGCAGCAGAACCTTTGGGCGGATGGCAGTCAGAGAGCCCAGGCGGTCACCATCACCAGCCGCCAGAATAATACCTTTATTAACCTTCTCTTTACGCATTAGGATGCCTCATCTCCTGTTTCGCAGAAACTCTGGGGTACTAGTACTGATACCTGCAGGTACCTGTTTGTGATACTTTGATGTGCTTCGTCGGGTACGGGTAGCTAACAATATACTAAGGGGGGCAAGGTAGTTTGTCAACTAGGTTTAACAGAAACCTGGTCGCGGAATTACTATCTCTTTTGGCTTTGCTGACATTTGCTAGAAGCGGCATATGCCTGTGAACAAATCATCGGATTGTCATTGACGGATATTTCTCAATGAGATACAGTTAACTTGCGGGTTTTGAATGGGATACAAGCAGCTGCTTGGCTACCTCTCAGACAAGTGTCATAATGTCTTTAAAGGTGCAAGATGTTGAGGAAGTTCAAGATAACTGGCGGTATAGCGGTCGTTGTCTGGGTTGTCGCTACTATCGTGTTTGCTCTCTCCTCCTGGCTGGGATTTGATATTCCCGGATGGCTCGGTATTTCCCTTTACTACGCCGCTTGGTTAGTAGCCCCGGTTGCCTTGGTAGTGGCCATTGTCGGGGGCATAGGCTGTGTTGTCAAACCTAGATTGGGAAAGTGAGTTCAAAAGCTCTACCTATTGATACTCAAACTCCGTTTTCTTTGACATTGAATCCCCGTATATAATATCTATATGGGCAAACCAGACATTGAGCATATCCTCGACCTTTTAATCAGCGAGTATGGAAATCGGGACTGGCAGCCTGATGATAGTCCGCTGAACGTGCTGGTCCAGACCATTCTCTCTCAAAATACCTCCGATACAAATTCAAGAAGAGCGTTTAAATCTCTTCTGGCCTCTTTCCCCCGCTGGGAGGATGTGGCCTCGGCCGAGGTTCACCAGATTGCCGACGCCATAAAAGGCGGGGGGCTGGGGGAAATCAAGGCGAGGTACATCAAGCAGGCGCTCGGCGAAGTCCAGCGAAAGCGAGGCTGCCTGGAGCTCGACTTTTTGAATGAGCTTCCTCTGGACGAGGCCCGGGACTGGCTGACGCAGCTGCCGGGAGTGGGCACCAAAACGGCCAACTGCGTCTTTCTTTTTTCTCTGGGCAGGCCAGCCCTGCCGGTGGACACCCATGTATATCGCGTGGCAATGCGGCTCGGGCTGATTGATGCTGGAATTACGGTGGAAAAGGCCCACAGGCTGCTGGAAAGCCTGGTGCCGCCGGACAAGGTCTATCCTTTCCATGTGCTGATGATTGAACACGGGAGAAAGGTGTGTAAGGCGCAGCGACCTCGATGTCCCGCGTGCGCTTTACGGAGGCACTGTCTATATTTCCGGCAAAACCAGCCATCGAAGTAAAGTTCCTTGACAAGAAAAAGGCAATGTAATAAGCTTTTCTTCGGGTAGGACACTGGAGCATTCCTGAATTCTTATCACGCCGGAGAGATGTGCATGGATAAAATTGCGCAGGCTATGGAGAGAGCAGGCTTTCCCAGTGGTGATAGATATGACCTGCCAAGTTCAACAAAAACCTTCCCCGACGGCGCGCACTACCGGGTGGAGATTTCCGGTATGGAGACGCCCAAAGTCCTGGCCGCAACCATTGATGAAGCTAAAAAGCAGGGGGTCCCCTTCCACCGCTCGATTTCCGTGGTACGGGGAGCGTCCATGCTCACCCGGGAACAGCTGAAGGAATTTGCCCAAATAGCCCATGATAACCAGGTGGAGGTAATCATGACACCGGGACCGCGACCTACCTGGTACACCGGCCGGCAGATTGCCACTCCCGAAGGCGCCCTTTCCGGGATGCGGATGAGGGGAATGGATTCCGTTCGGCACTGCCTGATGGAGCTGGAACGCTGCATCGAGCTTGGCTTCCGCGGCTTTCTGGTCTGGGACGAGGGAGTCCTCTCCCTGCTCAACACCATGAAGCAGAACGGTGACCTGCCCGAGGACATCGTATTTAAGGTCTCCATCTTCGCCGGACACGCCAATGCCACTGGCGTAAAGCTGGTGGAGTCCCTCGGGGCAGACAGCTGCAATCCGGTGGCCGACCTGACGCTGCCCGAACTGGCTTCTATCAGGAGCGTGGTGAACATTCCGCTTGACGTCCACATCCAGCTCTGGAACTCAATGGGCGGTTTCAACCGCATCTTTGAGACGCCGGAAATCGCCCGGGTGACTTCACCCTGCTACTTCAAGATGGAACCGGGGCCGGGCCTGGCAATGTACATGCCCTGGGGCATGTCCGAAGATACGCTGGCGGAACTGGGTAGGGAAAAAATCCGCTCCATCAAGAATATTATCGAACTGGTAGAACAGGTTCATCCCGAACTCATAGTATCAAAGCAGGGGCCGGAAGACCTGAGAGTACCCGTGCCAAAGTAAAAGAAGGAGGATTATAGGCAGATGCCAAAGAAATCCGTTCTCGATTTTGTAGCGATGAAAAAGAAGGGTGAGAAAATCACCTACCTAACCGCCTATGATTTCCCCATGGCCAGTTTCTGTGAAAAAGCCGGTATCGACATGATACTGGTTGGTGACAGCGCCGCCATGGTTGTCCACGGTTTGCCCGGAACGGTGCCCATGACCATGGACCAGATGATTCAACATTCCCAGATAGTCAGGAGGGGTGCCCCCAACACCTTCATCATCGGCGACATGCCCTTCCTCTCCTACCAGATTTCAAGGGAAGATGCCATCTTTAATGCCGGCCGGTTCTTTAAAGAGGCGAGCATGGATGCCATAAAGCTGGAAGGCGGCCGGAGGGTTCTCAAGCAGATAGAGGGCATCATTGAGGGCGGCATGTCCGTGATGGGACACATCGGCCTGACGCCGCAGAGCTCCGGGCAGCTGGGCGGTTTCAAGGCACAGGGGCGCACCGCGGATATCGCCATGGAACTGATAAAGGACGCTCTTGCCATTGAAAAGGCGGGTGCCTTTGCCCTCCTGGTGGAAGCGGTTCCTCCGGAAGTGGGCTTGAAAATTTCCGAGATGCTCAAGATACCGGTGCTGGGCATCGGCGCGGGTATGTACACCGACGGCCAGGTATTGATTATCGGTGATATGCTGGGTTACTTTGAGGCGTTCACACCCAAGTTTGTCAAGAAATACGCCAATCTGGCCGAGATCATTACCAAGGCTTTCGGCGAATATATCGACGATGTCAGGACCGGCAAGTTCCCCGAGGAGAAGCACTGCTACCGCATGGTTGAGGGGGAACTCGACAAGCTGGAATCAATGCTCAAGAACCTGCCACCGCAGTAATAAGCATATACTGGTGAACTTCAAGAAAAGGTATCGGGCGGCGTGGCGCAATGCCACGCCGCTTTTTAATCGCCGAGCGACAGGCAGCGTAGAAAAGTCTCCTCGAAGTCCGGCCTTCCCGACAGCTCGATATGGTGCGCTTCAGAAGCAATCTTCTCCGCCTGACGCCTTTCTTCCAGGTCAAGCAGGGCTTTCAGGGCACCATCCATGGCCCCATTGCCTATGAAATGGATTTTCTCCAGCGGGAAAGGCGGAATCAGCCCTAAAGTGACCGCCCTTTCACGGTTGATATAGTTGCCGAACACGCCGGCGAGGAGGACCTCCTGAATATCATCGGCGCTGATGCCGGCTTCTTTCATGAGCAGTTCCACACCGGCGCGTATGGCCCCCTTGGCCAATTGCAACTCGCGGACGTCCTTCTGGGTCAGCGTGACCTCTCTTTCTTCGTCTCTGAAGATTATAAATTCCCGCGCTTCCTCACGGACTCTGATCCTCGGTGCCAGTTCCTCCGCCCACCTGGAGTTTACCTCTGCGGGCTGTAGAATGCGGCCTTTGCGGTCGAGAACCCCTGTCCGGTAAAGCTCCGCCACCAGGTCAATCAGACCGGACCCGCAAATGCCTCTGGGTGCCACGCTACCGATTACCGAGTAATCTATTTCCGGAGTGGCCTGGAAAGCGCTGATGGCGCCCTTCACGGCACGCATGCCGTATTTAATCCGTCCGCCTTCAAAGGCGGGGCCGGCCGCGGTGGAGGTGGTCAGGACTCCCTTTCTGGTAGCCAGCATTACCTCGCCATTGGTGCCGATATCAATGGCCAGCCTGGGAACACGGCTCTGATGCAGCCTTGTCGCCAAGATGACGGCCACGGTATCGGCGCCGACGAAGCTGGCAATCGACGGCATGATGTGTACTTTTGCTCTGGGGTGAATCTGCAAACCCACTTCGACTGCCGGCAGGTCAAACGGTTGATTCAAGCCTCCAACATACGGCGCCAGCGCAATATATCTGGCCTCCAGTCCCAGCAACGTGTGGAGCATGGTGGTATTGCCCACCACCACAGCTTCGAAAATCCTCCCCCGTTGGCGTTTGGCATTGCGGCACAGCCGGAGCAAAAGCTGGTTTAAACCTTTTACCAGTTCTTTCTGCAGTTTTTCTCGCTTTTCAGGGCCCTCATCCCCATACATTATCCGGGAAACAACATCGGCACCGAAGGTGATTTGGGGATTGAGCTCCGCATCCAGGGCAACCACCTTGCCGGTATGCAGGTCGACCAGCGCCGCCGCGAGGGTGGTGGTGCCGATGTCGATGGCCACGCCCAGTATATCTCTGGCTGAAGCAGGCGGGTCGAGTTCCACCACCTCATTTCCCACCACCACCGCCTCCCCGCGAAAATTCCATTCTCGAAGGCGAGTAGATAGCTCACGCAGCAATGGCAGTCCGGTGCTTACTGGTTTATCTGCAGAGCGTTCCAGATACTCGGCGAGGCGATTCCAGTCCGCCCGCTGGTCCTTCAGAGAAGGCTTGCTTAATTCGAAATGAATGCTCCGGACGTTGGGCCGCAGGGAGATTTCCTCCCCGAGCAACCCAAAACTTGCCTTGGCCCTTGAAATCTCTATCTCGGGAAGGCGGACCTCGCCGGGTTCCTCCACGGTAACCTGACAGGCAAGGTGCCAGCCACTGTCCAGTTCCTCCCGGGACAGCTTCTCCTTCTCCGGTTCCGTGTATTTCCGGCTGATTCCAGAGAGCTGTACCTTGCACTTGAGACAGGTACCCTGTCCTCCGCAGGGTGAATCCAGGGGAATCCCGGCCTCTATGAGTGCGGTGCGCAGGTTATCACCTGTCTTCAGTTTCAGTTCTCGGTCGGGAGGAATGACCCGGACGTTAACCTTCATCTATGACAGCTTCCCCTGCCGATAAGCGGTGATGTATCCGGCACAGAACTTGTCCCGGTCCAGAATCGTCTCCGCCGCCACCAGACCGGCCATAAGCTCGCGGCCAGTGGGGTCAATGATTGCCGAATCAAGCCCCTGGGCCATGGCCGCGATTAAAAAAGTGCGGTTGATAAGCTTCCGCACCGGCAGCCCATAAGAGACGTTGGTCAGCCCGCAGATGGTGTGCACTTCCGGCATTTGCCTGGTGATTTCACTAATAGCCCCGAGCGCGGCGACCGCCGACTGGGTATCGGTGGCTATGGGGTAAATGAGCGGGTCAATGAAAATGTCATCCGGCGCCACCCCTTCTCTGGTTAGAATGTCAACCATCTGCCGGGCTATATCTACTTTTTCCTCAACGGTCTTTGCCATGCCGGCATCGCTCTGGCACAGCACGACGATTCTCGTCCCGTACTGTTTTATCAGCGGCAGCACCCCAGCCATACGCTGCTTCTCCATGGTGATGGAATTTACCAGGCACGGCTTCTTCACCAGCTTCAGAGCAGCCGCGATTGCCGTCGCGTCCGGGCTGTCCAGGCAGAGCGGCAAATCGGTGGCATCCTGCACCACCTCCACCAGCCAGCACAGGAACTCCGCTTCCTGCCCGACAAAGCTGCCGGCGTTTACGTCAATGTAGCTTGCACCGGCTTCTGTCTGGGACCTGGCCTCATTTCGGATAAAATCGGCATCTTTGGCTTTAATCGCCTCGCTGATTGATTTGCGAGACGAGTTAATTCTCTCGGCGACAATTAACATAAAAATTCCTCCACTCTAGATTTCGTTAATCGGGCAGCTTGTCCAGGCCGGCAATCTCCCGGAGCAGGTTGATGAAGTACTTAAAATTATCAAAAGGAACGTCCGGCGGAATGGCGTGGTCCAGACCGGGGAAGAAACCGCCCGTCTTACAGAGGTACGGCACTTTGGACATTACCTCCTCGCGCAGCGCGTCTTTCCCCTTGAGGAAAGCCCTTTTATCAATGTGACCGCCCAGAATGAGCTCTTTGCCGAACTTCTTCCTCAGGGCAATGCCGTCCATGCCGGCCGCCACCTCGAACGGCCAGGGGAAATTGACCCCGACCTCCTTGAGCCAGATAGGTATCAGTTCTTCGATATTGCCATCGCTGTCCAGATGGATGATATCGATACCATTGCCGTGAAGGAAATCGGTGATTACCTTGTAGCGGGGTATCATGAATTTCTTAAACATATCGGGGGAAATCAAGGGCCCCGCCTTATAGGCCATATCTTCCCAGAACCGGACGAAATCAATCCTCAGGTCTTTGACCGCCCTTTTGGCCACGCCCAGCACCAAGTAGAGCACCTGGTCCATCATGTCCTCAACCAGTTTGGGGTCGTCGTAGAACCAGTAAAGCAATCTCTCCAGCCCCGCCCACTCCCGCAGCACCCCGAAAAAGCCAGCCATCAGCAGTACGGTGGGGGCGTCTTCACCGTTTCGCTGTGCGACATAAGCATCCCAGTCTTTGGGCCATCGCTCGGGAGTATCGGGGTCAAGTCGCTTCTTGTATTCATTCCAGGAAGCTCTATCCTTAACCGGATGGTCTAAATACTTGGGCATGCGCAGGGGGTGCTCCTTGGAAACCTCAACCGTCTGGCCGCCGAAAGCGATTTCGACCCGATGGCGTTCATCTTCTCGAATAATCTTCCGCTCAAAAACGGGAACCACCGGGGGTGTGATAAGGTAACGCCCCGGGCCCATCTGTGTGGGGTCTTCCTTTAAATCGGCACGGTTTACCCCGGCCACAATTTCCTGCGTGCTGTGAATATGGTCAAGCTGAAAATAACGGTTGTAACCATCCTGGTTTAAAATCTCTTTCGGGGCGCCCTGCCTGACCCAGGTTTCGGGTGTTTCCGACCAGTACTTGTTGAACCAGTCATATATCGGGACTTCATCCGGACGTTGGCCAAGGCACAGCTCCCGAAATCTTTTCCGATTGGGCATGGGAACACTTGATTCTTTCATGACGCTATCTCCTCAAGGTCCAGTAGAATGGGCTAAATAAGAATCTTTTGTCTGTTTAAGTATAGTATCTTTCTAAATGTTGCACAAACTCTCGGCCAGTTCCGCGATGTAGCGGCGGTTTTCCAGTTTACCCTGCCACCGGCCGGGAATGGCATCCACGCCAAGATACGCCCCGGAGATTGCGCCCGTCATCGCTCCGATGGTATCGGTATCGCCACCGAGGCTGATTGCACCAAGTACCGCACCGGCAAACGAACCGGGCCGGGACAGAAAGCAATAAATGGCGGTGGGGACGGAATTAAAAGCTTCAATGCCGTTTCCCAGCTCAAGCACCGCTTTTTCCGGGTCTGGCGGAACTATCAGCGCGCCTATTTTGTTCAACTTATCGCGGTACACCTTTTCCGACGTAAAGTTAATCAAGCTGGACAGGAATTCAGCCCGGTCGAAGTCTGAGGAGGGGTCTCGAACAGCGGCCAGGGCAACGGCATAAGCCTGTATGGCAGCACCTTCCCTGCCCAGCGGGTGGGCATGGGTACTCTGGCTCGACGCGCAGGCAACGTCTCGCAGGGTCCCCGGGTTATCACAATAAAATACGCCGATAGGGGCCGCCCTCATTGCCGAGCCATTGCCGAAGGAACCACCGCGGTATAATCGTTGTGCCGCTTCATCCCAGGGGACGCCGTCACGAATCATGCGGAAAATACGCGGCGGCCCGGGTCCATAGCCGCGATAGGGCTCGCGCTCATAGTTGCGGACAAAGGTGTATGCCATGTCCTCGCCATCAAATCCCCGGCACCGCAGCAGTGATTCGGCAACGCCGAGCATCATATGGGTATCGTCGGTATAGGTCAGTACGGGCAGCCTTTCCGCCACCGTTTCAATTTCCTCGGGTTCCACGCGGTCATAACCTTCAAACGGCGCGCCCAGGGCGTCACCCACCGCCGTGCCGATGAAGGCGCCGAGGAATTTCGACTTCAGAGCCGGACCTTCCATCTGAGAAAAGACCGCTTGCTGCTCAGGCCCATCGACTGAGCGTTAGGGCATTTATCTTACTGGAGAAACTCCTTCTCAAAATCGGTGATGGCGGCGTCCAGCAGGTCGAAGGCCTCGTCTATCACCGGTTCGGTGATGATAAAGGGAGGCGAGACCAGCAGAGCATCTCCGCTGACGCCGTTCTTGATGCCAATGGTGGGATAACTCATAATGCCGTGTTCCATGGCGATATGCTGGAGGCGATTGGCTGCCTGCCTCTTCAGGGCAAAAGGCTCCCTTGCCTCTTTGTTCTGCACCAGCTCGATGCCCATGAGCAGACCCCTGCCCCGTATATCCCCCACCACCGGATGATGGGCCAGCTTTTCCCTGCCCTTCTGGAAAAAGTACTCGCCAAGCCGGGCACAGCGCTCCACCAGCCCTTCTTTCTGAAGGACATCGATAACCGCCAGGCAGGTGGCCGCCGAGACGGGGTTGCCCTCCATGGTGAAACCGTGCACGAAGCTGGCGCCCGTTTCCGAAAATACCTTGCCGATTTTTTCGTCGATAATCACCACCGCCATCGGGGTATATCCTCCGGTCATCCCTTTGGCCGAGGTGATGATATCGGGGTTGACGTCCCAGTGATTGATACCAAACCACCTGCCCGTCCGGCCAAAGCCGCAGATGACCTCATCGTCGACGAGCAGTACATCGTACTTGTCGCAAATATCACGGATAATGGGGTAGTACTCCGGAACCGGCACCATGCAGGCAGTGCCGGCGCCGCCTATCGCCTCGATAAAGAAGGCAGCCACGTACTGCGCACCGACCTGATTGATAATCTCCTCGAGTGCCCGGGCGCACTTAATGTCGCAGCCCGGATAGGTGAGCTCGTAAGCGCAGTGGTAGCATAACGGGGCCGGTATCTTGGGCCACTGCTGCAGTACCGGCTCAAATTTCTGCCGCCGCATGGTATGCCCGGAAACGGAGAGCGCGCCGAGCGTCATGCCGTGATAGCTCTGCCAGCGCGATAGCACCATGTACTTCTCCGGCTTGCCCCTTTCCACATGATACTGGCGGGCGATCTTTATGGCTGTCTCATTGGCCTCGGAACCGCTGTTGCAGAACTGGCACTGTGTTAAATTCGGCGGGGCAACGCTGATAATGCGTTCTGCCAGCTCCAGAAGCGGCTCGTTGAGCCAGAAGGCGCGAAAGAAGAAGGACACTTTATCAATCTGCTTTTTCGTTGCCTCATTCACTTTCTGGTTGCCATGCCCGAGGGAGACGACGTGAGGCCCGCCGCTGAAGTCAAGGTACCTCCTGTCATTCTGGTCATACAGGTATACGCCATCGCCGCGCTCGCAAATTACTTCCGGCGGAAGGGTACCATGTAATGTCCCGAAAAGATGTCTGTTCTGTTTCTGCGCTGTTCCCAATCTGTCTGCCATATACTCCCCCTTTGTATTCCAGATGATTATCTTCCGTAAGCTATTTTGTATATCTCGATTATCTCCTCTTTGTTTGCCTGACGCGGGTTATTCGCCGGGCTGCCGCTGGCAATGGCATCCTCGCTCATTTTCGGCGCCAGCTGGTCGAGCTTTTCTTTATCCACGCCCAGCTCGCGCAGCGAGGGTATCTTTATATCCTTGATGAGCTTCTTGACCGCCTCAGCGCCGCGCTTTGCCGCTTCCATTTCGGACAGGCCGTTTATATCCACTCCCATAGCCTCCGCAATACGCGCGTACCGGGTCGGATTTCCCTCCAGGCTGAATTCCATCACCGTGCCGAGGAGGGCAGCATTCGATGCGCCGTGACGCACGTGGAAATAAGCCCCTATAGGCCGCGCCATGCCGTGCACCAGCGCCACGGAAGAATTGCTGAACGCTATCCCGCCCATGAGCGCGCCCATCATGGTTTTCTCCCTCGCCTCCAGGTTTTTCCCATCGGCCCAGGCCTTCTGCAGATTGCCGGCGATGAGTTCTATAGCAGCCAGGCAGAATAGATCGCTTATCGGCTGGGCTTTTACCGAAACGTAAGCCTCGATGGCATGGGTCAGCGCATCGATTCCGGTGGCGGCGGTAACATCTGGTGGCAGCAGTACGGTAAGCTGCGGGTCAACAATGGCTATCTCGGGCATCAAAAACGGGCTGCCGATGAGCATTTTAACGTCCCGTCTGGTATCGGAAATGATGGTGAACGGCGTAACCTCGCTGCCGGTGCCAGCCGTCGTGGGCACGGCGATAACCGGTCGGCCTTTCCTGGGGACCTTCGCAAATCCCATGTAGTCCTCGATTGAACCTTCGTTGGTGGCCATGACCGATATAGCCTTGGCGGTATCCATCGGGCTTCCCCCACCGACGGCCAGGAGGCAGTCGCACCCGTTGCCCCGAAATGCTTCCAGCCCTTCCTGAACATATTCGGCAATCGGTTCCATATTGACACCATCGTAGATGGCATATGCCACGCCATTCTGTTGCAGCGACTCCAGAATTCCGTCAAGTATACCCAGTTTCACCTGGTTCCGGTCGGTTACTATCAGGGCCTTCTTCAAGTTCAGTTTCTTACACTCATCGCCAACCTGTTTTGACGACCCGGAACCGGTGATAACGGCGTTGGGAATGCGGAAGGTTTTGACGGGCAGCATAAAGCTCCTCCAGAGAATTTTATAAATAGGCTAGATGGTAAGCCCTTTTCCAAGGAAAGGTGACTATCGACAAAAGTCTATTATATTCGGCTCTTTCCGTCAATCTATATAGTAACAGCCCTGCCTTGGCTGTTTGACAAAGATGGCCTTCGCAGTTACGATAATGCCATGCATCATAACAGGTTAGGGGCCCTGACCTTTTCGTGATTCGCCAACAATGTTGGTGCTATAATTGATTGAGGAGGCGTGAAAAATATGGCCGATAGCACAAAACCCTTTGAACTGTCATTGACCCCGGAATGCCTGAAAAGAATCGAGGAAATCATCACCGCAGGAGGGCGGGCATCGCTTTATGGCCCCGAAGAAGCGATTGCCGCCATGAAGCAGCCAAATTTCGACAATGAACGTATGTGGGGCCTGCTGCGCGGCTCATATGATATCCACCAGCATACCGGGCCCTCATCCACCACCCAGCGCCTGTTCAGCCAGATCGATTTCGCCATTCAGGCCTGTGAGATGGGGCAGGCGGGCATTGTCTGCAAGGACCACACCCTGCCGACCGCTCCCTCGGTGACGCTCACCCAGACGGTGGTTGATAAATGGGCCGAGGAACACAATAAGAAAAAGACCGAGGTCTTCGGCGGCGTGGTGCTCAACTATGCCGTCGGCGGACTCAACCCCGACGCGGTCGTGGCCAGCTACCGGGTGGGAGGCAAATACATCTGGCTGCCCAACATGGACGCGGCCCATCACCGCAGTGTAACCCGACACCCAAAAGGCGGCGGTATCTCCGTCATCGATGATAATGGAAACGTGGTGCCGGAGATGAAAGAAATCTTAAATCTGATGGCGGAAACGGACATGGTGCTCGGCCTGTGCCATCAGAGCACGGCGGAACGCTTCGCCGTGGTCAGAGAAGCGGTCAAGATGGGCGTGGAACGCATCGAGGTCAACCACGTCAATTACGCGCTGACCATGGTAACGCCGGAGCAGGCCAAGGAACTGGCCGATATGGGCGCCTATATCGGCATCTATGCCATGCACCTCTCGCCGCCGGCCTTCGTCTGGGATGAGGCAATGGCTTTTTATAAAGCGGTCGGTCCGGAAAGAATCGTTTTCGGCTCCGATACCGGCCATATCGAGACCGGCCTTCCCTGGGAGCAGATGCGAAAGCTGATTCTGGGCTACCTGTTCCGCGGCGTGCCTGACGAACACATCAAAATGATGTGCCAGACCAACGCGCACAATCTGCTGCATTAATATCTTAAAAGCGGAGGTGGGGTATGATGGCGAAACAGAGCAATTTACGCTTTCTGGAGAAACCGGAGTTGAGGCAGCCATATCTAATCTGCGGCATTAACGGCTGGGTGGATGGCGGAGAGGCGGCCACGGGCACGACGCAGTACTTTATCAAGAAACTGAAGGCCAAGAAATTCGCGGAAATGCCCCTCGACCGTTACCACGTATTCCAGGTGCCGGGGCAGCTATCCCTCAGGCCCCAGATAAAAATCGCGGACGGGCTGCTGAAAAAACACGCATTTCCGCGCAACGAGTTCTTTTACTGGGTCGACCCTCATTCGGCGCATGACCTGATTCTCTACCTGGGCACGGAGCCAAACACCAACTGGGAGGAATACGCGCAGAACATACTGAATCTCGCCGCGGATTATAGCGCCAGCCGAATTTACGTGCCGGGAGGCGTCCTGGACAAGACGCCACATACCAGGGAGGCCGGCGTGTTCTGCGCCTGTACATCGAAAGAGCTACGGCAGGAGATGCTGAAATACGCCATGCAGTCGAGCAACTACGAGGGGCCGGGCAGCTTCAGCGCCACCATGCTCTACCTGTCGCAGAAGCGGAAAATGCCCATGGTGAGCCTTATCGCCAGGTCCACCTACTACCCCGAGTTCAACATCGTCATCCCGCGCAATCCCAAGGCGATAAAAGCGGTTGTGCTCCGGCTGAACGACCTTCTCCATTTAAACCTGGACATGTCTGACCTTGACCAGGAGGCTGACGAACTGGAGATGAAGTTCAACTTCATGGCGAGCCATAACCAGGAGTTCCAGGCTTATATTGAAGAGCTGGAGAAGGAATACGTCGAGGTTAAATACGAAGCACCGCTCGACCTCACAGCCAATGAAGCCGTTCAGCTGGCCGAGGAATTTCTGAAAGAGACGAGGGAAGAATAGCTAACTCCGTGGGTGGCTAATAGCCCTCTTCTGCGGCGGCGATTATCGCCTTCAGGTTTTCGATAGGGGTCTGCAGCGAGATGGCACACTCCGGACCGATGGAGGCAACGCCCGCGTCTATGTTGTACCTGGCCTGTTTATACACGTCATCCGGCGTGCCCTGCAGCAGGCCCTCGATATTGCTGATGCCCCCCAGCAGCGATACCTGTCCCCCCGCCGCCTCCACCGCTTTCCTGGGGTCATTCTGCCATTCAAAATGATAGCCGTCATAGCCCTCGGTGGCGATGTGCGGAATGCGGTCGAGGCACCGACCGCAGATGTGCAGGATGGTCGGCCCCCCTATCTGCGCCAGCATCCTGCGGTGCACCGGCACCAGGAAATCCAAATAAGTCTGGGCGCTGACCATGGCCCCGGTGGCGTGGTCGGGAAGCACCACTGCATCGGCACCGGCGCGGAGCTGGGCGTTGGCGACGGCAATGGTCACCGGCATGTACGCCTCCAGATATGCCCTCACCTGCTCGGGGTCAAGTCGCACCAGGATGAGGAAGTCCTCCACGCCGACCGTATGGTAGCAGATGGTCCACGGGCCCATCACCTTGCCGAGGATGGCCACGCGGTCGCCGTACTCACGGCGCAACAACGAAATGGCATCGAGCACCACCTTTATGGACGGTTTATCCAGCAGGTTATCCGGGATAACGACGTCCCCCGGGTTCTTCACCGGATGCGTCATGGTCTCCGGCATCATATTATCGCTGCCCCAGTTCACCTCGCAGCCGAGGGCAGCCGCCTCCTGCTGAACGCTGAACTCCGGCATGATGGTATCGAAGCCCAGAATCTCGTAGCCGGCGGCGGCCAGCTCCGCCATGGCACTGGCATCGGTGTGGGCATCGGGAAAATGGACACCGACTTTGTTTATCAGTTCCACACAGGCAATCGAGGTGGGACTGGAGACGGAAATGCGCTTGCCCTTACGCCCGCCCATCAGGTTGGCCAAGAAACGTCGCCTAGGGGTCAGGTCAGGTTTTTCTCCATTGGTCTCAGCAGTCATCTTCCTCGCTCCTAGACTTCGATTGGTAAGCTGCCATACTTATCAATCAACTCGACGACCCGTCGCACGCGGTCGATATCACCATCAAAGGGCACGTTGTCCCCCATCCCCACGATGAACCGGTCCCCCGGCGCCATCTCTTTAAACATGTTCCTGACGTAGGCGTCAAAGTCATCATCGCTGTACATCGGCTCGAACAGTATCGACGGTATCCCTCCCCATATGGTTATCTCATCGCCCAGCTGCTCCCGGAATTCTCTCATGGTTACCCCGGTCTGGGGGGCCGGCGTAATCGCCTCAGCGATGTCGATACCGGTCTCACGGAACAGGGGGTTCAAGCGTCTCATCTCCCCGTCGGCATGTACCGTGGCCAGACAGCCGTGGGCATGGAGAAAGTCGCACGTCTCCCGAAACCAGGGTACAAAATACTTGCGGAATACCGGCGTGTGAATGTCATCGCTCCAGTTGGAACAGACCTGCAGTATCTCAAGGCCGCTGGTGACGGTTATCTCACGCTTTTTGCGGTCCAGGTCGTTCAATAATTCGATCAACTCCTCAACTTCCGCCGGGCGGTCAGCGAGCTCGTAGAAAAAGGTTTCATAGCCCAGTATTTCACGCATAACGCGCTGTACCGGCGACCAGGCCCTGCCCACCGGCGCAATAACCGTCCCGTCCTCGCCGAGCTCATCGCGCATCTTTTCCAGCGGCTCGAAATTGGCCACCGGCACCGTGTGCTCGATGACATACTTGAGCACCGGGTAGTCTTTTTCGCTCTTGAATAGTTTCTCCATCTCGTACTTGACCGAGTATCCCTCGGACGTGTCCAGGATTTCTTTCTTGGTTACCGTGCCGACAGGAGTACGGTACTCGGTATCGATATAAGGCGGGTCCTGTTTCTCTATCACTTCCATATCCCGGTATTCTTCCCTGACCAGAGAGGTAAACAGGCGACACTGAATGCCGGCGCCAAGGTCGCGGACGACGTCTATCTGGCTCCGGCCCCGGTA
>SDBT01007259.1_pt1 | contig 18274 bp, 8 predicted proteins | sample 2277101 | NCBI WGS metagenome assembly SDBT01 (sample SAMN10404973, study PRJNA504765) | marine sediment metagenome | isolation source: marine sediment core GS10_PC15, 103 cmbsf | place: Arctic Ocean: Southern Knipovich Ridge | collected 2010
TAGGATTTCGCAGGGCGAACACTTGTTATACGCCACATCTGGGCATTTGATAGAGCTAACCCCCAGATGTGGGAGTGTCATTGGCTGAGATTCGTGACTACCCTGCGAAATCCCAAAGAGCCAACAGAAAAAGCAGCTTGAACGTTCTGCATGACCAGCCCGACCGCTTCTCCCGCATTATAGCCACCTTTAAGCGTGGCACAGCGGTTATCGTCAGAGACTCCGTCGCCAAAGACGGCCAGACCTGGTATCACGTCGAGGCCAGGACTGCTTCTGGTTGGGTTGAGGCCGAGTATGTGAGTCCAAATCCTCCTTAAAGGTTGAAAGAACTTATGTCCGAACTTGAGTCTGTTGCTACAAAGCAACCATCGCGAGCCGCTCCTGTCCGAGGCAAAGAGCGCATTGAGTTCGTTGACATCCTGCGCGGTTTTGCCTTGCTCGGCGTTCTGCTCATGAACATGTACGGTTTTAGTGGACAGACGGCTGTTTATCGCAATCCCCAAGCCGCGTCTGGGATTGATCGGGCAGTGGTGGTTCTGGTTCGCTTCCTGGTGGAGGCCAAGTTCTACTCCATGTTCTCCTTCCTGTTTGGGTGGGGGATGGCCATGCAGATGACGCGGGCCGAGGCCAAAGGAGCCAGATTCCGGCCCGTGTTCTTGCGGCGGTTGTTCATTTTGCTGATCTTTGGTGTGCTGCACGCAACTTTGATTTGGGATGGAGATATTCTGACCGCCTATGCGCTATTTGGCTTCCTGCTCCTACTCTTCCGCAAGCACTCTGGCAAGGTGCTCCTGGTGGTTGCCGTGCTGGTGCTGCTCCTCTCCATTGTGCTGACCGTGCCTGGGGAGACGATGGATGCCTTTCGAGATTGGTACTACAACTTGACCGATTTTCTCCGCTCCGACGCCGATCCGGAGAGCCTGTACGCCACCGGCGCCTACAAAGAGATCACCCGATTCCGGATTCAAGAATTCATGGCGGGCCACTCTCGTTTCATTTATCATTTTGGCAACATCTTTGGGATGTTCCTGCTGGGCCTATACGTTGGCAAGCGCAGGATCTTCCAGGAGATTCGCCAACATCTGCCCACACTTCGCAAGGTGGTGTGGGTTTGCTTGGGCATTGGCCTGATTTTTAATGCCATCTTCGTCTCGGTCATCTTATGGCCCACGCGAGTGCCGGCTGAGTACCACCGATTGGTACGAGTGGGAGGGCGCACCATCGGCGCTCCGGCCTTGATGCTCTTCTATGTGGCTGGCATCATCCTGCTGATCCAGCGGGAGGATTGGTATCGCCGCCTGTCGCCATTGGCAAACCTGGGCCGCAGCGCGCTCAGCAATTACTTGCTCCAGTCTGTGGTGTGCACCTTGATTTTCTACAACTACGGCCTGGGGCTGTACGGCGAGATCGGTCCCACGTTTGGCCTGATACTGACGCTGGCGATTTATTGGACCCAAGTCCGGCTCAGCGGATGGTGGTTCGAACGTTTCCAGTTCGGGCCGATGGAGTGGGTGTGGCGCACGCTCACCTACGGCAGACGCCAACCGCTGCGGCGTGAGGCCACCCATGATGACCGGGTGTCTGTCCTCTGGCGAAAGGTTCGCCGAATCGCCGCCAGGGTGGATCCCAAGATCGCCCTGGCTGGCGCCTGGGTTGTGCTGCTGCTCTGGGCAGGCACCCTGGCCGCCTGGTATGTCCGCCTGGAGGAAACCTCCAATACCCAATCTCCAATATCTAATATCCCAAAAACGCCCCCCAGCGTAGCCCAAGCCACCGCCACGCCAATCCTTGCTCACGAGGATGACCAACCAGAGGGGCAGCCGCATGTCGTTGCCACGCCCGTAGTTCAGCCGGTGGCCTACAATCCCGCTTCCATCGCCGCTTCTGGCGACCTGTTGGCTCTGGCCTCCACCTTCAGCGCGGAGTCGGCCCTGGCCCAAATTGAGATCCTGACTGGCCCGCCTCATCTTGGGCGGTATACGGGCTCGCCAGAGGGGTGGGCAGCGGGCGACTACATCGCGGAACAGTTCGCCAGCTACGGTTTGCAGCCCGCAGGCGATAATGGTACCTTCTTCCAGCCTTTCCCGGTTTTCTACACCGCCCTGGCCGAGATGCCCAGCCTGGTGGTGGAGGCGCCCGATGGCACGGTCTACGACCACTACACGCTGAACGAAGACTTCATTGCGTTTGTGAGATGGTACTCCGGCCCCGGCACGGCCAACGGAGAGGTGGTCTGGGCTAACGACTGCACTCATGGTGATCTCAACCCCGTCGAAGTGGTGGATAAGATCGTCTTGTGTCGTAGCGATTCTGTGCCGCTGATGGACGCCCAACGCAATGCCCTGGAGCACGGGGCAGCAGGGTTGATGCTGCTGATCACCAACCCAGAAGGGCGCTCGCCAGATTTCGGCGTTACTCATCGTGAAATCTGGGTGCCCGAGCCCATCCCGGTCTTTCGGGTCTATCCCTCTGTGGCCGACGAACTGTTGCTAGGCAGCGGCAAATCCGTCGAGGACTTGTCAACTAGCTTTGTGCCTTTCCCCCTTTCAACTCGAGCTCGAATGGAAGTGACGACCACAGGGCCAGAAGCTTGCCCCAGCCAGGGATGTCAGGGGCGCAACGTGTTGGGCGTGATTCCCGGCCGCGATCCGAAGTACGCTGACCAGGTCATCATCATCGGCGGGCACTACGATCATCTTGGACAAACACCCAACGGCACCGTCTGGCCGGGGGCCAACGACGATGCTTCGGGAGTGGCGGTTTTGCTGGAGATCGCCCGCAGTTGGCACGAGCAAGGCTACGTGCCCCGGCACACCGTGCTGTTCGCAGCCTGGGACGCCGAGGAAGTGGGGTTGGTGGGATCAACGTATTACGTGGAACACCCCCGCTATCCACTGGAAAACACAGTGGCCAAAATCCAGCTCGACATGGTCGGGGCCGGTGGCGACACGCTTGAAATCAACGGGGGAGGCGCACTAGGGGAAAAGCTCCGTTCGGTGACCGAGGCTTTGGGCATCGAAACCGAGAGCAGCGATGGCGGGGGCAGCGATCACGTGCCATTTCAGAGAGCCGGGGTTCCTGCCAGCCTGCTGATCTGGAACGATGGCGACGCAGAGCCCCAATGGCACCGGCCAGGAGACGTCCCAGAAACCATTGAGCTGGACAAGCTAGACGCCGTGGGCAGGATCGTCGGGATCACCACCTTGGGGTTCACCGAGGCTGATCCAGCCATCAACGAGCTGTTGGCCCGGCGGGCGGCGGCTGTTGAACGGGGCGATGTGGAGGGCTTCCTGGCCACGTCGCTCCCCGATCAAGAAGCTGGCGACCGCTACTGGTTTAACGACGCGCAAACTTTTTCGGCCAGACGGTTCGAGATGCAGGCCACCGATGTCCGCCTGCTAGGGCGCACGGCCACGGCCACCGTGCGGATGACGCTGGAGTACCCGGTTGCGGGCGAGAGGGAGCCCGAGGTAAAGATCTCTTCCCTGGGCGCCAGGTTTGTGCATGGCGAAGATGGTTGGCGATGGGCAGGCCCCGATCTGGTTTGGGTGGATCAAGAAGCTGGCTTCGCTGTGGCCTATCCGCCGGAAAAAGGAGATCTTGACGGGCTGGGTCAACAGGTCGCCGGGAAATACGCCGAGATTGCCGAGTTGCTAGGATCACCGACGGAGCCAGACGCGGCATTGATGCTCTTCCCACGCTTCGAATCGCTGCGGGTTAGCACCGCGCTGTCGTTGTCTCCCGGTCGGGGTATCTGGGTTGGGCCCGGTGTGGTGAAACTGGTCTACAGCGAAGGGATCAGCGCCAGCCCGCAATTGGACGATGCGTTGGCACAACTTCTGCTGGCGAAGGCTGGCGTGCCCGAATCCGCCGCGCCCTGGCTGTGGCAGGGCCTGCCGCTGGTCTTGAGGGCCCGAACCGATCTGGTCGAAACCCACACCGAGTATCTTCCCCGTCTGCGACAAGCCCTGGATGAGGAGACCGTCGCCCTGAACGATGCCACGGCCTGGGCCGCGGTGGATTATCTGCGGCAGCGGGTTGGCTGGCCGGGCTTGGGGCAATTCATCACCGCCTTCGGGCAAGCCTGTCGCGCTGGCCTGTGCGAAAACGCCGACGGGATAAACCTGGCCCTGTCCGACGCTGTCCAGATGGCTTCGTCCACTTTTGAAACCGCCTGGCAGGCCCACTGGCGAGATGGCCTGGCGATCGCTCAGTCGAATGTGGACGCAGTGTTGGCCGCGCGCACCGAGGCGGTCTTAGCCGGTGACGAGACCGCTTTCTTGAACACGGTTGACCCCCAGGCGCCCAACCTGGTGGCCGAAGAGCGGCACTGGTTTGCCGGCTCGACCTCGTTGACGAGCTTCTCTTTGACCGGCAAGCCGCTGGCCCTGCTGGAAGATGGCAGTATCCTGGCGGAAGTCACTCAGAAATGTCTCCTCGTTGGGTCAGCGTCCAACCTCCAACTTCCAACCTCCAATTTCCAGGTGCTGTTCACGCCGAGCGGTGAGGGTTATCGCTGGGCAGGCGTACCTTTTGAGGCTCGGCAGAGCGAGCGGGGGAGCGTTCTCTATCCAGAGGGGCAAGAGGTGCTGGCCTGGGCCTTGCTGAATGAAGCCGAGACGATCTACGCCCAGCTCGCTGCGGACTTAGGTGTTGAGCAACCCGATCCTCTGACCATCAAACTGTACGAGAGCGATGACGTGTTCCGAGCCTCGGTCTTCCCGTCGTTTCCGTTGGTAGACTGGGCACCGGCCTGGACCGGGGAAGGGGAGTCGGTCAAGCTCCTCTGGCAGAGGGGCGCCGCGCTGGCGGACTACCGCCCCATCCTGGCCGTGCAACTGGCGCGCCGCCTGCTGTATCAACTTGGCGTGGACGCCGAATGGTTGGTCAAAGGCTTGAGCATTTACCTGTCCAGAAACTTCGATGGCGGCGTTACCGAACAGGCCGCCACTGAGAACTTGTACCCGCTGCTGCGGGCCGCCCAGAAGGGAACGCTTCGTGGCCTCGGAGCCATGCCGCTGGATTACGAACTGTCGAGTGACGAGCTTGGCCTGGCCAACGCCCAGGCCTGGGACGCCGTGCGCTATCTGGTCTACACCTATGGCTGGGACGCGCTGATCGAGCTGTTGCACAGCCAGGATGCTTCCCTGCCAGACACCATTGGCCAAACGCTGCCGGAGTTTGAAGCCGCCTGGTTGGAGTCGGTGGTCCAAGGGCACACCCTCCGCGAATGGATTGAAATCTCCTGGGCGTTCGATCCTGAGATGGCCAACCAGCACGTTGAGTATCTCGCCAGCCCGCTATTGGCAGGCCGCCAGGCCGGTTCGCCGGGCGCGGAGGCTGCGGCGGCCTACGTCGCGGACAGGTTTGACGAGTACGGACTGCTGCCCGTGGGAGACGAGGCCACTTTCCTGCAGCACTTCCCCATCAGTTACACCACCTTGCTCTCAGTCCCGCGCCTGGAGATCAGGGACGAAAACGGTCACACTTTGGAGGCTCTTACCTATCGCGAGGACTTTCTGATCCTGGCGAGCGAAGCCGGTAGCGGCGGAACGGCGACAGGCGAGTTGATCTGGATTCAGGATAGTGACTATCAGGGTATGAAGCTGGATGGGAAGATCGTTCTGCGGTCATCCATTGATTCCATTGATAGAGCTGTCGAGCACGGGGCGGGCGGGCTGATCTTGATGGGCCGGAAAGAGAGCGAAAAAGAGTTGTTAGCCAAGACTCCGCTTGAGTCTCCGTCTGTCGGTGCGATCCCGGTGCTAGAACTCACCTCGGCGGGATCTCTCAAACTGCTGGAGATGGTTGGCCACACGCGGGAGAGTATTCTCGACTCACCGCCGGCATTACCTCTAGGCTTGAAGGCTCGACTTGAGATTCCCCTCAGTGTACCTGAAACCGTGGAAACGGCCAACGTGCTGGGATTGTTGCCCGGCTCGGATCCGGTCTTGGGGCAGGAAGTGATCATCCTCGGCGCTCATTACGACCACGTGGGAGATGACCCCGACAGACGATTCGCCGGCGCCAACGACAACGCCAGCGGGGTGGGGGTTTTGCTGGAGATGGCGCGCCTGTGGCAAGAGACGGGATACCGTCCGAGACGCAGTGTGCTTTTTGCTGCCTGGGGCGCTCAGGAGCCGGGGGAGAAAGGGTCGAGGTACTACGTTGACAATCCGGTTCTACCGCTGGACAAAACAGTGGCCATGCTGCAATTGGACGCCGTCGGGGGCGGCAGTGGTTATTATCTGGAAGCGCGGGGTGAATGGGAGCAGGATGGAATGCTGCTGTTTAGCATGATGGCCACAGAGGATCTGGTAGATGGGCGTTTGGCCCTCAGAGGTCAATCAGGGGAGAGCGACCAGGTTCCGTTCCACGAAGCCGGACTCCCAACCTTGCTGATCACCTGGCGGGGGGCCAGCGAGGATAACTGGCCGGTCGAGATAGCCGACGAAGTAGACCCGTATCGCCTCGGCGTGACGGGCCGCATGGTGACGTTGGCCTTGATGAGCGTGGCCAGATAGCAGAATGATGAGGTGAGGTACATTTCAGGTAAGCGTTCAGGTGGAGTTTTTTCTTACCACCAAGACACGAAGGCACAAAGATTTGGAGGTGAAAAGTTGTTTTTGAAGGCGCTTTTTCTTTGTCTCCTTAGTGTCTTGGTGGCTTTGTGGTAAGGATTTTCAGACCCCCTGAACGGTTACCATTTCAGTTTTGGGGCAAGTGTCATTGCGAGCGGTTTGTGCGAAGCAATCTCCACCATGAAGGGGATTGCTTCGTCGCAAAAACCGCTCCTCGCAATGACAGACTGGGCGGGCCCTCGGTCTCGCTCCCGAAGTGAAATACACCTATGGGGTGTACCCAGTTGCGTTAGCGAAGGTGGTGTGGTATAATCGCTGTGGTAACCGGATTCGGAGATTGCTATCTGATCATCGGCTGTGAGCATGACAACAAGGAGGTCGTCCCATGACCGCCGATCACATCTTTATCTCCCACGCCACAGCGGACGACGCCTTCGTCCGAGACCTGCGCCAGGCCCTGGAGAGCCTGGGGCTGAGCGTCTGGGTGGACTCGCGCAACCTGCGCGGCGGCGGTAAGCTGGCCCGCGAGATCGAACAAGCTATCGAAGCCGCGCGCCAGGTCATCGTCGTCCTCAGTCCCAACACCATCAACTCCCCGTGGGTGCGCCGGGAGATCCGCAAGGCCCTGGAGGTTGAAAGACAGCGCCTGGGTTCTTGGTTGTCACGTTTGATTCGAAAGATCCTTGGCCGGTTTCTTAGACGGGACGATGACGAGTACAGAGTCATCCCGCTCCTCTTGCCCGGTATCGGGCCACGAGCCCTGGAACACTGGTTCTACGAAGAGCCCGTGGCTGTGCCCATCGAACTCAAAGTCGGCGGGGTGAGCGAGGCTTTGCCGCCCATCCTGGCCGCCCTGGGGGAGCGCCTGCCCACTGACCGCGAGACCATGCAGGCCGTCGCGCCGCAGCCGGTGGAAGAGCTGGTGCTGGAGCTGCGCGATCCCAAGGTGACGCTGCGCGAGGGAAAGCGCGAGGTCACGGCTACCGCCACCCTGGTCTACCAGCCGGCCCACTACGCCGCCCGACAGGTCGAGAGCAGCCGCTACACCTTCACCGCGCCCCTGGGCCCCATTGAGCTCGACGAACTGCGCTGGTATCTGGAGGAGTACGCCCTGTGGCCTACGGGCGTATTCAAGGAGCGGGCCGAGCGCATTGCGGCCCAACTGCCCAAGTGGGGCCGGGCGCTATACCAGGCTGCCCTGGGAGCGCCGTCGGCTCAGAAGGCTCTCACGGCCTGGCAGCAGGCTGCTGATGGCGCTGAGCGGCTGTTCTCAGTATTTGTGGACAGCGAGTTGCCCGATGGCAGCCGCGAGGAGGACCAGGCGGCGGCGCGGGAAGCTGCCAGCGACCTGGTGGCCCTGCCCTGGGAGCTGCTCCGCGACGATCGCGGCTACCTCTTCCGGGGCAAGGACGCCATTCGCGTCCGCCGCCGACTGCCCAACCGCCACCCCCAGCCCATCCGGCTGACAACATTGCCCATCCGCATCCTGCTGGTCAGCCCGCGGCCCGAGGACGACCACACGGGCTACTTCGATCACCGCGCCAGCGGACTGCCGCTGGTGGAGGCGGTGGAGAACCTGGGGGAGCTGGTGGAGCTCACCGTCCTCACTCCCCCCACCTTCCCCGCCCTGGAGGAAGCCCTGCGGCGCGCCGATGAAGCCGACGAGCCCTTCGACGTGGTCCACTTCGACGGCCACGGGGTGTACGACCGCAAGCTGGGCCTGGGGGCGCTGTGCTTCGAGGATCCCAAAGACACGCACAAATTGCAGCAGCGGGGGATGCAACTGGTCCACGCCGAGAAGCTGGCCGAGGTGATCCGGGGTTACCGCATCCCCCTGGTGTTCCTCGAGGCCTGCCAGACCGCTCGCGTCGAGGAGGACCCCACGGCCTCTGTGGCCGCCAGGCTGCTGGACGAGGGGGTTACCTCGGTGGTGGCCATGAGCCACAGCGTGCTGGTGGAGACGGCCCGCCGCTTCGTCCAGGCCTTCTACGCCGAGCTGGCGCAGGGGGCGCAGGTGGGAAAGGCCATGTTGGCCGGCCAGCTCGCCCTGAGCGGCGACACCTACCGAGGCGCGGTCATGGGCGCCGGCGAGCTGCACCTGCAGGATTGGTTCGTGCCGGTGCTCTACCAGGAGGAGCGGGACCCGCAGTTGATCACCACGCTGCCGCCGCAGACCGTCCAGCGGCTCCAGGCGCGGCAGCGCCGGCTGAGCCTGGGCGACCTGCCTGAGCCGCCGCCCCACGCCTTCGTCGGGCGCAGCCGGGAGCTCCTGGCCCTGGAGCGGCTGCTGCACGCGGAAGCCTACGCCGTGGTGCGCGGGCCGGGGGGCATCGGCAAGACCACTCTGGGCACCGAGCTGGCCCGCTGGCTGGTGCGCAGTGGGCGCTTCCGCCGCGCTGCCTTCGCCAGCCTGGAGACCTACAGCGACGCCCGGGGCGTGCTGGACACCCTGGGCCAACAACTGCTGCCTGACGGCGACACTTACTCCGTGGCCCAGTACCCCAGCCTGGAGAAGGCGCTGCAGCCCGTGGAGCGCGCCCTGGCTGACCAGCCCACCGTCATCGTGCTGGACAACCTGGAGAGCGTGCTGCCTGATGCGGCAGGCCATGCCCCGCCCGGCGCTGCCCCGGTAGAGGAACTGTTCGGCCTGTGCCAGACCCTGCTGGACGCCCACCCGGCCACGCGCCTGCTGTTCACCAGCCGCGAGCCCCTGCCGGCCCCCTTCGACCATGGCCGGTGCCACATCGGTCTTGGCGCGCTGACGCGGAACGGCGCCGTGAAACTGGTGGAGCAGGTGATGGCCCGCGCGGGCTGGGAGCCGCCGGCGACCGACCCCGGCGCCACCCCCCAGGAGATCACCGACCTGGTGGAGGCGGTGAACCGCCACCCCAGGGCGCTGGTGTTGCTGGCGCGGGAAGTAGCCCGGCGCGGCGTGCGCGCCACCACCGAGAACCTGCACGGCCTGATGCGGGAGCTGCACCAGAAGCACCCCGACGACCGCGAGCGCTCCCTGTTCGCCAGCGTGGAGCTCTCCCTGCGCCGGCTGCCGGCGGCCATGCGGGAACAGGTGCGGGCATTGGCAGTGTTTCACGGTGGCGCCCATCTCAGCGCCCTGGCCCACGTGTTGGGTGTGGATGCGGATGCGGCGCGTGAGCTGGCCACTGCGTTGATTGACGTAGGGCTGGCCGAGGACATGGGGTACGGGCACCTGCGGCTGGACCCGGCCCTGCCGGCCTACCTGCTGGGGGAGCTGGACGAGGCGGAACGGGACGCACTGCGGGCGCGCTGGGCCGAGGCGATGACGGAACTGACGGGTTTTCTCTATGGGCAGATCTTCAAGGACACCCAACTCGCATTCAGGCTGACGCTGCTGGAGCTGCCCAATCTGCTGACCATGCTGGCCTGGGCCCAGGAGAACCTGCCGGCGGAGCAGGTGGTGGGCCTGGCGGACAGCGTGGAAAGGCTGCTTGCCCGACTGGGCCGGCCCCAGGCTCTGGCCCAGGCCACCCGGGTGCGGGAGCAGGCAGCCCAACGCCTGGGCGAGGGGAGCCACGCCCGATACCTGACGGAGAGCGCGAACATAGATCGGCTGCTGGAGCGCGACGACCTGCCCGGCGCCCACGCCGCCGCCCGCCAACTCCTGCAGCGCTGCCTGACGGCCGGGGAGGCAGCCTATCCCGGGGCGGCGTACGACATCGCTATGGCACATTGGAGGCTTGGGAGGGTGCTGAGGCGCATGGGAGCGGCCGAGGCGGCGCTGGAGCCCCTGGCCGAGGCGCAGCAGCGCTTCCAACGCCTGGCTGAGGCCGGGGATGCCGACGCCGGGCGCATGGCCGGGGTATCTATTTCCGAAGGCGCAATCTGCCTAACAGAACTAGGCCGCCTCGATGAAGCGGCGGCCGCCTATGAAAAGGCCATCGAGTATGCTGAGACAGGCGACGACTTGCGCTCAGTAGCCGTCGGAAAAGGTAACCTTGGCGAGGTTCGCAGGCGACAGGAGCGCTACGACGAGGCGTTGGCCGCCTATGCCGAAGCCCGCGACATCTTCGAGGGCCTGGGCGAGCCCCGCAGCGTCGCCACGGTCTGGCATCAGATAGGCATGGTGCACACAGATGCCGGCCAGTACGACCAGGCCGAGCGGGCCTACCGCCAGTCGCTGGCCATCAAGGTGCGACTGAAAGACCGGGCCGGCGAGGCCAGCACCCTGAATGAACTGGGCAGTCTCTACCATGCCATGGGCCGGCTGGAGGAGGCGGCCACCTTCTGCCGCCAGGCAGCGGACATCTACGTCGAACTGCAGGACCTGATTAATGAAGGGAGAACCCGCAACAACATCGCCGACACCCTCATCAAGCTGGGGCGGTACGACGAGGCGCGCCGCGAGCTGGAGCGGGCCATCGAGTGCAAGGAGCCCTTCGGCCACGCCACCACACCCTGGACGACGTGGGACATCCTGCACGACTTGGAACGGGAGGCCGGGGACTCCCAGGCCGCGGCCCAGGCCCGCCAGAAGGCCACGGAAACCTACCTGGCCTACCGCCGCGCCGGTGGCGAGAGCCGACAGCCTGGTGCGCAGCTTTGCGCCCAGATCGCTCAAGACATCCAACGCAGTGACACCACGGAGGCAGAGCAATTCCTTGCCCAGGCTGCAGGCGCACCAGACACGCCGGCCTGGCTCAAGGTCATGATCCCCAAGCTCCAGGCCATCCTCCAGGGCTCTCGCGACCCCGCCCTGGCCACGGATCCCAACCTGGGCTACGGCGACGCCGCAGAACTGTTGCTCCTGCTGGAGGCCCTGGGGTCGTGAGGGGATGGATTCCCCAACTTGTTGGGGGCGTGGCGCCACAAACCCGAACAAGTTCGGGACTCCGGTGAACAATGCGGACCCCAACCTGGAGTGCCGCGACGCCGTCGACTGGCCTTGCCTGGAGGTCATCAGTTAGGCCCAGGCTGCGCGGGGCTAAAGTCCCCGCGCTGAGAGAACAAAGCCCCCCTTCGGCGGGCTGAGGACATGTTTCGGGGCTGGTTTTAGCCCGTAGGGCTTCGTTCTTTTAGCCCAGAGCTTCAGCTCAGGGCGATGCTGCCCAATCTACACCACTCCGTTACCCGACTATTTTTCTGAAAGATAACTACTTCGATAATGTTAGATTCATCTCACGTGTCATTGCGAGGCGTGCTGTTTGCGCCGAAGCAATCCCCTAGCATACTTGGAGATTGCTTCGCTCCGCTCGCAATGACAAATGTAAAATTGTCCAGCTACCCACCTGCTCCTGCTGGACCCTGGTCCAGCGACTTCAGCGGTCTTTCGATTCTTGCCAAACACGATGAAATCTGCTATACTGTTCGCGGGAGGTAATCATGGATGAAAAAGAGATGGTAAGGGAATACGTTGAGGCGGAGGCTGATGGCCAAGCCGGAGAGCCGGTTTTGGCGGCCTCTTTCAACCCGCCTGATGATCCAATCGAAGCCAGGGTCTACAGGGTGGATTTCGCGCCTGGCGAAGCCTGGTTGAGCAGAGCACCAGAGTGGTGGTGGGTAGTGCTCAGCAAGCTGCCGATGAATCTCTACGATGGCGAGAAATTCACTGCCAACGAGGCCTACAGCTTCCACCTGGGGGTCATGTTGAGATATGCCCACGGCCAGGGTTATCCGGACATCCCGGATTTCTTGTTAGACTGGGTGGCTGCTCCGCAGGAGGATTCAACATGAGTGAGAAAATACTAGTGGCCGTCGCCTGGCCTTATTCATCATCTTATGTTCATGTGGGCAACGTGGGCGGAGTATATCTGCCAGCGGACATTTTCGCCCGCTACCAGCGTCTGAGAGGGAACGATGTCCTCATGGTCTCCGGTTCGGATAGCCACGGCACGCCCATCACCGTCAAGGCCGACGGGGAGGGCGTCACGCCCCGGGAGATCTTCGAGCTCTATCATCAAAGTTTCCTGGAAGGTTTCGTCAAGCTGGGCCTGGCCTATGACCTCTTCACCCACACGGACACCGAGAACCATCATCGAGTCGCTCAGGACATTTTCCTGACGCTTCTGGAGAACGGCTACCTTTCTCAGAAGACAACGCAGCAGCTCTACTGCGAACATTGTCACAAGTTCCTGCCCGACCGCTACGTCTACGGCACCTGCCCCCACTGCGGCAGCGAGGACGCCCGTGGCGACCAGTGCGAGACCTGTGGGCACCCTCTGGATGCCATTGAGGTAATTGACCCTGTCTGCAAGCTCTGCGGCCACCGCCCCGTGGTCCGAGAAACGGAGCACTTCTTCCTCGATCTCCCTGCCCTGAACGAGCGACTGCTGGAATGGGTTCAGGATAAAAAGTTCTGGCGGCCCAACGTCTACAATTTCACCCTGAATTACCTCAAGGGAGGGTTGCTAGAGCGGCCTATCACCCGCGACATGGCTTGGGGCATCCCCGTGCCAGTGGAGGGCTACGAGGACAAGACCATCTACGTCTGGTTTGAGGCGGTGATCGGCTATCTTTCGGCCAGCATCGAGTGGGCCAAGATAACGGGCGAGCCAGAGAAGTGGAAGGAGTGGTGGTACGAGCCTAGCCGCAGTTATAACTTCATCGCCAAGGACAACATCCCCTTCCACAGCATCATCTGGCCGGCCATACTGATGGGAAGCAACCGGTTGTACGCTGAGGAAGGGTCATTGAACCTGCCCTATGATGTGCCAGCTAACGAGTTTCTGAATCTGGAGGGACGAAAGATATCGGGCAGCCGCAACTGGGCTGTCTGGTTGCCCGACTATTTGCAACGCTATGACCCCGATCCGCTGCGCTATTACCTGACTGCCAACGCCCCTGAAAGCCGCGACACCGATTTCTCCTGGGCCGACTTCTGGCGCCGCAACAACGACGAGTTGGTGGCTACCTGGGGGAACCTGGCCAATCGGGTACTGACCTTCGCCTATAAAAACTTCGACAAGCAGGTGCCAGCACCGGGCCAGTTGCACGACGTAGACCAGGCTATACTGGACAAGGTAGAGGCCGCTTTCGAGCACATTGGCCAACTGCTGGATGGCTGCAAGTTCAAAGCGGCTCTAGGCGAGGTCATGGCCCTGGCCCACGAGACCAACCGTTATCTCGACGAGAAGGCCCCCTGGCTTCAGATCAAGGAGGATCGCGAAGCGGCGGGCACCACCGTCTACGTCGCCCTGCGGGTGATTGATTCGCTGAAGACCCTCTTCTGTCCCTTCTTGCCCTTCTCCTCCCAGGAGTTGCACCATTTCCTGGGCTATGACGGGGACATCATGGGCCGGCAGTACATCGAGACCATCCAGGAAGAACGTGGAAACCACCAGGCTCTCCGCTACGATGGCAGCGGATTAGAGTTGGAATGGGCTCCCAGCCAGTTGCCAGCCGGCCAGGCCCTGCGCAAGCCCAGGCCGCTGTTCAAGAAACTGGACGAAAGCATCGTGGAGGAGGAACTGGCGCGGTTGGGGAGTTAGGGCATTACCGCGCTGGCACAGTCCCCTACCCCCTCGACCACCTGACCAAGGACTAACGAACAGACCCCCACCGAAAGCAAGCGGGGGTTTACTTTTTGGAGGGAGTGATGTAAAATAACATCTGGGAGGTGCCTATGCCTGATCTGGTTGTCCGTTCTAAGAACTGGTTGACAGGACTAATTATCGCCGCCTATCTAGTCACAGGCATCCTCTACGCCGTCAAGACACCTCCCTGGCAAGTGCCCGACGAGCCAGCTCATTACAACTACATCAAGTACCTGGCAGAGAACTATCGCTTCCCCGTCCTCCAGATGGGCGACTACCCCCACGATTACCTGGAGGAGATTAAGGCCAAGCAGTTTCCTCCTGAGATGTCCATTGAGCCCCTCCGCTACGAGTTCCACCAACCGCCCCTTTACTACGTCTTGGCCGCTGTGGTTTACAAACTCTTCGCCGGAAGGCTTCTGCCTCTCCGCCTGTTCTCCGTCCTGTTAGGCTGCTGCCTGCTCTGGGTGACCTATCGCATCGCCAAAGAGATCTTCCCCGGAGACGAAACTGTGGCCCTCGGCACCACCGCCTTCGTCGCCTTCGTCCCCATGCACATCGCCATCACGGCGGCGGTGAACAACGACACCCTGGCAGAGTTGATACTGGCGGTGACCCTGTGGATGTTGGTGAGGTATGTCAAAACTTCCCCCCCAGGGTTGGGGGGGACTGAGGGGGGGCGTGCTGAGGGGATGGGGCGATTCGTGGGGCTGGGCGTGCTGATGGGTCTGGGGTTGCTGACCAAAATAACGACCCTGGTCGCGCTCCCTTTAATATTGGTGGCAATCATTGCCAAAGAAAGGTGGTTTGACCAAGGCCGAAAATCTGACTTTACCCGACGCTACCTGCTACCTGCTACCTGCTTCCTGCTCCCCGCGCTCCTCCTCACTCTCCCCTGGTTCGTTCGCAACGTTTCAGTCTACGGCGGCTTGGACATCTGGGGTCTGGGGAGGCACGATGCCATCGTGATTGACCAGCCTCGTACCGCGGAGTGGTTGGCTCAGCTCGGCGCAACCGGTTTGGCCAAGGACTTCATCCTCACCACCTTCAGGAGCTTCTGGGCCCAGTTTGGCTGGATGGGCATCCTAATAGACCAGCGAATCTATTTGATCCTGGCCCTGCTCTGCGCCGTGGTGGGATTGGGCGTGGCGCTCTTTGTCATCAGAAGTGTCAGGCAACGAACGCTGCCTTTGTCTCAAGGGATGGCCCTGAGCCTCCTGGCGCTGTCAGCCCTCTTGACTTTGCTTTCCTATCTCTGGTACAACCTCAAGTTCGTCCAGCACCAGGGGCGCTATCTCTTTCCTGCTCTGGTTCCCCTGGGCCTGGCCTTCGCTTTGGGCCTGCGGGAGATATTGGCCAGGGACAACGCCAAGGCAGTGGCCTTTCTGTTACTGGCGGGCGTCATGATCCTGGCCGCCAAGGGCCTGGTAACTGGGGACTTCAACAAGCTGAGTATCTTGTTGCTGGGCGGGGCGGCGGTGGCCTTCGGAATCAAAGCGCTCCTGCCTGAGAAATACGATGATTTGGTCCTCGCTTTGCCCTACCTGGGCTTATGGGGACTGGATCTGATTTGCCTGTTCAGGTTCATCGTTCCCTACTTTCAGTCATAAACTAACGGAGGTCTGAACATGAGCTTTTTGAAGAAGATAGCATCCGCGTTATCCCCCCAAGGTACTGACAAGGGCGATGTGCTTTGGGTCTACACGCGCTGCGACAAGTGCGGCGAGACGATCAAGACTCGCCTTGACCTGAGACACGACCTGACGCCCAACTACAGCGCTGATGGGCGCGTCACCGACTACGTCTTGCGCAAGGTGCTTATCGGCAGTCAGCGTTGTTTTGAGTCCATCGAGGTGAAACTGACCTTTGTAAGCGAAGCGGCCGATCCCCAACGCCGCCTGATCTCGCGCGAGATCACTGGTGGCCAGTTCATCAGCAAGGAGGAGTATGAGGGAAATGAGTAACGAGGCAGTAAATAACAAGTCAACGAGGAGGAAAGAAATGTCAACTGAAGTTCAAGTGCTTACCACTTATTTCGAAAAGCCGGGCAGAGAGAATACGCAGCGAACCTTCGACCTCGCCAAGAGGCGGGCTGAGGAGCTGGGGATTAAGACCATTTTGGTGGCCAGCACTCGCGGGGACACCGGGGTTAGGGCCTGTGAGGTCTTTCGGGGTTACGACGTGGTGGTGGTCACCCACTCCACGGGCTTCAAGGAGCCCAACCATCAAGAGCTAACCGACGAGAATCGGGCAGCCATCGAAGCGGCGGGGGGCAAGGTCTTAACCTGCCAACATGCCTTTGGCGGGGTGGGCAGAGCGGTCCGCAAGAAGTTGCGCACCTATGAACTGGAAGAGATCATCGCCTACACTCTGCGCATCTTTGGCGAGGGCATGAAAGTAGTGGTGGAGATGGCCTTGATGGCTGCCGACGCCGGGCTGGTGCGCACCGATGAGGCCGCTTCATCACATGTACGTAGCGGCGTCATCGCCATCGCCGGCACGGGCAAAGGCGCAGACACGGCCGTGGTGCTCAAACCCGCCAACGCTCAAGCTTTCTTCGATCTCAAAGTGCTTGAGGTTCTCTGTAAGCCTAGATTGGGTTGAGCGTTTAGTCACCCTTGCGAAGGTTGCGAATAATTATACTTGAGCCAATAGGGACAATCAGCGGTAGGCCCATTTATGCCTGCTCACGCAGGGCCGCCCGGCCCCGCTCGATTTGCTCCCGCACAGCGACCGTGGCCGTGCCCCCGTAGGAGTCACGCGCCTCCACCGAGCGCCAGTGGTCGAACACCGCGTAGAGGTCGGATTCGAAGGTGTCAGAAATAGCCTGGAACTCGGCCAGCGGCATCTCATGCAGCGGGAGGCCCAGCGTTTCGGCTCGCCGCACCGCCTGGCCCACCAGTTCGTGGCTCTGGCGGAAGGGAACGCCACGGCGCACCAGGTAGTCGGCCAGGTCGGTGGCCAGCATGGCGTCGTCGAGGGCCGCGGCCATGGCTTCGGCGTTGACCTTCAGGGTGCTCACCACGCCCGCCGCCACCGGCAGCGCCAGTTTCAGCGTGTCCAGGGCATCGAACAGCGGCTCCTTGTCCTCTTGCAGATCCTTGTTGTAGGTCGAAGGCAGCCCCTTGAGCGTGATCAGCAAAGCCACCAGATGCCCCACCATGCGCCCTACCTTGCCCCGCAGCAATTCCAGCGAATCGGGGTTTTTCTTCTGCGGCATCAGGCTGGAGCCGGTGGCGTAGGCGTCATCCAGCTCCACGAAGCCGAACTCCGCCGACGACCATAAGATCAAGTCTTCGGCCAGGCGGCTGAAGTGCGTTTGCAGCAGCGCAGCCCAGAACAGGAACTCGGCCACGAAATCGCGGTCCGACACAGCGTCCAGGCTGTTTTCGCAGAGCGCTCGGAAGCCCAGCTCAGTGGTCAGGAACTGGCGGTCAATGCCCAGGGAGTGGCCGGCCAGCGCGCCCGCGCCCAGCGGCAGCACGGCGACGCGCTTCCCCAGGTCGTCCAGCCGCTCCCGATCGCGCTGCAGCATCCAGAAGTAGCTCATCAGCCAGTGGCTGAACAGCACCGGCTGCGCCCGCTGCAAATGCGTGTAGCCGGGCATGATGACCTCCAGATGTTGCTCTGCCTTGGTCAGCATGGCCTCTTGTAGCTCGGCAAGCTGCTGGCGCAATGGTGAGATCTCCCACATCAGATAGAGCCGCAGGTCGGTAGCCACCTGATCGTTGCGACTGCGTCCGGTGTGCAGCTTGCCTGCCAGATCGCCAATCAGCTCTCCCAGCCGCCGCTCAACGGCGGTGTGGATGTCCTCGTCCGAAAGCACGATCTTGAACTCGCCGGCTTCGAACTCCCGCGCCACCGCCTCCAACCCCTGGATGAGCCGATCCCGTTCGGCGGCGGTGAGCAGCCCGGCGCGTTCCAGTGCCCTGGCGTAGGCCATGCTGCCCTGGATGTCAGCCGCCCACAGTCGCCAGTCGAAGCCGATGGAGGCGTTGAAACGCTCCATCAGCTCATCAGGTGTTCCCTCGAACCGTCCTCCCCACAGTTTCATCTTTCTTCCCCCTAGCAGCCTGTCGGAGAGACTTCTTTCCCTGTAACTCCGATTTGTGGTAAACTATGAGCCAACTCGGATGATTCCAATGCACTGATAGCAAGGAGGGAAGCTCATGGCCCGCAGATTCA
>SDBT01007260.1_pt1 | contig 18272 bp, 19 predicted proteins | sample 2277101 | NCBI WGS metagenome assembly SDBT01 (sample SAMN10404973, study PRJNA504765) | marine sediment metagenome | isolation source: marine sediment core GS10_PC15, 103 cmbsf | place: Arctic Ocean: Southern Knipovich Ridge | collected 2010
CTGCTCGTGCGCCGTCGGCGGGTGTCGACGCGTGAGACCCGATTGCGGAACTCAGAAATCTCCTTCAAGGTGATGGAGTCGTTTTTTTCTTGGCAGTGAGTTTGGCACGGCGAACATAATGCGTTTGGCCGAACTACATAACGCGAAAAGGGGTATCACGATGGTAGAGGGCACTCTGAGTGCGATCTTTGCAGGCATCATGGCTGGGTTAGTCGTAGGCGCTGGATTGGCATACTTGTGCGATTCCCGCGGAACCGATCACTCGCATGGCTAGCGGGTGGTTGCTGTCTCCGCGGACGAGACACGATTCGGTAATAGGGAGTGAGTGAATGGAACAGGGATCCCGCAGCCATGGTCCACCAAGGCTCGCGTTGGTAGCGGCGTTCGCCGCTGGGACTCGCGCTGCCAAGCGGGATTCAGACGAAAGGAGGCTTATGCTACAAACAAATGCTGGCGCAAATTGTCGGGGGCTTGCCGGCCCCGTAACGATCGGATTCGAGAATAGGAGACACATTATGTTACTTCGGAGAAGGAACGCCTTCACCCTCATCGAGCTACTCGTCGTTGTGGCAATCATCGCTCTGTTGATTGCTGTCACCCTGCCTTCCCTGTCCTCCGCGAGGAGTTCCGCGAAGACGAGCGTATGCCTGTCCAACCTCAAGCAGATCGGGACGCAGAACGTGATGTACCTGGGCAAGTATGGTGTGTTTGCTCCCGTTAGACTGAAGACCAAGCCCGACGCCAGCGGCTCGATGGTGGACTACTACCACGATTTCGGCCGCGACTTCCAGCGCAAGGCCCCGCGCTGGCAGTGGTTCCTGGCTGAGGACCTCGGTCCGATCGTCGACCCGGACAAGTACGCTGACGAGGCGAGCTTCAACGCTTCCATGGTCATCGACAATCCCTATTGGGAGGATCCGGCGATGTCCGGGTTCACCAACGACGTGCGCAACGGCGCCTATGGTTACAACGGTACCTATCTCGGCAACACCCGAACCCTGAACGACAAGTGGGTCCGCTGGCCCGTGAACGAGAGCCGGATCAAGGATCCCGGCCAAACCGTGCTAGTGGCCGATAGCCGTGGTGGGGCTTCTCCCCACGGAAATCACTCGTACTGGCTGGATCCGCCCAAGCAAGCGGTCTATGGTGACTCAGCGAATGGCACGCAGGCGTTCAGTCCCAACGGGACCAGTACGTTGGAAGAGCTGGGTCATTCCCCCGTCGAAGCTCGACATCAAGGAAAGGGCAACGTAGCGTTTGTGGACGGCCACTCGGCGACGATGACCCTCAAGCAACTGGGCTACGACATCGACCCGCTCACCGGCGAGGTGGCCTTGGCGGGCAGCATCACGCGCACCAATGCCCACAACAAGCTCTGGGCCGGCACGGCGCGGGATGATCCCCCGCGAGAGTACGTCTATCCGGCCCCGTAACCGGACAACGCTGGAACTTTCTGCCAGCCGGAGGGCCTTGACGCGGAGCAAGGGACGGACAGTCTTTTCTGTCCGTACCCGCTCCGCGGCGAGGCCGACTTCGGGCCGCGCAGCGATTCATGGGTAAGCAAAGTCAAACCAACGTCACGTCTTGTAGGAAGTCGCACGGGATGCATCCCTCGGGGAAAGCGAGCGTCGTACTACGAGCCTGAAATCAGTGAGAACACAATCCGTTCTGACGGGGGAGGAGGAAGTTGATGTCGCAGTTAGCTGGAGTACCTGATCGTTTTCGTTCCATGCGCGTGGGAAGTTTGCTGGCGTGTTTGAGTATCGCCCACGGGTTCGGCTTGGGTGGTGTGTTCGGCGCGTTCGAGAAGAACATCAAGAACCATCTCAAGGCCGAGGCGAAGGCTGTCGTCGATTCGGCCTACGGTGGGGACGCCGCGGCGATGAAAAAGGTCACCGACAAATCGTGGGTCTACTGCAGGCGAGCGCATCTGCACGGCACGGCAGTCGGTACTTCGGCATTGGCACTGAGCCTCATGATGCTCTTCTTCGTCGGTACGTCGCAGAAGACCTGCGGTTTCGTATCGGGGGCATTAGGAGCCGGGGCGCTGGGCTATTCGCTCTTCTGGCTTTTGGCGGCACTGCGGGCACCAGGGTTGGGCGGTACCGGAGCGGCTAAAGAAACGCTCCAATGGCTGGCCTTCCCTTCTGCGGGATTGGCGATTGCCGGGCTGCTCGCCGTGCTGGTGCTCTTGGTGCGCGAGACCTTCATTCGTCGCCCGGCGGCGGATTGAATGCGTGGAGAACGACACGCTCGGAAGGGAACGAATGCGACCATCACGTATCCAGGTGGAGCGAGATTGCGCCCTTCGACGTGGTGCCCGTGTCGGGCTGTGCCTTATCTGTTTTGTCGCGACGGCGGATAGTGGATACGGCCAGGTCCAAGATACGAGTCCGCCCGAGAAAACAGAGGTCGTGCCCGGACACAAACGCCATTCCACGGCACGACGATTGCGGCCACACGAGCTCAGCGGAGAGATGCGCACGCCGAATGGCTTGGCCAAGTCCTGGTGGGACTGGGAACACGCCACGGGAGACTGGGGCGGAGCTCGGCCCTGGCTCGACGAGCGCGGTCTCACGTTGGAGGTCAGCTACACGGCCGATTTCTTCTACAACATGCGCGGTGGTTTGAACACGAGCGATGCCGAGCAATACCGTGGCCTGCTGGGAGTCGGCTTGACGGTCCACACAGAGCCGCTGGGATTGTGGAAAGGCGGCACGGCATTCATCAGCATGTTCGAGAACCACGGCACCGACATCACCGCACGGCATGTCGGCGATCTGCAAGCGCTCAACAACGCCGATGCTCCTAACAGGACGCGGCTGTATGAGTTCTGGTACGAGCACGTCTTCTTCGAAGACAAGCTCAGGATCAAGCTGGGCAAGATGGATGCCAACGCCGATTTTGCCGGGTCGGACTATGCCGCCGAGTTCATGGGATCCTCTGCCGGGTTCTCACCGACGATTCCGCTGACGACCTGGCCCGATCCGGGCCTCGGAATCGCCGTCTTTGTCGAACTCGTCGAAGGGCTTCAGCTGGGCGCTGGCGTCTATGATGCGAATTCTAGTGGCACGCGCGGCGGTTTCGACACCACCTTCCACGGTCGCAACGACAGCTTCACGATCTGGGAGCTTGGCGTACATCCTGAGTTCAGTTTCTTCGGTCAGGCCGACATGCCGGGCACATACCGTGTCGGCGGATTTTACCATAGCGGTGATTGGGATGTGTACTTCGACGATCTCGGCGGCCGGCTCCGACCGCGCGTTCATCGCGGTAAGGCGGGTGTTTATGTTGTCTGTGATCAACTGTTGTACCGGGAACTCGACGACAAGCCGGCATCGCTCGCGGCGCCGGGACGGATCTCGCCGGAGCCGAGCGAACACGGGGCGGACGAACAGGGGCTCGGCGCCTTCTTCCAATTCGGCTGGGCGCCTTCCCGCCATAGCGAGATCACGCAGCACTACGGGGTCGGCCTTCTATACACCGGTCTCATACCAGCGCGTGACGATGACGTGACGGGCCTAGGAGTTCATCACGTGAGCCTCAGCGGACACGTGCAGTCGATGGAGCGGCGTTTCTCCGAGACAGCCATCGAGGTCTTCTACAAGGTTCAGCTCACCCACTTCTTGAGCATCAAGCCTACCCTGCATTACATCGTGGATCCGGGCGGTGACGGGCGGGACGCCTTCGTCGGAGGCGTTCGACTCGAGGTGACCCTGTAGCCCCATCGCGATAGCGTAACGCGAGTTCTCAGATAGGACCCGGGAGCCGAGCAGCGTGCCTCCGACATCGTGCAAATCCTGCGGGCTCGCGGGGTGGCCCCCAGCAGGATTGGCGTGGACGGCCTTCCAGGAAGCGGGAAGAGTACGCTTAGCCGCGCACTGGCGGAGACGCTCGGATTCGCGTGGAGATCCCTCGATCATCAGAACTTGAACATCCTGGTGGACTTCACTTCTGAGCGGACGGTCTACGAGCACCACCGCCTGCTCAGAACCCAGGATGTCGACGCCTTTGATGTCATCGTCAGCGTGAATGAGCGCATAGACGTCAGCAAAGCCCGGATTCTCGAGCGTGCAAGGCCTGAGACCAGAAATGCCGTCAACATCGATGTGCTCGATTTCGAGAAGCTCCGAACCATCGGCAAGCTCGCGTTCGATCTCTGCGATGGCGATCCAATCCCGATTCCGTCAAGCGCCATGCTCATGAAAATCAGACCGCCGGGGGGATTCAACGCCGTTGACAACATCGCGAGACAGTTGCATGCTGCAGGACATGGCGTCGAAAGCAGGGGCAAGGAAGAAATGCTGTTCCTGCTCGCCTACGGCCGGGCTCGAAGCGGGCTGTTGGCCTACTTCGTGCCAAGTGCCTTCAACGAAGAACTCCTGGCGGGGCTGTTGGCCGGCGTTCGAACGTACCTGAGCGAATAGGCGGCAGGGTGCCCGATTCACGAATGGGAAGCCACATGGATAGCGAGTACCTCGAATCGGCGAAAAACGAGATCGAGAAGTGGGAAGGCCAGCGTCCCGGATTCTTGACCCACTTGGGGGATTTCATGCTTTCGCCGGCCGAGAATGCGGCAAAGGCACTGATTCCGTCCGGCCTGCAGGACACGGTTTGCAAGGCGATCTACGACCTCCTATCGCGGCTGAGTTCCGCCGCTCATCGAATCAGCAACGAGGAGAAGATCTACCACAAGGTCGAGGCCGCCTACCAAGAGCACGGCGATCACTTGAAGGCCGCGGATGTCGTGGCCAAGCACTGCTGGCACACGAATTTGGCCTGCGCGGTCGGCGAGGGTGGTGTCACGGGGGCCTTGGGGTTTGCCGGCCTCGCAGCCGACATCCCCGCGCTGCTGACCCTATCGCTGCGACTCATCCGCCAGACCGGCATCTGCTACGGCTACGACCTGAGGTCCGAGGCGGAGCAGGAGTATGTGATGCACATTCTCCGCGTCGGTTCCACCTCGAGCCTGAAGGCCAAAATGGAATGCTTGATCGCCCTCAAGCAGATCGAACAGATCCTGCTCAAGGTGAGTTGGCAGGCCATGGGCGAGGCCCTTGCTCGCAAGGAGATCAGCCGCCTCTCGCTCCTCGCGGCCGCGCGGCAGTTGGCACAGAAACTCGGCGTCCAGCTCACCAAGCGGAAGGCCTTGCAGTTGGTGCCTATTGTCGGCGCCTTGGTGGGCGCATCGTTCAACGGGATGTTCGTGAACGACGCGGGTCGAGCGGCCTATATGCTGTATCGACGGCGGCGCATCGCCGAGTTGGAAGGGCCCGCAACGAAGTTGCTGGAATCGTTCTAAGTCGCCGTCCCCGCGGCGCGTGTCCCGTGAGATGGCCTGGAGGCAACTCCGAGAAGTCCATGATTCCCCGAGTTGTCGGTTGAGAAGCTGCGCCCGTTGTCTTCCAGGAGATCGCGTGTTTTCCCGCCTGAACGATGTGCCGAGGAGGAGTTCCACTGTCGACAAGGTGGCCCATCTGCGCAGAAATACCATCGGCGGCGTGATCGGCAACGTCCTCGAGTGGTACGATTTTGCGGTCTTCGGCTTCTTCGCCCCGGTCATCGGCACTCAGTTCTTCCCCTCCGAAGACCGATTCGTCTCGCTCCTCTGCGCATTCGGTGTGTTTGCCGGAGCCTACCTGGTGAGGCCACTGGGCGGGATGTTATTCGGTCACATCGGGGATCTGATGGGGCGAAAGAAGGCGCTTCAGGTTTCCGTGCTGATGATGGCTGTCTCCACAACGATGATGGGTTTATTGCCCACGCATGCCTCGATAGGCGTGGCTGCCCCGGTGCTGCTGGTGTTGCTTCGGCTAGTGCAGGGTCTTTCTGTTGGAGGAGAGCTGGTCGGCTCTATCTCCTTCATCACGGAGATCGCTCCACCCGGTCGACGCGGTCTGTTCGGAAGCCTGGTCCTGTGCAGTGTCACCGCGGGGATCATGCTCGGGTCCGCAGTGGCCGTCGCTGCGCACAGTTTCCTCGACCCAGCGGCACTCGAGGCCTGGGGATGGCGAATCCCCTTCCTGGCGGGGTTCGGGATGGGCGTGTTCGCTCTCTGGATGCGGGAAGGCATGGTAGAGACGCCTCACTTTGAGCAGACCAGGAGGGATGGGGATTTCTCGCGGAACCCGGTCGCGGAGGTGATCCGCGTGATGCCCGGGCGGCTCTTCCATGTCGTCGCGCTGGTGGTGCTAGAGGCGGGCGGGTTCTACATGCTCTTTGTGTGGTGGCCGACGTTCCTGACCGATATCCTGCATCCGCCGGTCAAGCACGCCCTGCTGGCGAACATGATAGCCATGCTCGTCTTGACCGCCTTGATTCCTGTCGCCGGTTGGCTCTCCGATCGTGTCGATCGAGGTCTCGTTCTGGGAATCGCATCAGCGGGCATTGCCGTTGCGGCCTATCCCCTATTTCTGCTGACCACCCACGGCTCGTTTGCCGCGGTGCTGGCGGCTCAATCGATTTTTGCCGTACTCATGAGTGGCGTGGCAGGCCCCCTGTCCTCGATGATGGCGGAGATGTTTCCGACACGCGTTCGCTTCAGCGGCATCGCAATAGCGTACAACATCCCGATGGCCTTGTTCGGCGGCACAGCGCCGTTGGTCTGCACCTGGCTCGTTATCCACACCGGAAGTGTCTTCGCGCCCGCCTACTACCTGATCGGGCTGGCGATCATCACGGCCATCGCAGCTGTCGTCGATCGCCCGCAGTGCTTCGGGGTCGATCGCGCCCGGCCCGGAGGGCGGCGGGCTACCGTGATCTACCCTCCGCCACCTGGAGTACTCCAATTGCGCGATGCCCAGGGCGGGCGTGTCGAGGTCGCCTCGGGGGACGCTTCGGGGCGAAAAGACGAGACCGCCTCGGGGATTGCGCGAGAGTAACCGCGATTAAGTGCGAATAACCACCAGTAACTGCGAATAGCACCGCCAATCGCGTCCCGCGGCGTGCCCACCGGCTTGCCGTTTGGCGAATCGACGATCCACTTGCCTCTCACACGACTCTCTACTGCTGCCTATCAATCGAGGCGCGACGAGGCGCCCCGAGCGTCAGCGACGGGTTTTCAGTTTTCAGCCATCAGATTCCAACCATAAGCCGTAAGCCCTCAGCTATCAGCCTTCAGCCTGCTCGCTGACCGGCTCCTGAGGGCTTGCTTGCGCGCATCGGAACTCTCACCGCGTCTATGGGACTTTCTCCCATAGATGTGGCAGTAGCTCCCACGTTGCTGGGACTGATTACGATAGCTCTCGGGAACAGTGCGGCGGAGCGTGGAAGAGATCCCATACATCCCGGAGCTAACCCCATCACTATGGCATTCTTCTGGAGAAGCGTGGGAGATTATGCGATACTGGCGCAGACCCTCTCGGGGCCTTGGAAAGGCGGTTTTGCACGATGGCGACAGGATATATCCCGGCGGCGGACGGTTCATTCGACGGTTGGCAGGGAAACTTCGAGGACTATGTTCGCGCCCGCTTCGGCGATCTGGGGCCGCTGTCGGACGTGCCGACGCGGCTGGGGGTGGCCCGGTCGAACTGGGACAAGGCCTACGCCGAGCACACCGCCGCCCGGCAAGCTGCGGGCTCGGATAACATTCGCCAACCCAAAGAAAACGGGCCGCGAGTACACATTGTACTCGCGACCCGTGGGTCGTTCAAACGAACTATTCACTCGCAGGCTACCCGCAATGAGCAGGCAGGCGAATGTTGAACCGTCCTAGCGGCGTCGGCGAAGCAGGGCGAGGCCACCGAGGCCAAGCAGAGTGAGCGTCGAGGGCTCGGGAATGACGTCGCCAAAGGTCGATCCAATTGCCGCATGGTCAATGGAGACCACGGCGTGATCGCCGCCATTACTCACACTCATGTAATCCTGACGGAAGGAAAGCGAGTCAACGCCGGTCCCGGTCGAACCCGTGTCAGTGATGCTGAGGCTAAGTTCATTCACGGGATCAATCCAGAGGTTCGAGATCCCAGTGTCGAACTCATACGACATGATTCCGAGATACTGCGTGTCAAACGCGAGGTCCGATGCCATGATGGCAGGCGGCTCGCCGCTATTGGTCCCCAATCCGAGCGTGAAGCCGGTTGCGCCATTCGGATCGCGGAGATGAATACGGGTCCTGTAGCCGCTGAAGTGGACGAAGTAGCTCTGGTCGCCGTTGAAGGCTTCCACGCCGCCCCGCAGATCCTCCACGGAAAACAGGAAGCTGGCGTACACCGTCTCGCCGGCCGCCAAGACGGTGCCCGTCATTCTCTCGGCATCTTCACTGGCCGGATTGCCCTGCCTGATGAGGGCCTTCCCGCCGCTCACATCGATGCCGCCGGGATTGGTGGCGCCACTATACGTGGTCCAGAGTCCGCCCGATACGTTGTCGCCCAGTGTTCCCGGGTTGGTGAGCCCGTCGTAGGTCGTCAGTCCACCGTCCGCATAGCTGAAATCGTCGGCCCAAAACAGCGCGGCGTTGGCCGTGCTTGCGAAGATTGCCACTGCGGCAATCGCCAGAATAATTCTCGTGACCTTCATCTTCATCCTCCTTCAGATTCCGAGGTAGGCCGCACACTCGGGCCTTCCCTCCCTACACGCTTCTACGTCAGTGCTGTGGAAAGAACGTTCTCACCCTGCCGTGCTTCTTCAGGCTTCTTCCTTCCGCCAGACTCCAGGGCTTATGGTAGCCGACCGGCTTTGGCAAATGCAAGCCTTTGCGAGCGGTATTTCAAACAAGTTTTCAGCATTGTGCCGAGGCCGATGGCCTCCCCGAGACACGAAGTCCACCCTGGCAAACCACACCGCATCGTGCGATGACGCCGGCACGCCAAGTTAACCGAGGCGTGACGAGGTGGGATAGCGCGATAGCCGCTCCAATTCCCGCACAATCCGCTTCGCGATGTGCGTTTTCGAGCCCACGGGCCAGGTTTGCCACGTGCCATCGCGACCCAAGAACTCCACTTTGGCCCGATCAGAACCCACGTTCTCCGGGCCGTTAAGGACAATCGCGTCGCTGTTCTTCCGCTCCATCTTCCGTTCGGCGTGGGCCCGGGCGTTGTGGTCCTCCATCGCGAAGGCGATCGTGACGCGACGGCCCTTGCGGCGGCCGAGCGCCGCAGCGATGTCCTCGGTCGGCACGAGCGTGATGGTCTTCGACCGGGCCTTCTTGGCTTGCTTATGGTTCGCCCGCCGTTGGGGGCGATAATCGCAGACGGCTGCGGTGAGGGCGGCGGCGTCGGCATTCGCGAAGGCGGCCTTCGTTGCCCGAGCCATCTCCGCAGCCGTCGTCACGCACACGCACGTCACGTTCGGTGGCGGGGGGATTTCGACGGGGCCGCTGACCAGCGTGACGCGATGTCCGCGCGCCGCGGCGGCTCGGGCGATCGCATAGCCCATCTTGCCCGTCGAGGGGTTGGAGATGAATCGCACCGAGTCGAAGTACTCGCGCGTCGGGCCTGCCGTGACGACGATGTGCAGCGGCGGCTTGGCGTTCATCGTCGTCGTACTTTCGGATGACCGCGACGGTCAGGGAAGGGGGCGGGGCGGAATTGAGAATTGAGAATTGAGAATTGAGAAAGGGCAAACGGCGCCTGATAACGAATAACTGACAACTGATAACTGATGCCTAATGATCGCTCCCCCGCGCTCGCGGCTCTGGCCGGCAGGGTAACGTGGATCGAGTGTGCGGCTCGGGTCATGCGGGCGGTGCCTTTTTGAGAATCGCTACGATGGTCTCTATGATATCCGTCGGCTCGGCCATGCGGCCGGCGCCGACGCGGCGGCAGGCCAGCCAGCCCTCGCCGGGCGCTACGACTTGCAGGCCGCGAGCGACGAGCGTCTGGAGATTCTCCTGAAGGATCGGGTTCTCCCACATGCCCGTATTCATCGCCGGGGCGAGCAGAACGGGGCAGGCGGCGGACATGAGCATGGTGGAGACCAGATCGTCCGCGAGGCCGTGGGCAACCTTGCCGATCGTATTGGCCGTCGCGGGGGCGACGACGAGCAGATCGGCCGATTGGGTGAGGTTCAAGTGCTGGGGGTCGTAGTGATCGCCGGCGTCCCAGAGGCTCGTGAAGACCCGTCGGGCCGTCAGAGTCTCGAAGGTCAGCGGCGTAACGAACCGCTGCCCCGCGGCGGTCATGGCCACGGTCACGCCGGCGCCGCGCTGCACCAGGGCCGAGACCATCGCCGCCGTTTTGTAGGCGGAGATCCCGCCGCAGACCGCGACGACGACTTCGCGGCCGGCCAGATCTCCCGCCCCGTTCGGCGAAGGGGACTCGCAGTCGGGACTAGGCGCGCTTGGCACTGGCTTCGACCTTCTTCGGCTTGATCTTTCCTTCGGCGATCTCGCGAATGGCGATCTCCAGGGGCGTCCGGTTCTCCGGATCGACCATCGGCCTCGCGCCCATCATGAGTTCCCGCCAGCGCTTCTGAACGAGGGCGGTGAACTTGAACCGGCCCCCGACCGCATTGATGATGTCTTCGTTTCTCAGGTCTTCGATCATCTACTGTGTCCTCTGCGTTCTCGTTTTCTGGCCGACCACGGTCGGCGGGTGTTTGCTTGCCAATGTCTCGATTCGCCTGACCGTAGCGTCCAGGTCATCGTTCACGAGAAACTCATCATAGCACTGCGACTCCGACGCATAGCGAATCTCGCCGTCCGCCTTGGCCAGCCGCAGGCGGATCGACTCTGCCGCATCCGTATTGCGCCCGACGATCCGTCGCTTCTGCTCCTCCGGCGTCGGCGGCAGAAGGAACACCGCCAAGGCGCCGGGCATCTTCTCCTTCACCTGGATGCAACCCTTGACGTCGATCTCAAGGATGATCGTCCGCCCGGCGGCGATCGCTTCTCTGACCGCGGCGAAGGGCGTCCCGTAGAGACAACCGTAGACCTCAGCCCATTCTAGCAGGGCGTCATCGTTTCGCAGCCCTTCGAATGTCTCGCGGTCCACATAGGAGTAGTCCCGGTCGTTCTCCTCGCCCGGCCGGGGCCTCCGCGTAGTCACCGAGATGCTGAACTCGGCCGGCAACGACTCACTCAGCCGATGGCAGACGGTCGATTTTCCGACGCCGCTGGGGCCGCTGATCACGATGACCTTGCCGTTGTTCGATTCGTTTTCCGTCGACATTCGCTGGCCGTCCGTTGCCGTCATTCCACGTTCTGAACCTGTTCCTTGATACGATCGACGGCGGCCTTGATGGCGACGACGTTCCTTGAAATCTCGGCATCGTTCGACTTGCTGCCGATCGTATTCGCTTCCCGCAAGAGCTCCTGCGCGATGAAATCCAGCTTGCGCCCCGCCCGCTCCGGCGCGTCGCACAGCGCCGCGAACTGGTCCAAGTGACTCTCGATGCGCGAGACCTCCTCATTGATGTCGCACCGCTCGGCGAAGATCGCCACCTCACGGCTTAGCGCATCCTGGTCCAACTCCACGCTCGAACCGTCGAGGCTACCGAGCAGTTGCACGACGCGACTGCGCAGCCGCCCGTGATACTCCTCCAAAACGACCGGGCAGCGGGTACGCACTTCGGCGGTCCGTCGGCGGATTTCGTCGCACGACTTGTTGAGATCGGCCAACAGCGCGACGCCCTCGATCTTCCGCATTTCGATCAAGTGGCCGATCGACTCGTCCGTCAGCCGTCGCAGCAACTCATAGCGAGCCTTGAGCTGAGCCTCGGGCACCTCGGGCGGTTGGAGCACGCCCGGCAGCTCCGCGAGCTTGGCGAGGTCGATGCGCGCAAGTTCCGCGTCCCCCGCAGCCTGGCGAAAGCCGTCCACATAGGCGGCCAACAGCGGCGCGTTGATCTCATAAGCCGCCGCCGGTCCTTCATTCTTGATTCGCAATGTCAGCGTGACGCTGCCGCGGCCCAGGCGGGATCGAAGCAGCTTGTCAATGTCCGTCTCATATCGCAGGAACGCCTCGGGCAGCTTGATCGACGCCTTGAAGTAACGGTTATTCAGGCTGCGAACCTCCGCGCGGTAGCTGACGCCGTCCACCTCGTCGCGGGCTTCACCATAGCCGGTCATGCTGAGGATCATGTGGGTCTTTCTCGTAGTCGGCTCAGCGTCGTGGTGGATGGGCGGTGCCGCTGCTGCGCCCTTCGAGCCGCAGGCTTCAGCCTACGCGGTTTGGAATCCACCAGGAGGCCACCCTGCCACGGAGGCGCCGCGCGGGCTGAAGCCCGCGGCTTTTCTTCCTTCGGGGGCGCCGCCGCGCTAATCGCCAGTCGGTTCCACCGGCCCGCGCGTCGGCCTTGGCGGCGTTGTAGTGTTCGGTGCCGTTCCGCTCGGTGCGGCGTTGCCGAAGGGCGTGTCCGCCGTCTCGGGGGTCGTCTCCACGATATCCGTACCCGGCTTGGGCGAACTGCGGTCCACCTCGCGCATCGCGAAGTTGCCGGCAATGTTCAGAACGAGGAAGAGCGCGGCCAGCCCGACCGTGATCCAGGTGAGGACATCGCCCGTCTTCGTGCCAAAGGCAGAATGTCCGCCGACGCCGCCGAAGGCGCCTGACAGGCCGGAGCCCCGGTTCTTTTGCAGCAGAACCAATCCGATCAGAAGAAGCGACGTCGCGATGATTGCGATCGCCAATATTGTTCCCGTGAAGCTGAGTGCAAGCATGTCCAGTTCCTTAGTATTCTTCCAACAGCCCGGTCACGGGGCTATGTCAGTTTCTTCGCTCGAATACAACCTTCGATGATGGCCACGAAGTCCGTCGCCTTGAGGCTCGCGCCGCCGACCAGCGCTCCGTCCACGTCCGGCGAGGCCATGAGCGTCTCGGCGTTGTCCGGCTTGACGCTTCCGCCGTATTGGATGCGGATATCATCGGCAACGTGGCCGCCGAAACGCTCGGCGAGTACGCCGCGGATATGCGCGTGGGCATCCTGAGCCTGTTGCGGCGTGGCGGTCCGGCCGGTGCCGATAGCCCAGACCGGCTCGTAAGCGACGACGATCGACGCCGCGGCGCCGGCATCCAAATCGGCGAGGCTGCCGTTGATCTGCCGCGTCAGCACGGCTTCGGTCTGCCCCGCGTCGCGCTCTTCCAGCGTTTCGCCCACGCAGACAATCGGCGTGAGGCCCGCAGCCAGGGCGGCCGCCGTCTTCGCCGCCACGAGCGCGTCGCTCTCGCCGAGTACGCGGCCGTCCGACCCGGTCGGGCCGATGGTGTGTCGCCGTTCGCTGTGGCCCAGAATGACGTATTGACAGCCGGTCTCCTTGACCATGGCCGCGGACACCTCGCCGGTGAACGCGCCGTCGGCCTTGTGCCAGCAGTTCTGAGCGCCCATCGCGATCGGGGACTCGGCCACGGATCGGGCCATCGGGAACAGGTAGATCGACGTCGGACAAATCGCGATGTCGATCGGCGGCGTCCCGGTGATCTGCTCGCGGACGCCGGTGACCAGCGCTCGCGCGGCGGGCAGATCGAGGTTCATCTTCCAGTTGCCTGCTATGAACGGCCGTCTGGCCATGGGTGTCCTTTCACCATGGTCCGCACAGCGGACCCTACGATTTACGATCCGTGGTCCGCACAGCGGTCCCTGCGATCCACCGTCGACCGAACCCGATTACCGCGGTTGGCCGTTGCCTATCGCTACGCGGCCACGACCTCCGTCGCCTTGGGATACGAACCGAGTACCCGCAAGGACGCGCAGTGCGTTTTCGCCTCCTCGATGGCCTTCGCCAAGCCTGCGTCGTCGGCGTGCCCGTCGAGGTCCACGAAGAAGTTGTACTCCGACGCCGTCTTGGCGCTGGGCCGCGACGTGATCATCGTCATGTTCACGCCCATCTTCTGGAAGACGAGCAACACGTCCACCAGCGCGCCCGCCTTGTGGGCCGTCACCAGGACCAGGCTGGTTCGATCGTCGCCCGTCGGCTTGGCCGGCTCTTTACCCAGCACGAGAAACCGCGTCGCGTTGTTCGGGTTGTCCTCGATATTCTCGGCCAGCAGTTGCAGACCGTAGAGCTTCGCCGCCAGTGAACTGCCGATCGCGGCGGCATGATCCTCCAGTGAGGCCGTCCTGGCCGCCTCGCTCGTGCTGGGCGAGGCGATAACCTTGGCGGCGAACCCTGTTTCAGTGAGCCAGTTGCGACACTGTGTCAAAGCCTCCGGCTTCGAATACACCCGCTGAACCTCTTCGAGCGGGCAGTTGGCCATCACGTTGTGGTGGATCGCCCGACGGATCTCGCTGCACACGGCTACATCGTGATCCAAAAAGGCGTCCAGCGACTCCAAGACGACGCCGCCGACGGAGGTGTTCTCCACCGGCACGACGCCGTAGTCAATGTGGTTGCGAGACATACCGTCGAAGATGCCCCGAATGTCTAGCAGCGGCTCATACTCGACCGATGCCCCGAACTTGCCGAGTGCCGCAGCGTGAGTGAACGAGCCCTCGGGGCCCAGGTATCCCACGCGCGGAGGCCGCTCGAGCGCGAACGAAGCCGACATCAACTCCCGATAGATCGCCTGCAACGACGACCTCGAGAGCGGGCCGTTCGACAGCGCCGCCAAGCGGTCCAGCACCGCTCGTTCTCGGTCCGGCGCAAACACGCCGGCACCCGTCTCGACCTTGATCCGGCCGATCTTCACCGCTGCCTCGGCGCGTGCGTTGAGCAGGCCGACGATCTGGGCGTCGAACTCGTCGATCTCGGATCTGAGTTCCTCCAGAGATTGCATGATCGCCGTCCCGCCGCGGGCCGGTCGCTCCCCCAAACCGTTCGGCGGAGCAGCATCGAGCGTCAAGCGACGAATCCCGCAGTCAAACCGATAGTGACTCGTCTGTCAAGCACAGGGGGCCTTCTGTACCAGTGTAGTCCGAGTTGGGGGAGCATCGGCGTCTCGCCGGTATGTACGCTGAAAGAGGGTCTCACCACCGCGGGACGCCGATGCTCCCCAAACTCTAACCGCATCGGCCCTTCTGGCGGCCTGTAGGACGTTTGGAGCGGGTCATCGGGCTTGCGACGGGGTGGCCCGGCCCTACACTGCCGCACAAGGGACATTGCCAGACTACGCCCCCCGACAGACGAGCCGCGGGCTTCAGCCCGCGCGGGGCTTCCAGGCGAGGGAACGCCGCGCTGCGCTGCGCGGCCACGCGGGCAGAAGTCCGCGGCTCGTCGGGCGGCACCGAACCCGGAACAAGCCCATGCGAATTGCCTATTTCGATTGCTTCAGCGGGGCGGCGGGGGACATGATCCTCGGCGCCCTGATCTCGGTGGGCCTCGACGCGGACGAGCTTCGGGCTGATCTGGCCGGCCTCCGGCTCGACGGCTACGAGCTGGACATCCGCGAGGTCCGCAAGCAGGGCTTCGCCGCGACCCGGCTCGACGTTCGCCTCACGGCCGACCAGTCCCACCGCCATCTGCACGACATCACCGGCATCATCGAAGCGGCCGACCTTCCGCAGCGCGTGAAGGACCGATCCTGTCGCATCTTCACACGCCTGGCCGAGGCCGAAGCCAAGGTCCACGGCACCACGATCGAGAAAGTACACTTCCACGAGGTCGGGGCCGTGGACGCCATCGTGGACATCGTCGGGGCCGTGGCAGCCATCGAGCGGCTGGGCATCGGGCGGATCGTCTGTTCACCCATCCCGACGGGCAGCGGCACGGTCCGGTGCGACCACGGCGTGATGCCCGTACCGGCGCCGGCGACGGCCGAGATTCTGGTCGGCGTGCCACTCGCCGCGTGCGATGAACCTGGCGAACTGACCACGCCGACAGGGGCCGCCATTCTCACCACGCTGGCGGACGGCTACGGCCCACTGCCTCCGATGCAAATTGAATGCACGGGCTACGGCGCGGGAAGCCGCGAGGGCAAGACGCGGCCCAATGTGTTCCGCGTGATCCTGGGCGAATCGGCGGACGATGACGAACGAGAAGACCAGGTCGTTCTGCTCGAAACGAATCTGGACGACGCCACCGGCGAGCAGATCGGCTACGCGAGCGAGCGGCTCTTCGCCGCCGGCGCGTTCGACGTGTTCACGACGCCGATCGCCATGAAGAAAAACCGTCCCGGCGTGCTGCTGTCGGTCCTGGCGCCGCTCGACAAGCAGGCCGAATGCGAGCGCGTCCTCTTTGCCGAGACGACGACCTTCGGCATCCGCCGTCAGGTTCAGTCGCGATGCAACCTCCGGCGGCGAATCGAAACCGTTACGACGACGTTCGGCGACATCAGGATCAAGCTGGGGCTACAAGGCGACGATGTCGTCCGCGTCGCCCCGGAGTATGATGATTGTGCTGCTGCCGCGACAAAGCACGGTGTCTCGCTCCGGGCCGTCATGGGAGCGGCCCGTCGGGCTTGGCGCAGCGGGCAATGACGCGGATGTCTATCCAGCCGAAGAGCCGCGGGCTTCAGCCCGCAGCGTGGCGCGCGGCGCACCGCGTGGCGCACCGCGCGATCGAGAACGGCCCCGAAGGGGCCACGGAAAGTAGCCACGGGTGGAGCGCAGCGCAACCCGTGGAAACGAGGGCTCCTTCGCCTGTCCGCCCCGGCAGGGGCGGCGGAAGGATGAGAGCGTATCGCCGGCACAGCCGTCCGGTGGGTGCCCCGCCCCTTCCAGGGGTGGGGAACGGGCCCGCCCGAGGGCAAGCACGATCGGATGACCGAATCAGTCCCCCACCCCCAGCGCGGATGGGGCACCCGGTGTGCTTCGGCACCGCGAAGAATGATGCAAATGACGCCTGATGCGATCGCATACAGCTTGGCCGAGGCGGGGGAAATGGGCCTCACCCAATCGCTCATGTTGGCGGCCGCCGTGGCTCTGTTCACGTTTGTGTTGCTGCGGAATTATCGACGGCGTTCGATGGGCGGTTCGCCCAAGCAGTACCGCCGCGAAATCGATACGGCCACCAACAAGAGCGCAGCCGTCAAAAATGACATGGAACGCCTGCTCGTGGAGTTGAACGAGTTGGCCCGCCAGATCAACGGTCAAATCGACACGCGATATGCCAAGCTCGAACAGACGATGGCCGACGCCGATCGGCGCATCAGCGCCCTGCGCGTCCTGATTCGCGCCGCCAAGACGGAATTGAAGGCCGTGTTGGACGAGACCGCATCGCCGATCATCGACGGCAGCGACGACCTGATGCTGGAGAGTATCGACATCACGATCGGCGATGATGACGACATGCTCACCGCCGCCGATCCATCGCCGGCGGATTCGACCGATGCGTCCGAAGGCCCCGACCGCCGCATCTACGAGCTGTCCGATCAGGGCCGCAAGGCGTTAGAAATCGCCCAGCAGCTCGACCGGAGCGTCGGCGAGGTCGAGCTGATCCTGAACCTCAGAGACCGTTCAGCGGACTAAAGCATTCTCAAATCTATCAGTCCGTGGCGAAACGGTGGCACCGGCGTCTCACCGGTGGTTTTTCGGGTCGAGAACAGTGTTTCTGAAGCCCGTTTTCACTTTTGCCGCGGACTGATAGGGTTCCATGACCCCGTTGACCCAATTGGGCGATGCGTGTGTTACTTCTCGGACATACGAGGCTGGCTCGCGTACATTTCTCGGAGAAGACGGCCAAGTGCGGGGCTATACTCTGTGGATTGCGGGGTCCAGGTCGTTCGGGCCCAACCGCTCTCGGTGGGTTGTATTGCCGAGGTGGAAGCCTCGTTTCTGTTTCCGGGGGGAAACCACACATGTCGAAATATGCTTCGAGGTTGCTGTTGATCGGTGCGATACCGTTCTGCTCGACGGTCGGCGCTCAGGCGGCGAGTGTCACCTACGAGATGGTTGCCGAGTTCAGCGGCGCCTTTCCGCCGGCCGGTTCGGCGCCCTGGCTGACCGCGACGCTCGATGATGGCGGGTCGGCGGGCTCCGTGGAGCTGACCCTCGAGGCCACGAACCTCACGAATCCAGAGTTCGTTTTTGAGTGGCTCTTCAATCTCGACCCGGGGCTCGATCCCAACAACCTCTTCTTCTCAGGGCCGACCAAGGTGGGCCAATTTATCGACCCCGCCATCAACCTGGGCGTCGATGCATTCAATGCCGCTGGAGGCGGCTTGTACGATCTTCAGTTCGCTTTCAACCACACCAACGGCCCCAGCAAAAAGTTCGGCGCCGGCGACGCGGTCACCTACACCCTCACCGGCATCGCCGCGCTGACCGTCGATTCCTTCGAGTTCCTCAGTACCCCCGGCGGAGGGCAAGGTCCATACCCATTGGCCGCCCACGTGGGCGGCATCGATGACGAGAATAGCGGTTGGATCTCTATTCCAGAGCCCGCCACCCTATCTCTGCTGGCCTTCGGCAGCCTGGTTCTTCTCCTCCACCATCGCCGCCGAGCAGTCTCGCGCCAGTAG
>SDBT01007261.1_pt1 | contig 18272 bp, 14 predicted proteins | sample 2277101 | NCBI WGS metagenome assembly SDBT01 (sample SAMN10404973, study PRJNA504765) | marine sediment metagenome | isolation source: marine sediment core GS10_PC15, 103 cmbsf | place: Arctic Ocean: Southern Knipovich Ridge | collected 2010
TTTTATACACTATAAGTATGTTATGATCGCCTTTACCGATGGGTATATGTGTAGCAACATCCTCTCGGCGAAGCTTGTAAACATAATATGAACTCTCTGGATGAAGGATTCTGCCCATTTTTCACCTCACTTGGTACATAAAAATTCCGTTTTGTATTCCGTAGAGCCTATTATATGGCACAAAATGCACTTTAGCAACCCCATATGGGCAGTTAAGCTACCCCACCTTGGCACAAATCGCAGTTTAAAAGCCTTACCTTGGCACAGACCCAAAAAAAGTGTCATTTCGAGGGCTTGACAAAGCCAGAAAGTAACCTTTTTGGAGACGTGGGAAAATAGACTGACCATAACACCCTGACTTAGGTTCAGGGTGTCGCAGGTTCGAGACCACCTGAATGGAGATTATGTGGTCTCAACCGAAAGATGACCTGATTAAAAGTCAGGCTCCCTTGTGCGGCTTCAATCAGCTTTGAGCCAAGGGCATCCCAAAGCTGTTGGAATGAAGTGGAATTGTGATAATCAGGTACCCTTTCTTTCATCCTTTTATTCCTCCTTACCAAGTTTTTGCTCCCTATCAATCTTCTCCACTATTGCCTCTTCAAGCCAATGTCCTAGAGTCTTCTTTTGGGTAACAGCAGCAACACGGGCTTCGTGGAGAATATCAAGGTCTACTCTTATGCTAGTATTGGGTTTCCTACCGGTTCTCGGTCTGCCTATCTTCATGGCTTAATTGTAAGCAATGTAATACCAAAAGTCAAGAGGTTACAAGCTGATTTTGCGGCAACTTTTGAGAAAGGATTCAGCTCTTGGGGAGTGTCACATTCCGCTAAAAAGTGCAATCTACGTGACTAACAAAACCGAGTATTGTTACATAGACGCCATTCGGAAAGCCTGCACGAAGCTGGTGCCTTCGCGGAATTCATGGTGGTATAATGGTCACAAAAGGGCTATCTGCAACAGTTTCGGAAGTTGCTGGTTCAGGGGGTCAGACATGGAGAAGGAATTTGTGGAAGCCATCGAAAGGGCTATCACTCACCTTGTTACTGATTTTCAAGGTCAGACTACTAGATTCTGGAATGAAAGAGACATGCACTGGTACCTCTTTCATTACCTAAAGCAGGATCCCATATTGCAATGTGATTATGGAACCGAAATCATTCGGGCAGAATTTCCAACACGGGCAGTATACATTGCAGAAAAAGTAGGTGCTAGAGGGCATTATGACTTGGTGATACTGAATCCAACTTCGCTCAGTAGTCCCCCTGTAAGCGAACTGCCGCCTTGGGCTTCATGGGATAAATACTTGCCCCTAGTGGATGTACTAGTTGCTGTCGAGGTCAAAACATGGGTGGACAGGACAACAGACATAGCCGAGAAGGTAGACTGGGATATTGAGAAACTTACAGATACGCGAAACGCAGTGAAGCACGCTTACTTTTTGAACTTTGTCCAATTGGATTTTAGCCGGCCGAAGATGCGGGATTTCTATCAAAATCTTAGAGAATACTTGGTGAAAAAGGCGGGTTCGCCAAAACTTAGAATTCTTTGTGTTCCACATGATAAACAGGTTCAGCCGAATTCAGGACAGGATTGGATCCCCTAACTCAGGCATGAGCTTGCCACTACCCGCAATTGAACATTCGTCAGAATTGTTGCCTACCGTCCTGGTTGCACCAGACACTAGAAAGTGTAATAGGATGTTTAATTAGGCTCGAGGCAGTGTGAGGGGCAACACAAAAAGAGCCCAAATGTGCTAACCTAAAATGAACCCACTCCCGGCCACAGATGAACTGGGTATTTCACTGCCGTCTCCGTTCCTAACTTGTCTCGCATCATGGAAGTTCTGTAACAAGAATCTTATGGGCAATAGAGAGAAATTCAGAGAATCGCTTATGATAATACAGGTCTGTAGAATCGTAATCTAGCATTCCCTGTTGTCCATCTCTTTTGAAATGTATTTTTAATAGGCGGAATGCCAGCGCCTCAGCAATAACTTCGGCAAGAACCGCGTGGTACAGCGGGGAAGTTCGTCCCGGATACCCTTCGTCCGTTGGCTCTCCTAAATACCTTCTGATCGAAAGATGTCTAGCACCGATCCACAATAGGTACGCTTCTTTATCATCCCACTCGTACCTTAGTACTCCACAATCCCTTTCATCAGGTTCAAATCTCAACTGTACCCCACCCGGGGGTTCCTTATGTTCCTCAACTTCAACACTGGTCTGCGTTGGCTCAAAACTATCAACACGAGCAGTTATTTTACCGCGTGCCTTTAACTGTCGTCCCAACACCCTACATTGCCCTTGTAAGACCCCTGCCATATCAGTTTCATGTAATATACATCTGCCCCCACCTTTTACAATGATATCAGGATGGTCGGAAGTTATTTCTGCAACCATTGAGTCGGTTGGTTTCATAGTAGTCTTTAGCCGTAAGACCAAAGTTTTTTCTTTGTTGATTTGTAAATGGTATAGAGGTTTCTCAAAAGTGAGCCCATCAGGTAGCGGTGGAGGTGGCGGTGGTTCAACAACTTTTATAAGCACCAAATTACTGTATCCACCGTAACGCGCTTCGACAAACGCTTCTGCTCCGACTTCGTCGCTTTCAATAGTGAAGGTAGTCCTTCCCACTTTCCCATCCTCCAATAATCTTCTCAAAAACACGGGCGATGTCCGAATCATCACATTATCAGAGTCGCTACTGACGACATTTACCGGTAAAGAGTCATCCAAAGCTTCGTAGTGTTTAACAATGACTGAAAATGTTTTGGGTTGGTTCACTATGACAGGCTGTTCGTCAGGCGGAATGATATGCAACCCCAGGGATAGTTCTTTGGGGATGATTCCAGGCGTAATTTCTTCTTCCAACTCCTTTAGTTTCTCCTCAAAAATACTTGATATCTCCCTCGAAAGACTCCTCAATTTCCTCTCAAGATTCTTGTCTGTAACATCTCGTTTGGGAGGCTTCTCAGTGGCTTTCAACTCCTCAATGAAAGGTCCCAAAGTTTCCTTGCATTTCTTATAGAGTGCCCGCACAAAAGGGTGTTCAAGTATCAAGCCATCGCGGAACGGGTCCAGTAGTCTTTGCGGGTTATTTACCGGGTGATTGGGATTGTCTGGATTTAATTCTTCTCGGTCATCATATTCGCGGATTAGCTGGTCAATATATTCGCAAAACAGTTGGCCTGTCAACCTCCAGCAAACAGCTTCCGATTCCAGGCCAAAATAAGTGCAATCGTGTATAGCTGCGGCACTTTTAACCAGTATACCCTCTCGATGTGGTGCAAGGGTAAGCGTTCCTTGTTCGAAAGGAGTCGGATGCTTATATACAACAAGGCGAGCCTTTGCTGCGGGATAATCGGGAATCATCATCTCCTCATCATATACCAGCTCACCGCTGGGATACTTGTAAGGCAGCAGGTCCTCCCTTTTCTTATTCAGGTCAACGAGCGTCACCTCTCGTCTGGGATTCGAAAACAGGTCTCGCAGACTATAGTACCGGGAAAAATCCTTTAGCAGAGTTTCATGTTGAGGTACCTTAAACCGGCCTTCGACATCAATGGTTACGACTGTTCCGTTACCTCTAGGTATGCCAAGTTTCTTGCGAATTTCTTGAGTGGCTCGCCTTTGATGAGGTTCCACAAAGCGGCACATCAGAGAAGGGGGGATAATTAGATGATTATATTCATCTTCTTTAATGCTTTCAAAATGAACGGTTCCAAACGCAGCGACATCTTTTGCGCCACGTCCGTTAAGTCCACGTCTCGGTTTCCCTTTTTCAAATCCCGAGGTTCTCTCGCCAAGGCCCCCAAGTTTATGGTGCATCTCCACTCTGTCCATTCCCTCTGCTTTGTCTCGCACTATTACGATGGAAGGTTGTCCCATCTTTTTCCTCTCAATTTCGATACGAATTTTACCTGAAGTTCGTTTCCCTTTTTCCTCCAGATTGCGATAGCTATCATCAGAATTTGTAATAAGTTCCACCAGCCCGCGTTCAATTCTGCCTCTCATTGCTCTTTCCATGTCTTGCCGTTTGTGGCGACGACCCGAACGGAGCTCCCATTCCATCGGAATTTCAACTTTTTGCATTATTTCCTCCTCCTTCTCATCCCAAAAGTGAGGTGAACCTCCTTCGACAGAAATTGATATAGCTCTTAATATCTTCTCTTTTAAATTCCTCAGCTATGGAATAAAGCTGCTCTAAACGGTCGTTTAATACTTCTGCTTTGGTATTTACAGTACAGACAAGTGATTCGGCAAACTCGGCATGAGAAATCTCGGCTTGCTCTTCACTATCTCTGAATTTTCTGAAGGCTACGCTTACCATTAATTCCCTTAGCTTTCGGTCGGCGGGTAGACGGTCCCCGGTAGGAATGTGCTTACCCAAATATTCCTCAATTCGTCTCTTATTTGCTTTTACCCATTCAATCCCATTAGCGGTAAGCATCCATCCCCCAATGTTTTTTGAAGTTCTTTTCCGTTCGCTCTCTCCTTTAACCAATGCCCCGTATTCCTGCTTCTTAGCCGCCTCCAAAGCAAAGCGGGCAGGTGTCGCATCTGGATACTGTGGGTATTTTACCCATGAGAACTTAGATGGTGCGAGTTCGTAGCACTTCAACGCGACATCTTCCGTGTGGACCCTTTTTTGCCACCCGCCTAAGAGATGTAGAGCGTAAACAGCTATATCTTTACCACTCAACGTGTCTATTTCTTGCTTTGCCACCTTTTCCTCATAGTTCATTGTGTCCCCCTACTTCTACTAACATAGAATAAATATTACAACTGAAACTCAGACCTACTTGAGTTCCTAAACTTAGCTTTCACCGCTTTCAATTCGCCATCTATCGCTTTAAATATCTTCTTCACGTCCTGCTCAGAGTAATCATATTGCCAGGGGTTAGCACAATGCCCCAGAACTCTGAGCTTATCTATCACGGCTTTTGTCCGTTTTGTTGCCAAGCGTCGAAAGGCCTCACTCTTTGTTTCTGATTTAGCCATATGTCCCTCCTAGCCTGCCTGTACTCTTGCCATTCTCTATTCCGTTAACAACTGGTTAGTAACATAATATCACTATAATGCATCATTGTCAAGTAATTTACTAACAGAATAATAAATAATTCACAGCAAAACATACAGGCAGGATAGAAATAATATTCTGCGGCAAGATTTCTGCGGGCCTCTCACGCGACTTAGGTTCAACTAGAATCCGTACGATTGAAATGAACCAAGCGCTGTAGCTATCTACCAAATAAGTGGCGGTACAGGATAATTGCTAGTAGAATGACCGGGCTCGTATTGGCATGTTATTAAACCTAACTAGCTGCCTAAAATGTTCCTCTTACCCATCACATAGGTTATAGTATATTTCATCCCCTATTAAACATACCGTCATTTCGTTCAATAGGGTAACAAAACAAGCTTCTGTGCAGTTCCAAATTGATATCGGCCATAAGCCGTTGATGTTCTCTGGCTGTCTTGATAATCGCCGTCCTCTAGGCCAGCCAGCTTAAACCCGAGGTAGGTGTTCTATTTTCGTAATAGCATACCAAAGGATAGCGCAAGAGGATAATATGGGGATAAATTGTATGTAGTGCGTGGAAACGTACCTATAAGGTTCTCACAAATTCACCAAACTAAGGCTAGAAAACAAGCACGGTCGATATTTCGCGGGAGCGTTAACGTTTTTAATATATCTTCCATATGCTGTTCTCTTTCACCAGTCTCATATCAAACTCTACACTTGATCCGCCTTCCAGATACAGCCTGTAGTCGACATCTACTTCTTCGTCTTGTACCCATACTCTTGTACCTATGACCTGTATCCGCTCTATATGGCCCCTGATTCCTGTTTCGGCTTCTACCAGTGAGGTATATAGCTCATCAAAAGTTTCGCTCCCCGTCTCTGATATAGCCTCTTCCAGAATGTTGAGGAATCGTGGTGTAAGGTATTTCTTAGCCTCAGAATCGCGTTTTTCGATCACGGCGGTGAAATAGGCCATCACCACATCCTCTGGGGTTTTAGGGTATTCAGCCAGTGCCGGTGCTGGCGCTGGTGCTGCACAACCTAGCAAAGTTGCCCCATTAAGAACTAGTAGCAGGGCTAGAAAAACCAGAACTAGCCGTCTTACCATTTTCATGCCTCCTTATTGTTTAGTCACAGATAGAGCACTACCACAGTTCTTGCAGAATTTGCTGCACTACCTCGGGATCTTCCAAATCTTACTTGAACCTACTGAATTGTTCCTCACAGTCGCTCCCTCGTGATCTTGAGTTTTCTAGCCTTAGAAGCGAAAAGCAATCTTCCACTTCCCATTATATTTCTCCAGAAGAATTGTCTGCACTCCTTCTTGCATTGGTAAGTCCCAAGTCTTTACTCTTTCCTCGGCGGTAAGTCTTAAAGCTATTTCCACTCTTACTTCAGCCGCTTTAACTCCAAAAACTTCACCAATTTGTTCACTCAAAATCTCTACTTTTTCAATTTTGCCCGTCAGTTTGGCAACGGTTGTTCCTTCCAAACTTGTCCCGGGTACCAAGTACTCTTCAGCCTCACTAATATCGCCTCTATTTACAGCCTCGTAAAACGCTTTCACTACGCTCGAAGGCGAGCCTCCACCACCACAGCCAATCGCTCCTCCGAGGCTGACCAGAAGCATTACCGCCAGTCCTGTCAGTAAGCATTTTCTAACCATATTCACCTCCTCTATTTCTATTTAGGATTCCCTCAGTTCTAGGCGACTTGTTTCCTACTCATACGACGCCGAACCATAAAAGCCCCTACAAGAACGCCTACTAACCCACTGAGTCCAGCTAAAGCGACCCAGACCCATGAGAAACCCGTTCCCTCCTGACCTAGATATTTGATGTCTTCAAACGTGCCATCGCCATCGGTATCTATTTTCATGGTGACACCTTCTTCGCCCTCAGAAAGAGCACCCCAATCTATGGTGTAATGATGTATGGCATTGGGTGAGGTAGGGATGTTGGTGGCAGTAAAGGTGGTAATTTCTTCTTCAACAGAAGTTATTGTCAACCCGTAAGTTCCTGTGTCCGTACCCAACACTTCATAGCGATAGGAACTATCTGAAAGAAGGATTGTAACCTTCTCATCATCCTCACTATACACTGAGGTTGGAATTTCCTCCCTTATTTCTGCCTCGACCAAACCCGTAACTCGGCCTTGTGAATCATAGACTCGCAACCCAACCGGGCTCTCTATTTTTGCTGAAATATCAGGATATTCCTTGTAGGTTATAGAATAGGACTCTGGGGCAGGTGGTAGAGTCACAAAAAACCCACCCGAAGGGCTGTGGTAATTAGCTATCATGCCTTCCTTACCGTACGCCCTCTGAATAGTCAAATGCCCAATAGGTGACTCTCTCATTACCACAAAAGCTACATCCCTTAGATACAGAATCTCGACAAGATCAAAACCATACTGCATTAGCGCCTCTTTTACTCCCGGCACGCCCATCCACAACCCCATCACCTTCCCCCAAGCCGTGGCCCACCAGTTGGCGACGCCTGTCAGTTCAGTTTCTCTGATAAGGTCACGTGGAGGTCTAAGCGATGTTTCCATTCTATGGGCTAGAACAATTGCGTCCTTGAGTAAGGAAGACTTGGGATTCTTTGGATCTAGTTTTAACTTTTCTTGGGTGAGTATTTCTCCGACAATACCGCCCCACTTTTTGGCTCCGGAGAAGCTGATATTTACTGCTTCAAATGTATACTCACGAACGGAACGGACTACTGTTTCCACAACATTTATGTCTTCCACTCTATCATCATCGGTTAGTTCTGGACCCAAATCAACAGACGGATTCCAGTTCCCGTCCGCGGTCTGATAGGTGCAAAAGAAATGATAAGCACCAGGTTTATCCGGCAAAATCAGATCTCCAACATAGTTATGGCTATCACCTGGGCTAAGCGTGATATTCTCCTGCCAATTAAAGTCAACCACTTCCCCATAGGGACCACGTCCACCCACAGTTAATACGCTAAGAACAATGGGTGCCATCCCACTATTGGTTATTGCAAACTGGGCAGTGATACGCTCTCCGACGCCATAGACAGCAAACGGTGGATTAATGTCCAAAGGAGAAGTGATGAAAAGCTTGGGTGGTGTCAACGTGCCCACAACATATCCGTCGAGCCAACCCGTGTGGCCCAGTGAGTTCACTTGCTCCCTTTCCTTCCACAGTCCAAACACGACGTCCCAATCGCCTTCGCCAGTTATGGTGTAAGTCCAAGACGCACTACCTGACATACTAGGATTGAGGGTAACGGGCTTTAGGGGAAGATGAACCTCAGCACCATTCGGTTTTCTCAGGCTTACAGCAGCATAGAATGTCCATGCCGCATTGCCAATATTTGTAAAACTAAACGCTAGAGTAGAATCCTCGCCTACTTTTACGTCCCTCGGGTCAGCACTGTGGCTATCAATCCTAACTTGGATTTCTTTTGTGGTGAAAGTCACCTCAGCACCATAGGAAATTCCTTTGCTATTTGATGCGCATGCTCTGAAATAGTACGTAGTACCAGAGTTCAGACCAGCTACGTCTACGCTGAACGACCCAGTTGATGATTTGGACACTTGGGTGGTGGAGGTTCCGTAAGAGGTAGTCTTTCCATATTCAAACCATACCAAGCATTCAAGGCCACCGGTGCTGTCGAGATAACCATTCAGCGTGGTGCTCGTTGAATCTATATTTGATGCATCAAAAGTAGATACAGTAGGAGCCACTTTTTCTGGTCTTACACCGATCTCGACGTTCCCGCTTGTCATTTTGCCCTGGCCACATCTTGCGGTCACACTAAGAGTGTAATACACCATTGAAGTAGTTGTGTTTCGGGGAGCGTACCATATGGGATTTTGCAAGTTAGCGTTATCAAAGCTCCCACCTGTCGCTGTCCAACTGTAGGATATGCTATGACCGGATGAATCTGTGGCTGACACACTTAACAACGTGCTCCCGCTGGAATCAACGATAGCTGGATTAGCTTCAGGTCCGCTTACGATCGTCACCACGCATTGTTGAGACAAGATGGCCAAATCCTGAGTAACCTCTGGTGACCAAAGTCCATCATTATCTTGAACTTTAAAGTAAATGGTATGAGTCCCTATCGATAGTTCTAATGCCGGTTTGCTGAATGAGCTTGATGTGTTAAGTGGGCCATCAAGGCTAGACCTCCAATTATAAGCAACTATAGAGCCATCAACGTCAGTGCCATGACCGGTGAAGGAGATAGTATCCTTTGCCTGGCTTGCCGGATTAGGTAAAATGGAATCAATATAAGCTGTTGGTGGCTCTTTCTCTGTGATACCGGTACCTGAGACATTAAAGGTGACATTGGCTTCATCAGGATCATTGCTGTTGATGTCAAAGATGGCGCTCTTTGCGCCTTCAGAACTCGGGGCAAACCTAATGGTGATTGTCTGCGAGCCACCTGCTCCTACATTAAACGGAGTAGAAGGGCTGACATAAGTGAAGTCTGAGCTCCCCGAAGTTCTAGTGATACTGTTTATCGTCAGGATGACGCTGCCATCGTTGTAGATGGTAGTAGTCTTATCCAAGCTACTGCCTAGAGTTACATTGCCAAAGTCTGTAGAGCCGATTGGGGTTCGGATGTCAGGTTCTTCCTCGATGACGCCCATATCTGCAGCGATTCCCCAGCTTGGCCCCGACTCATTAACAGGGTCGGTAGTCACCCTTGTCTCACTCGTGCCATCAGCGTTCATGATGTAGATTTCGTAATTGCCGTCCCGGTTAGATGCGAAGGCTATTTTTGTTCCATCAGGAGACCAGCTCGGGGAGTGGTTTTGACCAATCGGAGTTGTCAGCCTAACTATGTTGGAGCCATCTGGGTCCATAATGTATATATCCCGGCCGCCCCTCTTTTCTCTATCGGCTGCGAAGGCAATTTTGCTACCATCAGAACTCCATGCTGGCTCGTCATCACCAAAATCCCAATCCGAATCGTTGATGAGGTTAGTCATCTCGGACCCATCAGCGTTCATGACCCAAATATCCTGGTAACCTCCGCGATAGGAGACAAAGGCTATTTTTGTGCCATCGGGAGACCAGCTTGGCATTCGATCCTCATCGGGATGGTCAGTCAGCTGAACTTGTCCGGAGCCATAGACGTTCATTATCCAAACATCCGCTGGCTGCTGCCACAGTGGGGGTACTCTTGCGAAAGCAATCTTGGTGCTGTCAGGGCTCCATGCTGGGTCCATTTCCCACTCAGGGCTGTCTGTAATCCGCGTGACACCAGTTCCGTCAGCGTTCATCACATAGATTTCGTCGTTTCCATCACGCTGAGAAACAAAGGCTATCTTTGTGCCATCAGGAGACCACGCTGGCCCGGAAGCCTGTTGTGACAAGCTCGCCAGCCCAGAACCATCAGGGTTAATGACAGCAATCTCATAACTTCCGTCTACACTACGGTGAAAAGCTATTTTGCCTTGCCCAGCTGGGCTGGCGAGTGTAGGCGTAGGTGGTCTGTAATCTGCGCCGAGCCTAGTAGCGTTAACTGTACTTGGTAAAGTACCAAGTGTCGATGCCATGAGCAAGCATACAAGCGCAGTTCCCAGGACTTTATTGGCTATTCTCCTCTTCATTTACCTTTTTCCCTGTCTAGTTTACTAAAGCTCCCTTGACATTGCTTCCATAAACACCCGCCAGAGCTATGATTTTAAATTAGCTCTACCAATACCCTAATTTAGGAACCCGAAGTATCTCTCTACCCAAGTCTGGTCCAAAGATATTATCTTTCTGTGACGTTTAATCGTCGCCCCGTACTATTCTGGGATCTCCACCTCAGTATGTTCAATAACGTATCGATAGAAGTTGTTTAGTGCCCATGGACCGTAGATGCCCACAGTGATGAGGATCAAAAAGGCCCAAAGTATGTACCTGCCTAGGATGTCGGCACCACTACCACGATAGCGGATTGTAACCAGCTTTCCAGCCATTACCAGCCTCCTTTTATATTTTATGGTTTAGTAAATTAAAAAGGGCACCAGCCACCGCCGCCGAGTCTTTTTATGCTTGTGGAAGATTATTCATAGCCAGTAGTCACCTGGGTCACCGTTCCAGTCGAATCAACAATATAAGTGCCTATAGTGTATCGTGTGGCGACATAGTTGACCAGCCCGGTTTGCGCCCCATCAGCTGTTATATCGTGCTGGTAGAGTATAAAGCCGGCCTTGTCGTTGCCATCATAGGTATTTCCGTTCGGGTCGGTTCCCTTGCTGGTTGCCGCCGTGGTATCAGGAAAAGCGGTCATATCGTTGGTAGCTACGGTTACTGGATTCGGTAATATGCTCAACTGGTTATCAACCATTAGGGCAATCGTCGCTGTCTGGATGTTAATCAGCTCGGTTTCTGCTGCTTCTGATAACCCAGTATCTTCCCAAGAAATCGCTTCTTTTGCTTCAGTTGGTAGTTCTATATAAACCGGCTTGTTATAGCCATAGGTAAGTATAGTCATGGTCATCTTTACCGTTAATTTTCCTTCCCCATAGCCCGTGACCATATCTGGAGTTATTTCACCCTCCATAATCACTTCTAGCTTAGCAATAGAGAAGTTGTCCTTCCTTACCCATTGCTTTACTATGGCATCCTTAACTAATTCTTCAAATATCTCCTCTGTCATAGCTGGCACTTGCTCGCCACTCATTGTGGTCTCCTGAAGAACCATTTCGACTAGCTTTTCTTCATCAGGGATTATCTGAAGCACATAGCAATCTTCACCTCTTACCCTCTCACTACCTTTAAGCGTAGCCCCTCCTGTTTCCAGAATAGCTACTTGGGTATCAACCTCTGTCATTTCACTCCAGCTTCCCACTGGTAGACGTTCCTTCATCCATGGTGAAGTTTCATCTTCTACTTCCACTAACGTATATGAATCATTGCCGATAATATACATCTCTACACCTGCTACCATCTTTTCTTCTTCAGGTATGGTCATCTCCATAGCTAACTCCACCTCTGCCCACATTCGTCTATTTACGTTATCAGCCGTACCATTGGAGTCTATGTTAATTTTTACGTCAACCTCTTCATCATCAACTACACCAGACATATTCATAATTATTTTCATGTCAAACTGATAGGTGTCTACTTTATACATTGATTGAATCGCGTTCCTAACTATCTCGTCCGTCGATAGTAGCTTCAATGATACTGTAATATCATTAAGTGCAATCTCATAGATTCCTGGGGTCTCCTCAGTTAAGGTGAATGACACTTGCTCAGTCCCCCCCGCTGCCACTGCTATATCTTTGGTCGCTACTTCTGTACCGTTGACTGTTAGCGTTGCAGTATAGACGCCATCAGCATTACCCACATTTGTAATCTCCGCACTCGCGGTAAACGGTTCGCCAGGGACTACTTGGCTGGGTGTAATTGTGAGCGGGCTGACCTTGAATTCAGCCTGTGCACAACCAGCTAGGCCTCCTAATACCAGTGTTCCTGCCAGTAACACTCCCAAGAATCTCTTCACAATGCCTCCTTTTCCAATAGAATACTCCCAAACCAAAAGGGGCACCAGCCACCGCAATTTCTAGTGGTTCCAGTGCCCCTGTTTCATCCCCTCGCCTCCTAAATCATTACTGCAATTTACTTGCGGCTCAGGTTAAGTAGTTCACATATGAATATAATTAGCGTGGTGCTTATTGTATTAGTTCCCATATGAATTTGTCTGACCTGCCCCCAATAATTGTACCACATGTTAAGTTAGAGTTACCGGCATAGTCAATGGTTGTTTCGCCTCAGGAGCAGGAGGCTTATACCTCAATGCACTATGTGGTCGGACTTGATTGTATTCCCTTCTCCACTCCTCTATTAATACTCTCGCTTCAAGTAAGGTCGTGAAGATCTCGCGATTGAGTAATTCGTCCCTTAGTTTCCCGTTAAATGACTCGATATACCCATTCTCCCACGGACTACCCGGTTCTATATACAGAGTCTTCACCCCCAGACGGCTCAACCAATTGCGTATCGCCTTCGCTGTAAACTCAGGACCATTATCCGACCGGATATGTTCCGGTATGTCTCTGAAAACTAACAGGTTAAATAGATGATCAATAACATCCTGTGAATTAATGCGGCGGTCAACCACGATGTCCAAGCACTCCCGTGTGTATTCATCCAGGATGGTGAGTATCCGAAATGCCCGTCCGTCAGACGTCCTTGCTATTACGAAATCATAGCTCCAGACATGATCCTTATGCTCCGGTCTTAGCCTGATACAAGAGCCATCATTAAGCCATAAACGTCCCCTCTTTGGCTGTTTTTGTGGCACTTTCAATCCTTCCTTTCTCCAAATTCGTTCTACTCGCTTGTGGTTCACCTTCCAGCCTTCATGCCGTAATAAAGCCGTTATTCGGCGATACCCATACCTGCCATATTTAATTGCCAATTCGATGATGCGAGCTGCTAATTGTTCTCCCTCAACTGTAGCATGTGGAGCGTAACGCTGTGTCTCCCTGGCCTGACCAAGTACTTTACACGCCCGCCTCTCAGAAACAGTAAGCTTTTCATGTACCAGTTTTACTATTTTACGTCTCTTCGACGGGCTTAAGAGTTTCCCCGGGCAGCTTCCTTCAAAATAGATATATCAAGTGATAACTCCGCTACTAACTTCTTCAGCCGGCTGTTTTCCTTCTCGAGTTCCTTCAGCCTTCTGGCCTGCTCAACTCGCATCCCTCCGTACTCTCTGCGCCATCGGTAGTACGTCTGCTCTGTTACCCCTATTTTCCTGCTGGCTTCTGCAATGGCGGCTCCCTTGTTTAAGAGTATTTCGGCTTCGCGTAGCTTGTTGATGATTTGCTCGGGTGTGTAACCTTTCCTAACCATTTATTCCCCCTTTCTAGTCCTCAGACTAACATTATAACTGGACCAGTTTTTGGGGGGCAGGTCAATAGTAGTAGTTAGCAGAAATTCGGGGACTCGCCTCTTGAAATGAGAAGATTTTTAAAAGATAAAAGTTAATATAATTATGATGAAACAAAAATATTGGTTATATGGAATTTTAATATTAGCAGTTATTGGAATTGTTTTGATTAGTGGTTGTGCTAAAAAAATAGAAGAAGTTGTTCCACCTGAAGATATTTTAGAAGGAAATATCCCAGAAATAACAAATTACCCAAAACTTGAACAGGTTTTCGTCGATTTGTACTCTTCTGTCGCTTTGTTCTCTTCTGATACCTTCAGCAAGGAAGAAATTGATTTTATGAAAGTGGGCTTAAAAATCTACAAAGAGAAGCCAAAGTTAAAAGAGTACCCAAGAGAAGTGCTACATTACCTAATGTCGCGGTATTGTGGTCATGAAACTTTCTATGACGCTGAGTTTTTCGACCAAACTCTGATTCCACTTGCTAAGGAAATTACAGTAGAAGCTGAGGATGATTTGGCAGCCATAAAAGCAATCCATGAGTGGGTAAACGATAATATTGTATATGATGATCTTGCTTCTGTTATGACACCTAAAAACATACTTAGAGACAAACGTGGGGATTGTGAACAATACTCAATCCTAATCACAGCTTTGTCTAAGGCAATAGGAATACCAGCAAGGTATGTTAATACTCCTAAACTTATCCATTCAGGAAAGGGTCATGCATGGGTTGAGGTGTATATTAATGGAGATTGGATTCCAATAGCCTCAACTGGTGCCTTAGACTTTGACAACGATGTGCTAATAGAGTATTCAGAGTTGAAGCATCTTAAAAATAACAAAATGGTTGATGTTTTCATTAGATCACCTTACTATCAACAACATGGCTGGCTGGACATAACATTCGGGTACAACAACTACGTTGCCCAACAGATGCTTGCTGAAGTTCAGGGCATGCTAGAAGAAAACTATAATTTAGAAGCAAAAGATAATCTTGAGTCAGCAAAAAACAAACTCTTATTATGGGAAAAAGGAAAATCAACAGAAAATAGAAATAGAATCGGTAGAGAAGCTATGGAGCACCTATTACGAGCAGTGGCAATCCTTAATGAGGACATCACAGGTGATGAAGTTCAGGTGGCTTTTCTCGAGGACTTCCCAATACTTTGGCATTTTAGGAAGGATGGGAAACCCACCCCAAGTTTAGGAATCGTAGCGGGACTCATGCCGTCTGGAGAGCTTAAAAATCCCTTTGCTTTTTGGGAGGGTTTCCAAAAAACTTTGGTTGAGACAAATCCTAAGGCTCTTTACCTTTTTGATGCCACTTATAAGGAAAAAACAGACATAGGCTTCCATGGGTCCTGCCGTGGAATTGATTTTTGTATGCTCAAAGCAATAGACGAACTTATAAAAAACGAAGGATTGGATACTAACTTAAATTTCGTACTTTACTGGTCAAACGATTTAGAAAAAATCGAATTTTTAAACTCTGAGGATATAAAACCGGTTACAACTCTTATCGAGATATTTCACGACAAAGCTTTTGATTTTATGTGGGATTTTATTAAAGCTATAGATAGCATGAAAGACGATGATGCAACAAAGATGAGTTTTTATCTTCCCCCAAAGTTTGAGGAAAAATACAAATATCACATAACTGCTACGGGTCCATTTATCCCAGGAGAACCCGGCTATGCTCTTAAGTTTGTCATGGTTATTGAGACAAGCATCGGTGAATTACCAGTAAGATTAGAAATATTTGACGTCCCTGCCGCTAGAAGGGGTGAATATACTAATATCATAATCGTGGATGAGTCGGGTAATGTTCTCAGACCAGAGGAGAAAGACGGTAAATATTACTATCCTGATTGTCCATCCACCTTAAATTTAGATTCAGGACAAAATCTCATAATTGAACGAGAAGGAGATTTTATTAAAATCACTGAGACAGGAAAACCCTAAGTTTTGTATGAGAATTTTCAAATTTTGCTTTTTTATGCCGATACAAAAAAGAAAGATTTTAAATAAATTTTCTAGGCTCGGGGCTCCTTCTAAAATATAGAAAGTCTTTTTTGAACTTCTTTTAATCGCGATGTTATATGAAATGGGAATTTTTGGAAAGACAGTTTTTGAGACCAGTTTAAAATTGATGGACAAATTTTGCCCCTATCCTAAATTTGTCCCTAAAAAGGGGAAGCAGGCTCGGAGCGCAGGCAACGGAAGACACCAAAGGTGGCTGAAGTCCGAGTATTGAGACTGCTGGGTGGGTGGGGAGAAGATTCGGCTTCCCGCCGAAAAAAGTTTTCTTCTCTGTTTAACTTAGGCGGGAGCGGACGAGCCCGAGCAAAAAATAATTCCTTTTTTATGCTTCAGTCTCACGCCTAGCCTTCAAGCGTAAACTTCAGCGGACCTTTTTATAGGTAATGAAGAATCCGTTAGAATGTTAAATTAGTACTCAGAATGCAAATGGAAACTAAATCAATTCTTTCTGGATTACGAACACTAATAGTGATATTATGTTTTACAATAGTAGAGGATTGCCAAGACAACTTGCCTGCAACTGAAACCATATACACAGTATTTTGGTCTTGTTAGCTCGCTCACCAAGCGACTGCCCGAGCGGTTTGTATTGTGAAAGGAGAGAAGTAATTCATAGGCGAAAGGCCATGCACCTATTCTTTGAGATTGAAGCCTCTCATTTCTTCGATGCGCGGAAGCGTGAGCTAAAGCTAGCCGTTGAAAATGCATCAAAGGAACAGCTTGATTCTCAGGAGGTTTTCTCACGAGAACTTCTTAAGAGGTTTCGGGTTGAACCATTGTATCTCCACTTCGACGATATCTATTTGTCGAGTCGGGAAGAGCAAATCCCTGGAGAACTGCATCCCAAGTCAGCCTTTTTAGTGGATCATATGCGTGGGGAAAGCTTTCCGAGGCAAGTAATAACTTTCCATCTCCCGTATAGTGGAACCTTTGAGTTGCTTCGATGCATCCCCAACCCACGAGTCCTGAGCGCCCCCGAGGTTAGTGTAACCGACAACGAAATCCTATTTGATATTATCGACTTCTACAGTGACTCTGAGCGTGTGAAGCGCGATGCAGACCAAAAAATAGATGTCATCAAGAAGCAGTCTCAGAACCTATTTAATAATGTCGAGGAGTACAATACATCTCTTCTCAGTCAGATTGTAAAAATCATTGAACAGCGCAGAGACCAGCTACAGAAACGGTCTAGTGTCGTTGAGTCTTTGGGATATCCCGTGAAAGTACCGGAACAGAGCAGAGACCGGCCACAGAAACGGTCTAGTGTCGCTGAGTCTTTGAGATCTCCCGTGAAAGCGCCGAAACAAACCACAACCAAAGACCAGAAAATACCTGCAGTATCTGATTTTCACGACGAATACGAGTGGGATGTGTTTATTAGTCATGCCTCAGAGGATAAAGTAAAATTCGTCCGCGAGCTGGCTACTGAACTTAAATCACGTGGCCTCCTTGTCTGGTATGATGAATTTACCTTAACAATTGGCGATAGTCTTCGAAAGTCCATAGACAAAGGTCTTGCTCAGTCTAGATATGGAGTGGTGGTACTTAGTCCCCATTTTTTTAATAAGGATTGGCCACAAGATGAACTTAATGGATTATTTGTCAGGGAACGTAATGGCGAAAAAGTAATATTACCAATATGGCTAGACGTTGATCAAGATTTTGTGGCAAAGTATTCGCCAATAATCGCAGATCGCGTTGCTGCCAAATCATCTGATGGCATTGAGAAGGTTATTTCGGACTTATTAGCGGTGATAAGGACAATTAGTGATGGAGTCGGGAAAAAATATATAGACCTTGAAGGCCGACTCATAATAGTAGAAGGCGAAGCGATATTAAATTTCGGAAAGTATAGCGGACGATCACTGAAAGAGATAGCCGCTGAAGCCCCCGACTATTTGGAATGGATTCTCGCGATGGACTTCTCTCCAGAAGTCCACGAGATAGTGGAGAAAGCCCTGCTGGGCGTGTTCCCTCAGATGTCGTAGCGTAAATTGAGAATACTGACTAGGTGGGTGTTGGCTTCACTTTTCCCTTGCTAGAAGTTAAGCAAATTGATAATGTGTGAAAAATAATCCGAGGACATCTACTAAATTAAGGCTAAAAACTGGCTCCCGAGTAGGATTCGAACTACAACCTGGTAGTTAACAGCCGCTATAAAAAGGTCCGCTAGATTTTACGCCTGACATCCACGCCCGCTTGCCTCAGTAGAAAAAGGAACGATTAAACAAAGGCAAATACTGCCTTAAAGACCGTACTAGTGGTTCTATCTATGGAACCCATCGGTCTACCAAACAGGACCCGGACTGCTTGAACCTGCTCTCAGTGACCCGG
>SDBT01007262.1_pt1 | contig 18271 bp, 20 predicted proteins | sample 2277101 | NCBI WGS metagenome assembly SDBT01 (sample SAMN10404973, study PRJNA504765) | marine sediment metagenome | isolation source: marine sediment core GS10_PC15, 103 cmbsf | place: Arctic Ocean: Southern Knipovich Ridge | collected 2010
GGCCAATTGAGTTTATGACCGCACTTTTCAACGCCGACTCCGGAGATGTAGAAAGCATCGCCCTCCTCATCTGTGAAGCGCAAAAAGAAGGCGTCAAGATGCTTCCCCCGGACATCAACTCTAGTTTTGTTTCTTTCGTCCCTGAAAACAAAAATATCCGCTTTGGCCTTCACGCCATAAAAAACGTGGGCGTAAATATAGTGGAAGCAATAATAGCTGAACGCCAAAGGGGCGGACCGTTTGAAAATTTCACGGATTTTTTAAATAGAGTTCAACATAAAGACCTTAATAAAAAATCACTTGAAAGTTTAATCAAGGTCGGGGTTTTTGACTCTTTAAAAACCGATCGAATTCACCTTTCAGAAAACATGGAAGAAATCCTTTCTTTCAGCCAAAACATAAAAAAAACGGCAAATTCTTCCCAGACCAGTCTTTTTGGAGCTTCGCATTATGTTCCGGTTTTCCTGAAAAACGATATACAAGAAAACAAAACCGCAGATATATCGAACGCAGATATATCAAACAAAGAAAAACTTAGTTGGGAGAAAGAACTTCTCGGTTTTTATCTTTCCGGACATCCGCTTGCCCAATACAAAGAAAAGTTAAAAAGAAATAATGTAAAACCAATAAAAGAAGTTACTAAAGAAACCAGAGAATATCCGAGTGGCGGTAATGGGTGGAGAATTGCCGGCGTCATAACTAAAACACAAAAGATAATAAGCAGAACCGGCCAGCCCATTTTGTTTGCCAAACTTGAAGACATGAGCGATACTTTAGAAGTAATAGTTTTCGCCGACGCACTCAATAAAAATCCGGATATTTGGCGAGAAAACAATATAATAGTCGTAAGCGGCAGACTTTCTTCCAGAAATGGGGAAAAAAAGTTAATCTGCCAGCAAGCAATAGAATTATAAAAAATGAAAGAAAAAAGGGGAAATATCGAAAAAATTAGGCATTCTTTATCTCATTTATTGGCCATCGCTACATTAGAAAGATTCCCGGGCGCAAAATTGGGAATAGGCCCGACCATAGAAAACGGATTTTATTATGATTTTGACTTACCCCGCCGATTGAGCGGAGATGAACTGCCCGCCATTGAAAAAAGAATTAGAGAATTGGTAAAACAGAATTTAAGGTTCAAAAAAGAAACGGTTTCATTTATAGAAGCCAAAAAAATATTTAAGAACCAGCCCTACAAACTGGAACTCGTAAAAGAACTTAGTAAAAATAAGGAAAAAATTTCTATATACAAAACTTTAGACAAAAACGAAATTCTATTTTTAGATCTTTGTGCTGGACCCCACGTGCTTTCTACAAAAGAAATAACACTTGACGTTTTCAAACTAACTAAAACCGCCGGCGCCTACTGGAAAGGCAACGAAAAAAATCCGATGCTTGTCCGTATTTATGGAACGGCTTTTGAGACAAAAAAAGAGCTTAATAACCAATTAAAAATGGAGGCTGAAGCCGAGAAAAGAGACCATAGAAAATTAGGGCAGGAACTGAAAATATTTATGATAGACGACCTAGTCGGAAAAGGCCTTCCTATATGGCTTCCTAATGGAACGATAATTAAAGATGAAATAGAAAAACTGGCTATTAAAATGGAAAATGAATATGGATATGAACGCGTTTCCACTCCGCATCTCGCAAAAGAAGAATTATATACTAAATCCGGCCATCTTCCTTATTATGCCGACAGTATGTACCCGCCAATGAAAATGGATGACGGAACTTTTTATTTGAAATCAATGAATTGCCCCCACCACCATTTAATTTACAAATCAGAAATCCGGAGCTGGCGGAATCTGCCGATTCGCTTGGCGGAATACGGAACTGTTTACAGAAATGAGCTCTCAGGAACACTTGCCGGACTTTTAAGGGTTCGCTCGCTCCAAATGAACGACGCCCATATCTACTGCCGAAAAGACCAAATAGAGGAAGAATTTGAAAAAGTTTTGGAATTAACTCTAAAATACTTCAAAATTTTTGGGCTTAATGATTACTGGTTCCGACTCTCCAAATGGAATCCTAAAAACAAAGCAAAATATATAAACGAGCCGGCAAATTGGAAATTTGCCGAAGGCGTATTGAGAAAAATACTTAAAAAGAAAAAGGTTAGTTTTATTGAAGTCAATGATGAGGCTACTTTTTACGGACCAAAAGTTGATGTTCAATTCAAATCCGTTATTGGACGGGAAGAAAGCATGTCAACAATTCAGCTCGATTTCTCCGCTAAAAAAAGATTTAAGTTATCATATATAGATAAAAACGGTAAAACAATGAAGATGTTTTTGTCATACACCGTGCGCCTCTATCCACTCATGAAAGACTTATAGCTTTTCTTATAGAACACTACGCTGGCGCTTTTCCTTTATGGCTCGCCCCGATTCAGGCAGTAATCATACCCATTTCGGAAAAACAAAACGCGTATGCCGTCAAGGTCTTAAATGTATTTAAGCAATACAATATTAGAGCCAATATTCTTGAAAGCGGGCAGACTCTTAGTAAGCGCATAAGAGAAGCGGAAACTCAAAAAGTCCCTTACATTTTGGTATTGGGAAAAAAAGAAGAAAAGAAAAAAACCGTTAATGTTAGGGATAGAAAAAACGCCCGCCAAGAAGAAACGAGTATAAATAAATTCATTGATAAAGTATCTCGGGAAATATCCTCCAGAAAAAATTAACTTTTAAAATGCCGCGTAAAACGAAACCTCTTGTAATCGCGGTAGTCGGCCCGACTGCCTCCGGCAAGTCGGATTTAGCTGTCCGCTTGGCCAAGGAATTTAATGGCGAAGTGATTTCTGCTGACTCCCGCCAAGTTTATAAAGGACTTAATATCGGCTCCGGAAAAATTAGAAAAAAAGAAATGAAGGGTATTCCCCATTATCTTCTTGATGCTGCCTCGCCCAAAAAAACTTTCACTGTTGCCCAATATCAAAAGCTCGGAGAGAAAAAAATTAAAGACATTTTAAAGCGCGGAAAGCTTCCGGTAATCTGCGGGGGCAGCGGATTTTACATTGATGCGCTCATTTATAGTTTGAAGCTTCCAGAAATCCCCCCGCAAAAAGAGTTGAGAAAAAAACTGGAAAAAGAATCAACGGAATCGCTTTTCAAAAAACTAGAAAAGCTGGATTCGCGACGGGCAAAAAACATAGACCCTCATAACAAGCGCCGTTTAATAAGAGCGTTAGAAATCGTTTTAACGACAAAAAAACCGGTTCCTTTGTCTACTACGATACATCGTAGTATGCATCCGAATTACGATTTATTAAAGATAGGAATTAAGAAAGAGCCGGAAGAACTAAAAAAAATGATTCATAAACGGCTTATAAAACGCCTTAAACAAGGAATGGTAAAAGAGGTTAAAAATCTCCATCGGGGCGGTTTGAGCTGGAAGCGCCTAGATGATTTGGGATTGGAATACCGCTATGTTTCACGCTACCTGCGCGGCATAATTTCAAAAAAAGAAATGGCGGAATTAATAGAAAAAGAAAGCTGGCAGTACGCCAAGCGCCAAATGACATGGTTTAAAAGGGATAAAAACATTATTTGGATAAAAAATAGCAAAGAAGCGAAAAATCTGGTTAAAAAATTCTTAAACGGATAAAAATACCCCCAAGTGAAAAATCCACTTGGGGGTTAAAAACACATATTACTTAGAACGAGAAAATATTCTATTATCAGTAATCCACTTGTTTGGAGATATAACGGTTTCGTTAATCCCCACTATCCAACCATCAATAGACCGTTCCTGAGACCAATTAATAGTTATAGCACACAAATCCTTAGTATCGCGAATATAAAAAATATTTGTATACTTCGTAGATAGAAGACCAGATTCGCCGTTCGGCTGACATCCTAAAAGAAACCATATCTGTGAAAGAGTAGTTTCCACAAATTCGGCGCCGATTTCCCTATAAATATCCTTATCGTCTGCCGGAAGAGTAATTTTAGCACAACAGAGCGTCATTTTCGAAACGGGTTCCTCTACTTTATTGAGTAAGAACTCCTTAAAATTATTCCACAAGTATGAAATTTTTACCCCAGATTTAGACCTATTGGTTACAAATTTCTTCTTCGAAACAAATTTTCCTCTTGCGGGAATTATTGCTTTACCAACTAACTCAAGAATCGGCGAATAAATTGATTTGAAACCGCAAACTGGCCGGCGCTTATCATGGTTTGGATCGTCAAGATTTAAATCGCGAAGAACAGTAAGAAACCCATACTCAAATATTTTCTGTACTTGCTCGCTAGGCGCATCTTCGAAAATCTGGATAAATTTTTTTATCTGTCCTGCCGTGAGGGTACCCATAGTAGTCCTCCTTCGCCAATTGGCGATTTGTGGCGTCGCCTTATTTTACCGGAATAGCAAACTTCAGCGGGCCGAGTAAATAGCTAAAAACTAACTGTTAAAGAGCAGATTAAATATACACTGTTTTACAAGCTTTGTCAATTTTTATTTAGATACTCCTCAAAAAGCTTTTTCAGCGTGTCGGGATTGGCTTGACCTTTGAATTTCGCCATTGCCTGCCCTATTAAAAATTGCAAAGCACTTGTTTTACCTTTCTTATAATCCTCTACTGCTTTCAAATTGTCTTTTGAAATTTCTTCAACTGTTTTATTTAATATATCCTCGTTTGATATTTGTTCTAATCCTTTTTCCTCAATTATTTTTCTCGGGTCAAGTCCGGTCAAAAACATTTCCCTTAAAATATCTTTTGCCAAGCGACTATTAAACCCTTCTTTTTTTATCAAAACAATAAGGTCGGCAAAATTTTCCGGGCTTATGTTTAAATCTTTAAAGCCGATTTTTTGTTCGTTTAAAAGACCTTTTATATCACTTATTAAATAGTTAAAAAGCAAAAGCATTCCCTTATTTTTTTCCTCTTCATTTTCACTTTTTATTTCTTCCATAAGCTCCGAAGCGCTTTCTTCGAAATATTCGGAAATATTTCTATCCTCGGCTAAAAGCCGAGCTTGGTCTTCATTTAATCCGTATTGAGAAATAAATCTTTTTCTTTTCGCTTCCGGCAATTCTGGAATTTCAAGTTTCAATTTCTCCAAATCCATTTTTCTCAAATCTAATGGCGGCAAATCCGGTTCCGGAAAATAACGATAGTCGTGTGCTTCTTCTTTTGACCTCTGTAAAACAGTTATGCCCTTAAATTCATTCCAGCCCCGGGTTTCCTGATGCACTTTTTCTCCTTTATCTAAAACTTCCGCCTGCCTATTTATTTCATAATTTATTGATTCCCCAACCGCCCTGAAAGAATTCAAATTTTTAATTTCAACTTTGGTCCCGAATTTTTCGCCTTCTTTTGCCAAGGATATGTTCGCCTCTATCCTCATTTGACCTTTTTCCATATCCGCATCTGAAATGTTAAGATGACGCATTATTAATTGAAGCTCTTTGGCAAATTCCATTGCTTCTTTTCCGCTTTTAATTTCCGGCTCGGTTACAAGCTCCATTAATGGAACTCCTGCACGGTTGAAGTCAACAAGCGAAGATTTTCCGTCTTGGACATGAAGCAAACGTCCCGTATCTTCTTCCAAATGAATTCTGGTTATTTTCACTCCATTAAGCTCTCCGCCCAAAACCAGCGGCTTGTCATATTGGGAAATTTGATATCCCTTAGGAAGGTCTGGATAAAAATAGTTTTTGCGGTCGAATTTGGAAAATTTAGGTATTTGCGCGCCAAGCGCCATTCCTAATTTCAAAACAAATTCAACCGCTTTTTGGTTAATAGTCGGAAGCGTTCCCGGGTGAGCCAGGCAAACTGGACAAACATTGGTATTTGGCTTTGGATCATTTCCGCTGAAGGCAAATCCTCCTCCGGAGGACAGGCACCCGCAAAACATTTTTGTTTCGGTTTTGAGTTCTGTGTGTATTTCCAAACCTATAACCGGTTTATACATAACATAATTGTATAAATTTTCAGACGATAAATCAAAAAAGACGGCTACTGCCATCTTTTTTATATTCTTCTTTATTTTTTAAAAAATCTACTCCGTTATCTCTATGCCCATATTTCTCGCGGTCCCGGCTATCACTTTCATTGCTCCCTCCACGTCGTTCGCATTCAAATCTTCCATTTTCTTTTCCGCTATTTTTTTCAAGTCTTTTTTGGTAATCTTTCCAACTTTATTTTTAAGCGGATTCCCGGAACCCTTTTCAATCCCGGCAGCTTTTCGGAGTAAATCCGAAGCCGGCGAAGTTTTAAGTTTAAATTCAAAAGTACGGTCTTCATAAACTGTAATCTCGGCCGGGACTATTTCTTCTTCCCTGTCTTTGGTCGCTTCATTAAATTGCTGGCAGAATTGGGCGATATTTATGCCGTGCTGCCCTAAAGCCGGACCTACGGGAGGCGCCGGATTGGCCTGACCGGCCGGAATTTGAAGCTTTAAAATTGTTTTAATCAATTTTGCCATAATTATTGATAAAGTTTACTGATGAAAAATTCTACACTAACCGCTTAAATTTTTCAAGTAAGCTCTTTATATTTTCCTCTTGTCAACCACCATTTTATTTTAATAACTTCCCAAAGGAATTTTATGTACCCGCTTAATTTAACTTTTGAAAACGGGTTATTTACCCAAACTACCGGAATTTCTTTTATTTTATATCCAAACTTTTTTGCCAAAGATAGAGCTTCAACGTCAAAAGCCCATCTGTCTATTTTTAAAATCGAAAATATCCTTTTTGTTGATTCGGCGGTAAAGGCCTTAAACCCGCATTGAGTGTCCCACATTCCGGGTAAAAGCAAAATTTGTATAAATAGATTTCCCGCATCCCCGGCTATCCTTTTATGCCAAGGTTGAGGCGGAACAAGTTTTGCGCCGGGAACATCGCGCGAACCTATTACAATGTCATATTTTCCTTTTTCTCCTCCAGGAGGAGGAAGATAGGGCATCATTTTTGAAAACTGGTCTATTGTTGTTGAATTGTCGGCATCCATAAAAATTCTCACATCACCCTTCGCGTCCAACATCGCCTGCCGTACCACCCAGCCCTTTCCATGATTTTCTTTATTGTTAATCAGGCGCAAATTTTTCATTAAATGTGAAAAACGCTTGACGATTTCCGCTGTCTGATCTTTTGAGCCGTCATTAATAACGATGATTTCGTAAGAAAAATCATTCTTTGAAAGATGCTTGTCTACATCTACCAATGTAAGCGGCAACCTCTTTGCCTCATTGTACGCCGGAATAATTACAGAAAGATATGGTTTCATAAAATTATTCTTTAATTATAACACAGTTAAAACTTTTGGACCTTTTTCTGTAATTGCCACTGTATGCTCAAAATGCGCCGATAAACTTCCGTCGTCAGTTGCCCAGCTTTCATCCGAGAGCTGAATCACGCCGCTGGAACCAAGAGAAAGCATTGGCTCTATGGCCAAAATCATTCCCCTCTCTAATTTTAATCCACCTTTCTTTATACCGAAATTATAAACAGTGGGTTCTTCATGAAGCTCGAAACCAACACCATGCCCCGTTAATTCCCTTATTACGCCAAATTTGTTTTTCTCGGCCGTCTTTTGAATCGCGAATCCGATATCTCCAAGTGTTTTACCGGGCTTCGCTTCTTTTATTGCGTTTTTTAAGGCCTGTTCCGTCGTCTTTATCAAAAGTTTTGCTTCTTTTGAAATTTTTCCTATCCCAACCGTTAAAGCCGAATCGGCAAAAAATTTTTTATATTTCACGCCAATATCTATTTTTAAAACGTCGCCTGATTTCAGTTTATAATCAGAAGGAAAACCATGAACCACCACTTTGTTGACGGAAGCGCATATAGACCCCCCAAAGGGACGACAATCAACGTCAGACTGGTATCCTAAAAAAGCCGGTTCCGCGCCCTTATCTTTTATCAACTGATATGCCAAGGCATCAAGTTGGCGCAAACTAACTCCCTCTTTTGCCTTATACTTAAGTTTTTTTAAAACTCCGGCTAAAATTTTTCCACTCAAGCTAACAGCTTGAATTTCCGAGGAAGAATAAATTTTAACCATAATAAATTATCGGAAATAAGAATAAATCCGTTCGTGAACTTTATAAGGAAGAGGACGGCCGTCTATTTTAATAATGCGATAGCCTTTTTTCTTTAGTTCCATTAAAACTGGGAATGTTCTTTTTTTATACTCTTCCAATCTTTGTTTAATTATTTTCTTCTTATCGTCTTTACGAACTTTTAATTTCCCGCCGCAAAAAGGACAAAAACTGTTCTTTTTTGTATTTAAAGACAGCAGTGGGGTCTTACAAACAGAACAAATTAATCTTTTTTGGTTTCTTTTTAAAGATTCTGACGGCGGCACATTGAGATTAAAAATAAAAATATTTTTCTTGCCATATCCACGTTCAAGAACCTTCATTAGCCCGTCTTGATTTTTACCGCCGGATACTTCAAATTCCGTTCGTGGAGAACCGCTGAATATTATAGATTGCCCTAATTTGGATATTTCTTTTATCCTCCTGGAAAAAACTTTTAAAAACCAAGAAGGGGTATTAAGCTTGCCTGATTCGTTCAATTTTCGCTCCCTTTGAATTTCCTTGCTGTTTTTACCGCCGCTATAAAGTAATTTTCTCAAATAAACGCCGGTATCCAAATGAAAGAGGTCTAATTTTTCGGAAAGTAATTTTGCCTGAGTTCCTTTTCCCGAACCCGGCGGGCCGATTATTATAACGCTAATTTTATCGGAAATATTTTTAGGCATACTAAATAATTAAAAAGTTTCGTATTCTCGCATTACAAGTTGGGAATTTATTTGCTTAACTATTTCAAGCACAACCGCAACGACAATGAGAAGCGCGGTACCGCCTAAAGTTAAAAAGGCGATTCCGGTAACCATTTGGGTAACATTCGGCAATATGGCAATTAACCCCAAAAATATGGCGCCGGTAAAAGTAATGCGGCTGATTATTTTCGAAAGAAAATTAGAAGTTGATTCTCCCGGCCTAACGCCAGTAATAAAACCTCCCGCCCTCTGAAGATTTTTGGAAATTTCTTTTGGGTCAAAAGTAACGGCCGTATAAAAATATGTAAACAAAACAACCATCACAAAATAAACCAAGCTATAAAGATAATGATTATTGAAAAAATAGTTTGCCCATTCGCCGAGCATGGAAGACAAACCACTTGAAAAAATAGCTGTTGCTTGAGCTAAAAATTGGGGGAAAAGAAGAACTGAAATGGCAAAAATTATTGGAATGACGCCGGCTTGATTGACTTTAATCGGTAAATAACTGGAAACCCCTCCGTACATTTTATTTCCCCTAACCCGCTTGGCATAAGCGACTGGAATTTTTCTTTCGCCCTCCTGGATAAAAACGACTCCAGCGATAACAACCACTGCAAGAATAACAAAACTAATATAGGTAGGCAAAACTGACGGATCATAAGCAAAGAAAACATTCCTAATGGTAATTGGTAGCTGACTGACAATACCTGCAAAAATAATTAATGATATTCCGTTTCCTATTTTTTGTTCGCTTATAAGTTCGCCCATCCACATCAAAATCATTGAACCGGCAGTTATCAACATAACATTAGTAAACAATGCAAAAAAACCGAGACGCGGAACTACATTCTGAGACATCAAAAGATTTAAAAAACCATATCCTTGAAGCCAAGCCAAGGGCACTGTTAAATAGCGCGAATACCGATTGAATTTTGCCCGGCCAGCAGAACCTTCTTCATAGTATATTTTTTTCAATCCCGGGAAAATCATCGTTAAGAGCTGCATGATAATCGTCGCCGTAATGTATGGAGCAACTCCAAGCATCATAATTGAAAGATTATTAAGTCCTCCTCCGGAAAACACATTGAGAAATCCAAAAAGCTGATTGCCGCTTAAAAAATTTTTAAGCATTAAAAGGTCAACCCCCGGAATTGGAATAGCAGCTAGAGCTCTAAAACACACTAGTATAAAAGTGACAATAAAAATCTTTCTTCTTAAATCTCTTATTTTAAAAATTTGAAAAAATTTCGGCATGTTAATTCTTTTACGCCTATTTTATTTTACCACCAACTTTCTCTATTTTTTCCTTAGCACTTTTAGAAAGCTCTATCCCTTCTATCTGAAAACTTTTTTTTACCGTTCCCTTCCCTAAAATCTTTATTTTTTGACCGAAGCCGTCCATCAATCCGACCTCTAAAAGAACTTTTTTGTTAATTATTCCCCCGCTCACTTTCTCTTCCAATTCAACTAAATTAATAACCTTCGTTTCCTTCTTTCTAAGAGTGGGGTTCTTCTGACCGCGAAATTTTGGTAATTTCAAAATAATATCCCTTTCCGCAGGCCTTATTTTTCTGCCGGCTCGGGACTTTTGCCCTTTTTGTCCGCGTCCTGAAGTCGTTCCGCGCTTGCCCCCACGAGCAATTCTCTTTTTTTTTCTATTTGGTGTTTTTAGCCGAAGTTGATGTATTTGCATGTTTTTTTAATGACAATTTTTTTAGCGCTTCCAGAGTCGCCAGCGCGTTGGTCAATTTATTTTTCGTTCTACCGAGAGACTTTGCTGTTGCGTCTCTCACGCCCGCCAATAAAAGAACTTGCCTGACGGCACCTCCAGCCTTAAGGCCGTGGCCTTCCGAGGCGGGTTTAATAATAACTTTGGCTGCGCTGAATTTTGCCTCCACTTCAAACGGAATCGTTTTCCCCTTAAGAGGAATATTCATTATATTCTTTTTGGCTTTGGCTTTTGATTTGTGAATCGACTGGGCAACGTCTAATCCCTTAGCAACCCCTACACCGACTCTTCCTTTTTCATCTCCAAGAATCACCGTTGTTCTAAACCGAAACCTTTTCCCTCCAGCGACAACGCGCGTGACCCTTCTTAAATCCAAGACTTTTTCTTTAAATTCGCTTTTTGGTTTTACTCTTATGTTCCTTCTTGGTTCATACATGTTAAATTTTTAGTCCGGATTTTCTAGCCGCCTCCGCGACAATTTTTACCCGGCCATGATACTTGTAATTTCCCCTGTCGAAAATGGCTTCTTTTATCCCTTTCTCAAGGGCCTTTTGCGCTATAAGCTCTCCTAATTTTTCAGCTTGTTTAACTTTGTTTTCTCCTTTTCCGCTTTTGACGGGTTTTATTGTCATTCCTTTTGTAGAAACACTCAATAAGGTTTTTCCCTTTTCATCGTCTATTAACTGAAGTGAAGTATAATGGTTACTCCTAAAAACCGAAAGACGCGGTCGCGAAACCGTTCCTAAAATCCTTGACCGAATTTTTGTTTTTCTTCTTAATCTTTTTGTGTTTAAAATCTTTCTGGAATTCATGTTATCTTATTTTACTCCGGCATCGGCAGCAGTAACCACTCTCTTGCCCGCTTTACGCCTGACAATTTCACCTTGATATCTAATTCCTTTTCCTTTATATGGCTCAACTTTTCTTTTCTTTTTTATTTCCGCAGCTATTTTTCCAACAAGCGACTTATCTTTCCCGGCTACTTTAATTGTATTTTTCTCAACCGAAATTTTTATACCTTCCGGAGAAATCACTTTTACCAGATGGGAAAATCCAAGATTGAGAATTAACGTCTCGCCCTCCATTGATGCCCGGTAACCGACTCCTTGTATCTCTAAAATTTTCTCAAAATCTTTAATCAAGCCATTTACTGCATTATTGGTAAGCGCACGCATTGTTCCCCAATTGGAACGGGTCTGTTTGGAATTATTTTTTGGAACAAAAATTAAAGCTCCGTCTTTTATCTCAATTTTAATAAAAGGAAGAATTTTTAAAGAAAAGTTTTTATCTCCCAACTTAAATTCTAAAACTCCTTCGTTTTCTTTCACTTCCATTTTCTCTGGAATTTTGATTGGTTGTTTTCCTATTCTACTCATTTTGGTTTTTTAGCTCCGTATTTACTTCTTTCCTGCTTTCTTCCTTCAACGCCAGTGGCATCCAAAGTTCCACGGACAATATGGTATTTAACGCCGGGCAAATCTCTTACTCTCCCCCCCCTTATTAAAACTATAGAGTGTTCTTGAAGCTGATGCCCTTCGCCGGGAATGTAAGCGGTTACTTCCGAACCGTTAGTCAATCGCACCCTTGCGACCTTCCTTAAAGCCGAGTTTGGCTTTTTAGGCGTAGTGGTAAAAACTTTCAGGCATACTCCGCGCTTGAACGGCGAATTTGAATTAACGGGCTTATTTTTTAAGGTATTAAAATAAAAACCTAAAGACGGCGACTTTGATTTTTTAGTCCCCTTTTTTCTTCCTTTTTTTATTAATTGTCCTATTGTGGGCATGTTGAAATATAAATAAAAAATCCGCTTAGGACTTAACTATATTAGCAAAATAGAGGGAAAAGTGTCAAGGAGGGTCAGAAAAATCTTCCCTTGCTCATATACCTCCAGCATCACCATCGTGCCTCGCTCCTCGTAAAAAACTTAACGGAAAATAACGAACTCAACCTCACGGGTTCGGGATTCACACACCGCGATTTTCCTATTTTTTATTCCTTACTCGGAGATGGCTCCCGCCGCTGTCGGCAGATATTCGCTGCGAGAAGTTTTTTCTTTATTAGGTTAGTAAAAAAGATAAATACCTGTATTAATACAGGTATTCCTAAATATAAAAAAAGCCGCATGATTTATAATCATACGGCTATATTGGCCAAGATATTTTACTAATCCTTAGCCATTTTCGCTGTGCCTTTTTTGAGCACTTCAGCGACCAAGTCGGGGTGCACGTAAAGACCCATTTTAACTATTATTGGATTGGAGCGGCTGCCGTCGTAGTCCTGCTCGCAGATGGGAATGAGACAAAAGTATACCGTATCCCCAACACTCGGCCGGACATGCACGTAAACCGGGTCCCTGGGCATAAGAACATCATGAATCACAGTAGCCCTTATCCCCTCGAAAATGCGCTTCACGCGGAGAACGAGTATGGAATGGGGACCGGGAACGATCTGGGGCTTGAGTTCAGTCACAATGCCAGAGTAAATAATTTGCATCTCGGCCGGCACTTGAATATTTCCACTCTTGTCCGGTTGCGGCTTTATGTTTTTGGTTACCCATACAAGAAAGCATGTCGCCACGACCATCACGGCACAGGCATAAAGTATTGTCTTTGAATTTCTTTCCAATATCACAGCAACCTCCTTTTAAATTGTTAATTCAGTAAACTACCAGATTTGTACTTTTTACATAATAGCATACTTATAAATATTTGTCAAGCGGAGGACGTCCTACAAACTAAAGTAACTTCCGGTGATGAGCCAGAAAATCAAGTTAGACAAAAAGGGCAGTACCATAAAGGCCAGAAGTAACACCAAAAAAAATCCCAAAAATCCCAATCTGGCCAAGATATAGCTGGCGCGCGGGTACAAATCCATTAATACTTTAGACCCGTCCAAGGGAGGTATTGGAATAAGATTAAAAAGAGCCAAAAAAATGTTTATATAAATAATCAGGGCAAGCGCCTGTAAAAAGAACCCTGAAATAAAGGAAAAATTAAAAATACCCACACCAATCAATCTTACAAAAATTCCAAGAATCAAAGCAATAATGATATTGGCGCCAGGACCGGCGATTCCGACTTTTAAAGAACCGTATTTTTTGTCCCTTAAATTAAAAGGATTATAAGGGACCGGTTTTGCCCAACCGATAAAAATTCCCCCGAAATATAAAAGAAATAAAGGAATTATTACGGTTCCCATAGGGTCCATATGCACAAAAGGGTTAAGAGTCAGACGCCCGGCATCTTTTGCCGTCGAATCTCCTAACTTATATGCTATAAAACCATGGGCATATTCGTGAAAAACCGCAGATAAAACTATTATTATGTAAATAAAAAATTTTAAAGCGTTTGGATCAATCATAAATTTAGGGTTGACACTAAATATTAAATATTAAATACTAACTACTAACTACTAATTTTTAGAAATATGAGACAATGCTCAATTTGTGGAAAAGGCTCCATTATGCGCCAAGCGAGAAAGAAGCTTCGCGGTAATTATAACCCGACGCCCAAGAAAAGAAAATATCCTAATTTGCAAACAATGACTATTCCCGGAAAGGGAAAGGTTTCTGTATGCACTCAATGCATTAAAACTTTATCAAAAACGAAATAATTTTTTGGGGCGACAACCGGGCTGTAGTATACCGGTAGTACGCATGCATGGGGTGCATGTAGACCGGGTTCAATTCCCGGCAGCCCGACAAAACCAAAAAAAACTAAAAACCCGTCCCTTGATAAATTCAGGACGGGTTTTTTATTAGCAAACTTCTGTCTTACCAACTCTGTCGATTTTCGCGGAAATTGTTTCTTCCTCCGCCAAAACCGCCTCTAGCTGGCCTTTCTTCCATTGGACGTGCTTCATTGACTTTGATTTCTCTTCCGTCAATACTCTTTCCATTCATTGCTTCAATAACTTTTTGCGCTTCTTCATCATTAGACATTTCTACGAAGCCAAAACCTTTTGAACGGCCGCTCATCTTATCAGTAATAACCGTCGCAGATTCAACTGTGCCGAATTCTGCGCAAGCGCTTTTTAAAGCATCACCAGTGGTATCATAGGACAAATTGCCAAAGTATAACTTTTTAGCCATAACTATCCTTACATAAATATTTGTATTAACGAGTTCGACCTCTTACTTTTACCTTAATTTACACAAATACTTACGTCGAAACCTTGATACTTATGTAAGGGGGATAATATAAGAACACTCGCTGATTTATAATATAATACATAGTTTATAAAAAATCAAGCCCAATAGAATAAATTGTCAACTAAAAGAGCCCATCCTAAGATTATTCCCGGCTGAAAGCCAAGTGGGAAGGTTCAACTACGACGCGCACGTCGAAGTGCTTTTACCCACCCTTAAGGAATTATTTGATCCGAGAATCTCAGGGGCAGGGCTCATTTAAATCATATCATAAAAAAATGGGGAAGTTATCCCCAGAATTAAAGAGAAATCTTATTTTGACTTATTTGTCAACTTTTAGAAATTTACTCCAGAATACCATCTAAATCAACGTCATAAAGAATAGATTCAGTTACTAAGCGATAATTAATTAGCTCTTTGCCATTAAACCATAAAATAATTTCATTTTTAGCTTCTTTTATACTCGTTGAGGCGTGAATTAGATTACGAACCGCACGACCGTCAAAATCGGCAACCTCATAAGAATCGATTGTAAAATCGCCTCGTATTGTTCCCACATCAGAAATTAGCGGTTCAGTTCCGCCAGTAATTTTTTTCACGATTCCAATAGCACCCATACCCTGCCAAACCATAACAACGACCGGGCCGAAAGTCATATATTTTTTTAAATTATTAAGAACAACCTGTCCAACCTCCAGGGAATTATCAGATGGGGGCGTTTTCCCTTTTTTCTTATAAGCTTCAATCGCCTTAACGCCTGTTTTCATTTTCCATTCCGGGTCAATAGAATAATGTTTTTCTATTAAATCCGGAGTGGGAACAACCATCTTAAGGGCAACAAGTTTAAGGCCTGTTTTTTCAAAACGCTTTACTATTTCCCCTATTAAACCCCTTTGAACTCCATCCGGTTTTATTATTACTAGGGTTTTTTCTTTTTCTATAATATTTTTTTCTTCCATAATTAAGATTTTACTAAAAATTTTTTTGAGATTATACTATTTAATATATAAAGTAAACAAGTTATCTATGAAAATCAAGCCTCGTCTTATTATCGGTCTGGGAAACCCATCAAAAGAATACGAAAAAACTTACCACAATGCCGGTTTTTTGTTTATTGATTTTCTGGCTGAAAAAGGATTTGAAAAAGGAAACTTATTTGTCTTTACAAAAGATAAGAATTTTGTATTAATAAAGCCGCTTGTCTTTATGAATGAATCTGGCAGAGCGACGTCTAACGCCATAAAGTACTTTTCAAGCACTAACGATAAAATCAGACCCGAAGAAGTAATGATTGCCCATGATGATTCTGACATTGCCTTGGGCGATTACAAGATTTCGTTTGGTAAAAGCTCGGCCGGCCATCGCGGGGTGGAATCAATCATAAAAAGCTTGAATACTCAGAATTTTGGGAGATTAAGGATAGGAATTAGAAAAACAGGGCTATTCGTTAAAACCCAAAGGGCCAAGGCTGAAGAATTTGTATTAAAAAAAATATCCCCAAAAGACCTCAAAAAAATGTCTGAAAACTTCGCAGAAATAAAAGAAACACTTAATGTCTAAAATAAAATCTTTTATCTTAATAGCTGGCGACATTGTTTTGCTCTATGGAGCGCTGGCAATTACTCTTTTTGTCCGCTATGGCCGCGGTGGCTTTAATAAGGCATTTTACGACCATCTCGGACCTTTTTCATTAATTTTCATAGTATGGCTAATCGTTTTTTACCTTTTTGACCTCTATCGCAATAAGAATCTTAGAATAACCCCTTCCAGTTCCCAAACTTTCATTTTTGCAATATTTGCAGGCGTTATGGCGTCAATTATTCTATTTTATCTTTTCCCCGGCTTTTTCAAACTTACGCCTAAAACAAATTTGGCAATTTTCGCTGTTGTGTTCGGAGTTTTGAACTTCGGCTGGCGCTCGCTTTTGGCAAAAATGTCTATTGCCGGAGGATGGCAAAACCGAGCGCTTTTGATAGGTGACTCACCTGTTTTCGAAGAAATTTCGAAATATCTCCATGAAAATCCTCAAATCGGCTATAATGCTATTGCTCAAATAAAAAATATCAAAGAATACCCGGCGGAAAAATTAGAGAAAGAAATTAATAAACTTATTAAAAAACACCGATTAAATACTTTTGTAATCCAAACAGACTTGAAAAAAAATCCTGAGATTATTAAAGCAATTTATAAATTCATTTCTTCTGAAATAACGATATTGGACTTAGTTTCATTTTATGAAGTGCTTCTGGAAAAAATACCCTTGGATGAACTGGATGAAAACTGGTTTATAGAAAAAATAATTACCAGAAGAAGAATTTATGATACTTTTAAAAGAATTATTGATTTAGCCTTGGGAATTGTCCTTTTTATTGTTTTAACTCCACTAATGATTTTGTTCTTAATTTTGATAAAAATCACCTCCCGAGGACCTGCTTTATTCATTCAAAAAAGAATGGGTAAAAACGAAAAACCGTTCACTCTTTATAAATTCAGAACAATGAAAGACGGAGGGAAAGGGCCGTTATGGACTACTAACAACGACAATCGCGTAACTTTTATCGGTAAAATTTTGCGCCGAACGCATTTGGACGAACTTCCCCAACTCTACAACATAATAAAAGGAAATATTTCTTTTATCGGCCCAAGGGCTGAAAGGATGGAATTGGCGGAATACTACGGCGAACTCCCCCGCTACGAAATGCGCCATATAATCAAACCCGGCTTGACGGGCTGGGCCCAGTTAAATTACAAGCCGAGCGCCTCGCTTGAAGAAGCAAAAGAAAAACTCCAATACGACATTTATTATATTAAAAATCGCTCGTTAGTCTTAGATTTTCTCATACTCCTAAAGACAATAAAATATTTATTTGTTTCAAATGGCAAATCTTAAAGAGCTTCTTTTCCAAAACCGGAACGCGAAACAAACAGTAGCAAAAAATATTTTTTGGCTAAGCGTTAGTCAATTTGCTGGCAGATTAATTCGCGCCGTAATAATCATTTATGCCGCCAGAGTTTTAGGGGCCGCAGGATATGGAGTTTTTTCCTACGCACTCGGGCTTGCCGGATTTTTCACAATATTTGCGGATATTGGAATAAGCGTGCTTTTGACAAAGCAAGCAGCACAAGAACCAAAAAAGGCTTCTTCTTATTTCGCTACTTCGTTTTGGATTAAAAATGTGTTACTGGCAGGAACTGTACTTCTTATAATTTTTGCCGCCCCTTATTTTTCAAAAATCGAACAAGCTAAAGTTTTATTGCCATTTGTTGCCCTTTTGGTAGTTTTTGATAACCTCAGGGACTTTTCCTTCGCTTTTTTGAGAGCAAAAGAAAAAATGGAATACGAAGCCCTGACGACAATTTTTATGAACATTGTAATAACCGCACTTGGGTTTATTGCATTATATTTTTCTAAGACGGCGGGGGCAATAACATTCGCTTATGTTGGTAGCGCTGGAATAGGATTTTTGATTTCCGCTCTTGTTTTAAAAAAAGAATTTTGGGGGGTAATTAAAAATTTTAACAATAATTTAATTAAACCGATTTTAAATTTAGCCTGGCCAATAGCTTTGTCCGGCCTTCTTGGAGCGTTTATGATAAATATAGATATAATTATGCTGGGATGGTTTAAAACTGAAACAGATGTAGGGCTCTACTC
>SDBT01007263.1_pt1 | contig 18268 bp, 15 predicted proteins | sample 2277101 | NCBI WGS metagenome assembly SDBT01 (sample SAMN10404973, study PRJNA504765) | marine sediment metagenome | isolation source: marine sediment core GS10_PC15, 103 cmbsf | place: Arctic Ocean: Southern Knipovich Ridge | collected 2010
AGAAAAAACGGTTTCTTTAGCCCTAGAGGGATGCTCGTCATGTCTTATTCCAACGATGTAGGTATTAATCCCGTGTTCTCTAATCCCCTGCTCAATTGCTCTTATCTTTGCTTCTCGAGCCAACCTTGCATCAAAAGTCTTTTTTAACTTCTCCAAATCGCGTTTAGCATGCTTCACGCGTATCAGGTCCAGCTTCCAATCCTTAGAAATCTTTTTAACAAACTCCAGTACCTCAGGAAATTCAAGACCTGAATCATTGAAAAAGACCCTAACGGGGATTTCTCCCCCACAAACTTCTCTTGTTAAATGAAGTATTACAGTTGAATCTTTGCCTCCTGTCCAAGCAATAGCTATTTTGTCCTTCTCAAACTTCTTAAGTGCCTTGGAAATAATTTTTTTACTTTTAGTTATCTTTTTCTCTAAATCGTCCAACATACATTCAGTTTACCATTCCAACCGGATGTTTAACTCCCAAAATCTGAATTTCCTTTCCCTTATGTCTTTTCCAAAACATACAATCTTTCTTTAGTTGGTTTAAAAAATGGAAATCTGAAATCTTCGGTTCCTACAATTTTTAGACCCAGTTTGTTAAATTGACTTTTTAGTTCTTGATTTGTCCTAAAATTGAAAAACATCTCGCCCCCAAAAAGAGTCGTTGGAATAGTGTGCCAAATTGTAAGAATTAAGCGATCGAATCTTGTATAAATCAGGTCTTCTAGGATAATGATTCTATTTTTGGTAATCCTAGTTATCTCTTTTAAAACCTCCTCGGGTTTCCCAGAGTGATGTAAAACAAAAATTGCCAACACTGTATCAAAAGAACTATCTTTATAAGGAGCCTTTTTGCCATCATAAACCTTGATTTTTAAATTTGTCTCATTGCGCTTATCTGTTATATCCAACAGTTTCATTTTTACTTTCTTCCTATCGCATATATATTTGGCAATCAGTCCTGTCCCACAGCCAAAATCCAATACCTTTTCACCATTTTCAATATAAGGAAGAGTCAATTCCGCCAAAACACTAATTTTTTTCGAGGACAAACCAGCAAATATTTTTTTTAAAAATCTTCTCATTCTATACTCTTTGTCCCATTGGTTCTCTCAATCAGCTTCAGATGTTTAACTAGAATCCTTTTAAGCTGTTTTGGAATTCCTTGTCTCGCAATGTTTTTCTGCTCCTTAGGGTCATCTCTCAAATCATACAATTCATCTTGCCCGTTTTGATTATAAATATATTTTTTATCTTTTGTTCTAATAGCAATCTTTTTATATTTAATGTTTAGATTAAACCCCATTCTTACAGCTTGCCCTCGCAATCTTTGTCCCTCCTCAGAAATTGCGTATCCTTTTCTATTTTTCTTATCAAACAGGCTTTTCCCAACCCACCCCGATGGCGATTCTATCCCAACTAAATCGAGAATGGTTGGTGCCAAATCAATTTGGCTGACTACTTCAGTAATTCTTCTGCTTTTTAAACCAGAATTGACGAGTATAAGCGGAACATGGATAAGCTCATCATATAACTTAAGCTCGTGATGAAATTCTCCATGTTCATAAAATTCATCTCCGTGGTCAGACGTAATAACAACTATTGTATCTTTACCCAACTTTTCTTTACCTAACTGAGCAAAAAAATCTTTAAGAGCATCGTCTATTTCCTTCACTTTTTCACCATACAGTTGTTTTAATTTTATTAGGTCCTTTTTGTCAACTTTTTTCCCACCGCGATACCATTTCTCCCTTACGATATTAAGCCGATGAGCTTCTTGTTTTGAAAGCCCTGATGTTTTCGGAAGATAAGGAAAGTGAGCATCAAGATAATGAATCCAGCAGAAAAAAGGTTCTTTTTTGTGCTTCCTAAATAAATTTATTGCTCGTTTATTTATTTGGTCTGCCGGGAGACAAAATTTGTAATCTTCACTAAATCTTTTTTTTAGATTATAAAGAGAATAGAAATACTTAACTTTATTCAAAACTTTCTCATTCTTTATAAATTTAAACATCAAATTTGCTACATTTTGGAGTAGCCTATTCTCTACATCTCCTCCTCGACGTCCTTCCTCAAACTCGTCAAAATAATAATCAAAACCTATGTCATGGCCAAAAAAGTTGTGCAGAAAGGGATGAAATACCAAACCCATTGTTTTGAACCCCTTCTTTCGTAATACTTGAGCCAAAGTTGTTTGGTTCGGCCCCATCTCCAATCTCCCCCCGTCCATTAAGGGATATTTCGAAGTCAAAATCCCTTTGAATGAAGACATTGTCCAGCTGGCAACACTAAAGCAATTTTCAAAGGCAACACCCTTTTTGCCCAATTCCCACAAAAAAGGTGTTAGTCGTCTGCTAATTGTGTCCTTGCGCAGACAATCTATGGTTATCAAAATAATATTCTTCACTCTTATACATCATCCTCTCTTCTCCACCAATCTGCTATCGCTTTTATAGGAGAGGTGATTTTTTTTGCAGATGCTACTATCCAAGGCTTAAAAATCCACCAATCGAAAAGCCACAAAATCAAGAAGAAAAGTGTAAACGATGAAATAAGTGCACCCAGAAAATCTATTAGTGTATTTTTGTACTCTAAAATTATATTATCCCCCTTGCCTGCGTCAGAAAGTGGTATATACATAAAGTCAGGGCCGGCTGTATAAATTGATAGTTTAGTTTTCTTTCCCCCTTTCTCAAGATAGGCTCGCCATTTTGGAAAATGAACTTCTTTAAAAAGAACTCCCTTCGCACTACTACCCAATTTAACTATACGCTTTTCGGGATGAACAAATTCAACTTCAAAATCTGCCCTTGTTATCTCACGGTTCCCTTGCAGCCAATCAAAAATATCTTTAATGAAAAGGGCTTCTTCCTTGTTTTTGTAGTTACCCGCGTGGTACATAAGGTTCATCCCAGACCAAACAACTTTTCCTTTTCCAAACCTACCCCCAACTATGATAGGTTCACCCGATTCATTTACTAAAACTTGAGCCCAAGAAGACACTGCCTCTGCCAAACTAACACCCCAAGGACCTTCCTCAAAAACAGGAGGGGAAAAATTATCAAAGTTAGTACCAAAATCATATTCTTGGAAAGACAACTCCCAATCGCCAACTACTTCATGTCTTTTTATATTCCTTACAGGAAAGACTTCGGGTAAATCAAAGGCCTCCCCCTTTGGGCCCTCAATAAATAGAAAGCCTCCTTGTTCAACATATTCCTTTAATGCTTTAAAATCATTTTTATTATTGGGAGGCAAGTCATAAATAAAAACGGCTCCAAATTTTTTCAGTTCAGAAAGGGAAATATTTAAGTGGTCAGTCCCTGACCATATTGGGATTATTTGAGAAGAATTTATATTAGCCTGAGCTAGGCTTCTGAAGAAGACATCATATTTGGGCTTGCCGCCAACTACCAAAACAGTAAGGGTGTTTCCTGAAGAAAGAATTGGTCGAGACTGAGGAGCTTCATATATTCGTAAAGCAGTCAATTTCCCTACCAAATCAAAAACATCGTACTTTGCCAGATTTTCACTAGTTAATCTTACTACAAATTTGTCTACAGCCCACCAGTCAAGTAAAAATTTTGTCTCGTCTAAATTCCCATCCCAATCCCAAACGGCCTTGACAAGATAGAAATCAAAATCAATATTTAAAATACCGTTGCCAAAATAATCACGAGTTTGAGGATAATCTGGGTGATATCTATTAAATATCATCGCTAAATGAGCCTCTGTGCCAGTACCGAAGCGGTACTGGGCGTCATCAGGAACCTCTAGGGAAAGAAAGTCTTTTTCGTTACTGCGTACAGGAGACTTAAGAAAAATTAATTCTTTCCAGGTCGCAGGATCAGGAGAGAAATTGGCCCACACCCAAGCAAAGAGCATGACTATCAGAATAAAACCTACGTAATTCGCATCCTTCTTGCTGAATATTTTCCCAATCAGTAATCCAACTGATATTGTTCCGAAAATCAGTGATAAATGAAGCAAAGAGTTTATTCCTCCGGCCACAAGATAAAGGGGTGTTAAAAAGTGAAGCTTAACAACTGGAAAAACCAAAAAACCCACCGTTCCCAAACCAAAAAACCAGAAGATCTTTTCCTTAAATACTTTCCGATTTAAAATCAGAGCAACTAACAAAAGCAAAATAAACAAAGAAATTGAAAAAGGTGATGAATTGAGAAAACTATTTGGCTTAAAAACAGAACCTTGCGAAATCCCCAAAACTTCTTGTATTTCAAAAAATCTATATCTGTCTAAAGTAAACTGTGTGTCGCCTACATTGAAGCTCCATTCAGGGGAGAAGGCAAAAAGAGGAATGAGGAAAGAAGCGGAAACTAAAGCGTAAAGTAAAATAGTTTTTACCGTGATTAATAACTTCTTTTTAAAACCAGGAACAAAAAAAATAAATACAAGAATTGCTAAACCAACAGCTCGATTGCCCATAAGCAAATGTGTATAAACACTAAGCGCTAAAAATATAACGAGCATAAATAGATATTTTTTGTTTTCTGGCTTATGCACTAACTTGAGGGCAAAATAGACAGAAGCAATCATAAACGGCATTGCAATCGGCCTTATATAGCTACCGTAAAACACGGCCGTCAGCCACATTACCGGTGTTGAGATAAAAACAAAAGATGTCAAAACGCCAGCTAAAAAACTGCCTGAATATTCATCGACCAAAAGACCAATAAAAAACCCGGTCAGCCCCATCGAGATAACTAAAGCCCCTGTCATAACTGCTTCGGGTGAAAAATTAAATATTTTTGAGACAAAAGCCATAACAAGATTGGGGCCAACAGGGTAAAACTGAAAATGAGGCATGCCTGCTACCCAAACATTCCACCAGTTGTGATGGGGAAAAAACTTCAGTACCCAAAAAACCTTCAGAGAGTGAACCATCGCATCTCCGCCTCTCGGGTATCCTCTCCAGATAGCAAAGACAAAACTTATAAAAACGACAAAACTAAGTGATAATAGAAGAAGGAGTAATACTTTTAAAAATCTTCGCATACCCATCGTCTCTAGTTTAACCTTTTTTTGAAAGTCTTTTCTAGGATATATCTAGTAACCCCTAAATAAACCGCCAGATAAAGTAAGTGGCTATAGTAAAAAGAAACCAATAAAAAAAGTGGTCCTTTTTCCTTAAAGACAAGGTATAAAAACTTCCTCCCCAAATAAACCCTGAGGGCAAAGCAAATAAAAAACATAGACCAGACCGCAGGAATAAATAAACTTATGAGAATAAGCACTGTAGACAAATTGGCCAGACCAGCAATAAATGCTTCGTTGGGATTCATAGCCGGACCAAAGAACCTTTTGTATTTCTCAAACTTTTTCATCCACCAATAGCTCCTTGTATAAAATTTTTTAAGAGTTGGAAGAAAATCATTTGCAAAAATCCATATTTTTATTTTGGGATCAAAAGTTATTTCTGAAACTCTGTCAATTCTCCAACCCATCTCTTGATCCTCCATGTCAGGCAACTTTTCATTAAATCCACCCAATTCGTCAAAAAATTTCTTATCGATCGCCCCCAATGCACCACCAAAACCTCCTATTGGATATTTTTTATCCCTTTCGATATTCCAATAAGCCCAGTCACGCATACATTTAAAATGGTGAAACAGCTTTGGAGGAAAGTTGGCAGGTTTTTTATCCGGCCAACACATTAAAGCCTTGATATTTTTTTTCTTAAAATGATTTGAAATTTTTTTCAGTGCTTCTGGAGAAACAGTTACGTCGCTATCTACGAAAACTAAAATTTTTCCTTTCGCTATCTCGGCACCAACATTTCTGGCCGCTGCAGGCCCCTCTCTCTTTTTAAGTTGTAAATATTTTGCCTCTATCTCTTTATACTCCTGCATAAGTTCCTTAGTATCATCTTTTGAGGCATCATCAATGACAATCATTTCAAAATCAGTAAATGTTGAAGCCAGAATTGATTCTAGAAGTGGTTTCAGGGTTTTGGCTGAATTAAAGCTTGGAACGATAATTGACAAATATAATTTTTTCATTTCTCGGCGGATGCTATCAAACTTTGAACTCCTATCTGTGGTATAAAGATTAAATTTTTTAATCTGTCTGGTAAAGCTTGGGTTGCATTATTAAACACCTTCGTTATCCGATTGGGATAATGGTGATATGCAAGCACAGCAATCTCCTCCAATGATACCCAAATCGGACTGTCAGTTTTAATCCGAATATTCTTGAAACCAGCCTTTTTAAGCAAAAACGCTAAGTTTTCTTTACTAAAATGCAAAAGGTGTGTCTCATTTTTCCACCCAAACCATTTCTCCCCCAGAAGACTTGGTAAAACTCCCTTTATGTCTGGTGTAGTTAAAACAACAAACCCGCCAGATTTAAGCACTTGCTTTACTTCTTCAAGAAACTTCACAGGTTTTGAAATATGCTCAACTGTCTGAAAGATTGTAACTATATCAAAGCTGTCCTTATCAAATTTCGCTTTCGAAAGTTCCCCTGATTTTGCTTTTATTCCTTTCTTTCTAACTGCCCTGGCAGCATAAGGAGAGATATCAAACCCAATTACCTCCCAGCCTTTCTTTTTGGCAATTTCTAAAAAGAACCCCAAAGCACAGCCAATATCTAAAAGTCCCCCTTTCCTCCCACGACGCAATCTACTAATCTGATTAAGTTTCTTTTTAAAATATGGTGAAAGATAGTTTTTTTGCTTTTCATAATCCATATATCCAGGCATGTTTTTATTTCTCTTTAAGTAATACTCTTCCTGATAGAGTTTTTTAATCTCCTGCTTTGTTGGTAAAGGAGAAACATAAACCAAACTACAAGTGTGACAAGCGTAAAGAGTGTACTTTTTAGTTTTCAAAAAAAGCTTCCTCTTTCTTGACTGGCAAACAGGACATTGTTTTAACATAGATACTTCTCTATAACTGCTCTTGCAGCACCAACATAGACTGCCAAGTAAAGGGTATGACTTATGGGCAAGGTGGCAATAGCAAATAAAACACCCTTTTCTTTAGCAGCAAAAAATAGAAACGTTCTCCCCAGAAAAAGTCTCGCTAAAAAGACGACTAAAAAAGAAATGAAAAGCAAAAAGGATAAAGACTTAATCATAAAAAGAGAAAGAAGGCAGACAAAAAGCAGTCCCGTACTTAAATTAGCCAAACCTGCAACCAATGCTTCTTTGGGATTTGTAGCTGATGAAAAAAATCTTTGATATTTAAAAAATATTTTTGTCCATAAATAAGTCCTCAAGTAAAATGTTTTAACTGTTCTGGAAAAACTACTAAAATGATGTTTGACTTTAACTTTTGGATTGAATACAATCTCTTCTCCCGCCTCAACCAATCTCCAGCCAAATTCGTAATCTTCCATTCCAGCACCTCTGTATGATTCATCAAAACCCCCTAACTTTTCAAATAAATCTTTTTTTATTGCTGCGATACAACCTCCAAACCCACCTACAGGTAAATTTTTGTCTCTTTCCAAATTCCAATAGGCCCAGTCTCGCATCGCCTTAAAGCTATGGAACAAAGTCGGATTAGAATTTGCAGGCACTTTATCGTAACCTCCGACTACAACCTTTTGCTTTTCGTCTTTTAGACTTTTTACAAGTTCTCCAAGTGTATTTTTATAAAAGACAACATCACTATCTGTAAAAACTAAGAACTTTCCTCGGGCTAATTTGGCCCCCTCACTTCTTGCAGCACCAGCACCTCTATTTTCCTCCAGTAGGTGGTAGATCACTTTTTTGTATTTTTTAACCACCACGCTAGTGTTGTCAGTTGAGGCATCATCCACAACTATTGTTTCAAAATCAGAAAAACTTGATTTAAAGATTGAGCGAAGAAGTGGCCCTAGTGTCTTCGCCGAATTATAACTTGGAATAATAATGGAAAGATATGTTTTTCTCATTTTCTTGCAAAAACCTTAAGATAAAACACCTTCTTTTCACACCACCATATTATCATTCAATTCTCAGGATTCATATGCTATGATTGCTTCAATGATTGGCAAAGATGTCAAGTTGGGCAAGAACGTAAAGATTCATCATTCAGGCTTAGTTAATCTTTACGGTTGTGATATTGGCGACAACTGTGCTATCGGTGCCTTTGTTGAAATAAGAAAACAGGTCAAAATTGGTAAAAATGTTAAAATCCAAGCTCATGTTTTTATCCCCGAGGGAGTGACAATTGAAGACGGAGTCTTTATCGGTCCCCATGCTTGCTTTATTAATGATAAATACCCCAAAGCAGTAAGTAGAAAAGGAAAGCCCCTCCCCTCAAATATTGGTGGACCAACGCCAACTTTAATAAAAGAACGCGCTGTAATCGGTGCAAATGCCACAATAATGTGCGGTATTACAGTCGGCAAAAATGCCATTGTTGGAGCAGGCGCTGTCATAACCAAGAATGTTCCAGACAATACAACCGTAATAGGAAAACAAGAAAGAATAATAAAGGGACAAGGAAAAAACTGCCAAATAGCTCCTTCGGCAAAAATCGGAAAAGGAGTAAAGATGGGTTCATTTTGCGTAATTATGGAAAAGGCTGAAATCGGAGAAGGAAGCAGGCTTGCAAATGGGGTTATTGTTTATCCAGAAGTAAAAATCGGCAAAAAAGCCTGGATAGACGATTATGTAGTTGTTGGCAGACAGCCAAAAGGAACAAGCTTTACTGCTCTTAAAATAAAATCAGTCCCTCCTGCTAAGCTTGGCAACAATATTGTTTTAGGGTCTCAAGCTGTCATCTATGCGGGGGCGAAAATTGGAAATAATGTCTATATTGCAGATAGATGTCTTGTTCGAGAAAGATCTAAGATTGATAACCTTGTACGAATAGGAAAGAGTGTAATAGTTGAACATGACGCCCATTTAGAGGAGGATGTAAAAATTCAGTCATACACAATTATCGCCGAGCATATGAAGGTTGAAAAAGGAGCATTTATAGCCACGTTCTTAACTTCAAATGCAGACAAATATATGAAGATGCATCCAAATAGATTCAACCCGCCGCTAATCAAAAAGTACGCTCGAGTTGGCGGAAACGTAACCCTTCTCCCAGGAGTAACAATCGGTGAACGCTCTGTTGTGGGAACAGGGTCGGTTGTTACAAAAAATGTCAAACCAGGAACAGTTGTTGTTGGAAACCCCGCCAAATATTTAAAAGATGTCGACATCTAAAAATACTCTCCACCTTTCAATAATCATCCCGGCATATAATGAGGCGGGAAATATCAATAAAGTTATTAGAGATTCCCTTAAAGAAGCAAAGAAGATAACTAGTAGTTTTGAAATTATTGTTTGCGATGACGGATCAAGTGATGATACTCAAAAAATTATTAGAAAACTACAAAAATCAATTCCTCAGCTAAGGCTTATTATTAACAAGAGAAATCTTGGTATGGCACCAAGTCTTATTCGCCTATTTAAAAAAAGCCGCGGCGAATTTATCCAGACTATGGCCGGAGATTTCCAGTTTAGACCAAAAGACATTCCAAAATTCTATAAGGCGGCACAAAAAGCCGACTTGGTAACCGGTTGGCGACAAAACCGAAAAGATCCACTTTATCGACTTATCATTTCTAAAATATACAATCTCTGCACAAGAATCCTTTTTGGGGTCAAAATCCATGATTTAGGTTCAACTAAAATGATTCGTCGCGATGCTTTAAGAAAAATTAACCCGCAAACCAAAACTAATTTTATTGAGGCGGAGATTATAATAAAGGCCTACCAGCTAGGTTTAAGGGTTGCAGAGGTTTCTATCAGCTATCATTCTCGTACTCGTGGCAGAAGCACTGGCGCTAAACCAGCAGCAGTGATCAAAACCTTCATCGCCCTTTTCAAATACTTCCTTTTAGGAAAAGCGTAAGGTAAGATATTCCTGTCTATGGCTAGGGGTTGGAAAAGATTGTATCAAAAGAAGCTGACTGGCTTTGAACACATCTTTGATCGCGTGTCAAATGGTATGGCTTTAGCTATCCCCCATGCTGCAGGGGAACCCCAAAGATTAACGGCTGAATTAAAAAATCAAATTAAGCGCTTTAAAAACTTATCAGTTTACAGCCAAATCTCGTATAGCTCCTCTCTTATAAACGAACCGGGTTCTGAAAAACATTTATCCTACCGGGTGAGTTTTATTGGCCCTGAATTGCGAAAGATGATAAGTCGTGGTCAAGCCACTTGTCTTCCATCTCATAATTTTTTCGCGGCAAAAAATATTCTCTCAGGCCGATGGCCAGTTGATGTTGCTCTTATTCAAGTTAGCCCACCAAACAGCAAAGGTTATGTCAGCCTTAATGTATCAGTTGACTATATTATCCCTGCCATTAAAAAGGCTAAGTATGTTCTGGCGCAAGTTAATAAATATGCTCCTTATACATTTGGGGAAGGAGAAATTCCTTTATCAAAGATTACATCCTTTATTGAACATGATGAGCCTCTAATTGAATATTCTCTTCCTAAACCTGGACCTGCTGAGAAAAGAATCGGGAAATTTATAGCCAGTCTTGTGCCTGATGGGGCAACTTTGCAAATGGGCATAGGAATGATTCCAGATGCAACTCTTTTAGAGCTAGGGACTAAAAAGAACTTGGGTATTCACACTGAAATGTTCTCTGATAGTGTTATTCCTCTTATTAAAAAGGGTGTCATTAACGGAAGAGTGAAAAAAATTGACAAAGGTAAAATTGTTGCCTCATTTCTCATGGGTACTAAAAAACTGTATGACTTTGTTGACAAGAACCGCATGATTTTAATGAAAACTCTTATTTATACAAATGATCCTTTTATTATTGCTAAAAACGATCGTGTTATCTCAATTAATTCTGCCCTCGAGGTTGATTTTTCTGGTCAAGTCGCAGCTGAAAGTATTGGGCCTTATGAATACTCGGGGACAGGGGGGCAAGTTGATTTTGTCCGAGGGGCACTACGTTCAAAAGAAGGGAAAGCCATTATTGCTTTTCCTTCAACTGCCAAAGGCGGAAAAATTTCCAGAATTGTTCCCCAGCTTACTCCAGGAGCTATTGTTACAACCACAAGAGATGACATTGACTACGTAATTACAGAATACGGGATAGCAGAACTCCGCGGCAAATCCATTGGGCAACGCGCCCGATCACTTATAAAAATTGCTCACCCCAAATTCAGATCAAAACTTGAAAAGGAAATTAAAGGCAAAAATAAGTGGAGCTTCATCTATCAGCCTCAATAAATTCCATTAGAAGGCCACCCGTACTTTTTGGGTGAAGAAAGAATACTTTTCTGCCGCCAAAGGACACTGAATTCCAAATTTCTTGAGCGACCTTGAAACCTTTCCTCCTATACTTCTCAAGAACCTTTTCGGCATCAGATACCTCATAGGCTATGTGATGCAACCCTTCACCCTTTTTTTCTAAATATTTGGTGATTGGGCATATCTTATCTGCTGGCTCAATGAGCTCAAGCCTAACATTATCAAACTGCAAAAACTGTACCCTAACCTTTTGAACCTTGTCGTGGTAAACCCTGGTCTCGCTCTTCCATCTCAAGACGGCTGACAACTCCTTTTTCTTTTTAACAATGCTTTTGGTGACAAAACCAATATGTTCAACTTTCAATCCTTTCATTGCTTGTGATAGAATTCTAACCGCAATTAGATGTCAAAATCAATTAACCTGGGAATAATTGGGTCTGGCTATTGGGGGTCATTGCTAGTAAAAAAATTCTCCTCCCTTTCCAATGTTCGTGTACTAATGGCTGCTGATTTAAACAAAAACCGACTCCAGGAAGTACAAAAAAGCTTTCCAAAAATCAAAACAACAACCAGATATAAAGAAATCTTAGCTAATAAAACTATTGATGCTATTGTTGTAGCAACTCCGGTCTTGAGTCACTACAAAATTGCTAAAGATTGCTTGCTTGCCGGAAAACATATTTTTGTTGAAAAACCATTTGTTAAAACTTCAAAACAAGCCGAGGAACTTACAAATATAGCAAAAGAGAAAAATCTTACCTTAATGACTAATTATATTTATCTTTACCACCCTGCAGTTGCCAAGATCAAAAAAATGATAAATAGCGGCAAACTTGGAAGAATTATGTTTATCCAATCGGTCCGCTTAGGTTTGGAGCTGTTTCCTAAGGGCGTTAATGTCGTTTGGGATCTTGCTCCCCACGATGTAGCCCTAATCTATTATCTCCTAAGTAAAAAGCCAACAAAAATCAGTCTTAAAGGAACCAGTTTAGTGAATAAAGACACAAAAGATACAGCTTTTATCAATCTTGAATTCTCAAAAAATCTGATGGCCCAGGTAATGATAGGTTGGCTTTCCCCTGCTAAAGTCCGCCACTTTGCTGTTGGAGGGACTAAGGGAACCATTGTTTTTGATGAAACAAGAGAAGATAAACTTTTGTTTTTTGAGACAAAAATTGACAAAAATTTTGGTAAACATAAAATTTTCCAACCCGATCGCACCGGCAAGCCTATCTTCTTCCCCAATGAAGAACCACTTGTCCTAGCTTGTCAGGATTTCATAGGCTCTATTGTTAGAAGAAAAAACCCTTTGGCAGGACCTGAACTTTCTGTTAAAGTAACCCAAATTCTTGAAAAAATTTAATGAAGATACCTATTTTAGATCCTAAAAGGCACTACAAATCACTGGAAAAAGAATTTCTTGTTGCCACCAAGCGTGTTCTCTCTTCGGGAAGGCTTGTTCTGGGTGAAGAAACTAAAAAGTTTGAAAAAGAATTTGCCAGGTTCTGCGGAACAAAATATGCCACAATGGTCAATTCAGGTACTTCTGCCCTTTTGACAACTCTCTTGGCTTACAAGATTGGCCCAGGAGACGAGGTAATAACCGTTCCCAACTCATTTGCGGCCACAGCCCAGGTAATCTATTTTTCAGGCGCAAAACCGGTCTTTGTCGATATAAATCCAACAACTTACAATATTGATCCCGAAGAAACTGAGAAAGCAATAACTAAAAACACCAAAGCAATAATCGTTGTTCATCTTTATGGCCAACCAGTAGAGATGGAGAAGATAAAAAAGATTGCCAGAAAACATAAGCTATTGATAATTGAAGACGCTGCCCAAGCGCAGGGAGCTAAATACAAAGACAAGTCAGCTGGAAATCTTGGAAGTGCCGGCTGTTTTTCTTTTTTTGTCACCAAAAATCTGCCTTCATTTGGCACCTCTGGAATCGTCACTACAAACAACAAAGCCGTTGCTGAAAAAACAAAAATACTAAGAGACAATGGTCTGGTTGAAAAAGGAAAACATATCTTAAGCCTCAATTTTATGCCCGAGGAACTCCAGGCCGCTTTCCTGCGAATAAAATTAAGGCATCTCAAGAAGTGGAATACTAGGCGACGTAGAATTGCCAGCTATTATAAAAAACACCTGTCTGATTTACCCCTGGTACTCCCCAGAGAAGAAAAAGACGTCTATCATGTCTATTATCAATTTGTCATTCGAACTAAGAATAGAGACAAACTCCAGGCATATCTAGAAAACAAGGAGGTGCAAACGAGAGTCTACTACCCTATTCCCATTCACCTCCAGCCAGGTTTTAAATATTTAGACTACAAAAGAGGGAGCTTTCCTGAAGCTGAGACTACTGCCAAGGAAATTCTATCCTTGCCTATGTATCCGGAACTCACTAATAAAGAAATTCAATACGTAGTTGAGCAAGTCAAGAAGTTTTTTGATTAATAAACTCTTCTACTGCTTGTTTTGCTGTTTTTCTTGATTTCCAACTGTAGCTTTTTAGTTTTTTAGTATCTGAAAATAAACGTTGAGGACCAAAGGGAGTCGCCTTGCCTCCAGTAACTAAAACTTCTGATTTTCCGCCTGTTGCATTCTTTACCCAGTTGGCAAAATCAATCAATTTAACCTCCTTTCCTCCACCGACGTTATAGATACCTTCTGGGAGTTTCTTGATAGCCAGTAAGTTTGCCGTCACCACGTCATCAACATGGATATAATCCCGGGTCTGTTTTCCATCCTGAAACACTTCAATTGGCTCACCCGATAGAGCAGCTTCTGTCCAAATAAATAAAGGGCCAGACATTTTGCTTTTCTTTTTAACTCCTGGCCCTAAAACCGTCGAATAGCGCAAGATTACCAAAGGAATTCCAAGCTTCTTGCTCCACTTTTGGGCCACTTTTTCTGATTCAAGTTTTGACCGTCCGTAAGCTGTTGTTGGAACTGGTTCCATGCTTTCTTTAAAGGGAATTTTACAACCCATATAAACAGCCTGGGATGAGGCTAAAATAACTTTTTTGGGTAATTTATTTAACTGCTGTGCCGCTAGAAACAAATTCTCGGTTCCTTTAACATTTATATCAAAATTTTTCTGTCTTTCTCCTCTTACAGCCGCAAGATGGACAACAACATCAACATCCTTTTCTAAATTCTTCTTCCAATCCTCCACCTTTCGTACATCGCCCTTAAAAAGAAAGACTCTGTGTCTTTTTTCTAGAACCCTAGAGTACGTACATCTACCTATGAAACCAGTACCACCTGTAAGTAAAACCTTCATCTAAGCGATTTTAGACCAGGAGGAATTTAAAATCCAGAAGCGGAGATGATTTTAGGAAGAGCTTCGCCAGCTTCTTCTCGGAAGAAAATGTCACCTTTGCAAAGATAGTCCATGTTTCTTGAGTGTGGCGCCACCCCAAAAACCGGATTAACAGCAATTATTTTTAACCCTTTATATCTTGCTTGTTTAATAACATCTCTTCTGTCAACCGCCACCCCAATTACCAAGAGAGTTTTTACTTCAGGATCAAACTCAACTGGATATCTGTCAGGAAAGATACTTAAGCGTGTTTGGGTATAAGGAACATTAATCTTTTTTAAAAGATCATCCATGTTGTCAGTAAAAATTTGTCTTATAGCCCCTTTCTTATAAAGCCCCGCAAGAGCATGGTGGGTTTTTGAAGGTTTTGCTTTGATAGCATCTATTGTAAATTGACAAAATCCCCTAAATTCTCCTTTAGCATTTTCAACTATTCGCTTCGGCAAACCATCCTCTCTTCCAAACACAAGTTTCTCTATTTCTCCATTGTCAACCTCAAAAATATTATGTATTTCTCCAAGAAGAGGAAGGCCTGACTCAGCTGAAAGACCTGAGCCGACACAGAGAGCAAATGGAGCATATTTCGAGATATCATAACTCTGTGTCTCTGGTACCAATCGCGGGGGATCAATGGAAAGTCTTGGTTTGCCTTTCAGCCTTCTAGCAATAGTCTTTTTGTCATACTCCGTTGCCCTTCCCACTTCAATCCGCAATCTAGAATAGCCCGGATGCCTGCTTTTTTGCCACGAAGTTACCTGCATATCATAATGACCGGCCTTCTTACCTTTCCCTACTTTATTTTTGAGAAATTCTACCTCACTTGTTTTTGCCCGGGTGTCAAGGAAAAAATATACCCTTTTGATAAACAGTATTCCCTTATCATTTAAATCAAGGTCTGCGGAGAAATAAACGGTTCTTGATTCAGGGTAACGAACTCTATCAACAACCTTATCTCTTTTCCACCCCCACAAAACTTGAGGTTTTCCTTCAAGTTTTCTCTTTCGGGCTATCCCTAAAAAGAACTCTCGCTCATCGGGTTTCAAAAACCACGGGCTTTTTTGTCTTCGCCATGAAGTCGTGCTCTCTGGTGGAAATTCTTTTAGTGTTGGTGTAGGCAAGTTAAAACCTCCTCTCTACCTATCATACTATCGATAAAAAAATGTTATTGCAATAGTCACGCTTCTAATATCATTCTACGACTTTTGAGTAGCCAAATACAACCAATCAATGTCAATATTGTTATCCCCCAGCCCAGATAAATACTCTTAGGAGGATGCCATGATAAGGAAACTTCATAATTGCCGGCTTTTCTCGGCAAAATTAGCATCATATCGGGCCCTGCTTTTTTGATTTCAAGTCTTTTGCCGTCTACTTTTGCCTTCCACCCACGATCATAGGTTGTTCGGAAAAATATCCCATCACCTTCTCCTGCCTGAGAAACCAAGATTTTTGCCTTATCAGGCTCCTCCCACCATTTGTAGTCAAAATCAATCTCTTTTTCTTTCCGAATAGCTTCGTTGAATCTTTTAAGATTCTCTTCATCCAAAACATTCTCTATCTTGGATGAATCCATCAGCTCTTGTGAATTAACCAAAACAAACATGTCTGTCGTATTTTGGGTCTTGTAAATTCTAAAACCGTCAATCTCTTTAGCCACTCCAAAAATTTCCTCAAATTTTTGGGGATCTGCAAAATCTCTATAGGGAGTTTTTGCCGTTGGTCCTTCGACAACAATATACCTGACCCCATAAGTCGACAGCCAGTCTGAAGCCAATTTTTCGTCCTCTCCTTTGTTGAGTTGGTAAGAAACATCTGCCCACCAAGGATTTGGCTGTCCATTATCAGCGGCTCCTCTTATTTGAAGCACGTCAGAAAAAGCATTGGCAAAAAAGGCAGGTGAACCAGTTAGATAAACTCTTTCGCCTTTCTTCTTGTCTGTGTTCTCCCCCAACCACTTGGCTATCTTAAATTCTGCTGTTTGTTTTATATCTTTATTGGCTTCAACAAATTTCCGGCTTGAAGAAATATATGGCCTGGCAGAAAGATAGATAAGAAAGATAAAGACAGAACTTAAAATAAGACCTGCAAGAAAACCTATACGGGCGGGGAAGAAGCTTTTAGCCTTACCTATTAGAGTAGCAATAAAGATTCCGCCTATCACTGCACTAACCATATTTAGCTCCGGCATATAACGATTAGGCTGAGAACCAAACCAGTAGTCGAATTTATAAAAAAGATAAGGAATTAGAAAAAAAATCAAAAACCACCCTGAAAGAAGTACACACTTTTGAAGATGGGCTTTATTCTTTAATATCTCAAAAACAACTAACGAGATTGGCAAGAGGATAATTAAACCAAGGGCGAGATTTGTCGGCTCGGGTAGATGAAAAATATTTTCTGGATGAATATAGCCGGTAGACGCTATTGCTTTTATCATGGTTAGATCATAACCAAATGCAATAAGCCCATAGATTATGAGACCTAAAAATAGGGAAATTTTTACTTTCTGGGCAACGTTCCCCAACACCGCCTCTGAGAAAAAAACAACAAGAAAGAAAAAGATAAGAGAGTATGCGGAGAAAAGATTAAGAAGGACAATCAAGGCTGTAATTAATGAAGTGAGGACCAGCTTCCTATTAGAAGGATTTTTAAGAAGATCTAGATAAGAGATAACCGCTAAAGGTATTAGGGGCAGGGATAGAAAATGGGCACCTTCGCCGTAATCTAAAAGTATAGAAAGCTGCCAGGGGACGAAATGATTTCCTTGGCCGATTTTCAAAAAAGTGGGAATTAAAAAATAGTTTGCCGAGGGGGCGAAGGCAAAAATTAAACTTGCAAAAAAAGGGGCTAAGGAGTTTTTAGTCAGACGTTTTGTTAAGAAAAATACGCCAACGGGCATTAGCACATAGGCTATCCCCTCTAGCAATCTGTATGCGCCTGCAGTCGAGATCTGAAAAATACTGCTCGTCAGACTAAAAATCACGGGCCCCAAAATGGGATAGACGAGGTGTTGCGGAAAGCCACCATACCAAAACGGGTTCCATGTATACCAGCCAAACCTTTTAAAAAATAGTGCATAGATTGTATGAGCGATTCCGATTGAGGCAGTATTTTTATCATATTCACCCTGAAAAAGAGGCCAAACGACATAAACATTAACAACAACAAGAATTAACAGAAACACAAAAATCAAAAAATTTCTTTTCATTTTTGATCGTGTATCTTTCATTTGAATAATTTTATTTTAGCAACAAAATTAAAGCTAAAACAGAGACGAAGAACAGTTAGGACTGCCTTATAAATTTCCCACTGAGAGAGTTTAGATTTACCTTTGGCTCGTAACTTATAAACAATTGGGACTTCAACAAATTTGAAACTTTTCTGCTGGGAGAGAAAAACAACTTCCATCAAAAACGAGTAGCCTTCGGACTTTATATTTTTATATCTAATTTTTTTGAGAACTTCTGCTTTGTAGGCTCGAAAACCGCTAGTTGAATCCCTAACACAAATTCCTAAGATAGACCTAACTAGAGCTTGGGCTCCCCCGCTTAGAATATGTCTCCAGACATTAAAACCGTAAATTTTTCCTCCTTTGACATACCTTGAGCCGATTACAACATCAAAATTTTTAATTTTTCTAAGCATCCGGGGAATAACGTCTGGGTTGTGGGAAAAATCTGCATCCATGGTTATCAGCACCTGATTTGACAATTTAAGTGCCTTTTGAAAA
>SDBT01007264.1_pt1 | contig 18267 bp, 12 predicted proteins | sample 2277101 | NCBI WGS metagenome assembly SDBT01 (sample SAMN10404973, study PRJNA504765) | marine sediment metagenome | isolation source: marine sediment core GS10_PC15, 103 cmbsf | place: Arctic Ocean: Southern Knipovich Ridge | collected 2010
ACACGTATTAGAACCACACCCAAAGACAACTTTTCAGCGATGCGTATTCCCACATAATTGCCCATGGCAAAACCGCCGGCATAGGCAATATAACAGGCAGGGTTGGAGAGGTTCTGCATAATCTGGCCTATGGCAAGAAGCCAGATAAGTATTTCAAAAAAGCCGACGACAGGAGCAAGGCGTTTTAAGCCTCTGGAAACGAATATGAGACGGATGGTTCCCATGCTGACGTCGGTGACCCTGGCAATAAAAATCAGAAACGGGATAACCAGCCATGCGTAAACCGGCGAATCGGATAATAACAACGCGTGCATTTTGAATTTTCCTTAATTGTCACTAACTTCAAAACATAATACCTGCTTTGCCTGTCGGCCCAGTATAGTGGCGGATTACTTGTCGTCAAGCCGGTCAAACTGGTTTTTAATCTGTTCAAAAACACGTTTTTTTGCGTTTTCGAGCGGAGCATCGAGGTATGTTGCGGCGGCCATTATGTGGCCTCCTCCGCCAAAGGTCTGGGCGACTTTGCGAACGTCGATATCACCGCTGCTGCGAAGCGAACACCTTGTACGGCCATCCGGCGATTCGACAAACAAGGCGGCGGCCCTGACAGTTGCGATGCGTCTGCACTGGTCGATGAAGTTTTCAGTGTCCTCGGCGGCAGCGCCGGTCCGCTGGAAATCGGCCTGGGTAAGATGCTGGACGGCATAACGGTCATTCAAGTGCAACTGGAGAGTGTTCAGCATGGCAATCATAAGCCTAAAGCGAGCAGAAGAATAATTCTGGTAGAGACGGTGATAAATGGTCGTGGGATTGACGCCAATATCAATCAAGGCAGCACAGGTTTTGTGAACCCTGGTGTCGGTATTTGCAAACTGGAACCAGCCTGTGTCAGTGGATACGGCAACAAAAAGGGCTTCAGCGGCTTTTTTGGACAGGTGCCAGCCGGCAAAGACAAGTAATTCATAAATAATTACAGCAGCTGCAGCAGCAGAGGTATCGACCAGTTCGACATCACCAAGGCCATCAGCGGTAACGTGGTGGTCGATTACCAGTACGGGTTTGGGGCTTTGCCTGAGGTATTCGGCAAAACCGGGCAGCTGACTGTTGGTGTTGGTATCGACAAGGATGATTAAATCGGGTTCGTCAGGCCGGCCCGGATTAAATGAGTCAATGGTAATATCCTCGTCAAGGACCGGTGGTTTATCGGCAAAAAGAAACAAGTACCATTGGGGTACGGCTGAAAGCAGCAGAGGCTTTGGCTTTTTACCGGCGGCGGTTAATACGTCACACAAAGCGGCAATCGAACCGCAGGCATCGCCATCGGGCTTAGTATGCGTGGTAATCAAAATATTGTTTGATTTGTTGATTAATTCAATTGCCTTTTGAAAATCTGTTGCGCTTACCATAGCGATTCCTTTTTATTTTTCAGCCACAGAGAACACAGAGAACACAGAGATTCAACTTATATCTTTTATGAATTTCAGGGTGTTTTCATATTTCGTCGTTTTCCATTTTTCTCTGTGACCTCTGTGCACTCTGTGGCTAATACTTCTTTTGCGTTTTGACAGTCCTTTGCGATTTGTTGGGCCAGTTCGTTTTCGGCGACAAACTTTTCCTGGCCTCGGATGTGCTCGATAAAGTCCACAGCAAGGTATTTATCGGCGAGATTTCCGATACGGCTGGTCAGCATGTGGGCTTCGACCAGACGCGGTCGGTCGGTGCCGAAAGTTTCGGCTGAGCCGATGCTGACGGCGGCAGGCAATACCTTGTTTGTATGACAAAGCCGTTCAGCGGTGTCGGCGGTCTGCACAAGAGCTGCATAGACGCCGTCAGCAGGAATAATCTGCAGGTTCGGCTGGATATTGGCAGTGGGGAAACCGAGCTTTGCACCCGTGCCTTTGCCAGGTATTACCCGGCCCATAAGTCTGTAAGGACGCGTCAAGGCAACGGCGGCGTCGGCTACCTTGCCGGCCTGGAGCAGATTGCGAATGAGCGTGCTGGAGACCCTTACGGCGGCGCCAATTGACAACTTTACACATTTTGCCTCAATCGCGACGACCTCAAAACTTTTTTCAAGGCCAAGGCTTCGCAGGGTATGAACGTTGCCTGTGCGATTTAGACCAAAATTAAAATCTTCACCCTCAACGACCACGGCAGGGCTTACAGCACCGACAAGGAACTGGTCAACGAACCGTCGCGGGGAAAGATTCATCAGGTCGGCACTGTCTTTGAGTACGATAAGGCAGTCAACACCGCAGCCTGCCAGCAGGCGCATCTTCAAGTTCAGGGGTGTTAAAACCGGTGGGCTGTTTTCGGGATGCAGAATGGCAACGGGATGGGGCTCAAAAGTCATTGCGACCAGGTGTGCGTTCCTTTCAGCGGCGATACGGCGTGCAGCGGTTAATATGTGGCGGTGGCCGATATGGACACCATCAAAATTGCCGATGGTCAGGACACAGCCCTTCGGCATTTGTGTCAGCTCTGCTATTGTTTCGATAATTTTCATATAGTGTTAAAACCCTTACGCGGTCAAACCGGCCCTGTTATAAATTTGCCAATTAGATATCGAACCGACAGGCCGAAACGCTACTTTACCGACAGGCGGGCTGTTCTGCAACCGCTTTTTCGGCCAACTGGTGTAACTTCAGGCGAGCAGCGGCTGGGGCGGACAAGGCTGACGACTTTAAAAAAAGAAAAAAGCGAAAAGCTACTTGCAACTAAGTTGCATTTGTACCATAATCATTTATTGGCAAAAACACGACATGGGCCAGGATTTTACGAGAAATGGCAATAGCAGAAAGAACAAAACATATTCTGATAGAACTGAAAGACCACGCGCCATTTACGCTTGCAGGTGCGGTGGTGGGTATCGGGTTTATGCTTTTATTCAGCGACGTCAGCAGGGCCGGCAGCCATTTACTATTTGCGGTTTTCCACCCGCTGCACGTGGTTTTAAGCGCAATGGTAACCGCATCGATGTTTCGGCTGCACACAGGCACCAAGCAGGTGATGCTTATATTCATCATAGGTTATGCGGGCTCAATCGGTATTGCCACCATCAGCGACGTGCTGATACCTCATGCGGGCTCACGGCTTATGAAAATGGATGTTGGCAACCACACAGAAGTGTACCACGGTGACAGTCATTTAACGGATAAAGAAGAAAGTGTCCAAAAGGGACATCACCACAGCGGCGGCAAAATTCATCTGGGTTTTATAGAAGAGTGGTACATAGTCAATCCTGCGGCGGTGGTGGGCATTCTTATAGCGTATTTTCTTCCGTACACGAGGTTTCCCCATGCCATGCATGTTCTCATAAGTACATGGGCATCGTCGTCATACCTGCTGATGAACGTGGAAGCTGAAATGACGGCGGCGCTGGGGCTGGGCATATTCGTGACGCTTTTCCTGGCTACGTGGCTGCCGTGCTGTGTGAGCGATATAATCTTTCCCCTTATATTCGTAAAATCCGACGTGCGAGCAGGCGGTCATCGGCAGCAGGATTCCTTTAATCGTCACTGACCAAACGAATGGGCGTATAAGAAATGAAAGCGGGATTGAGGCAAAAAATTGACGCGCTGTTAACGTCGGTAAAGCTGCGCAAGACCGGGCCAAGAATTGCCGTATTGAAGGCTGTTTTGAAGGAGGGCAAACCGGTCACGGTGCGGCGGATAATTGCCAGGCTCGGCGCAAACAGTCCCGATAAGGTCACGATATACCGGACTCTGGAAAGCCTGGTGGAAAGGGGCATCGTTCACAAGGCTTTCCTGAGGGACAAGACGTGGCATTTCGAACCGGCATCAGATTGCACGCCGAACCAATGTCACCCGCATTTTACCTGTGTAAGCTGCGGTACGACTCATTGTCTTCGGCAGGTGCGGCCGCGGCTGGTAAAAAGCCCACATGAGAAGTTTGTCATACACCGGCAGCGCGTTCAACTGGAGGGTCTGTGCCCAGGATGTATAAAGTGATGGGGTCTTGTGGATAAACAGCAAATGAGTTTTGAGTCCTTCGACAGGCTCAGGATAAATTTTACTTGGTTAGTTTTTAGTTGGCAGTTCGCAGTTGTGGCGTGGCCGTGCCCCTCACCGGATGGTGCGGGGCAGGCAGAAGACCGGCAACACCAAAGCTGCGACCTTTAGCGCCACTAACGCGTCTTTTTCAAAACTTCACGCAGGGCCGTAACGGCCTTTCTGTTCGAGGATTCATATTCGGCCTTTTCGAACGCATCGGCTGCGCTTTCATATCTGCCTATGCCCAGCAGCTCATAGCCCAACAACAGTTGTAAGTCGGCGTTTCGAGGCTGGTCATCGGCGGCGGCGGTCAGTTGGGCAATCTGTTCCGGCAAAGTGTCTTTGTCAGGATACAGGCCGAATAAATAGAATACGTCTTCGGTGTCCGGGTCGAGTTTTTCGAGGGCATCTCGCAAGACGTCTGCCGCCTGTTCATATTCGGTGTTTGCGAAAAGGCTCTGTACGTAAGCAAATGCCAAGACTGCATTTTCAGGGTCGGCGTCCAAAGCTTTTTTCGCCATCACGACTGCCCTGGGGTAATCGGCTGTCTTAAATGCGTCAGCGACGTTTGTTAGCTGGCGGTCGGTGTGGTTTACGTCAGAATACCGGCCCTGCTGGTATGGCCTGGAGGTTTTATATTCATCTTTGTAATCAAAATCGCGGTCGCGGTAACCGTAGTAATATCTGTAGTAAGAGGGGCCGTAATCATAAGGATACCGGTCATAGTAATAGTGGCCGTACGGCAGGCTGAAATAAAAGAAATAATATGGTGTGCGGCGATAGAACCGACTGTGTCTGTAGAGATACTTTCGGTTGTGGCTGGGTGTAACCCGGCGGCGGCGAAGAGTCAAACGGTCCGGGGTGCGTTTGCCAAAGCTGTATTTCGGGCTGCTGTGGAACTTTTTACGGGGTGTGATTCGCAGCCGGTCGTGTGCATCTTTTCGGCGAGTTGTCCGCTGGTTGCGGTCGTAGTGCAATTGGGGAGACCTGGATGATTTTCGGCGATGAAAAGTTCGAGGTGAGCGCCTTTGGGAACGAGCGTGAAAGCGGTCTGCAGAGTGTCTTGCTCGGGTGGATTTGGACGAAGCTGTCCTTGAACGTGCGGCAGTTGCCAGTTCAGGTGCGGCCAAAATCGCAGCTGAAAGCACCAGCAGGACAGCTTTGCGAAAGTTTTTTATGGTTAACATTTTAACACCTCAGATTCAGTGTTTTATGCGATTTTTAACGATTTTTTACAGTACTTCCACTTTGCGCTACGTGTCAGCAATGGGCTTGTGCGTAGGCCCGACAAAAAAGTGAGAATCTGAGACAGCCGCTGAAATGTTTTTTTCGATGCTGCCGGCAGTACCGGGCTATTTATCGGTGTTGAACCGCCTTTATGGCCCGGCTCTGCGGGATTTTGTCTCGCGAAGCGGCTGTCTTTAGCTTTATTATAGCATAGTTATGGCGTAAAATGCAACAGGTTATTGAAATTTGGGAGGTTCAAGTGCAAGGGAAAAAGAGTCGCTGCGGATACGTTCTTTTGCTGATGCTTCTGGTGACAATGATTATAGGTGCGGCAATCTGGCTGGGTCCGTCAGTGCTGTTGAGCCGGGGGGACCCAAACCTGCCGTGGAATCAGGCTCGGCGGCTGGTCAGGAAGGGGCAGGCAGTCGAGGGTCCTTCCGAACAGCAGCTGAATATCGACCGGCCTTTGGTTTTCGCAGCGACGGCTAAAAAAGGCCGTGCTGAGCGAGGTGAAATAATAATGCTCCTTGGGCCAGACGGCAGGATAAAAGGTGGGTGGAGCGGTGAATACAGGCCCACTGCTGAACTGCACTACCAGGTCATGGTCGGCAATTTCAAGGGCAATATCGACCCTTCAAGAATCTACAGCGACGAAGAAGGGCAGGACGAATCCCAGCTTTTTTTCATAGCAAAGGGCATATTCGTAATACTGGAGAGCAATTCACGAACAAACAGGGTCCGCAGCGTCAAAGGACATATTTACGTGACCGGCTGGCTGGATACGGAATGCAAAGCGACCGGTAAAGTTACGATTACCTCAGACAAAAGGACATTCAAGACTTTCGGCTGGCAGGGACAGGGCAAAGAACAGACACATATGCTGCCTTTTCTGAAGTGAGCCGGCCCCATAAAGAAAATCCAAAAACGGCTGATGTCTTGCAGAATGGGCATCAGCGGTTTATCATACCTGAATGATTAAAACCAAAATGATTAAGGTGCGGACAAAAGGCAACTGCGATATTGTCAATATCACCGAGCAGGTCGGCCAAATCGTGGCAGAAGCCGGGATTGATTCGGGGGCGGTGATAGTTTTTAATGTAGGCTCAACGGCAGGGATTACGACAACGGAATACGAACCGGGGCTGGTCAATTACGACATAGCTGCGGCGTTCGAAAAGATAGCACCGCAGAACGGCAGATATGAACATGAACAAACCTGGCATGACGACAACGGCCATTCTCACATGCGGGCTTCATTGCTTGGGCCGTCTTTGACTGTGCCGGTTGTCGAGGGGAAGATGACTCTGGGCACATGGCAGCAGATAGTGCTTGTGGATTTCGATACGCGGGCAAGGACAAGAAACGTTGTCTGCCAGATAATCGCCGAATAAGGGGTTTTTGCATATTGGTCGCAGCGCAGCAACGAGGTTAAATTAGGTTGACGCGGGGCAGGCAATGACGTAGGATGGGTCGATCAGTCGTAACGACAAATATCAGTAGTCTGGCACAAGTTTGTGAGCGGTTGATTTTATGCGCGGAAGTTACAGAGAAAGATGTCTGGCCGGTGTTGTTGCGGCGGTGCTGCTTTTAGCGGCTGGCTGTGGCAGGCAGGTGCAGAAACCGGACGCATTGAAAGGCCTGGTAAGCGAAGATGATTTGGGCACGACGATAGGTTCGCTGGTGGAAGTTTTCCTGGCGGAATATATTCCAGTGAGAGGCTACGGTGTTGTCGGGGGGCTTGCGGGGACCGGTTCTCTGGAATGCCCGCCTGAAATCAGGGCTTATCTGGCCCGATACATACTTAAGGAACTGCCGGACAGGAATATAGACATCCACAGATTCATCGACAGCTACGATACGGCAGTGGTAGTCGTGGAAGGGATGATGCCGATAACAGCGTCCATGAACGACAGGTTCGATATGTCGGTAACAGCTCTTGTGGGGACACAAACCACGTCTCTTGAAAACGGGTGGCTTTACGGTGTCGAACTTAAAGTGGCGGGAGGATTGAGCAGGACGATGAAGGTTCTGGCTAAGGCGGGTGGTCCGGTGTTCATAGATAAGATAGGGGGTCAGACAAACAAGAAAAGCGGATATGTACTGGGCGGCGGCAGAGTGCTCAGTGAGTTTAAGATAAAACTTGCAATTCGTGAGCCGGACTACAAGACGGCCAGTGTTATCAGTAACCGTCTGAACGGAAAATTCGGCAAAAACACCGCACGAGCAGTATCGGCCAGTCAGGTCATACTGGAAGTGCCGCAGCGGTATCAAAGATATAAGCGACGGTTTGTGTCTTTGGTGGGGGCAACGTACCTTGCAGAGAATTCGCAGATAACCGAAACAAGAATCAATAGTTTTGTGCGAAGACTTGCAGTTTCAGACGACAAATACACAAGCGAAGTCGCGCTGGAAGCGATAGGTAAGGCCAGTTTAAGCAAGCTTTCGGCACTTGTGAACTCGTCCAACGAGGAGGTTCGTTTGCACGCGGGCCGTTGTATGCTGAATATGGGCAGTTATGAGGGTCTTAAAGTTCTTCGCCAGATGGCTTTCGACCGCAATTGTGCATATCGCCTTGAGGCGCTGGAGGCGATCACCGCAGGTGCAAATCGTAACGACGCAGCAGCTATAAGCCGCAGGCTGCTGCGTGACGAAGATTTCGCAATCAGGATAGCGGCGTACGAGCAATTGAGAAAACTGGACGATATTGCCGTACAGCAGGAGCTTATCGGTGATAGTTTTTATCTCGAACAAATTGTGCAAACACCATACAAAGGTATCTTTGTGTCTCGCAGCGGCCGGGGACGGATAGTGCTGTTCGGAGCACCGATTTACTGCAGGGACGGGATTTTTGTGCAGTCGGAGGACGGCAATATAACTATAAACGCCGCTGCGGGTCAGAAATACGTATCCATAATACGTAAACACCCCAGGCATCCGGAAGTAATAGCCGAGTTGAAAAGCTCGTTTGACCTTGGAGATATTATCAGCACACTGTGTGAAGAGCCTGTGCGGCAAACACCACGAGGGCATACGGGTCTGAACGTGTCTTACTCCGATGCAATAGAGCTTTTGAAGCAATTAAGTGACAAAGGAGCGGTTCCGGCAGAGTTTCGGGCGGGCCCGTTGTCAAAAATCGGTCCAATAGTCAAGAAATAACAAACCTTCGGCCGATAATAATAGCAAACCGCGCGGTTATTGCCTGTGAGGAGTTTTTAAGCTATGCGCCGGATGTGCGAAAATAAGACGAAAAAAACAGACAACGGTAAAGACTATGAGACTTGAAAAAATTGTTCTTAACGGCTTCAAGAGCTTTGCGGACAAGACGGAATTCAGTTTCGAATGGCCTGTAACGGCAATTGTCGGGCCCAACGGCTGCGGCAAGAGCAATATTGTCGATGCGGTAAAATGGGTTCTTGGCGAGCAAAGCGTCAAGAGCCTTCGCAGCGACCAGATGGCGGATGTGATATTCAGCGGCAGCAGCAGCAGAAAGGCCCTGGGCAGCGCGGAGGTGCAGCTTTTTATCAGTAACACGTCCGGGCAGATGTCGATAGAAACGGACGATGTGCTGATATCGCGCAGGATATACGGCAGCGGTGAGAGCGAATACCGGATAAACAACAATGCCTGCCGGTTAAGAGACATCCGTGAACTGTTCATGGATACAGGGGTAGGGGCACGGGCTTACTCGATTATCGAACAGGGACAGGTGGAACATCTGCTGAACGCATCGAAGACCGACAGAAGGGCAATCTTCGAAGAGGCGGCTGGTATAAGTAAGTACAAGGCGCACAAAAAGCAGGCGTTGCGCAAGCTCGAGCTGACAGAGCAAAACCTTTTACGTCTCGCAGACATATTGGGCGAGGTGACAAAGCGGCTTCGCAGCGTAAAACTGCAGGCTGGAAAAGCAAGAAACTACCTTCGGTACAGCGAGCAGCTCAAGCAGGTCCAGCTGAATTACTCGCTTGCAGAATTCAACGAGATAAACGGTGCGGTCGGGGAAAAGAAGAGGGCCCTTGACGCAGCGAACGAGCAATTTTCGGTGGTTGCGGCGGATGCGGCAAGGGCTAACGCCGAGGTCAGCGGCCTTGGCGAGCAGATACTTGAAACAGAGCATAAGCTTAACGGCACGGAAAACAGTCTTGTCTCGGTAAAAAGCAGGATTGACCAGCAGCTTCAACGGATTGAGTTTCTGCGCTCAAGGATAAATGAGATACGGCAGCGAAAGACAAGCGCAAGTGTCAGGGTGGAGAAGCTGCGAGCGCAAAAAAAAGTTTTCGAGCAAGATTCGGCACAATATAAGAGTGAGCATCAAGAGTGTGAGAATAAGCTTCTGGAAAAGAGTCAGGCAGCAGCGGAACTGGGGAAAAGAATCCAGCAGATAAACGCCGAGTGCTGCAGTCTGGAGGCGGATTTGGAGGATGAGAAATCGGGTATAATCGACATAGTACGGTCAACAGCTCAACTTCACAACGAAATCCAGAGCATCAGCGTTTACCGCGGCAATTTATCCAGCCAAAAGCAGCGTCTGGCCGGCAGGGCTGAAAACGCACAAGCGGAACTTGAAAAGCTGCTGACCGAAAAGGCGCAGCATAAAGCGCGGCTGGGCGACATAGAAAAGATTCTGGGCAAACTTGAGGACGGTCTGTCGGCCAAGCGCAAGAACAGCGAGGAAACAGACCAGCAGATTGCGGCAGCAAACCACCGGCTTGCCCACAGCAAAGAAACGCGAAGTGCCCTCAGCGGCGAATTGAGCATACTAAATGATATGGAAAGCAGGCGTGAAGGGCTGAACAACGCGGTTAAAGGGCTGCTTGAAAAGCGGTCGGTTGACGCAGACAGGTTCGGTTATATCGAAGGGATACTGGCTGATATAATCGTGGCAGACGTAGAGTACGCCAGCGCGGTTGAGGCGGCGCTCGAGGGTAAAACCGACGGTGTGGCAGTGAACAATACAGACAGGCTTCTGGCCGACAGGGAAACAATTGAAAGGCTTGACGGGCGTGTGAATTTCATATGCGCAGATAATATAGAGCCTTTTGCGGACACCGGAGATTTCAGGCAAATTGAGGGTGTCAGGGGCAGGGTAGCTGAGTTTGTCAGCTTTGACAGCAGGCACTCGCAGCTTGTATGGAAGCTGCTCGGTAAGACAATTCTGGTAGAGAGCCTCGATTGTGCGGCTGATTTGGCCCGGAAGTTCGGTAAAGAGTATAGGTTTGTCACGCCGGCAGGTCAGGTGGTCTGTGCGGACGGCAGTATCAAGCTGGGGCCTCTGGGTAAAACAACAGGTTTGATATCGCGTAAGAGCCGGCTGCGTCAACTTCAGGACACGATTGCAAGTGTGGAATCTGAAATTGGGCAAATCGAAACAGAGATTGCATACAAACAGCAGTCAAAAGGGCATTTGACCAAGCTGTGCAAAGAGCTGCGAACATCTATCTACGAAGCCAATACCGAAAAGATGCAGGCAGAAACGAATCTTACAGTCATAGAGCAGAATATAGCTCGACTGGCGCAGGAACAGCCGTTGATATCGGGTGAAATCAGCCTGCTTGAAGAGCAGATAGAACAATCGGTTCAGAAGGAATATAATTCCAAGCAGCGGTTAGAGGAACTGGAGGCGGTTAACAGTCAGCGCTGCGCACATATAGAAGAGCTTGAGGCCAGATACGCCCAGCAAAAGGACGTGCAGCAGGCTCAGGTCAATACACTTACAGATTTGAAAGTTGCAATAGGGCAGATAACCGAACACCAACAGTCGGTCAGGCAGACAATAGAAAGTCTGGAGAACCAGATTCGGGAAAATCTGGTCAGCTGTCAGACAGCAGATACGGAAATAAGCAATTGCAGCCAGCAGCTGGCACAGGCAGAAAGCGATATTCTCAGCAGCGAGGCGGCGGTATCAGAATTATTTGTTGACAAAGACAGCGGAGAACAACAGAGAAATGTTCTGCGGTCGAGTGTTGCCGAGCTTGCCGACAGGCGCAGATGTGCGGAGGAGGCTCTGCGGCAGAAGCTGAGCGAACAGGATGAAATCGAAGAAAGAATCAATCAGCTGCGGATAGAGCTGGGTCAGCTGGAAGTAAAGCGGCAGGGACTGGCAGAAAGAGTTCAGGAACAGATGCAGGTTGACCTTTACAGCGAGTACGAGCATTACGAACATAAGCAGGTTAACTGGGAACAAGTGCGGGCTCAAATAGCAGAATTGCGCGGCAAGATTGAACGGCTGGGCAATGTTAATGTGGACGCCATAGCCGAACAGGAGGTACTGGAAAAGCGCAGCGAGTTTTTGAGCAGACAGGTTGAAGACCTGAACAAGAGCAAGGGTCAGCTTCAACAGTTAATAGTACGTCTGAACAAGATCAGCAGGGAGAAATTCGAGAGCACGTTCGAACAGATACGAGTTCATTTCCAGCAGATTTTCCGGAAACTGTTCGGGGGAGGCAGAGCGGATATAACGCTTGAAAAGGCGCCAGTGTCAAACGACGAGGCAGGTGTCGTCTGCGAAGTTTCCGACGATATACTGGATGGTGGGATAGAGATAACGGCCCGGCCGCCGGGCAAGGAAACCAGGAGTATATCGCTGCTTAGCGGAGGTGAAAAGGCGCTGACAGCTATAGCGTTACTTTTTGGGGTGTTCAAGGCAAAGCCGTCTCCGTTCTGCTTTCTGGATGAAATCGATGCTGCGCTTGATGAGGCGAACAACGAGCGTTTCAATCTGCTGATAAGAGAGTTCCAGAAGGACACCCAGTTTATAGTAATCACGCACGCAAAGCGAACTATGAGTATTGCCGACGTACTGTATGGTGTCACTATGCAGAAAAGGGGTGTCAGCAAGAAGGTAAGTGTTCGGTTCGCCGAATATGAACCGGCAGGTGAACCGGCGGCAGTGGCGTAACAGAAAGCGGCGGGAAGACAGAAGGCAGAAGACAGTGAATGTGAAAATACTGTCGCGGCCCGCAGGTCAGACGGCGACCAATTATCACCCGGCAATTACCAATTGACAATTCCATGACATTTTCCGGGCAGTACTGATGTCACTTCAAAAGCAGCAGGTGCTTTTCAGCGCTGGTCGGGAGACAACATTTTCGGATTTTATTATTGAAATCCGACATTTCCGGTGGTATATTCCTGCCTGGTTTTTCGATTTGGTTTAAAAGAGGCCGGCCATGGGTGGAAGATTTGATAAACACATACTAAAGAACGGGATGGTTATTCTCGGTGAGCCGATGGAGGGTGTGGGGTCAGCGGCATTTAATTTTATGCTTCCCGCGGGAGCGGCATTACTGCCGGAAGGCTGCTGCGGGGCAGCAAACATCATAACAGACTGGATATTCAGGGGCGCCGGCGATAAAAACAGCAGACAGCTAAGCAATGCTTTAGACGCACTGGGACTGCACCGTGCAGTATCCGTAAGCAGCAGCCATATAAACGTGGGGGCGGTCCTGGAAGCAGACAATTTAGAGGATGCATTAAAATTGTACGGTGAGGTAATATTACAAGCGGCCCTGAAAAAAGAGGAATTCGAGCTGTCGCGGCAGCTGGCGGTTGACTCGGTACTTGCAATGGACGACGACCCGCGACAAAAAGTGATGCTGCAGGTGAGAGGACAATTCTATCGGCAGCCCTGGGGGCGCAGCACCATAGGCGAAATCGAACAGTTACGGCACCTGACGGCAGAAGGAACGGCAGAGATTTTAGAGAACAATTTTAACCTTTCAGGGACAATTTTTTCGGTTGCGGGCAAATATGATTTTGCGGCTGTTTGCCGTCAGATTGAACAAGCGTTCAACGCTGCATCGCAAAAAAGCCTGCAGGCCGTTACCGCAGGAACCAAAGCGCAAAGATACAAACATCTGAATAACGAAGGCGCACAGGTACATATAGGTTTAATGACCGAAACAGTCAATCCCCAAGATGCAGATTACTATCAGGCGGTGATGGCAGTATCGGTTCTTTCCGGCGGAATGAGCGCAAGATTGTTTACGGAAGTTCGGGAAAAACGAGGTCTGTGCTACGCGATAGGCGCGCGGTACCACGGGCTAAAGGATTTTGCGGGGATTATGTGTTACGCGGGGACAACCCCGGATAAGGCTCAGGAGACGGTTGATGTAATAAAAGAGCAGTTTTACAGCCTGGCCGGCGGCATAAGCGGCGAGGAACTGCAGCGGGCCAAGGTGGGACTGAAATCGGCGCTTATTCTGCACAGCGAATCATCAAGCAGCAGGGCTTGTGCAACAGGCAGCGATTATTACGTTTACGGCAGGGTCAGGAGCCTGGACGAGATCAAGGAAAAAGTGGAAGAAACAACGGTGGATTCGGTTCTGGATTTTCTTGCGAGAAGAAAATTCAAGGATTTTACGGCGGTAACAATAGGACCTAAACAAGTGACGGTATGATACGGTATGGAGTTTAAGCAAAAGACACTATCGAACGGTTTAACAATTATCGCAGAGGAAAACAGATTCGCCAAATCGGCAGCAGTCGGTTTTTTTGTCAGGACCGGCGCGCGTGACGAGGACAAACAAATAAACGGCGTATCGCATTTTCTCGAACATATGCTCTTCAAAGGTACTGAAAAACTAAGTGCCTTCCAGGTGAATGAGGCGTTCGACAGGACCGGTGCACAGTTCAACGCAGGTACCAGTGAGGAAATGACCGTCTTTTACGCCGCAGTTGTGCCGGAGTACCTGGTTGAAGTAACAAATCTGTGGATAGAGCTGATGCGGCCGGCACTGAGAGACGAGGATTTCAACCTTGAGAAAAATGTCATCAAAGAAGAAATCGCCATGTACAAGGACACACCGAGCTTTGATGTTATGGACAGATGCAGAAGCTTATATTTCGACAGCCATCCCTGCGGTAACAGTGTCCTGGGCAGTGAGGAAAGCATACAGGCTCTGACGGCTGAGAACATGAGAAGGTATTTTGCCATGCAATATGCGCCGAATAATATGGTTCTGGCGTTTGCGGGCAATTTTGACTGGCAGCAGGCAAGTGCGCTTGTTGAGGATGGGTGCAGCCGATGGCACAAGCAGAGGGCCGAAAGAAAGATTGCCGATTATCGAGGCGGCAGGAAAAAGCAAAGGATAGACAAAGCAAACCTCAACCGTGAGCATATATGTCTTATGAGTGCCTGCGTATCGGCGCAGGATGTGCGCAGGTATGCGGCTTTGCTGCTGGCAAGCATAGTCGGAGATGATGTGGGCTCTCGTTTTTTCTGGGGGCTGGTTGACAGGGCTCTGGCGGAAACGGCGGTAATGCAGTTTATGGGTATGGACGGGACAGGGGCATTTTGCAGCTATATCCGGTGCGGGGCAGAGAAGGTCAACCAGGTACTTGAGACAGTAAAGGACATTTTCACCGGTTTGAGTGAAAAAGGTGTCGATGATGAGGAACTTGCCGCAGCCAAGAACAAGATACTCAGTATGCTGGTTATAAAAAATGAGCTGCCGATGGGGCGGCTTGCAGACCTGGGGCTTAACTGGACCTACCTGCAGCAATATCGCGAAATCGGGCAGGAAATCAGCGCGATAAAAGCGGTGGCTGTCGATGATGTCAATAAACTAATACAAGAATTTCAGCTGGGGGATTTTACGCGGTTTTCCATAGGCCCGCCCCAATAGATTTATTCCGGCGGCAAAGAACATTGAAAACAGGCAGAAAAAGTCAAAAGTCACAATTTGAAAAGTAAAGCACAAATTCAACGACCTGCCTGCAAACTAAAAAAGTGCCGTTGCACACATAACCGCAAAAAATGACGTGACATTGCTATCGGGTTATGATATAATAATTTCAGGTAAGCAGGTTATCTGCGGAGGCGGGTATTAGATGTTAAGAAAAAAGGATGTTGGGGTGTTTATTTCCAAAGCCGAGAAGCTTATCGGCCTCAAAGTCAAATACCGCTGGCTGAGGTGGGTATTTCCAGTTTCGGGTCTGTTGGCACTGGTCTGGTTTGTTATTCGAGTAATTCCAAAGCCTACGCGAATAGCATATCCCTGTCAGAGAGTCGCGATGCCGGTTGCGGGTAGTTTCCTGGTGTGGGTTTTTGGCATTATTGGTTCGGCGTTTGCATACCGGCGTGCAGCGAAACTGCTGCGCAGGCATCGCTTTGAAACAGCGGTGATTTTTTTAGTTATTGGTATAGCGGCTGGTATGGTCGGTATAACCCAGATGTCTGAAAGGGTGGTCATATCGGCTGACAGCTTACCCAACAGCCCAATCGGAGAAGCCAAAGGCATACATCCGGGACGCGTTGTCTGGGTGCATGACCCAAATGCGACAGACTGGGACGGCTACTACAGCCCTGAATACTGGTGGGAAAGCGACCATACCAATTCAGCAGCGGTTGAGAAAATGGTGTCAAAGGCGCTCCGCGGCCTGGCAGGTGAGAATGCCGATGCGGCGGCGTGGGAGGTGATATTCAGGTACTTTAACAACGCCCGGGGTAAAGGCGACATCGGCTATCAGGCCGGTGAAAAAATCGCCATCAAGATTAACCTGACCACCTGTAACGCCCATTACCGGCAGGTTGACCCCAATACCTACGACAAGAAAGAAAGTATTATGAACCGCATCGATAATTCGCCGCAGATGATACTTGCGCTTTTGCGTCAATTAGTTTATATTGCCGGCGCCGAACCGTGTGACATTACGGTCGGGGACCCTACGGGTATGTTCGCCAATTACAGCTATAATATGCTGCATCCGGAATTCCCAGAAGTACATTATATGGACAATTACGGGGGTCCGAATACCGTGCCCGAGGACCCTAACAGGCGCACACGGGCCGAGTTTTCGGATATTTCCTTTTACTGGAGCACGCCGGACGCAAACGATAAAAAACAGGATTATCTGCCGGTCTGTTTCGCGGAGGCCGACTATATTATTAACTTGGCCATACTGAAAGGCCACGGTGCGGGCATAACGGTCTGCGCCAAGAACCATTACGGCTCGCTTATTAGATGTCCCGATGGGTATCTCAGGGACGCCGGATATGATGATTATTACAATATGCACGACAGTTTGCCGCCGGGAAGTGCCGGTATGGGACAATACCGCTCGCTGGTGGATTTGATGGGTCATCAAGAACTTGGTGGCAAGACGGTGCTTTATCTCATTGACGGTCTGTTCGGCGGGTATTACTGGGACGCTCATCCGTACAAGTGGAGGATGGTTCCTTTTGGCGATGGTACCAACGACGTAAATGATGACTGGCCGTCAAGTGTTTTTGCCTCGCAGGATGCGGCGGCAATTGACTCTGTGGCGTATGATTTTCTGCTTGAGGAATGGCCTCACGTGACAGCAGCGGAGGGTCTTGAGGGTGGCGCGGAAGATTATCTGCACGAAGCGGCATTAGCCAATGACCCGTGTTCGGGGACATTTTATGACCCCGACCACGGCGGAAACGTTGCTCGTCTGGCAAGTCTGGGCGTTCACGAGCACTGGAATAACCCGCTGGACAAGCAGTATAGTCGTAATCTCGACGTGGAAAGCGGCACGGGCATCGAATTGGTAGCGCTGGACGCTACGGCTGGTGACTTTGACGCCGACGGTGATGTGGACATGGGTGACTTTGCGGTTCTGGCGCTGGCGTGGGGCAGCAGGGTCGGTGATAATAACTGGAATGGGCACTGCGATATTTCAGCGCCGAGCGATAATATTATTGACGAATATGACCTTGCAGTCTTTGCCGCGGACTGGCTGAAGGGTGTAAGATAGTTTTTACCTCTATAATCCGGCTCGGTCATTGCGTAAATCAGTTACCAGCAGAGCAATGGCTTCGAAAATGATGTTTGGAATAACTGCGGTACTATTGCCGGTAAAGCCAATGATTGGCAGTGACGGCAAAGTCAGCAAAGTCCACATCGCAATCGCCGTCCAAATCACCAATATAAATCCAGCCGAATTCATAGGCACCCATATCCGCAGTCTCGGTTCGGTCACAATCGCCATCAATAAATCTGGGATGCTTGTCAATATCCCAGGGAACAAGCTCAATGGTAACTCCATCGCCATCAATATCGGCTGTATCGGCGGGGATGGCATTGTCAGCGGTCTCTATGCAGGGAGAACTGTATGAAAGTCTCAGGTTCTCATTAGCCGTATCGTCAAACAACGGGTCATCATCGATATTGTTGTTGACAGCGCCGCCAAACGGAATAGCATCGTCATCAGGGTCACTATCCTGGATACAACTGAATGTTACAACAGGGCTATCCCCATATATCTGAGCGTCTTGAACCGTGCCATAGCCGGAAGTATTCGCCCAGAGGATGCAATTTGTAACAATCGGGTCACTCGATTCGCTATTAAATATTCCACCGCCGTAATAGACAGTTGAATTATCCCAGAAGGTGCAGTTTGTCACGACCGGGTCGCTTAGCGTTTTGTTATACATAGCGCCGCCGTTATCATCGGCGTAGTTGCCGATGAAGATGCAGTTGACAAGGGTCGGGTTGCAATCGAAGTTAAAAAACACACCGCCGCCCCACATATCCGCAAAGTTATCGGTGAAGGTGCAGTTGATAATTTTCGAGTTGCAGTTTTCGTACGCGCATATCGCACCACCACATATTGCGGAATTATTATTGAATCTGCAACTGGTAAGTGTCGGACTGCAATGATAGTTATACATTCCGCCACCTTCGGAAAAAGCATTATTAAGACTGAAGGTACAGTTCCTCAGCGTTGGGCTACCCCCATTATTATACATTCCGCCACCGCTATGGTGAGTAGAAGGGTTGTTTGCATTGCCTCGTGTAATTGTAAACCCGTCAATTAAGGCCGTCGAATTTGTCGAGCTTCCGGTGACAACGTGATAGCTGTTATCAGAATTGGTTTCGGTTATTCCAATATCTCCACTGAGAATTGTTACATTATTTTCCCAGTCTCTCTGGTTACCGGCGGTTTCGTTTCCTGCAAATCCGCCGTAGATTTTTACATTGTTGATGAGCTGGAAAGTAGCTGTTCTGTCACCAGGTGTCTTGCCGCCGCCCTGATCTGGTTTGTAAGTGCCTGCTGCCACCCA
>SDBT01007265.1_pt1 | contig 18266 bp, 16 predicted proteins | sample 2277101 | NCBI WGS metagenome assembly SDBT01 (sample SAMN10404973, study PRJNA504765) | marine sediment metagenome | isolation source: marine sediment core GS10_PC15, 103 cmbsf | place: Arctic Ocean: Southern Knipovich Ridge | collected 2010
CCTTCCCCGTCGATCAGGACGGTGGTGGGGATGCCCGACGTGTGAAAAGCTCTCATGGACTGGGATTGTGGATCCACGAGGACTCGCATAGTGTAGCCCTCTTCAGTAACGTACTGCCAGATTTTTTCCTCGGGCTCCCCCACGTTGATGGCCAGGACGATCAAACCGTCGGGACCGTATCGCTCGTGCAAGTCCTGAATGTGAGGAAGCTCGCTGCGGCAAGGGCCGCACCAGATGGCCCACATATTGACCAGCGTGTCCCTGGCCCATGAAATCGGCCAGGGACACGCTGGCGCCGCTCAAGCTGTTTAAAGTCAGCTCGGGAGCCGGCTGTCCCACCATCTCCTCGGGATGACCCCCCAACAGGCCAAACAAGGCGCATCCCGTGCCCGCCAGAATGAATGAGAAGGAGCAGAAGCAGCGATCTCAGTTTCGCTGCCATCTATTATCTGTGCCTCGACACTTCCATATGGAGAATATCTTACCTTGGATCCTTCGCCTGTGCAAGCCTTATCCGGGATGTTGTGTGGCTGTCAGGATACATCGCCCGTGCACCCTGAGCGATGAGTTGAAATCCGCTCAGAATGTGGTATAATATAGCTGGTTAACTTTCATCGATCCGCTGTACTTCAAGCCTGTTGGGATGGTCCGCTGAATGTTATTCTGTCTCGATGTCTTTGCCCTTGTAGTTGCCGTCACCTTGATCCTGTACTTGGGCTATCGATGGATGCCAGTGGTAATGTCCGATAGCAAGCGGCAGTCCTTCCTCGCTGGCCTGGTGGGGGGCGCTATTGGCGCCTTGGCAGGCCTATGGTGGGACGTGGGCCCCAAGGTGGGCCATCTATCCTTACCCCTGTCCGTAGCTGGCGCCTTACTTGCCATCCTGTCGGTTGGCATCGCACCTTTCCTGAGAATAATGTTGGTGGGGGATCGGCTCTCCAGGAGGTGACACTTTGCCGCTCATCCTGGTGGTTGACGACGACCGGGCTGTCGCCCAGACCATTGCCGCCTGCCTTCATCAGGATGGCCATGAAGTGCTGGTCAGCAACGACGGCAGCGAGGCCCTGGAGCTAGCTGAAACGAACCCGATCGACCTCGTCGTGCTGGATGTCATGATGCCCGGCATGGATGGATTCGAAGTCTGTCGACGTCTGAGGAACAGCCCCGCTTCGGCGACTGCCCCCATCATCTTTTTGACGGCACTCGCCGAGCTGGAGGACAAAGTCGAGGGCTTCCTAGCGGGTGGGGATGACTATCTGACCAAACCTTTCGACCTGGAAGAGCTGGAATTGCGCGTCAGGGCTGTTCTGCGCCGAAGCGCAGCCATGAGGGCTCAAGGTGCCGCTACAACCCTAACGGTCGGGTCGCTGACTCTCAACCCACACACCTTCGAAGTCGCTGTCGATGATCGAGTTTGCCTCCTGACCCCCAGGGAGTTCAGTTTGTTGGAATTCCTGATGACCAACGCGGGGCAGATTTTCACCAGCAGAGAGTTGCTCCACAAGGTATGGGGATATCCTCTCCGGCAGGGAAACCCCGCTCTGGTCAGAGTTCACATCCGGAATCTGCGAGAGAAAATCGAGGAAGACCCAAGTCGCCCGAGGTTCCTGCGAACCATCTCGCATCACGGCTATACCATCTCACCAAGGGAGGATTAAGTCGACATTCTCCCGTTCGGACCCCGAGGATGATCAGCCATTCGAAGGCTCTCCGTTGCCGCCGACTTGACTGTTTTGGGGAAGTCTATTAAAATGGCAAACGTCAGACTGAAACCCCAGGCTGTCTCGGCAGTCTCTCCCGCCGCAGGCGCAAGACTTTAGTCGTCGCTATTGAGTCTGCTTTTTCGCTCCTTAGCCGTCGTGCTGACACAGGGAAACATTTAATGACATTCCCCCGGATTTCCCTCCTGGGGTGAGCTTTGCAATGATTGGAGATAGGCCTCTGAGATTCTCGCTTGTCAGAGACCGCATAGCTCATGTCGCCTCACGTGAAGTGATCCTTCCAAGGAAATTCTAAAGCACACCTGCAGGATGCAAGTATGCAGCGTAGCACAGAGGAGAGAGTGATGAACATCGCAGAATTGGGAAACAAGACCTTGGACGAGCTTCGAGAGCTCGCCAAGGAGGTGGAAGTCTCCGGATACAGCCGTCTCAAGAAAGATGACCTCGTCTTCCGCCTTTTACGCGCTCAAGCGGAACGAATGGGCCATATCTTCGGAGGCGGCACGCTGGAAATCGTCCAGGAGGGCCTGGGATTTCTACGTTCCGACCACTTGCTCCCTGGCCCGGAGGATGTCTACGTCTCTCAATCCCAGATCCGTCGCTTCGGGCTGCGAACCGGCGACATGGTCGTCGGACAGGTGAGGCCGCCCAAAGACTCGGAGAAATACTTCAGCCTCTTGCGGGTCGAGGCGATCAATGGGCGGGATCCGGAGGCGGCCAAGCAGAGACCTCAGTTCGATTCGCTCACCCCGATTTTCCCCACGCAAAGGTTCGTCTTAGAGACCCAGTCAGACATCTTGGCCACCCGCCTGATCGACCTGTTATCCCCCATCGGACGGGGACAGCGCGGACTCATAGTATCTCCTCCCAAAGCCGGAAAGACCACCATCCTCAAGCAAATCGCTAACGGGATCACCGCGAATCTCGACGATGTACACCTGATGGTGTGTCTAATCGGCGAAAGGCCCGAAGAGGTCACGGACATGGATAGATCGGTGCAAGCGGAGGTGTTCAGCTCCACTTTCGACGACCCGGTGCAGAGTCACGTCAAGGTCGCGGAGATGGCGCTTCAGCGGGCAAAACGGCTGGTGGAGTTTGGGGTGGATGTGATCATTCTCCTGGATAGTATCACTCGCCTGTCGCGCGCTTACAACCTGGTCGTCCCGCCGAGCGGCAGGTCGCTCTCTGGAGGTCTGGATCCAGCGGCGCTCTATCCCCCCAAGCGATTCTTCGGCGCCGCCAGAAACATCGAGGACGGTTCCAGCCTCACGATCATCGCCACTTGCTTGGTGGATACCGGAAGCCGCATGGACGACATGATCTACGAGGAGTTCAAGGGCACGGGGAATATGGAGATGCATCTCAGCAGGAAACTGGCCGAAAAAAGGATCTTCCCCGCCATCGATGTAGATAGATCGGGCACCCGACGCGAGGAACTTCTCCTGGATAAGGAAACGCTGTCCAAGGTCTGGCTCATGCGCCGGATGATGAGCGCGATGAGGGGAGAGGGGACAGAGGCATTGCTGCAACGACTCCGACAGACTAAGACGAACAAAGAGTTCCTCGACTCGCTCAATATGGACATCGTGTAAGGGCGCAGGTCGTGGTCGAGAGCCATACATGAGTCCAGATCGAACGCCATCGCAGTCTCGGTCTCCGGGGTCCCGGGCTCCGTTCCCCCTCTTGGAACACCCGGCCTGTTTGGCCCTCCGGAAGGGCCTGGAGATCGCCCGGGATGGCGTCATCTCTGGGGAGTGGCCGTCTCCTTTATCCACCAAAGCGAGTCTCCTGAACCTGAGGGGCATATTGGCAACGGAGAGCACCCCGGTATGGCGGTATGCTTCCCACATCACCCTCGTATTATTGATACTCCTGGTACTGCTGGCCTGGGAATCGAACCTCATGGTCGCTCATCGCTGGCAAATCCTCTCCGCGCCGGCGATGAGGGCGGATCGCGCGGATTACACACCAGGCCTGAGTTCGAGGCGATCTGGGGGATTCCTGCAGCTGGTAAGCGCACCCGTAGCCGTCGCGTCCGAGCAGGAGAAGCGGATAGAAATAGTCACTTACACCGTGCAGCCGGGGGACACCGTCTACGACATCGCCCGGCGATTCGGAATCAGCGGAGAAACTATCCTGTGGTCCAACCCTGAACTGGAGAAGATACCCGATCTGCTCTCGGTCGGAGAGGAGCTGACCATATTGCCGGTCTCAGGGGTCTACCACATCGTGGAGCCGGACGACACGGTGGAGAGCCTCGCTGAAAAATACAAAGTAGATCCATCGTCCATCACGGACTTCGAGCTGAATAACCTCAAAGAACCTTACCAACTGACGATTGGGCAAAAGCTGGTCATTCCTGGAGGGGAGAAGCCTTTCGTGCCGCTGCGTCGATTCGTCGCCGCGTATAGTGGCCCCATCCCTGAGGATGCGAGCAAGGGCACGGGGAGCTTCGGATGGCCGGTGAGCGGCAGGATCACCCAACAGTTCTGGAGCGGGCATCCAGCCATCGACATCGGGGCGTCCACGGGGACTCCCGTCTATGCTTCAGACTCGGGTTTCGTCATCGTGGCAGGATGGTCCGACGTCGGCTACGGTTACACCATGGTCATAGACCACGGGAACGGATTTCAAACCCGCTATGCTCATCTAGCGCGCTATTATCCCGATGCTGGACAGTCAGTCGCCAAGGGCGAGCAGATAGGCGAGGTGGGAAGCACAGGGCGCTCCACAGGACCTCATCTTCACTTCGGGATCATCGAAAACGGCGTGCGTCGCAACCCCTTTGGGTTCTTGCCCTAGGAAATATCACCGCTACGCGGAGCAGGCTTTCATCTGAGAAATTTGAGCAAGGGCGAAATCGAGGAGAGCAAACAGCCTCTCGGTTCCTCTGAGCCTCGGTCGGGAGTCGGCGACACGGCTCCATCCAAAAAAGCTTCGTACGCCTGCACCCTTCCCGCCCCCTGCTCTGAGGCTTTCAGGCCCAGGTCGAGGGCGGTACCCGCGAGAGCCCTTTTCACCTGCCGGGGGGTCAGAGACGGCTTGGCCTGAAGCAGAAGAGCAACAATCCCGCTCGCGTGGGGGGCAGCCATGCTGCTCCCTGAAAGGCACGTATACATCTCCCCCACGGCCTCGCCGGCATAGGTGTTCCTCGCCCGGCAAGCCACGATCCCCTCGCCCGGCAGCAGCACATCCGGCTTGTTGCGTCCATCGAGGGTAGGGCCGCGGGAGGAAAAGGATGCCACAGAATCCTGCATGGTGGAAGCCCCCACGGTTATCACACGGTGAGCGCATCCCGGCGATCCCACGGTCCCCTCGCCGGGACCATCGTTCCCCACAGCCACGCATACCACGAAGCCCTTCAGCACGGCCGCATCACAGGCCTCCGAGAGAGCGTCGCTGCCATCGCCAGGTGGCGGAGCGCCTAGAGACAGGTTGATAACATCGACTCGCTGCCGAACCGCCCATTCCAGCCCCGCGATGGTGTCGCTCATCACGCCCGACCCATCCGACCTCAGAACTTTGGCCACGAACAGCTGAGCTCCGGGAGCTACACCCTGATACCGCCCGTCGCTGGCCACTCCCTGCCCCGCAACGATTCCTGCCACGTGCGTTCCGTGGCCGCTTCGATCCAGCTCCCCTTCTCCGGTCACATCTATCATCTCACCAATCTGGCCGGACAGGTCGGGATGGAGAGGATCGACTCCTGTGTCGATGATCCCCACCTTGATCCCAGCTCCGTCATACCCCGCGGCCCAAATCCTCGGAGCCTCGATCAGGGGAACCGAGGCATCCAGACAAGCACGCACCGTCTGGTCATACCATATCCTCTCCACCCTCGAATCCTCGCTGAATGCATCCATCTCCTCTATAGTGATGGTGAGGGCAGCCGCAGGAATCAGGTCGAAGTAATGACGCACTTTCATCCGGGGCAATAGGGCCTTTGGCATCACCTTATCCCGGCGATAGCGCACGATGATGGGCAATCGATAGTGCGTCGAGTGCCTTTCGAGAGCTTTGCGGAGATGATGGTCGAGCTTCTCGATGATCACTTGGATCGCTCCCGTCTGAGGGAACTCTCATCGTCATCCGCCACGACGAGGGCGACGGCCAGCTCCCGGGAGTGGGATAGGCTCACCTCGAAATGGCGGAGGCCCAGTTCATCGGCTACTTCTTTCGCGCTGCCGTGGAGGCGAACCAAAGGCTTCCCGCTGGGCTCAGCCAGGATCTCCATCTCCCGCCAACGTATTCCACGGATCCCCGTTCCCAGCGCCTTGGACACCGATTCCTTGGCGGCGAACCGGGCGGCCAGTTCCTGAACGCCGCCCTTGCAGAAGGCGATCTCGGCAGGAGTGTAGATCTTGTTCAGGAAGCGATCGCCCCAGCGATCCAAAGCGCGGGCGATTCGGGGGATCTCAACGATGTCGACGCCTACGCTAAACATAGGATGCTCCTAGCAGCAGCTGCCGCCTCGCCCAAGGAAACCGCACTGTCAGGATGGGTGGCCAGCGTCACCTTCAGTCCCATCGCCCACCAGGGGCGGGATGATCTGTGCCGTCCTCCGCCCTACTGCCCTTCCGATCCCCTGATAGGCGAATCCCATCTCGCACAACTGGGCGGGGTCATAGATATTGCGTCCATCGATGACGACGGCCTCCCGCATCAGAGCCTTGATTCTGGCCAGATCCAGGTGCTTGAACTCGTTCCACTCGGTAACCACCACGATGGCGTCGCTTCCCTCCGCCAGACTGTAGGGGCTATCACATAGGGTAACTTCAGGAAGGATAGGGCGCGCCACCTCCATCGCCACCGGATCGTAGGCTCGGACATGCGCGCCTTCGGCTTTAAGCAGATGAGCGATCTCCACCGAGGGAGCCTCCCGCATATCGTCGGTGTTGGGCTTGAAAGCCAGTCCCAGAAGACCGATGATCTTCCCTTCCAGCGCCCCCAGGATGTCCCGCAACTTACGGATGACTTTAAGCCGCTGATCGTGATTGATATCCAAGACAGCGCGAAGGAGCTGAGGGTGACAGCCATGTACCGAAGCCATATGCGCCAATGCCCGCACATCTTTAGGGAAACAGCTTCCTCCAAAGCCCAACCCTGCATCCAAGAAGGCATGTCCTATGCGTTTGTCATAGCCCATGCCGGCCGCAACCTCTTTGATATCGGCTCCCAACTCCTCACAGATCGATGCGATCTCGTTGATGAAGGAGATGCGACTCGCCAGGAAAGCATTGGAGGCGTACTTTATCATCTCTGCCGTACGGAGATCCGTGATGATTATGGGGGCTCGGAGAGGCAGATAGAGCTGCGCCACCCGCTCGGCAGCCTTTCGATCGGTGGAGCCGAGCACGATCCGGTCCGGGTTCATGAAATCGGCTATGGCCGATCCCTCTCGAAGGAACTCTGGATTGGAGACCACGGAGAACTCACAATCATTCGCTCTATGGTTCCTGATGATTTCGGCCACCGTATCTCCGGTCCCAATGGGCACGGTGCTCTTGTTGACGATTATCAGGGAATCCTTCATGTTATCGGCGATGGACCTGGCCGCCATGCGCACGTAGTTGAGCTCCGCCTGTCCCTCCTCTCCGGAGGGCGTTCCCACGGCCACGAAGGCGAATTCCGCCTCGCCCAACCCTTCCTCATAGGAAGTGGTGAAGCTGAGCCGCCCCGCCTGGACGTTGCGTTGCACCATTTCTTCCAAGCCAGGCTCGTAGATGGGCATCGCTCCCGAGCGCAGCTTCTCGATCTTCTCCTCTATCAGGTCGACGCACACCACGCGATTTCCCAGATCGGCGAAGCCGGTTCCGGTTACCAGGCCCACATAGCCTACACCTATGATGCAGATTTTCTTCACGAGGCATTTCCTTCCCGTCTTGGCACTCCTTCGCCAAGAAGCAACGAAGATTATCGATCTATCGATCCTGGAGGGCCAATTGACTGACCTGTTGGCCCAGCCACACGCTGTAGTTCATCCCCCTGTCCTGGGGGTAGATCTGGGTTGTGTTGGCCAGGTACAGCCCTTCCACAGGCGTTCTGTAGGATGGAATGCGCTCGGAATAGCGGCGGGTGATTACCGGCTGGCCGGCCTCATCGCGGAACAGCCAACTATCTTCCACCCAGCTCAACGAGAAGTCGCCATAGAGTCGCCGAAGCCCCGGGAGATACTGGCGCAGGAGCTCATCCTTAGATAAGTTGAAGAGGGGATCATCATTCTCCAGATAGTTGGTCAAATATAGGATATGATATCCGCCGTAATTTTCGGAGGATACGTAGTTGGTATGTTCGATTGCGCCCACGAAGGGGATGTCGGGGTCACTGATATTCAGCCAGTAGATATGGCTAAGGGGACGCTTGAGCTTCAAGACCAGGCAGATGACCGCCTGATAGCCAACGCCGCGCAGAAGACGGGCGTAGTCCTCCCCTAAGTCGGGAGCCATCTTGATGAACAGCGTCGATGGGACAGTAGCCACCACCTGGTCGCATGGAAACGACCTGCCATCCTCCAGCTCCATCGCCGAAACCTTTCCGCCCTCGGTTGCGATCCCCTTGACCCCCACCCCGGTGAGGATCTGAGCTCCACGCGATCGAATGGAGTGCTCCAGGGAGTCGAGGAACCCCTGGAAGCTCCCTCGCATGTAGCCCAGTTTCTCCCTGCCCATGCGCCGGCCCCTGGAGCCCACCCGAAGCCTTATCTTGCCCCAGAGCCAAGTCATCGAAACCTCATCTGCCTTGGCTCCGAACTTTCCCCTGAGGAGAGGACCCCAGACGACATTATAGGCATTCTCACCCGCATATCTGCGGACCCACTCTTGGGCGGTGACGTCCTCCAGCTTCCTCCAATCATCGAATCTCTGCAGATACAGAGTCACCAGGCCCAGTCTGATCCGATCCAGGAGTGGCAGAGGCTTGAACCGAAGCAGGTCCACAGGGGTGACGAAGTCGTAGATCTGCCCTTCGTAAAAGGTGCCCACTCGCGACTCGATCCACTCCAGGTGAGGCCCTAGACCCAGCTCCTCGATCAACGCTTGCACGTAACGATCGCTGGTGAAAATGTGGTGATAATATCGCTCCAGGTGCGTTCCTTCTATGAGAAAAGTCCCCGCCTGCCCTCCCAGCTGGCGCTCCCGCTCCACTAGGATGACCTCGATCCCCGTCCTGGTCAACTCGTAAGCGGCCGACAGTCCCGCAATCCCGCCACCCACGACCCCCACGGTCAAGGGATCACCTCTTCTGAAGCAGCCCCCGATCGTCCGATGGTCTTGATCTGACCCCAGGTCAGGCTCTCACGAGCGGCAAAGAAAATCCCTAAAAGCGTTATGGGAAACCACAGAGCAGCGTGCACTGCTATCGTGTAGCTGCTGGCCACCTCTTGGGTCACGCCAAACCTCTTCAGGGTCTCAATGCCAGCTGCTTCGAAAGTTCCCAAGTAGCCCGGGGTGGAGGGAATAGTGGTGGCCAGGGTCGCCACGCTGGTGGTGAGGAGGAGGACGTGAAACGGCTGTCGAAAGGGGAAGCCGAACATGATGAAGTAGTATTTCCCCGCTTCCAATAACCAGATGACCACCGAGAGTCCGGCCACGCAAGCCACCTGTCGGCCATCCCGGAGGACCGACAGCCCCTCTAAGAAGCGATCCGCGATCCCCAAGACCTGGTCGCGCCAGCGAGTGGGCACCGTACGCCTGATCAGCCATCGGTAGAGAGCCTGCGTTCGTAGAGGAAAAGAGATCAACATCAAGAATAGCAGTGACGCGCCGACGAAGAAGACGCTGGCCACCACCAGCAGCTGTCGGAAAGCTTCCCCGGAAGGTATAAGTGGCAGCACAACCACGATGATCAAAATCATGGTCAGCCCATCGAAAAGCCGCTCCACCGCAATGGTAGCCAAGCTCGCGCTCATGCTGATGTCCTCTTTCCGGCGAAGCAAGTAGGCGCGAAGCACTTCGCCAGCTCGAAAGGGGAACAGGTTATTTCCCATGTAACCCATAACCAGAATCGGGAACAGCCGGAGGGGCGAAACGTTCTTGATCGGCCTAACTAGATAGTGCCACCGCCACGAGCGAGCCAGCACGGCCAGGAAATAGACGCCCACCGCTGGGAGCATCCACCAGTAGTTGGCGCTCCGAAGAGCCTGCCAGATTTCCCCGAAGTCTTGTCCTCGGAAGGCCAAGTACAGAAACGCCAGGCTGATGACCAAGCCGATCCAGAACCGTTTGGTTCTCAGCATGGCACTCCGCCAACAAAAGCGCCGCTGGTCGCGCCGTCGATGTCAATCCTCATAGCTCCAGCCGCAGCCTCAGGACGTGAGCCCAGCAGCTCCCTCAGTGGAGCTCTCGGGCTCCGCCGTCAGCATATCGGGCAATATCCTCTCCATGGCCATCGTGTGACTGCACACCCCCCTCATACCGAAGAAGTTGCATTCACACGTCCATTCCCCATTCCGGTAGGTTACGGCATAGCGATCATGGTCTCCTCGAAATTCGACCTCAAAAGCGTTGAAACTGACGCGATCCAACTCTTGAGCATATCGCCTAGACTTCTCGATCTTTCCGATCATTCCGGAATCCAATCCTCAGCCTCCTTTCGGGAGAAGCGGCGGCAGGCAATACAAAAGCACCAAGACCCGGCTGTCTCGGCGCTTTCCCTAAGCCAACGAGCGCGGCGCACCCCTCGTGTCAAAGGGATACCTCCGTCAAGTCCTCATGGCAGATGCAGTTCATGGATACTGTTTTGAGTATAGCCTCAAAAACACCCTCTGTCAACCGACAGGGCTCCGACCCGACCGCGAGCTCATCATCGATCGACTGAGGCGTGCGCGGCTCCACCTAAGGCTTTGTGGAGCGAACTGGGGTGAGATATAATTGCCCCCCAGACGGTGGAGATCCCTCTTTGAACCGTCGCAGATTTCAGATCCACGAGGGAGGATGATGCAGAACGTCCTGGATGTCCTCTTGGAGCGGGGATTCATCGAGAAGACGACGGACGAAGCCGCGCTGCGAGAGACCCTTTCCCGACCCACCACTTGCTACATCGGCTTCGATCCGACGGCTGATAGCCTCCATGTGGGCAACCTGGTTCCGGTGATGTCCTTAGTCCACATGCAGCTCCACGGACACTGCCCCATCGTCATCGTAGGCGGAGGAACGGGGCTCATAGGGGATCCCAGCGGGCGATCGGAAATGCGGCGGGTCATGACCGAGGAGCAGATCCGGGACAACCTGACTTTCCTGAGAAGCCAGTTCGCTCGTTTCCTGGACTTCGACGAGGACAAGGCCCTGATGCTCAACAACGCCGACTGGTTGACGAAACTGAACTACATCGAGTTCCTGCGGGACTATGGCGTCCACTTCACCGTCAATCGCATGCTGGCTGCCGAGAGCTACCGAGTGCGCTACGAGAGCGAAAAGGGACTCAACTTCATCGAATTCAACTACATGCTCCTTCAGTCATACGACTACCTGCACCTCTATCGCGCCCACGGTTGCGCCCTTCAAATGGGCGGCAGCGATCAGTGGGGCAATATCCTGGCAGGTGCCGACCTGATCCGGCGCACCGAAGGGGCGATCGTCCACGCCGCCACCTTCCCGCTGGTGACCACGGCTTCGGGCGCTAAGATGGGCAAGACAGCGGCCGGAGCCGTTTGGATCGACCCGGAGCGAGTTTCGCCCTACGAGTATTATCAATACTGGGTGAACACCGATGACCGGGACGTGGAGCGCTTCCTGGGCTTGTTCACGCTCCTGTCCATGGAAGAGGTCAGAAGGCTGGTAAAACTCGAGGGGTCCGACATCCGCCAAGCCAAGCGGGTTTTGGCTTTGGAGACCACCAAGCTGGCACACGGCGAGAAGGAGGCGCGGAGTGCTCAGCAGGCCTCCGACCAGCTCTTCGGTGCCAGCCGAGGCGAGGCGGATTCCGTGCCCACTACGATAGTGGAGAAGAGTGAGCTGCGAGAGGGCATCGCAGCTGCAGAGTTGTTCTGTCGGACCGGACTTTGTGCCTCTCGAGGCGAGGCCAGGAGGCTGATCAGACAGGGTGGCGCCTATATCAACGACCGTCGTCTGGACTCCATTGAGGCGAGAATAGGGGACGACGACGTACGAGACGGGATGATGCTGCTTCGCGCAGGCAAGAAGCGATATCACCGGGTGACGGTGAAATAGGCGAAATTTCGGAAACACCGACCACCCAGCAGTACAAAGCGGTCAGGTGCGTCGGCCTCCCGATTCAGCAGGTGAGTCTGACATAAACTGTGGTACAATCGTTGGGAGTAGGTCAACTAGTCCGCCCGGGGATCGTCCAAACGCGGTATCGAACCTGTAGGAAGTGTGGACATGAGCGGTCCTGCCTTACTGAACCGCCTCGCTGGTGCCTGTACAGAACTGCTCTTCATATGTCACCCAAAAAGGCTTGCTTATGGAGAATAGTTCTGTAGAAGTATGTGTTAGGTTTTACAAGCTTGCAGGATGTATTGTCGTAAACTATTCTGAAAATGGCCGAATCAAAGCAATTTTGGAGGAAACTCATGAAAGCGATTGTATGCACAAAATACGGAGCACCAGATGTTCTGCAACTCAAAGAGGTAGAAAAACCTACACCCAAGGACAATGAAGTACTGATAGGAAACTATGCGGCATCCGTATCATCAGGGGACGTGAGAACTCGAAGTTTCACATTCCCTCTCTTGTTCTGGCTCCCCATGCGAATAATGATTGGTTTCAGAGGACCACGAAAAAAAGTACTAGGGTCTCAGCTAGCCGGAGAAATTGAAGCTGTCGGCAAAGATGTCAAACGATTTAAGAAAGGCGATCAAGTTTTTGGAGCTAACGGTTTCAATGCTGGTTGTTATGCCGAGTATGTATGTATGCCTGAAGACGGGGTTCTGGCAATAAAACCAGCCAATATGACCTATGAGGAAGCCGTCGCCGTTCCTTTTGGGGGAATGACAGCATTGCAACTTCTTAGAAAAGGCAATATCCAAAGCGGACAAAGAGTTCTTATCTATGGTGCTTCTGGAAGTGTAGGTACCTCTGCAGTACAGATTGCCAAGCATTTTGGGGCAGACGTGACCGGGGTATGCAGTACCACGAATTTGGAATTGGTGAAATCTCTGGGAGCCGATACGGTCATTGATTACACTCAAGAAGATTTTACCACAAGCGGTGAGACCTACGATGTTATTTTTGATGCAGTAGGCAAGACGTCGTCTTCACATAGTAAAGGTTCGCTGAAGCAAAACGGACGCTATCTTTCCGTGGCAACTATAACAAGCGAAACGACTGAAAAGTTAATATTCCTCAAAGAGCTTATTGAGGAGGGAGAGATAAAAGCGGTCATAGATAGATGCTATCCGTTGGAGCAAATTGCCGAGGCCCACAGGTATGTCGATAAAGGGCACAAAAAGGGAAATGTAGTCATAACTGTGGAACATAACTAACAAAACCTGACACGGTGCTGACCTGCCTCCCTTTCTGTCTAATCCTAACTCAATGTTTGGATCAGTTTTTGGGAGGCAGGTCAACTCTTAATAAACCGGTATCCTCTAGACACGATCATCCAGAAGTTGTGTGAAGTTGAACAATCATGAGCTCTGCTATTCACATGGAAATGGAGCATCGAGCCGGGTGAGCACCGTTTGCTCTTCTTGAGGGGAGAGGCTCTTGAGGAACGAACCCAGGTCGAGGGTCTTACTGATTCAACTCATAGGGGTTTGAGAACCAGCCTGGTAGGTCAGGCTTTTCCAAGTCCGTAGCACTTTGTGGCACGCCCGGCGGGATTCGAACCCACAGCCCCCTGATTCGAAGTCTCTAGCACTAGCGCTGAAAGCTCGACACAATATGTAGTGTCTATCTAATTCTCAACCACTATATCTAGTAGGCTCTACTCTCCTCGATAGTAGCCCTACTGGACGAGTCCGTAGGACTTTCAGTCCACAACTCCAAGCCGAGTTTCCCAAACGCTATTGGTGCACGGTGATTCATGCCCCCAACACTCGCCTGTACCCGTATTCTATTGTCTTCGGAGAGCACTAGCAAGTAGAGATGAAATGGGGAGTCACAGAACGCTTACGTCGTAGGCGCGATTCATACCTTACCCCAGCTCTGTGTAGGCGCATCGTTCTATTGTCGGATCTAACGACTTCCAGCTACGTGTGCAGCGTTACCCCTTGCTATTGACTTTGAAGTAGCAGTGTCGTATCCTAGTCAAGGATTGACGAAACAGGCGATAGGCCCCGGGAGGCGCAGCATTCGCCGATGCTGGGCCCGCTCACTAGCTAGGTGTGGCTGGCCTTTTCTTTCACTATTGCTTGAGGAGGTGAGGCGTGTCGATGCGGATTAGGGTATTGTAGTCATTCTTGTGTGCCTTGGGCTTATTGGCTCTCACCGTGGATGCCATCTACGCCATTGGGGCCCGTGATATGGTCGGCGGATGGGGTGGCGGGGGGCACCGCTGAGGATCGTCCAAACGCGGCATAGAATCTGCAGGAGGTGCTGCTTCGGGGTTTGACAGTAATGCCACCTGGGGCTTTATTGTAAGCACAAGATTTCACCAATCTCGGACATAGTCAAAAAGGAGAAAAAAGCGATGACTACCAAAGAGATCAAAATGACCGCAAGAATCTCCGATATATCACCACGCAAAGCTGCAATATTCGCAGGGTTGCTGTATCTAATCCTGATTATAATCAAAATCTTCGCTGAAATTTTTGTTCGCCAGAGTCTTGTTGTACCCGGAGATGCCGCAACAACAGTCAATAATATTATGGCTAATGAGCTGCTATTCCGCGTCGGCTTTGTGAGCGATCTAATCTTTCTGACGGGTTGGCTTTTGTTACCTCTAGCTTTATACAAGTTACTCAAACCAGTTAACAATATCCATGCTATGCTTATGGTTTTATTCGGTTTGGTCATGGTCCCTATAATGTTCATCAATAATGTTTTCCAATTTGCTGCCCTACTGCTTTTGAGCGGTGCTGACTACTTGACAGTAATCGAAGCAGGTCAGTTGCATGCTCAGGTGATGTTTTTTCTCGACTTGCACAAAGCTGGTTTTGATATGGCCGGGATATTTTTTGGCCTTTGGCTCTTTCCCTTTGGTTATTTAGTTTACAAGTCGGGTTTAGTTTACAAGTCGGGCTACCTTCCCAGAATTCTGGGCGTCTTGTTGATAATTGCAGGTTTTGGCTATCTGATAGATTTTTTATAGGCTTTCTTTTTCCAGACTTCGATGTGGCAATTGGCCAGTATACGAGTATTGGGGAAATGTTAATTCCCTTTTGGCTTTTGTTTAAAGGAGGTAAACGTTAATCAGTGGGAAAAACGTGCTCTTGAATCTGCCTCAATAGAACCCAGGCCGAAGGGGATAGGAACTTCGTTTTCGAGCCACTCCACGGCGGACAACTTCTCCGAGACTCAAAGCGACGCGGATGGCGGCTGATGGCCTGAGGGATATCGCTCTCTACTTGGGAGAGACTCTCGAAGAGCGACTGGTAAGCGAGGGTCTTACTGATGCAAGTAATGGCGCTTTGAGGACCAGCTTGGGAGGGCAGGCTTTTCCAAGTCCGTAGCACTTTGTGGCACGCCCGGAGGGATTCGAACCCACAGCCCCCTGATTCGAAGTCATCAGCACCAGCTCAGTTGGCGCTATACACTATTTTTATCGTGTCGTTGGGCTGGAGAGCTACTATGTCTACGGCGCTCTAGCCGCCCCGAAATCTCCCCCTGCTGATCTTAAGTCGTCCACGAGAGGAGCTTGTCGCGAGTTTCGCAACTGGCTATAGAGGGCGGGGGCTTGACAAAGGCGCGGCTTCGTGCTAATATTCATCACGTGGGAGAGACCACTACAATCGCATAGATGCGGATCAAAATTCGCGTTCGGTGCCCAATTCGGATGCGGAGCGGGGAGTCCAACGATTTGGGGTGAATCCGGCCTTCAGCCGGTAGGGCTAGCGCCCGAACCCGTCAGCTAACCTCGTAGGCACCAAAATACCATGATGCCAAGGTGGCAAATGGATTTTGTGTCTAGGAGGTGTTTTTATGTTCGAGCGGATATTGCCGTGGCGGCGACGGAAACTAGCCCCGCTTAAGTCTTTCCGGCAGGAGGTGGCCCGATATCAGGGCTACCACCTCAAAGCTCCTCGCTACAAGGCGGTGCCCATCGATCGCATCGTGGGCAGTGTAAGTCGCTGGAGAGATTTCGACGAGGCTTTCCGACCTCGGGGGGGGCATCAGATGGCGGATACACCCTTGCGAGTGGATAGGCTGAAGCGCCTGGTCCGGGAAGGCAAGGAATTTCCCTCCATGAACTTGTATGAGCTAGATGGAGGGTTCTACGTGGAGGACGGCCACCATCGGGTGATGGTCTCCAAGGCTCTGGGACGCGAGTTCGTGGATGCCAATGTGAGAGAAGTTGTGGTTCGCCCAACGATCGACATGCCTCTGGAAACGGCTGCCTGATTCCTCCTCTTTGTCCCGGGAGCCGTTATTGGGGTTCCCGGGGCTTTTCTCCGACCCTTATCCCCATGCTGCCTTACGTGTGCGGGTCGGCTCGCTCTGCCTCAGATCCATTGCGCTCTCTCGGGGCGGCTTTCTTCGGACTTGTGGGGTTACTGAGAATGAGGCCTAAATCCCCTTCGTGCATTTTACAGATGTGGATACAGATGGCATAATGGCCGTGAAGTTCTTCCCTGACCCCGTTGGTATCATGATGGAGAGGAGGCTGTGATGGAGAAGAGGAAGCTTGGCCGAACTGAACATATGAGCACGGTGATGATTTTTGGAGCCGCGGCGCTGTGGACGGTTTCCCAGAAGGAAGCGGACAAGGCGATCGACTTGATCATGGAGCACGGCGTCAATCACATCGATGTGGCCCCCAGTTATGGAGATGCGGAAATCCGACTTGGTCCGCGGATGGGGGAAATCCGCAAGAGCGTTTTTCTGGGCTGTAAGTCCTTTGAAAAAACTAAGGAGGATGCTCGCGAGGAGCTGCACGGATCTTTGGAGCGGCTGAGGACGGATAAGTTCGACCTGTACCAGCTTCACGCGGTGAACGAGATATCCTCTCTTGACGAGCGGATGAGGCCGGGAGGGCCTCTGGAGGCCATACTGGAGGCGCGCGACGAGGGACTGGTGCGGCACATCGGGATCACCAGTCACGGACCGTATGCGCCTATGGTCCAGATAGAAGCCCTGAGGCGTTTCGACTTCGATGCGGTGATGCTTCCCCTGAATTTCATCATGTATGGCAACGAGGCGTACCGCAGGGACGCCGGGGAGCTTTTGCGACTGGCTCGAGAGAAGGATGTGGGCGTCATTTGCATCAAGGCCGTCGCCAGGGAGTTGTGGGAGGACCGCGTCATGAAGGCGGCGGGCGATAACCACGAGTATGATACCTGGTACAAGCCGTTCGATGGCCAAGCCGACATCGATAAATGCGTCCGGTTCGTGCTCTCACAGGATGTCACCTGCCTGCCGAACGCGGGGGAGGTGCGGCTGCTTCCCAAAATCCTGGACGCGGTGGAGCGCTATGAGCCGATGAGCGAGGAAGAGCAGGAAGAGTTCATTCGAACCTCCAGCGCCTACGAGCCTTTGTCGTGGTTGGGATAGGCAGGCTGAGAGATCACCATGGGGGCCATAGACCGCTGTAAGTGGCCTCGCCAGGGGCGCGGCCCCGTCGAAAGATTGCGGGACGGGTATGCTGGGCCCCTTTTCCTATCCGGATCTCTTGACAAAAAAAGAGCTCTTGGGGTATAATTAGTATTGAGACTCATTATCATCTTGGGGAGGCAGGCTGCTTGGCGACGAACAGCTTTCGGTGGACGTCTCAGCGCAGGTGCGTTCTTGAAGAGCTTCGATCGAGTGGCGGCCATCCTACGGCGGCTCAGATCTATGAAAGGGTGCGCAAGCGTTGTCCTAGGGTGTCCTATGGCACCGTGTACCGCGCTTTGCGTTTTCTGGTCGATCGGGGCGAGATCCAGAGACTGAAGTTCGCCGCCGATGCCAGCCGCTTCGACGGTTCCCCCAAGCCTCATCATCATGCCCTCTGCATGAGATGTTGCCGCCTGGTGGATGTGAACCTGCCTCTGCCTGAGGGTGCATATTATGATGAGGTCGCCGCACAGACCGGTTTCAAGATCCTGGATCATCAGGCCGAGTTTCGCGGGCTGTGCGCTGAATGTCGGCACTTGGAAGGAGAGGGCGGATGAAAGTCCGGTGGCTCTCTCATGATCTCGATTCGTATGGAAGGGGGTGAGGACGGATGGCGACGGAAGTTGGGCAGAGCTACCTGTGCGAGATCTGCGGCAACAAGGTGAAGGTCCTTGAGACAGGCGTGGGCACCTTGGTCTGCTGTGGCCAGGACATGACGTTGGTGGAACCCTAAAAGGCCCGTTTGGGACGAATTCTGGAGAAGGGAAAATCTCACAAGGAGGTAATGTCTAATGGCTTCAACACAGGAGAACTTGATGGGCGCCTTCGCTGGCGAGAGCCAGGCCAATCGGCGCTATCTGGCATTCGCCAAGAAGGCCGATTCGGAAGGTTACCA
>SDBT01007266.1_pt1 | contig 18265 bp, 36 predicted proteins | sample 2277101 | NCBI WGS metagenome assembly SDBT01 (sample SAMN10404973, study PRJNA504765) | marine sediment metagenome | isolation source: marine sediment core GS10_PC15, 103 cmbsf | place: Arctic Ocean: Southern Knipovich Ridge | collected 2010
CACGTAGGGGTACTAAAGAAGGGACCCGATGTTGTCGAAGTAATCGAACGAGCAATCAAGAGGATGCTGGAATGAGAACAGTATACACGGTGGGTGGGTATGTTGAATACATGCACATGTTTGAGGACAATGGGTGGACGTGTGTTGACACCATAGAAGATGCAGACTTGGTGCAGTTCTGTGGTGGGGCAGACGTAAGCCCTTCCTTGTATAGTGAGAGCAAACACCGCACGACAAGGTGTAACCTAAGCAGAGATGAGTACGAGAGTAAGATGTACGAGATGGCGTTTGAAAATAACTGCGCCATCGCTGGTATCTGTCGAGGGGCACAGTTTGTACACGTAATGAATGGAGGCAAGCTCTTCCAAGACGTGAACAACCACGCTGTCTTTCGAGGGCACATGGCTCACGTTGAGGTGCCGGAGTTGATGCGCCTCGCTCCTCATGGCGTGCATGTGTCCAGCACACATCACCAGATGATGAGGGAAGGGAAGGGCACTGTCTTGTTAACCGCAGGCGAGGCCACCTTCAAAGAGAATGGAGTTGGAAGGGTCTTCGGCAGTGCCACTGACCTAGAGGCTGTGTATCACGAGACAACTAACTCCTTGTGCTTTCAGCCACACCCTGAGTTCTTTACGAAGTACCACGAGTGTCAGAAACTATACTTCACCTTCATAGAGGAGCTGTTGTTCAACAATGAAGCTTAAGGTAGGCAACATCGTAGAGTTCTGGTTAGTACCAGGAACAGGTGACTTTGATCCAAAGGTTGCTCGATGGCAGCCAGCAGAGGTCATGGAAATTATGGATGACGTGGTTATGATACTTCCGTGGCACTGTGGGTGTAAAACACTACGCTGTAAGGATGATCTATACCGCGTTGCCAAATCCAATGCAGACTATCGTAAGATAGTGGCGGAGAGGAAGACACATCAAAGACGGTGCCATCACATAGGCTACGGTGATGTGACCGAGCGACCGGACTATTGCGAGAGACTAACGATGACCGAGGATGAACTGGAGTCTTGCACCTGTTGTCCTCAGTGTTGTGGATGTGGAGGCTGAGATGAGAGTCAAGGTAGTAAGGACCCTGCACCCAGAGGTGGGGGACAAGGTGAAGGTACACAAGGGTGATACCCGAGGCTTCAGTGGTCTAGGTGTGGTCACCAGTGTGCCCTATGGTGGGTACCCAAGCACAAGGTACGGGGTTAGGATCGGAGGCCGCGAGGAGTACATCCGACCCCAGTACCTCAGTGTGCCGGGATACGATGGCACAATTGGAAGTGAGTGACATGACTCTGAGAGAACTGATAGATTGCTTACGCTATCCCTGCCACACCCACATGACCAACCCGATGGAGATGGAGGTTATGTTTAATACGTCGGACCGGTCAAGCTTAATGTTGCTGTCTTGTTACGTTCACAAAGACAAGGTGCACATCGACATAGGAGAAGAAGACGAATGAAATGGTATAACTGGCAAGACGTGCCGTTTGAGGAGTATATACACAACGAGCACGAGGCAGTGCCCGGTGTAGTAGTACATCACAAGTATATGGAGGGGCTGCATTGGTTTCACCACATCAAATCATTCGGCAACGAGCCTGACACAATGACTCACCTCATGCTCGCGTGTAAAGATTTTGGAGAAGGCAACTACTACATCGTGCCAAAGAAAGAGGAAAGTAAATGACAACTATAGTCAGACGACGTAGGTTAGGTATGTCCTCAGTGCAGGGCATCACTAACTTCTCTAAGACTGGCATCCAATGGGTGCGTAGTGATAGGGTGATACCCGATGATGCCGTGTACATTAGGTGGGGGTGTACTTGCAACCTGCCCATGCAGAGGAAGAATGCTTGGCAACAGGTGGATGTGAGCCCTATCGTAATCAACACAGCCAAGGCTATCCACTTGGTAGCAGACAAGCTGGAGTTCAGGCGCATCTTGGAAGAGCATGAGTTGTGCCCGAAGACTTGGTTTAACTTTGATGAATGGTTCAAAGCCATGCACCTACCTGTTATCGTGAGAACACGCACACACCATCAAGGACGGGGTTTGTGGAAGTTCCGTGACTCATACCATGTGGAGATGAAGTGTAAGGAGTTAGGCCAAGGTAACTGGTACCTCAATGAGTTCATCGACAAGGTAGCTGAGTATCGTGTGTTTGTGATGCAAGGGCGTGCTGTCTGCGTAGCACAGAAGACACCCGGTAATCCTGATGATGTGGCGTGGAACGTAGCCAAGGGTGGTCGGTTCGACAACGTACGTTGGGATGATTGGCCCTTGAAGGCGGTCAAACGTAGCATCGAGGCGTTCAACTTGAGTGGCCTTGACTTTGGTGGTGTTGATGTGATGGTGGATGCGGAGGGTGAGACGTATGTCCTTGAGATCAACTCGGCCCCGTCCCTCACCTCACCCTACCGTCAAGAGTGTATGGCTAAGGGGTTTGATTGGATCGTAGAGAATGGTAGGGATAGGCTTCCGTTGGTCAAGGAACGTGGCGGATACAAGAAGTTCATACACCCAGCTATCTGTGATAACGCAATCTTGGTAGAGGAGAACGAGTAATGTGTGGACTAAGCGGAGCATACGGTGCCATTGGTAAGCCCGAGGTTGGTGCCTTTAATACCCTTCAGATGTTCGCTCAACTACGAGGGAAGGATTCAACTGGAGTGGGGTTGATCTACGCCAATAAGAAACGTAAGCCAGACGTACTCAAGAGTGTAGGTGGACAAGAGAGTTTAGCCATAGAGAACACAGCCCATTTCGATCAGTTAAGCTGGGCACTCTTGGACAAAAACCTACTGTGTGTGATAGGTCACAACCGATGGGCTACTGTTGGTGTGGTGAATGAGGAGAATGCCCACCCTTTCCACGTCAAAAATATTATTGGGTGCCACAACGGTACCATTCCGGTGTATGATATGCGCCACCTAGACAAGCACAACTACGGAAAGACAGACTCTCAAATACTATTCGAAGAGTTGGGAGAAGGAAAGAGCATTGCGGATACAGTTAAGTTCTTGCCGGGTGCGTGGGCTCTGACTTGGTACGACACAAAGAAGAGAGAGCTGCATATGTGCCGTAATAAAGAACGAACTCTCTTTGTGGCTAAGTCTAAGAGTGGTAAGGTTTTGTTCTGGGCCTCTGAAAGTTGGATGTTGAGTATTGCCTTAGCTCGTAGTGGTGTTGCGCATGAAGAGATACTTTCTGTAGTCGCAGGCCAACACTTGGTGTGGAAGCAGAAGGGAGACGGCACAGTTTATCTTGAAGAGGTGAATGACGCACCGGGAGGAAAACTTCCTTCTCTTGATAAGAAGTGGGGAATCGCTGATTGGTTTAGAGGTAATAAGAATAAGAAAAAATCTGTTCCTGCTCTGCCCGCTAGTCAGTCCAATGTTGTCCCGATACATGCGGAGGAAGACTTTGAAGAGGACTATGTAAACACATACGGTAAACGATATCTGTCCCGTCGAAGGTTTGAATCACTCATTAAGGACGGTTGCTCTAACTGTACCGGGGACTTGTCGTGGGAAGATAGAAAGATGGTGGTGTGGCTTGATGAAGAGAGTCCAGTGTGCAAGGACTGTGCTGACTACCTAGCAGGTAAGAAGGAGGTGTGCTGAGATGCACATTCATGGTGTGATCTTTAAAATTGGGACTGATCCCGAAGTTTTCGTGAGAGATAAGAAAACCAAAAGGTTTGTTGGGGCTAGTGGTCTAGTACCTGGTACTAAAGAGTTTCCAGACCTCATACCGGGATCGTTTTACATTGGGCAAGTAGATGGTATGGCTCTAGAGTTTAACCCGACGCCATGTCTATACGCCGACGGTTTTTCAAATACGGTGAGGATGGGAAAGATAGCACTTAATAGCGCTATCTCTGGTAGAGGGTTGAAGATTGTAGTTCAATCAACAGTAGAGTTTGATGAGGAGGAGTGGGCTCGGGCACCTGAAGAGGCTAAGGTATTGGGGTGCGACCCTGACTTCTGCGCTTGGCGTGGTATTCACGTCAATGAACCACCTAATGCTGAAGTTAACTACCGTACTGGTGGTGGCCACATCTCTGTTGGTTGGGGAAAGAACTTCGATATCACCGATGATTTTAAGGAAGTCTGTGGTGGTTTTGCCCGAGAGATGGACGCATTGAATGGGGTGGCGAGCCTCTTGTATGACCAAGACACCAAGAGGAGAGAGTTGTACGGTAAGGCCGGAGCTTTCCGACCGAAGGACTTCGGTGTTGAGTACCGCACCCTGTCTAATTCTTGGGTGAGAAACAAGATGTTGTCCTCTTACGTAGCCCGAAGAACTTTCCAAGCAGCGAGAAACATGATGAACGGCAGACTAATACACACTGCGGAGGTGGAGGAGATCATCAACAAGAATAAGATAGAAGAAGCAAAGTATTTCTTAACCCACCACAAGATAAACCTCCCTCCCTCTAAGTATAGAGTGGTGTGATTTATGTACTCAAATAACTTACGGTACACAAGGCTGAGGCTGATCGACACGGTCGTTAGGGATAAAGAGGCTGGTAGACTGGTCCTAGTTATCAGTATTCACAGGAAGGAACGAGGGAGTTTTGAACTTGAGGTGGTCGGACTCGGTCTTGACGCAGCAGATGACTCCTACTGCTTACTCATAGATGAACTTGACTTATCCTCCCCTCCACTTGGTAACGTAAACACGAGAGGAAGCTCCTTCTATGTGTCAAGGCTACCTAAACGAAACGATTGGAGGCAAGGATTAAGAAAGGAAAATCTAGTGTTCATTCATCGCGGAAGGATGCACCGTTTTGAATTTAAATCCCTAGATATACTGAGGATACCGGTGTATGACAAGTACCCAACCTATAAAGAGAGTTTGAAGAAGGGGAATGCTTTTTCTAGGACATTCAGCCTTGACACAGACGGGTCTTTGTGGTATAAAGGTAGGGAGAGGGTAGGAAAAGATGTAGATGGGGCACCCATACTAGACGAGAAACATCAATGGTTGAAGGAGGCTCTTGAAGATGCGCTTAGATGAAAAGGTAGGTGACTATCTTCTAAAGGTGGATATCGGAGAGAGGGAGGTCGGTATCGAAATCGAAATGGAAGCTGAGTTACCGTTTCCCCCTGTTGAAACCACACGATACTATTGGAAGAAGGAACACGACGGGTCTTTGAGGGGTGAGTACACTATGGAGTACGTGTTGAGGAAACCCCTAAAGAGAACGACTGCAATGAAGGCTCTTGACAAACTATCAATAGCTCTAGACATGGAAGGCACCACTGTTGTTGACTCTGTTAGGGCAGGTACCCATGTACACATCAACGTCAGGGACCTCACCTTCCGAGAACTGTGGTCGATGGTGACTTGTTGGTACGTACTTGAGGAGCTGCTCACCCACACTATGTGTGGAGAAGGGAGAGTTGGCAATCACTTCTGTCTAGGGGCTCAAGATGCCGACGCCGTGGTGTTTAAGGTGTCGAAGGCATTGAGGAACAAAGCCCTTCGCCAATTGGCTCACGATGACATTAGGTACAGTGCCTTGAACTTTGTCTCCTTGTTCAAGTATGGTTCACTTGAGTTTAGAGCGATGCGTACCCCGATAGACTTTGAAATAATTAAAACGTGGGTTGGTATCCTCTTGGCTATCAAAGAAAACTCTAAACTCTTTCCTAACCCCCGGCACGTAGTGGAAAACTTCAGCTATGGTGGGGAGAGAAACTTCTTGAGACAGGTCATCGGTAATGAAAACGCAGAGATGATTATAAGAAGAGACCCTGACAGGTGGGAGGAGAAATTAAGGAGGGGTGTTAGAGTTGCACAAGAGCTTGCTTATGCAAGAGATGATTGGGATAAGGAAGAGGAAGAAGTTAAGCCACTGACGAAGGATGATGCGTGGAAGATATTCGCCAGAGAATTTGGAGTAGAAATAGAGGATGATGTAGATGAATAGATGTAAGATTTGTGATAAGCTATACCAAAATAATTTTATCTCACACTTTCTAGGTGAAGGTTACTGTAACTTTTGTGAGGTAGAGATAATGATCTGTATCATGGAGATGGAAGAGTGGGAGGAGATAGAAGATGACGATGAATAGAGAAGAGAAGATTAAAATTTACACGGAAGGACTCGAGAGAGGGTTGCAGGTAGCTATTGAGAGGGCAGAGATGATGGTCGTCACCTTTGAACAACCTCTTTACGACGCATACACCCTGCCAGGCCATGTTGACGGGGCACAAAAGGTAGTGGACGGACTCAAGAAACTAAAGGAGGCACTCCTTAATGGTTGAACAACACGATTTCCCTAAGCACCACCCCGAATGGATACAACGAGACCACATGTTAGTAGCGTGGGCCTACACCCATAGCAGCCGAGCTGTGCAGCACCCCCTCGGTTATCTTGATCTCTATGGTATCCCTATCCTCACCCCTGAACTACGTAAGATTCTCGGGGATGAGTGGCACAACTGGAAAGAAGCACAATGAAACAGCACATCCCCTGCCCTATGGAGGGTTGTGATTCAAGTGACGCATACACCCTGTATGATGATGGGCACGGGTGGTGCTTCTCTTGTGGTAAGGGCACCTTCCCTAACAAGATAAAGCCGAGTGACTTCGAGCGTAAGTTTGTTGGTGATGTACGTGGTATACCTAAGAAGGTGTGTGAGAAGCTGGGTATCTACACCTACGTTGATGACGCAGGCAACCCTGTCTTCCGTGAGTATGTGTACCCTGAAGGGAGTAAGTTCCGCCGCATCCATGACAAGGACTTCCGGACTGAGGGAATTATGCCACCCCTCGGAGGTATGGAACTCTGGAACGCTGGGTCCTCTCACTATGTCACAGTGGTGGAAGGAGAGGAGGATGGTGCTGCTGCCTACCACATGCTCAATACAGGTAGGGCCAACCCCGAGCCTGTTGTGTGGCTCACCTCTGCTGCTATCCCCGGCAAGCACAGGGATGCTATCTATCGGTACCTGTCTCAGTTCCAGACAGTGAAGCTTGCTATCGAGAACGATGAGGCTGGTAAGAAGGTGAAGGAACTGCTCTGCCAGATGCTCCCGAACAAGATCAGGGAGGTGAGTCTCACCAAGTTCAAGGATGCGAATGACTACCTCATCAACGGATCGATGAAGGAGTTCAAGCAAGCCCACGCTAACGCTCAGATATACACACCAGATAACATTTTCCACACTGAGGATGATGTGCTTGAAATCTTATCTAACCCAGACGCAGGTAAATACTTTCCTACTCCCTTCGCTGACCTCAACGAAAAGATACGGGGACTCAGCCTCAACCATGTCACTCTCATCACAGGCATGGAGGGGTTAGGTAAGACGGAGATCATCAGAGCCTTCGAGGTAGAGGCGCTGAAGCAAGGGGTTAAGATTGGGGTACTCCACCTAGAGGAAACCAAGGACACCCTCTACAAAGGGCTGGCTTGCTACCCTCTGGAGAAGAACACCCGTGACCCTGACAATCCGGTAGACACAGACGAGGTTATGAAGGGGCTAGGGTCCCTCACCAATAACTTCGAGAACCTCTTTGTCTTCGAGTTTAAGAAAGACCCCAGCGTTGAGGATGTGTTGGAACAGATCAACTACCTTGTCCATGTGTGTGGGTGCCAACTAATCTTCTTTGATCCGATCAACCAGTTTGATCCGATAGATGAGAAGACAACCAAGGTACAATTCCTCGACTCCCTATCCAAGAAGGTTGAGAAGTATGTGGTCAACAACCCTTGTGGTGTAGTGTGGACAGCACACATCAACGATGAGGGAGGCACTAGGGATAGCCGAATGATTGGTAAGGCGTGCTCTGTTCGTATCAAGATTGAGCGAGACCTTATGGCGGAAGGAGACACAGAGAGGAACACCACTAAGCTATACGTCTCAAAGAACAGGCCGTTCACCAAGACAGGTCCGGCTGGTGCTTTGTTCTTTGATGAAAACACTTTCACTATCTCATCCAGTTCTCTCTCAGAGGAAGAGCTGACTGGTCTTGAACCAATCCCGTTTTAAGGAGAAACGACCATGCCTAGGTACAAAAGACTCGGTAAGGAAATCTTAGATGAAGAGGGTTTCACAGTGGGCTCAAATATCGCCCTTCGTAACGCATCTCATATTGAGATAGCCGCTGGAAATAGTGGGCGCAACTTTCGGTTAAAGTTTTCTAGTGGTGGCAATGACGTAGGTTGGTGGGTAGACCAACCATCTTTGACGCAACTCATCACAGAGCTAATGTATATTAAGAGAGAGGTTGACACTCATTGGAAACCACAGGAAGAGGAGAGAGGGCTGGACGAGGACCCCCCCTTCTGAAAGATTTCTCTTGACAACACGCCGAAAGGGGTGTATAATAAGATTATCGGCCCACGGGAGAGATATAGCCACTATGCCTAATGCTAAACAACGACAGAGATATGGGTTCACTGATTGGTGCATCCACTTAAGAGCCTCTACAGGGAAAAATTCAGTATACAACAATGACTACTACAAGTACCTTAGAGGAGTCAATGTTATCAGGGACTTAGAAGACTATGAGCAAGCCTTTACGGTTGCGTATAACCACATCATATTCGGGGTGAAGTAGATGAAAACTGTATGGATAGTAAGTGAGTGCTGGGACTATGAAGGTTGCGCTGTGATCTCAGTGTTCGACACAGAATATAGGGCAGAAGAGTTTGCAGACACACAGAAAACAGGTATGTGTACCCATACCGAGGTAGAAAAATGGGAGGTTAAAGAATGAGAGTGTATCTAATTATGAGTGAAGCAGACGCACACGTTGATCCTGTGTATGCTGTCTTTACCACAGAGGAGAAGGCAGAGGCATACGTTAAGGAGAACTCACCACCCGAAGGAGAAGAAGGTTATGAGGAGGCAGAATACATGCTTGAGGTATGGAGTATGGAAGTAGAAGAATGAAAGTAGTCTTTGATGCAGAGTTTGACAGCCTCACACCTACGAGGATATGGTGTATCGTTTGTAAGGACATAGACACAGGAGAAAAACATGTCTTCAGGTATGATACAGAAGATTTCAGAGACTTTATTCGATTTGCTACAGGTGTCACTCTATGGGTTGGGGTTAATAACCTTGTTTTTGACCGTCCCAATCTTAATTACCTACTTGGTAGTGGCGATGTGCTCAGGGATACCGCACAACTAGACCTTCTGATTGTCTCACGTCTTGTGTGGTACTCACGACCCGGTGGGCACTCAGTCAAGGCGTGGGCTAAGAGGTTTGGGATGCTCAAGCCTGAGATTGAGGTGTATGATGACCCCAAGATGATTGATGAGTACGTCGACAGGTGTGAGCACGACGTAGAGATTCAGCATCGTATCTACCTTGAACTCAAGAGACACATAGATAGCCCTGACTTCGAGCGGGCCATTGACATCGAGCACGAGATGCAGCTCATCAACATAGACATGCACGAGAATGGGTTTGGGTTTGACAAAGAAAAGGCCAACGAATATCTAGTCCGTATTGAGCACGAGATGAATGTGTTGCGTCTTATGATGGATGAGAGCATCCCTTCTGTCTTGGTCCAAGACAAACCCCTAACATTGAGGAGAAAGAAAGATGGAACAACCACTGCCAGAACCTTGGGAGGGGTGGGAGTCAGTGCTTATAGTTTCATTGATGGTGCTTGTTTTTCTCGTTTTCATTACGAGCCCTTCAACCCCGCCTCCCCCAAGCAGCGTGTCGAGCTACTCAACAAAAGTGGATGGAAGCCTACAGAAAAAACCAAGACACACATACAGACTGAACGAAACCTCAAGATAGCGAAGTGGAAACGTAGGCAGGATGTACCTAAGTTAGAGAAGCGACTAGAAAAATTTAAAATCTATGGATGGAAAGTAAATGAAACCAATCTACAAACACTACCCACTGACGCCCCCGCAGGAGCACGTCTACTTGCCACATGGTTATCACTTGAAGGACGCAGAGCTGACTTGGTCGAATGGTTGTCTGCGTATAACAGCAATAGTGGTAGGATACACGGGACTTTTAACGGAATCGGTTCATGGACTCACCGAATGTCACATACACGACCGAACCAAGGAAACATATTCAGTGAATTCTATCTTGGGCAGTGTAAAGACGGCTGTAATCCAACTCCGGTAGAGAATGTAAAGCTCAAGTGGAATGGCGTACTGCGTGGTCTATGGAAGGCAGAGCCGGGCAGTTACCTCCTAGGCTGTGACGCAGAGGGTATCCAGATGCGTATCCTCGCCCACTACATCAATGATCTAATCTACACACGGGCTATTGTTGAAGGAAGGAAGGAGGACAAGACCGATGTACATAATGTTAACCGTAGGCTCCTCGGAACCGCGTGTCGTTCAAGAGACGATGCGAAGACTTTCATATACGCTTGGTTGCTCGGTGCTGGATTGGCAAAGGTTGCCCAGATTCTTGGATGTTCACTCGGGCAGGCTCGCAGGGCCGTACTGCTATTCATTGAGGGCATCCCCGGTTTGGCTGAACTTAAGCGAGGGGAAATCCCAAGGGATGCTAGCCGTGGATATTTTGTCGGACTTGACGGACGAAAGGTTATCGTTCCGGGTGAACATTACGTCCTCGCAGGCTACCTTCAGAATGGAGAGAGTACTGTAATGAAGTACGCCAACGTCTTGTGGCTCAAGTGGGCAGAGGAAGAGGGACTATGGGGGTATAAGCAAGTAGACTTTGTACACGATGAGTGGCAGACAGAAGTACACGACGAAGAAGTGGCGAATGTACTTGGCGAGTTACAGTGCAAGGCTATTACCCAAGCAGGGGTTGACCTCGGGGTGCGGTGCGCCCTAGCAGGTGACTACAAGATAGGAAGGAACTGGCGTGAGACTCATTGAGTTAATGGAAGAGAATGATAGGATGCGAGAAGCTCTTGAATGGATTGCGGAACGGAGACCTATTATTCATATAGACGTAGACGATGGTGATGACGTAGACCATATATATGTAGCAGAATATATTTTAGATGAATTACACGAAATGAGAAAAAGGGGTTGACATGCACATGCAAAGTGGCTCACCCCTCTTTGGTAGAGCAAGGTGTGAGAGAGGATTTTTTTCCTCCCTCAATGAAAGGTTGGAGGGCGTATAGGATAGAGTATGGGTTTGAGTGCGCGTGTCCTGAAGGTATCATATACCTACCACCCGGTGCCGACCCTGACCAATTAGAAGACTGGATAAACATGGAGATAGAAGAATAACCCTTGACATCACCCCCATAATGGGGTATAATATACTTATAGGACATGGATAAAGTAGCAAAGCTACGCTCGCAAAGGAATAAAAAACATGAGTACCAAGATCGTATATCTTCAAGGCCCGGTGAAATTCGCCAAGGTCTTTGAGTTCAACCGAGACAAAGGTAAGTACGCCCCGAAGGATGGGGAGTACAACATCAGCGTCGGGCTCACCCCAAAGGACTTCAAGGTTGTCAAAGGGTGGAACCGTATGTATCAGGGTAAGGTGTGGGATAAACTCGACAAGTTCTACCTACCCGGTGACTCTAAGCTCACCTACGTTACGTTCAAGCGTAAGCACAAGCACTTCAAGATGGATGGTGAGACTGTCATCAATGAGTGGAGTGGAGAGCCTACTGTTGGATGGCAAGATGATGAAAAGTTTGTGGAGTGGGTCGCCGGGGAGCTGATCGGTAACGGCTCTGTCTGCACTGTCAAGCTCGATGTCACCACTGTTGATGGTCGTACCTTTGTCCGTCTAGATGGCGTCAGGGTGGACGAGCACGTTGAGTACGAGGGTGACGGTGAAGAGCGTGAGCCTGCTGTTGAGGTTAACATGACTGATGGGATACCCTTCTGATGTTTCCATCTTGGTTTAGTACAACAGTACAGGATGTTCATTTTTCTATAGAGCATCTTGTACGAACAGAAGCAATCAAAGTTCTTGAAAGAGCATTACTTGAGTTAAAGTGTGAAGATGAAACTGAAGATGAGGCACCCTTCTGATGTTAGCTTTAATAGGAGCATGGTTACTCGGCGTCTCTGTAGGTGCTGCCCTTACTTTTGTTATACTAAGCCAATGAGCACACTACTAATCTTAGCTATCATCTGGGTACTACTCATAGCCCTATGGGGTACACTATGAAAACGATTGACACACTCATCGAAGACATCTACAAAACCCTAGAGGAAGGGGTGGAAGATGAAGATTTTGGATACTACGGAACCGAACACGCGCAACTTCTTAAGCAGCGGTTGGCACCTGGAGGAGATGCCGGACCCAGAAAACTCAGACTTAGTTCTATTGGAAAGCCGTGCGTCCGCCAGCTATGGTACGGGATACACGCTCCACTTCACAGTGAACCTCTCCGCCCTTTCACGAGACTTAAATTCTTGTATGGGGACCTCGTTGAAACTATGTTACTCGAATTGGTTAGGAGGTCTGGGCACTTGGTTGAAGGAGAACAGGACACCCTTCGAGTCAATGGAATTGAAGGGCATAGAGACTGTGTTATTGATGGAATGCTCGTCGATGTTAAGTCAGCCTCGCCTTATTCTTTTAAAAAATTCGAGGGTGGGTTGCAGCGTGACGAGGACGCATTCGGTTACCTCACCCAACTCGGGAGTTACCTACTTGGATCGCGTGATGAAGACATAGTAACCTACAGGAATGAGGCTGCGTTTCTAGTAATGGACAAGGTGAGTGGACACCTAACCTTAGATCGACACACATTCACGGAGGAAGATTTTGATGGCTTGCTTACTGAAATGTCACACCGCAAAGAAATCCTCGGGCAACAGCAGCGTGTACCCGATAGAGCCTTTGAAGCTGTTGACCAGAACAAACCAAACAAAAAGGGCTGGGTCAATGGTAACAAAAAACTTGGAGTCAATTGTTCTTACTGCGATTTCAAAGCACATTGCTGGCCCGAGATGAGGACCTTCATGTACGGTGGTGGGAAACCAGTCTTCTTAACCCACGTAGAGGTAGAGCCAAATGTTCCAGAAGTACGGGAGTGATCCCATTAGAAACCTGCTCGTAGACAGGCTTAACAGCGCAGCAGAAGCATACCAAAGGGCCATTGAATACTTAGAAGCCCATGACTATAAGGAGGAAACGAATGACCTTATCGACACTGTGGCACGCACTAAACAAATTTGATTTTGATACCTGCAATTACAAGGAAGCCTACACCTTTAGCTACAAGTATGATATCCGTAGTGAGAACGATGTTGATCTGCTAGACATGGACAGTGCTGATGCTGTGTCTTGTGTAGAGAAGCTCAACCTCAGCTATGACATCAACGCACGACACTACTCTACTGTTGTCAATGGTGATCGTATCACTGACATGGTAGAGGTTACGTGGAAATTTTGGAGAGAGTGATGGAGATGGATGCCTTTGAAGAATTTCTCAATACTCACCCCTTGTCTACCCAAACAGTGGGGGAGATGTATGAATTTATCCATAATCTTAGGGAGTTGGAAGGGTATGAAACTCTCACCCTTGGTGGTCTTATGGACATCATAGTGATGTATTATGAGTAGACGTAGCAAGAGCACAGAGAGCCTCATCCACCGTGGTGTCCAGTACAAGAGTAAGCTAGAGGTGGAGGTAGCCAAGCTCTTACACACTGCACGTAATAAGATCAAACCGAAGTTCAAGTTTAGCTATGAGCCACAGTCTTTTGAGTATGTGCTTGAGCCACGACAGTACTGGCCTGATTTTTGTATCCAGCGGAGTGATGGGAGCTTACTCTTCATTGAGGTGAAGGGGTACCTTGATAGAGATGCGCAACGTAAGATGCTCGCTGTCAAGGAGTGCCACCCACATTCAACCTTTGTCTTTCTCTTCTCTAAGAACAACCCTATACGTAAGGGAGCTAAGATGAGGTACTCTGACTGGTGTGAGAAGCATGGGTTTGAGTACGCAATAGGAGAGATACCAGAAAAATGGCTACAGCCTTAATGAAAGAACCAATCATTATCCCTTTGAATATGGTTGGGGTTCCAGATGACGAGCGCGGTACTTGGATGCAGACTTTTAGTGGGCGCTTCTACCCCCTTGACCCACGACCAGAAGAGTTTTACATCACCGACATAGCACTCAGCTTGTCTCGTATCAACAGGTACAACGGTCACAACGATGCACCTCTTAGTGTCGCGCAACACTCAGTGCAGTGTGTAGACCTAGCCCGTAGGGACAAAGCCGGAAGGCACGTCGAACGATACATGCTCATGCACGATGCACCAGAGGCGTACATAGGTGACATGGTGCGGCCACTCAAGTCAGTCATCCCTCAGTTCAGAGAGATTGAGGCAAAGGTTTGGGCTGCGTGTGTGAAACGGTTTGATATCGAGCCGGTTGATCCTGATCTCTTCCAACACTATGATAACCTTGCCTGTGCTTGGGAGAAGCGTGATCTCTGTAAGTCCTATGAGTCTTGGCCGGGGATGCCCGTGGTTCCTAATAGTCTGCCTGAGATGTCAGCATGGACTGCCAAGATAGCTGAACGCATGTTTATGGAGTACTTTAATTATCTTTGGGGAAGGGGACTTGAAAATGACAGACAACGTAGGTAAAAAGTTTGACGACGACAAGGTGAGGCTAGAGCTCATTGCTCCTGAGTTTCTCTTTGCAACAGCAACCATCCTCACCTTCGGTGCCAAGAAGTACAACGCCTACAACTGGGCCTGGGGTATGAAGTGGTCCCGTGTCTTCGGTGCTATGATGAGGCACATGTGGGCTTGGTGGGGTAGAGGAGAACCAACGAGGGTCAACTGGGCATTCGGAGAGATAGATGCCGAGTCAGGGTTCTCTCACTTGTGGCACGCTGCTTGTTGTCTCATGTTTCTCGTTGCGTATGAGGAACGAAGTACTGGTGAAGATGACCGTTATGACCCACACGTTGAAAATAAATGACTGAAGATATCAACGGGTTTTTGGTTTACTTTGTCGTCGAGGGTCCAGTGTTGGGAATTAACTCTGATGGAGTTTGGCAGTGCGAAGCAAAAGTATCTCCAGATGGTGGGAAGACAGTGAGATCCATGGTGTTTATGTTTGACTCGTATGACAGCGCCCTTAAATTTAAGAACGATGTCAACAACCAGATGGAGCCCATGGTATTAGGAGAGGAAGAAGATGAGTGACACACACCCACATATCGGCCCTTGTCCTTGTTGCAATAGCAAGGAAACTAAAGTAGCCGAGTACACTGTGCACCGTATACTTTGTGTCATTTGCGGATCACACACACGAAAGGGTACAATGGACGAGATCACCACCCTTTGGAACGAAGGGATAAAGGATGAGTAGAACACACCTCTTAGTTCCTGACCAACACGCTCACCCTGATTTCAACAACGATAGGGCTGATTGGGTAGGTAAACTCATCAAAGACCTACGACCTGATGTCTTAGTTAACATAGGTGACGCCGCTGATATGCCTAGCCTGTGCTCTTATGACAAAGGAACTCGTGGCTTTGTTGGCCGCAACTATAAGAAAGATATCGAAGCCCACTTGGATTTTCAAGAGCGTATGTGGGCTCCTATCAAACGAAGCAAGAAGAAACTGCCTGTCTCCTACGTGTTCGAGGGCAACCATGAGCACCGTATCGAACGGGCCTTGGACCTATCACCTGAACTAGACGGAGCTATGGGCTTCCGAGACCTTGAGTTTGACCGATACTACCACCACGTAGTGAGGTATTGGGGTGGCTCACCGGGAGTTAGGGTGATCGATGGTGTACACTACGCACACTATCACGTCTCTGGTGTTATGCTACGAGCTATCGCTGGTGAACACGGAGCCTACACACTACTCACTAAGAAGTTTGTGTCCTGCACACAAGCACACACTCACACTGTTGACTACGCAGTACGTACTACGGCAGAAGGCAGGAAGATACACGGCTTGATTGGTGGGTGTTTCCAAGACTACTACGCAGAGTGGGCCGGGGTGGCTAACAAACTATGGTGGCCCGGTGTTATTATCAAACGGAACGTAGAGGGCGGCACATACGACCCTCAGTTCATAGGGATGGAGGCACTTAAGAAAGAATATGGTTGACAACGACACATATGAACAATTAGTGGAGGACTTTGGCCTTAAGAAAATCCTTGAACAAAACGACATTGAAGAATGGGAGGCACTGCGTTTCTTATTTCAGGCAGGCTTCCTCGACATCAGTGAATACATCTTTACAGAGCTAGAGTTGGATGACGAAGATTAGTAAACATAACTACCGTAACCCCGAGGCTCGTAAGCTGCACGAAGACAGGGCTTTCAAACTCAGGGTTGAAAATCCTAAACGCCTACCCTCTGTAGAAGAGGTCACAGTCCAAGAAGCTACAATTTTAATGGAGGAAGACAAAGATGAATAAACTTTTGATCGCTGCTGCCCTTAGTGTTGGGCTCCTTTCTTCTCCCGCAAGTGCGTGGGAGAGTGTGTCAGAGATGAACAAAGTAGTTGATGAGACTAACTTCATAGTGGGTGCAGGTTGTTCAGGTACCCTAATCAGCACAGAGTACCGTCTCATTGTCACTGCGTACCACTGTGTTGCAAGGAACATCAAGACCATCACCAAAAATGTGGTAGGTATTGACGGTAAGATTGAGAAAGTAAAATTTGAGAAGCGTACCCCAATGGTTGTTCAACAGAAAGACTACGATGAGTTCGATCAAGTAGGTTCTCTTTCTTACGTCACCAACATCGTTGCTTACTTCAAGGGACGTGACCTCGCCCTGCTCCAGCTTAAGGGTGACAAGTTGCGTTCTACGATTTCCGCAGATGTTCTTCCTAAAGGTGTAAAAGTACTGCGTGGTGAGAGAGTTGTGGCTGTTGGTAACCCTCGTATGATGGACGCTAGTATCACTGCTGGTATTGTGTCTTCCATCACCCGTACGTTTTCAATTGGGGGAAACGAAGAGGCACCTTACATCCAGTTCGATGCCAATATTCAGCCGGGTTCTAGTGGGGGTGCCCTCTTCAATGATAAAGGCCAGTACATCGGCACTACTGTGGCTGCGTTCCCCGGCAGTGACCTTGGGCTTGCTGTCCCTGTCTATGAACTACATGTAATGCTGGACGAAGCTTGCTTTGGCTCTGTCTACGACAAGGATGCAGATGACGAGCTCTGCCGTAACCCGGTGGAGGACGAAGGGGACGATGAGTAATCAGAACACTGAAATTAGTGAGTTCATTTACTTGACTAAGTACCTACAGGCTGGGGAAACCTTTGAAGAAGGGATGACACGCATAGCAGGAGCGTTGCAAGATGACGAAGAACATTTTAGGACGTTCCGTGCCATACTCTTCGATCAAAGGTTTCTTCCAGCGGGTCGTATCCAAGTTGCAGTGGGAGCTACCCGTTCTACTACCCCTTACAATTGCTTTGTTAGTGGTACTATTGAGGACTCGATGGAGGGCATTTGTAAACGCTTTACGGAGAGTCTACAAACGATGCGTCTCGGTGGTGGGATTGGTTATGATTTTAGTACCCTCCGTCCTGCTGGCGAACACATCGCTTCTGTGGATAGCAGTAGTTGTGGTCCCGTGGGAGACGAACATAGGCTTAAAGGTTTTATGGATATGTTCGATGCTGGTTGTGCAGTTATCTCTTCTGCTGGCCACCGTAGGGGCGCTCAGATGGCTGTTCTTCGGGTGGACCACCCAGATATCCGACACTTCATTCACTGTAAACGAAACGGATATCGACTAACCAACTTCAACATCTCAGTAGGAGTGACAGATGAATTCATGGTGGCGGTGGCCGAGGACAGCGAGTTTGACTTACGTTTCGGGGGGCGTGTATACGAAACCATACGTGCGCGGAACCTCTGGGATGAAATCATGCGATCTACTTGGGATTACGCTGAACCGGGGGTCTTATTTCTTGATACCATCAATCGTAAAAACAATCTCTGGTACTGTGAGTCTATCGTTGCAACTAACCCCTGCGCAGAACAGCCTCTACCGCCCTTCGGAGCCTGCCTCTTAGGTAGCTTCAACCTAACTAAGTACCTGTACGATGTGTTTCCTAAAGGAAAACTAATCGGCCCAAATATCCTAGTTAATATGGAACAGAGATTTGATTGGGAGAAATTTAGACATGATATACCACCCATTGTTCGAGCTATGGATAACGTCATTGATCGAGCTATCTACCCCCTCCCTGAGCAGGAGCGAGAAGCAAAAAGCAAGAGACGCATGGGCCTTGGCATTACAGGGTTGGCTAACACCGCCGAAATCCTTGGTTTCCCCTACGGAAGCGAGGAGATGCTTGGCTTTATGG
>SDBT01007267.1_pt1 | contig 18265 bp, 27 predicted proteins | sample 2277101 | NCBI WGS metagenome assembly SDBT01 (sample SAMN10404973, study PRJNA504765) | marine sediment metagenome | isolation source: marine sediment core GS10_PC15, 103 cmbsf | place: Arctic Ocean: Southern Knipovich Ridge | collected 2010
GTATAACTTATGCCCGATCCCCCATTAAATCTCACTGCTAGTCCTAGGTTCCCTGCTGTGCCCTTGGTCGTGAAAACTCTCTCTGCCACCCTAGCGGTGTTAAGAAGAGCTTCCTCGAGAGCTAAAGGAGACCCGGTTAGAACCGAAAGAGTAACAGGAGGTCTAACCTGAATTATGGTTTTAGATCCTCCTTTAGGTTGAAATATCTCATTCGGACTAGACAGAGAAGGAGTATCGGAATCCAATAATTCTAAGTCTACGGAAGTCGGAGGAGTTGAGTTAGTTTTACTAGTGAGGGATACTTGCCAGAATTTGACTTTTCCAGCTGTAACCAATCCTTTGAGAGGAAGAGCTATGATTACAACTGTATCGACTACAGTTACAATCTCAATTTGTTCTCCGCCGGCGGCATTTAATCTAAGCAATTGATTCCCCAACCGAAATCCTGATTGAACTATGGTTCCATTGAGAGAAACTGCCGATTCTATAGTTCCATTTAACTGTGTGGAATCGACAATCTGTCCCTGGAGAGTAATTGACATACATTCATCTCATCACGATAAGTGTTCTTCTCCCCACATTTGATAATTGAATATAAAAGTATTAGCAGTTCCATTAAGAGTAATCACAGCCTGGAGATGCCCCCTAGAATTAACCTGGGAGCTATCATCGAATCCTCGAATAGAGAAAGCTTTAACTGGATCTTCATCTGTTTCCTGGATGCCATCTCTAGGAAAATTTCCTGGAGTAACAGTAAGAGCATCTGTAAAGATAAGATCTTCTCCATCTGCAAATCCATCCTGCTCGGCGATGGTAATATCAGTTCCAGTAACAGTTGATGTGAATCCGGTATTTGTTTTGGTTCCAGTGATAAGCTTGTTGTCTGCATCTAATGGCCTCCCAGGATCTCTTACCACAATTTTATCTGTATCTAATGCGTCACCTGTTGCTGCATCATTAGTAGCATTGAGAGTAGCTAGAAGGCCATCCCTGATTTCTTCAGCTGTACTACCAGAAGCCACAAAAGTTCCGGCTACGACTCCATCAATCAGAATTTCATAAGTATCATCTGTGGTTCCTGTAATAGTGACCAGGTACTCATGAACATCTGTCCCTAGAATAGCTAGGGTCATAGTAGTGGCGTCTCCAGCATTACTCACACCTGTAACCTTCCGTCTTCTTATGATACCGGAAATGATACCATGAGTTAAAGGTAAAATTACCCTGGTTGCAGCTATATCTCCAATAGGTCCAACCTGTTGAATACCTCGTCTCTGAGGACTCAGATTGGATTTTAACTGAAGGGTAATCGGGGCTAATGGTTTGGCATGCCGAATTGGTCCTTTGAAAGTTACGCCTGTTATTTAATCACCTCAAGATATGAAAGAGAACAAAAAAGGGTTAGGAGCTGAATTGACATTTAGCTAAATCACCAGGATGGTATTACGAAAGCCTTGCACCGACTCCTTTTACCGCGTAGGTAAAGAAAATCGCCACCGCGTTTGCAATCAAGGCTCCAGTTGAACCAACTTTTCCAACAAACCTCAGGAATCTTCGCTCATCTAATTCTGCGGAAGCTCCAGCGGCCACACTATTGTCTGGATTAGTAAGAGTAGCCGTCGCAGACGAAGAGCCGCCTGTAATTACTTCTCCTACCTCAAAGGTACTAACTGCGGATGCTTCGGTCTGCAGGAAACCAGTCCCTACTCCCACAACAACTCCGGTAGAGCTAGATGTGCCTCCAGTAACAGTTTCGCCAATCGTGAAAGGTCCACCCGCAACAGCACCATGTTCAATGGTGATATCAGTGAGAGATGGTCGCCACGAAAAATCTTGGTCCAGAACTCCATTCTCAGTTTCAGTGTCGATGTCCGCGTGTTTGATATCCTGAAGGTCAGCTGACAGGTCGATAGCAGGAGGTTCCCCTCCAGCGCCCGAAATAGATAGTGAACCAGCTGATTCAACTACCATGACGTTATCTCCAGTTTTCGCTGAAAACTTGTCGTTCGGGGCGCCGGCTATCGGTGCCATTTCCCTACGAAACGAGTGTCCCCGAGTCGCAGCGATATCGTAAATGGTCTCAGTTGCCATTTGATTCCTCCTTAGATTCCAGAGATGTGACAGACAGCCTTCTGGTTCCTGTTCGCTGCAGCGAAAGTCATGTGGAACAGGACAACACGGTTCATGTTTTCAGGATTCTCGTACTGCCGGACATGCAGAAGACCAGACTGAGTAATGGCAGGATCGATATCATGCCAAACAGTGAGGGGTCGTTCTGTGCCAGACGACTCGTCCAACAGAAGAGCTGAACCCTGTGGAAGTCCTCCATTCGGTGGGACCTTGATGATGTTCACACCATCTATCTCCCTGATTACGCTTCCAGAGGTCGGGTCGCGGCTCCATACATGGTCTACCTGGGTAAAGTAGTCCATCAGACGCCGGAAGTCAATGTTGTGCAGAAGCAGTGTGGTCGGAGAGAAATATGTTCCAGTGTTATTCTCCATGGCCTCAATTCCGTCCCTGATATCCTCGATTGGATTCCTCAGGTCAGACGACCATGGCTCTGCCGGCTCTACAACGATAATCTGGTCTTCCACATCTGGGAAGTCTACCTGGTTGGGATCGAAGTCGTTCGCGAGAACATTCGCAACATGGGTGTTAACCTCACGCACGAATTCCTGGGCAACCCAGGAAGTACGCCGGTCGATTGTGTCTACGGCGGTGTTCATGTATCGGCGAATGTTGTAATCGAACTCAATTGCCTGTGCCCATGTGCTGGTGGAAACCCGCAGGTGCTCAGGATCCGACACCCGGCTTCTCGGGAACTCATCGCCCCAGTTATATTCCTTGGGTCCCTTCAACAGAGGATCGGTATCAGGAGAATTACGCTGGCGAGCCCAAGAGATATCCTTGGCGGGCTCGGTCATGATAATCCGGTTCATTCGATCCAGGAAGAACAAATCAGGTCCTACCTTCTGAGTAATTAGACCTTCAATTCTCTCGTTTCTCAGGAATTCGTCCCCAGGAAGACGTTCTACAGGCTGAGTATTCGAGAACATCGCATTGTATTCTTCCGTGGACATAGACATTGCGACATTTACAAGATGCTTTCCAACCTTGATGTAATCTTCAGCTGTTTTCTGTCCGAGTAAGGCCCTGTAGTCCACCTGGAACTTCAGGTTTTTCTTTTCATATGGATTCTGTTGTCGAACAATATTTTCTTTGTCATCTGAAAGCTGGGCGCTCTTCCCAAGAATCTTTCCTTGGGCGTCAAACCTGTATCCCTTCGACAGTAGGATACCTTTCAAGACTTCGGCTCGAGAGCTCATACGAACACCCCATCAGAGGAGATGGCTACAATGGCATCTGCCTGGGCAGCCGCGCCAACAAGAGTAATCGAACCGTTACCTGTTTGAGAACCTAATCCCTCCCACTGGTGGGCTACTCCAGAATCAGGAGCCACAGAGTCTCCAACGTCGGCTGTCGTGCCGCCGAGGGCTATAGGAATTTCTCGTACAATCCACCACTGAAGAAGTTCAATCTGAACTCCCTCGATCTTTCCAGTGAAAGTGTCAGTATCTATGTCAGGAGGTAGGTTGGGTCGGGTAATTTTCGCGTCTTTCGGATTTGAAACGTCCTGAGCTATCCCAAAAATGGTCGTGGTTCCAAGAGGTGCTACCTGGACTTCCCAGTCGTTGGCAGTAAGGATTGCAAACCTTCCCTCTCTAAATTCTCTTATTCGACTTCCTGCTACATCCCATTGATAGATCTGCCCTTTTCCGCCTGACGGCCTGGTCTGTTCCCGGGAAACAGTCAGAATAAGTTGGTTCGCGTTAAAGGTCAGGGTTGGGGCTTTTAAATGTTCATAAGTTGGGTCTACCGGCATATTTCACCTCTTATTGGAATTCCTTGGAGAATTCCTTTTCAGGAACATAATGGTCCCCGACGTCATCGATCTCGGCCTGATACAGAAGTTTGATTTGAGATTCGCTCATATTCTCATAAGGCACGGCTTCAGAATCGGTGAATCCAACATCGACCCCGGCTGATCCCATTGCATCGAACTGCTGGAGCTCGATGAGTTCTGTGAGATCATCTCGGACTTCTTTGCTGTACTTCACAAGCAATTCTTTCGCCTTTTCAGATTGAGCTGGAAGGATTTTATTCTCGGAAATCCATCCATCCACAATCTTCTCAGCCATGAGAACCTTCTGCCACTTGGCCATTTCTATTTGCTGTTCTTTCAGTTTTGTGTTCTCCAGTTCTAGAGCAGCCAACCTGTTCTCCAATTTCACGGAATCCGGTGAGGTCTCCGGTTCTGTTGGAGTAGGAGGCTCTTCTGGAGTGTTTTCCTTTTCCATTTCTATTTTCTCCTTATTTTTGGAAACCCCCTTAATTGGAGGGCTTTTGGTTTCGGTGTGTGCCGGTGACTTTGAATGTTCTACCCTGGTTATTTTGAAAACAGGATGAGAACCAGTAGTGTCTGATAATTTCATCTCACTATTCACAGTGAGAGGTAATATCATTGAATCGAAACTTTTCACGACGGAATCTTCATCAGCTGGAGTAGGAGTGAGGCTTGTTTCATCTACTGACATTATCTCACTGACTAACAAATCGTCTGATGCCTTGACAAATACATTACTAGATACAGAATGGAAGTGTCCGTTCTTCACTCCATCTATTGCATGCTGCTTAGTGAGAAGGAAAGTGATCTCGTTTAGATCATCCACTATCTCAGAAAAGAGAACTGAACCTACAGAGTTACCAGGACTTCCCCATTCATGCCCTATAACTATAGTTGCTTCCAACCATTTATTGACTGCATCATGCAAAACCTGTTTTGGGAATGTGAATTTTTTATGGGTTCCTTCAGTCAGAGGTACAGCTTTAACCAAAAGCAGTTCTTTCTCCTTGCCATCATGAGTCTCAAGCTTTACTTCTGCGGAAACAATTTTTGCAAATCCTATCTCCGGAGCATAGAATTTCTCATCTGATTCAAATTGAATTTGATATCCAGTTTCCTTAGATAGCATTTCCCGTTGCTCATCTGAAACTATAACAAAGAAATTCGTCTCCAAAAACTCTCGAGCTTTCTGGAAATCAAATAATGGTTTTCGAAGTTCTACCCTCGAAACCATCGCAAATTGCGAAGTTGTAAATACATCTACTCCTTCATCAAACATTGATCTTCGAGCTGATATTTCTTCATTATCACCAAGCTCGAAAATGAATGCTTCCGGTGTTTCCAATAGTCTAGCCATCTAAATACTCCTTTACTTTATCTCCTACTTGCGATAGAAATTCATCCAACCTGTCATTAAACTCAGTAAATTTATTGTTAGCCAGTTCCTCAAACATCGCTTCGACGATGCGGGCTGTTAGCTCTTCATTGCCGCCCACATCATTGTCCTCATTAGAACCTGCATCAGTATCTCGAATAATTTGATCGCCGGCTGATCCTCCCCCGTCCTGAGAGCTAGGTCTCATGTCCATCCTTTCACCTGGATCCCCGGATGGCCAACCTACTCTACTGCGAGCTTCTTGAATATCGTTCATTCCAAAAATTCCGGTTTTGAATCCCTTCATTGTGAAATTCATGATCTTCTCTGCTTCTTCTATAGAAGAAATCCTGAATTTCAGTCTAGGGTAGCTCTTTCTGTGACCGAAATTAACTTCAATAATTTGTTTGAAGATTGCATTGGACAACCCTTCTAAATCTCCCTGGACAGGTTTAACTGTGGTTTGCTGGAATGATTTGAAATGAGTATCTGAAAGACTGCGGCTTCCAAACTTGCTATTCTGACCAAGGAGAAGAACAGGGACTCCCAGGACCTTGGTAATCTGAGAATCCAGATAATTGATCCACTCCAGGAATGCCGAACCTGCTTGCTGGGGTTTGATAAGCTCCAGCTTCTGCCCTTCTTTGAGAGTGATGTTCGCATTGGACTTCAGCATGTTAATTTTCATGCCGAGTTTGGTTTGACTACCCCGGCCGGCGTTAGCTACCAAGATTCCGCCAGCTACCAGCTCCAGGTATCTGTTCTGATGCCTCTCAATCCATTCTTTGTAGAACCAAACTTTGTAGGCTGGAACTAAAAGTGAACTCCCATGGAAATTACCGAATTTGACAGATAGACCATCCCAGAAAGTGTAAACTGAAACTTTGTTTGGAGTAAATCTAATCTCCTTGAACGCCGAAATAGCAGGAGTTCCTAATCTCCCTGATATCCTTTCTACAGCCCGAGATGATGTTTCTATGGTGTTAGTACTCTGAATTACTCTGATCAAATCTCCATTATTCCTAACATCGAACTCAATTGATTTAGGAGGAAGGGATTTTAACTTGATCATTCGCTTTCTGAGATTACCGGAGTCGTCCCGGAACTCTTCCCATACCTTCTCTGCAACATGGTATCCTATCCCAATGGCTGAAAGAGATTCCCTGAGATATCTTCGGAGATCTAGAATCTTTAGATTATCATTAATGAATGCTAGATCAGAATCAATTCCATCTTCATCGATTATTATATCCCAGCTAGGAGAAATCACCGTCTCGTTAATGGTCCGTAAGGCGGCAGCGATTTGGGGGTCCTTTTTCATTAATTCAAAGGTTTCCGGTCGAATCTTTTCAGGGTTGAATAAGCGTTGTCCAAATTTCCTGAAAGGATCTAGAGTAAATGCATCGAAAATGCGCCCCTTGTCAGTGAGAGGGGGCTGTGAAATTTCATCCTGAAATTCAACTTTTGATCGTTGAATCTTAGCCCAAATGTCGCGGCTAACATCCTTCATGAGAAGGATTTGATCCTTTTGAAAATCACCTGTTAACTGAAGGGTACTTTCAGACAACGCGATTGCTACAATCTAAACAGGTGTTATAAAAAAACCATGATGGTAGGGTTTTCTCAACATCATTATAAATGTTGAAAGACAACACAAATAATGGGAGGTAGTGTAATGGCATCACGCCACATTTTGATTGTGGAGATGAAGTGTTCGAATCCTTCCCTCTCAATAACTAAAGTTCTCGATACATCTTCCCAGCAATCTTAGTCCAACCATCTTTAGAATCCCACATAGTAGGCCTCCTTCCGATAAAGGCTGAGTCCATATCGGGCGGAAGTTCAGTGGCTGAAATACCAGCATGAGATTCACCTGAGTTAAATCCAGTAGGGTCGACTTCAGCTTGAGCTCTAACAGGTTGCTTCACCGGCTCCCGGTTATGCCTGGCATTCTGAGTTACCTGCCGATGCCCATACTCTTTACTTCTCAGTTTAGATACCTCTTCCTCTTCCTCATAGCTAACCCCAAGATACTCATGAGCTGCGTAAACCGCGAGCATTAACGCCTGGACCGTATCATCATGCCCCTTTTCCGGTCCAGGGAACCGGGCCTGGTCTCCAGATGTATCCTCCGGACATATCCAAAGCTCCTGCATTAAAATATCATCATCCCAAATCTCAATTAACTCTCTTTGGAACTGGATTTTAAGAATACCCATCATCTGAGGCTTGGATTTTTTCGTAATCTCCATACCTTCCGTTTCTATCACCTCCCAGTCAGCGAAAAAGAAATCGAAAACATCGCCGGTGGGCCCAGTACAATCCACGAAGGTTTGATCTGGATTCCACTCAATCAAATGCATCTTCATCTCCTCGGTGATATGTTCCCACTTCAAACCTAGTTCCCATCTTTCCATGAAAACCATTTTTCGAATCGGACCTATGACCTCGAGTACAACCATAACAGAATGGTCCTGGGTGCGTCCTAGATCTATACCACAAACATAGATAGCAGCTGGATTCCGATAGAATTTTCTATCGCTATTACCCTCCGATGCCGTCATAATATCAGCGCGGTCGAATGCGAACCCTTCAGTTAAGTCAAACTCGCATTCAAACTCAGCTTTAAATGTAGCCTCCGGCAGCTCTCGCTTCTTCTGCAATACATATTCCTTATCGATGAAAGAAGACTCAAACCATTTCTGATATACGATATGAGCTTTGGTGCCAGGGAGAGTTATCTCATAGAAATGGGATCTGCCTTTCGGGGTTCCGCATTCCCAGATTTTAGTTTTAATTGTGACCTCATCCATAGCTGCCTGTCGATCTTTTTCGGGTAACTTACGAATTCTCCTTCTCTCAGTAGCAGTCAAACCCTTCATGGCAGCACCAGAACCAACAATGTCAGCATTATACTTCTGGCTGGGTATATCCTGGGACTCATCCAAGATAATATGAGTAGGAGAGAACCCCCGAATGTTAGAATCTCGGTTAGCTGTCTGAATCTGAAACCGATTTCCATTCTTCATTAAGATGGAACCAGACTTGCGCATACCGTCTTTCGCTATCTTATTATAGAGAAGCGGGGAACCTTCTAGCATCTCCCGTAGCCTATCGAATATCACCCCGAGAGCTTGTTTCTCTGTTGGAGCATAGCACTGGATCATTACTTGTCTATGATTTACCAAGATAAATGCAATCAGAATTATAATGGTAGTAGTCTTACCGGTCTGCCGGGAAAATATAGCAACAGTGTGCTTGTTCTCCAAGCAGGATATAGCGAAATCTATTTGCTTGGGATCTAACTCAATATCAAAAAAGAAATCAGCGAATAGGACTACATCTGTTTTCAGACGTTCCTTGAAATCCTCATACTCCTGAGGACTACGCATGTTCTTTCGCTATATCTTCCTGCCATCGATCAATCTCAGTATCCATCTCATTCTCTTCTGTGAGCTGAGATTTATCTAGAGTGGACATGAGTTTAGCATTGAAACCTAGACCCTTTCGCACCTTATCCAATTGATTCGCAATCTTATCTCGGTCGTTCAGAATCTTTCTGGAGGAGTCTAAATCTCCCTCCACCAGCAACCGATGATCGATAATTTTCGTCATCTTATCCCATTCAGCTTCGAGAGCACATAACCGGATTACTTCATGCCCCATAACTTCATCTCGAAACCACCTTTTATGAGAAGGAATTTCATGAGCAGCAGTGAGATAGTGTTTTATTTTAGCTTCTTGAGACTCATTCAAATCATGATTTTTATGGTAAGGAAGATCCTCAATTTTATCCCCTTCCCTTTTTACAGCCATCGCCCATAAAACGGCACGCTACAATATAAAACATTTTCCCATTTTTACAGAAATAATTTAGTATATAAACAGTGTTGAGTGTTTGAGAAACCAAAATGAGCATCGGCGCCCGTCAGATAGTAGTAATGACTAATATTGCTATACATCATCCTCTAGCGTTATCTTCCAACCAGGCTGTGGTGAAGTTTGCTTCGTGGCCAGCTCAAAGTAAATATTTCATCCTAGATCGATTGAAATCCAGAGGATTCATAGAAGACATTGGAACAGATGGGTATCACCATAAGTGGATACTTACGCCTCGAGGATGGAGTATCCTCCATAAAGCCAAAGGTGCACCCATCGAGGTAACAGAATGGGACCCGAACATGCGCCCTCTCTCATTGAACATCCGAAAATCACTAAGACCCGAGTTCCAGGTACTTTACGAAGACCATCCTGAAGAAGAGTGAGCTGACGGCCCTTCCATGAACAGGGCCACGAAGACCTGTCTTAGTTCTACCCGTTCTTCAAACTAAGAAAGAAGGAGGAGTATTTTTTTGTGTGCAGGAGCACCCATCTCCCTGGAGTAAAGAAAAACAAACATAGGAACCCCACCGAACCCATGCAAATGCAGGGATCAAGTCGCGCACCCCTACACCTCCCTTAATCTCTTTCCCAAATTCCTCGCGTCCGAGGTAAGAAGCCATTTCAGAACCCAGCCCCGCTATAGCCAAGGGCGCGAATCTGGGCAGGTAGGAGTGTGAAAGGAAGGAGGGGGGGATGATTCAGGGATGCACGAAACAAAAACCCCTCCTCCCTTAGAGACACGTTTCGAGATGCACTACCTTGAGAGCTGGTGCACGAGTTTGTCATACGAATCTCTTAAATGTAGATAACGCGGAACTCATTCATATACTTCATGTTAGATTCTCCATTAAGATAGGAGCCACTTGTACTCCATGCTTCTCGAGAAAGTCAGCTCCCCCTGCAGGATACCGACCTCGGATATAGAACAAAGCGAATATCTCACATTGAGCTAACATTTTAGCACAGAACAAACAAGGTTCCGCTGAAACGTAAACTGTGCCGTGCTTCAAATCTTCTCTCTGGCAATTAGAGATAAGATTCATCTCAGCATGGAGACAACCCACATCAAGTTGGGTTCCGGATTTAATCGCATCGACTTTTACCCAAGGGCATCCACAATCACTTGAACGGATATTTGGACACGCTTTATTATGAACAATCTCTTCCTTTTTTCCATCTCTCAAACAATAATCCCCTCCACAAAGGTTAGACGCCCCAGATACAGTTCCATTATAGCCATTCCCTTTAAGACGTCCATCTTGGTTGACAAGGAGAGATGCAATACCTCGCCTGGGGCATTTACTCATCTCGGCCGCTTCTAAACACATCCTGAGATAGATGTAATCTTTGGAGCCGGCTTCAAGTGGTCTTCGCAATGGATCAGTATGTATATTCATCGGGGTTTCAGGAACCCCCTTTTCACCATCATAGAAAAAAGAAACTCGTTCGGTAACGTATCAATAAAACTCGAAGCCAAATTGAGCCAGGCAGAACAACTCTGTTGCATAGAGCAATCCGTCTTCATATGGTCAAACAACATCACCACGATTCGATCTCCATCTTCACAAGTTAATGTGTCTTTATCGCATTTAGGGCACACCATCTGTAACTTGCCCATTGTTTCCAGTTGCACTATTGTGCTTCCGCATTCATCACATACTACCATTATTACACCTCGAAATCTAAACTCTCCTTGAAAAATTTCACAACATTCGGAACTATATCTGAGATCAGTTCCAGCAAAGCTTTAGCATATTCCCGGATTTCCCATTGAGCATGAGGGTCCAATCTGAGTCGAAGAAAGTGGAGGAGGTTATGAAGATCTACCTTAGCATAATATTCAGTGAACATATTCTGAGGTAAACATATTCTAGCCATCTCCCTGGCAACTCCTTCCTCCAGAAAAAATCTATATTCCTCATCACAGAAATCAACCAGTCTTTGTAAACGATCAGAAAGCATTTTGTTCTGCGCAGGAGTAAACTCTCCCTCGGATCCTTGCTTGTTCTTATCGTCCTGCTTCCTCCATACCACAGGAATATAGTAACCCATATTTTCCATAATGAATTCAGCATATCTCCCTGACAATTCATTATAATTCCATGTTCTGTGGCGATGCCATTGGGCCCTTACGAATAAAGGAACCTTAACTCGAAACGTGAACTCCACCATCTCAAAAGGAGTGGTGTGCCGATGGTCCCAGAGGTACTTCAGAAGTTTGACGTCCTTCTTTTTCAAAGGTTTCATCTCATCTATCCTCTTCCCGAAACTCACCCTAGCAGCATTCACTATCCGAGCTTCTGAACCCATATAATCGATTAAGTCAGAGTGGCCTTGAACCAGAACCTCCATTCTCTTTATCCAGGGTTTCTCGGGAACTGCGAATAGATTTCCTAATCCACCTTCTAGAACAGTACCTTTTAGAACAGTATCAGTCATCTTCTCTGATCTTCTCCTGCCTTTTCTTCATCTCATTAACAATTCGAGAGTTACCCATAATCGCAGCCTCGTTGCGGTCCATTGCTTTCTGTTTCGCCTCACCGCAGAGATGACTCTTAGTGAGAAGTTTATGGCATCCCGGTGCGGGACACGTTCTAACCTTGCTTTTCCAACCCTTTCGCTTGTCTCGCGGCATTTTCTAACCTCTTTATCTCATTGTCCAGATACCATCTGGCTTTCTTCAAATCCTCCAACGGCTTGCCCTTCAAATGATGCCGGGATATGTATTTCAAACAGGGAGATAGTGAAACTACAGCTTCAGGGTCCCAGTCTTTACTCCAAGCGGTCATCACTTTAATTGCTTCATATGGATTCTTCTCTCCTCCATAATGATCTGGGTGGTTTACGGTTTCTTTCATATTTTTCTTTCCTTGTGAATGCATTCTCGCTGATATTAAATTGTAAGGAGATGAACAATCAGTATTACAAAAGATTTTGCCAGATACACTCCTTCTAACCTTTTTGTTATATTCACCAGGTAAAACCTCATTCTCTTTCCCGCAGTTATCGCAAATGAATTTAACTTTCTCAACTACGATGGATTTATTGGAGCAATCTTTAGAACAGAACCTCTTTTTCGATGCTTGAGTCTGAGCATTTCTAGGTTGAACCATATTATCGCATTTTTCCCATGCGCAAACACTTGTCCAGATATCTAAAAACACCAATCCGTTCTCAAATTCAAATCTATTGTAAGGATCTACAAATAGAATATCAATTAACTCTTTGGATTCATACATAAATCGCGGATTCAGAAAAAATGTGCTCCCATCATATTTTGCACTTCCGTTTTTGTCTTTAGCCTTAATAACATTAAATCCTGGATGACGAGATAAACTATTAGATACAACTAAAGCGGTGGTTCCATGCCTCCGAGTGCTAGAATAAGATTTGGATATTTCAGTAGCTGTTAAACCATCAGGCTGATCCTTCAACAATATCCTTGTGTAATTTATCATCCTTTTAGTACCCATATGCTTGAATATTGTCTTCACAGCAACATGGTTTAGTATATCCTGAGGATTTTGAGGTTTCTTCTGATCCATCAAAAAACGAGCTGCCATATCTGCAACGATATTCCCGGAATCTATCTTGAAATATCTTACAGCCTTATATGCTGGAGGCATTTTCCTAGTCGCTCTCATCCACTAACCCGTAAATTTTCCGGTTCCCTTCCATCCCTACCTCAACAAATTCATCTCTCCTTCTGCTCAATATACTCGCTACCTGATTCCTATGAGGGACTACGCGCCTCTGGTCCACCAGGATATCGTGCACTCTCGAAGTGGGCAAATGCCCATGCTTTTTCAAAACCATTTTTATTTGTTCTACAAACCTACTTTTCAAACTCATGCTAACCAGCTCTCAATTATTCCTTCTTCTCTCATTATCTCAACTTCTCCCTGATCAAAAGATTCTTTCATTCTAAACTCTTTCTGACCGGTAGATCCAAAACCTCCCTCTCCGCGGTCAGTATTAACTTCAACTTCTCTTCTCACTAAGATAAGATCATCCTTTTTTTGGATGTAAAGTTGGCAAACCCTACTTCCATCTTCTATCAGTGTTCTCTCAGAAGACAGGTTAGTGAGAATAGCGCATACTTCTCCCCGATAATCAGCGTCTATCGTGCCGAAATGACCTAAGATTCCTGCCAAACTTAAACCAGACCTGGGCCTAATTTGAGCTTCAAAGTCCCAGGGTAACTGTAATTTGAATCCCAGTTTGATTTTCATAGTCCCTAAAGGCCCGAAACTATAATCTCCCCACGCATAACAGTCCCAACATGAATCATTCGAGTGAGCTTTCCGGGGTTCATTGCCTCCATGAAGAACTTCAATCCATATCACTTCTCGTTTCGCCAGCTTCTCATCGTACCATTCAGCAAAACTCTCATATGTCCTCTCTACCATAGTATTCCCTTCTCCAATCTGGTTTGTCCTTCAGCTAATTTTTCGTGCATCCTTTTATCTCCCAGTTCAATGTATTTATCGGATAAATCGCAACTCAACCAGTCTCTTCCCAGGCTCTTCGCAACCTTAGCTGTAGTGAAGCTTCCTCCGAAAGGGTCCAGTACTATAGAAGGTGAGATAGGGGCCTCACACTCGCAAGTGGCCACCCAGGCTAAGGTCTTTCGCTTCCGCATAGACCGGAGAATCCTTCTTTTGGTATTCGAAGCCGGCTGCGCCCTGGCTGAGGCGTAATCTTTCTGAGCCTGGCCCTTGTACTTGCCGTTATAGTTAGATCCGGACTTCAACTGCCATAACCGGTCTTCTTCATCGAATTCTATGATACGATGATAAGGCGCGCCGCACTTAGAGCAGCAACCGAAGTGAGAGGAGCCAGCTTTGATAGCTATACTGGGGAGGGTGTCCGGGAAGGGAGCGAAATGAGCAAGAGAGGATCCCTTAGTAGGAATGATCCAGACATCATGCTTCCTTCTCCCTGACTTTTCGGTAATAGCATACCAATCGAAGTAATGAGAATGACTTGACCATCGATTTAACCTGGAATATCGCTTGGACATGTCAGTAGGAGGAACATGAAGAGCGTGAAGAGGGAAGTCCATAACTTCACCCCTCTCGTTGATGTATTCATTCTTACTTACTTCAGATTCATCGACTTCTAAGTCAGTGAGATTATCACGCCAGTAGTATTCCGGGAACGGTTTGATTCTCTTACCATCACGGTCCCCTTTCATATGCACCCAGTATTGCGCTCTATTCCCCTTGGAAAATTGGAACACAAACTCATGGGAATTAGCGCACCTCTTCGTTACCGGCTCTGTCATCGGGTTCGGTTTATACCAAACGTTATCCTGGTTGAAGTGCCATCCCCTTCTCCTTAACTCGAAGGCTACCATCCAGGGGATCCCAACTAGATCTCCTTTCTTGATGCCTCCATCGTAATCCTTATCGGCAAACTTGTCCCCGATATCAAGAAGGAATGTTGCATCTGGTCTGATGACCCTCCTCACTGGTTCAAAGGCGTCAGCAATGTTATGAACGTAATGTTGAGGGGTAGCCTCGAGGCCTAGTTCACCCAACCACGCGCCGCATTTCTTTTTGACACAGAACCGCCCGGCATCATCTCCTACGGCGCCGGCGTGGTAACCTAAGGTGGCCTCATCATGTCGACCATATGCAGCGGACCGGGACATGGAGCCCCATTCATGGTCACACTCAGGGTCCCCTCCGAAAACAGACTCAGTTACCTCGTATTTTCGAGCGCGCCAGTAAGGAGGAGAAGTAATGCAGAGGTGCACTGAGTTATCAGGGAGAAGTTTAGCGAATTCAAACCAGTCCCCTAGGTAAGGTTTGTTGAGAAGATCAGTAATAGTCATTTATAGTTCATCTCCGCAGCCCAAGACTCCCAAGCACCTCGCGCCTTCCTGGCCGGAGCCATTACCCAGTAAGAGAAACCTAAATCTGATTGATCTTGAGGGCTAATTGGATTTATTCTGATATAGTATTTACGAACTCGAACAAATACAGCTTCCTCTCCATAATTCTCATCGAAAAGATCTAAGGCAGCTTTTCTGAACTCTTCTTCGGTAGGATATACTGAAGTGCGACCATAGACTTCAATTTGGCCGTCGCTATTAGTAAGAAAGACCTTATCTGACATTCGTTTCTTCATTATTTCCCTCTAAGAACAAAAGTAAATTTTTATGAGATAATTCATCGAGAACAAAAGATGTAGGATCAGCATAAATCTTCTCAGGATATAGATCCCATAAGGTCGGTCTTCGAGGATGGTCGTGCACCGGGTCTAGCTTGGGATGATCGTACAGGGGACCTGGAGGATCAACAAAATCGCGCCACTCGTCCGGTTCGAAGTATGCTATTTCTTCCAGAGTAGCTTGGCCTTCATTCACGCACCATTCAGAAGTGCCGGTGGCTTCACAGTATTCTTTCCATAGATCCATATCGAAAATCTCACCAATTGTGGTGTGATTACAATGAACTCCCCGGTGATAACTCATTTAGCAAATACCTCTTCGTAAATCTCAGCTGTTATAGATCGACGTTCAGCTTCATCCTTGGGTATTCTAAGAAGTTGAACATTATGCCAAGGAAATTCCCTTCCATCTAAAGTTTCAATTAAGAAATGCTCTTCTTCGGGAATGGCTTCATCTGAACCCCATTCTTCCTGCGTCATTACAGGTCTAAACATTGTCTGAATCCAAATTCCTACTTTATTAATTGAAGATTCATTGCGGTCAGCCATATGAACATATACAAAATCATTCATTTTAGGATTCTTCATCCAATTATATCGGATCTCTTCCATTGGAGATAATGATGGCACTACGGAACCCCATAACTCTTCGGCGTTTGCCACCAAAGCTTCTGCTGCATTTTCCAGTTTTTCCAATAGTTCATATGTTCTGTTTGTCGGATAAGTTTCTTTCATTTTTTCTGCCATCTTTCTTTCATTGACTCCACGATAAATTCAATCCACGCTTTTCTGTCTTCAGGTCTCATATGATCTGTTATTTTCATTTTTTACTATCTCCCTGGGCCGCTAAATTAACATCTCCTGAAATGTATTCTTCTATGGAACTTCCTCTCTGAATCAAACCGCAGCTTGTGCATATCATACAGGGAGCCTGGTCGCCGTTAGGGAACTGGACTAGCTTGAACCCCACCACGTGGTCGTTGCAGTCAGGGAGAGAGTCTAGTTCCTCTAACTTACCTTGGATAATGGCGAAATACTTACCCTCGTCGGTCCGGATTGGTTTCTCACTCATCATCTTCCTCCATCAATTTCCGGGCATAAGCGCTTTCTTCTTTATCGATGTAAAATTTCTGACAAATAGGAGTAATGGTTTCCTTGTAGATTTTGGCTAAATCAATTAGAGTAGTACCCCAGTATTCATCTTGAGTGAAGTAAATTCTACCTTCCCATACTCCTCTCCAACCATAAGTGCCATTGAGGAGTAATACTAGTTCTTCATGTCCGGCCTGAGATTCTAATATTTCGAATTGATACCATTTTAAATGGCCATCTGGAGAGTTTAATTTGATTGTGTAAAACTCATCTTCAGTTTGGATGATTTTTTCGGCCATTCTAATCCCACCATACTTTTTTGAGTAAAAACCCTAGTCTGATATTCATTAGTTTATGATAGATATCCCATAAAGGAGTGCCAAACATTAATCGAGTCATTGCAGAGTATCGTATTCTAAGGAAATTCTTCACTGTGATTAACATGTGAATGTTGTATGTCAACACTGTTTTCCCTGTCTGCCTGAACGCAGTCCATGGCAGCGGTTTCTCAGGTTCTAATAACCAACTCATTTCTCTTCACCTTTTATCTCTACAATAGTAAATCCTTCAGATAATCTTATGTTCTGAGCACCGAATACTTCGTTTCTAGCTTCGCAATTAGGACAACCCCCAGGATATTTACCACCCATTAATGCGTTCAATTTTTTCATCTCCCCTTCATGCCCTTCCCATGCGCATTTACTACAGATTTTATTATCATATTTCAGATAATCATGTGGTGCGTCTTCCCAGTGAGAGGGGATTTGAGTTTTTATCCCCTTCAATAATTTGATTAAAACTGGTTCCATTGTTTGTTTACAGTTATCACAATATCCTGTTGAGATATGATTGGCGATTACGATGAATCCTTGGTCTAAATTGAATGCGCCTAAGTATAATGGTTTATTTCTATTCTCGTCGCCTTTTTGATGATTAATGCTATTTCTTTTGTATTTCGCATAGCCAGCTGAATCATTACAACATGGACAGTATCTTATTCCAGTTCGTTGATAAGTTAGACGTCCTTTTTCTTTAGCCACATGAAGGATCTTAGCTATCATGTGTGATTGCTTAGCAGTGATTCCCCCTGATTCTCGAAGAGTCATTGAAAATTTAATTTGTTCTACAATAATTTGAGTGTCAGATTCACATTTACCATCTAGTGAGATTATCTCATCATCTGTTAATTCTAATTTCATGGTTCCTCACCATAAAACCTATCAGAAACAATATCACAGGCTCTCCCAACTTCCTTTCCATCATCAATCAACTTCACCACTTCATGAAAGCTTTTCTGAATATCTTCTAGAGAAAAACCTACCTGGCTTAAGAAAAAGAATATATCGCGGGTCATTATTCCAGCTTTGGATCCGGCTTCAGCAGCTTTGGATAACCGTTCAAGGTAATCTTCGACTTCTGATTCCTTGCAACCTATAATAGCGGCTAATCGGGCGGTTTCAATCATTCTATCTCACTGCTCCATTGTTTTATCCATACAAGGTTCACAAACCAGTTCGTCCGGCATAATGATCTCAGTGAGATTATAATCAGTTACTTTCCCGCAGTGATCGCATTCTACGGTCTCGAATCCCTGGTAATGGAAATGGCGTTGGCCTATAACCGAGTTTTCCCGGTGGTTTCGGCGGCAGCGGCGGCACCAGAACTTTTGGAACTTGACCGGAGGAGCTAATGGATCATCATGGATTAGTGAATAAGAATCCATCCAAATAACCTCACTGTTCATTCTTTATCCAATCCTTTTTCTATTCTCATTTTACGATACTCCTCCAACCAATTTTTTATTGATTCTTTGGTATTATCATTTACAGGAT